>ENA-ORCQ01000150-ORCQ01000150.1-marine-metagenome-genome-assembly--contig:-NODE-150-length-38886-cov-4.365070_pt1 | contig 38886 bp, 33 predicted proteins | sample MGYA00237780_ERZ508510 | MGnify/ENA primary metagenome ERZ508510 (study PRJEB26181, sample SAMN06268981) | marine metagenome | isolation source: Tt an E2 anaerobic enrichment on eucalyptus from sediment...
AGAATAAAATACCTGGAATCGGGATGTACAAAAAACTGTCCTGATACCGATGCATTTGGATACATCGCAAAATGTTCGGTCAATGTAATACCTATATCCTGAGCTTTTATCAAATTAAAAAGATTTTCTTTTTCAGAATGCTCAGGACAAGCCGGATAGCCCAGTGCCGGACGGATTCCCTGGTATTTTATTTTGAGAATATCATCAAGTGAAAGGTTTTCATCCGGAACATAACCCCAATAATTTTTGCGTACTTCAAGATGGAGTACTTCAGCAAAAGCTTCACTTAATCGATCCGCTAAAGCTTCTATCATTATGGCCTTGTAATCATTATGTTCTTCACGGAATTTTTTAGTCCATTTTTCAATACCGATTCCGGCCGTAGTTGCAAATCCTCCGCAGTAATCTTTTATATCTGAATCTATCGGTGCAACAAAATCAGCTAAACAAAAATTCGCAATACCTTCCTTTTTCTTTTCCTGTTGCCGTAAATGATAAAAACGCCCAATTTCTTTTGTCCGGGATTCATTTTCATACAATACAACATCGTCACCATCGCTGTTTGCAGGCCAAATCCCAAAAGCTGCATTGGCTTTCAACATTTTCTTTTCTATTATTTCATCCAGAAATTCGTTGGCCTCTTTATAAAGTTTCTTTGCCTCTTCACCCTGTTTTTCATCTGCAAAAATTGCAGGGTAATGCCCTTTTAATCCCCATGTTAAAAAGAAGAAAGTCCAGTCGATATAATTCCGAAGTTCTTCCAACGGAAAATCCACAAGATGTTTAACACCTGTAAAATTGGGTTTATAAACAGGAGTATTGTTCCAATCAATACGAAATTTATTTTCCCTGGCCTGATTAATTGTAAGATATTCCTTTTGTTTTCGTTTCTTCTGAAATTCTCTGATTTGAGCATAGTCTTCTTTTACTGCATTGATATATTTTTTGTTTTTTGCAATAAGATTGGAAACCACATTTACCGCCAACGAAGCATCTTTAACATGAATAACAGGGTTTGAATATTCCGGCTCGATTTTAACAGCTGTATGTATTTTCGAAGTTGTAGCTCCACCAATTAATACAGGAATATCAAGCCCCCGAATTTCAAGTTCTTTAGCTATATCAACCATAATTTCGAGGGAGGGTGTTATTAATCCGCTAAGTCCGATTACATCCACTTTTTCTTTTACTGCGGTTTCGATAATTTTTTCGGTGGGCACCATCACCCCTAAATCTATGATTTCGTAATTGTTACATCCCAAAACTACTCCAACAATGTTTTTCCCTATATCATGAACATCGCCCTTCACTGTAGCCATTAATACTTTATTCTGTGATGTAGACACTTTAAGTTTTTCTTTCTCCGCTTCGATATGCGGTAACAAGATGGCTACCGCTTTTTTCATTACGCGAGCTGATTTTATAACCTGTGGCAGGAACATTTTCCCGGCACCAAACAAATCTCCCACGATATTCATTCCATCCATCAGCGGACCCTCGATAATTGATAAAGCAGGTGAATATTTCTTTAAGGCTTCTGCCATATCTTCATCCACAAACTCAGGGAAACCTTTTACCAGCGAATGCGAAATTCTTTCTTCCAATGGCAATTCCCGCCACTTGTCTTTTTTCTCCTGTTTGGTTCCATTCGATTTTACACTTTCTGCAAAATCCAGTAATCTTTCGGTAGCATCAGGTCGGCGATTAAGTACCAGATCTTCCACTTTATCAAGTAGATCTTTAGGAATCTCATCGTAAATCTGCAACATTCCCGGGTTTACAATCCCCATATCCAACCCGGCATTTATGGCGTGAAAAAGAAAAACGGAATGCATCGCTTCCCTTACTACGTTATTCCCTCTGAACGAGAATGAAACATTACTGATTCCCCCGCTGGTTTTTGCATGAGGCAAATTCTCTTTAATCCATTGCACCGACTCAATAAAATCAACAGCATAATTATTATGTTCTTCAATTCCGGTTCCAATGGTTAATACATTTGTATCAAAAATGATATCCTGAGGCGGGAAGTTTACCTGTTCAGTCAGTATTTTGTATGCCCTCCCACAAATTTCAATTCTTCGTTCAAGATTATCCGCTTGTCCTACTTCATCAAAAGCCATTACAATTACCGCAGCACCATAACGTTTTATGGTTTTTGCCTGTTGTATAAAAACCTCTTCACCCTCTTTTAAACTTATGGAGTTAACAATTGCTTTCCCCTGTAAACATTTTAATCCCTTTTCGATTACTTTCCATTTCGATGAATCAATCATTATCGGAAGCTTCGCAATATCTGGCTCTGCCATAATCAGGTTCAGAAAGGTAACCATTTCCTTTTCAGCATCTAACATGGCATCGTCAACATTTACGTCGATTACCTGTGCTCCGTCTTCCACCTGTGCCCGGGCTATAGAAAGTGCTTCCTCATACTTTTCCTCACGAATCAGTCGGGCAAATTTTCTTGACCCGGCTACATTACATCTTTCACCAATATTTACAAAATTGGTATCTTCTGTCATGGTAACCGGTTCCAATCCGCTAAAACGAGTGTATGAATCTGCCTTATTTACTTTATGTGGTTTCGATTTTGCTGCAATTTCAGCAAAAGCACGGATATGGTCGGGAGTGGTTCCGCAACAGCCTCCAACAATGTTTACAAAATGATTATCAAGATAATCTTTGATATAACCGGCCATCATCTCCGGCGATTCATCATATTCACCAAACTGATTTGGTAAACCGGCATTTGGATGGGCACTGATGTGAAAGGGTGCTTTTTTGGAAAGTTCTTTTACATAGGGACGTAAATCGGTGGCTCCCAAAGAGCAGTTTAACCCGATACTTAGCAAATCAACATGCGATACTGAATTTAGAAATGCTTCCAGTGTCTGTCCGGAAAGCGTACGTCCACTGGCATCGGTAATGGTTCCTGAAACCATTAACGGTATTTTTGTTCCACGCTTTTCCAACGCCTCTTCAATGGCAAAAATTGCAGCTTTCCCGTTTAATGTATCAAATATGGTCTCGATAATTAATAAATCTACACCACCATCCAAAAGTCCTTCTACCTGTTCACGATACGAAGCTTTAACCTCGTCGAAACTCACTGCCCTATACCCCGGATCATTTACATCGGGTGACAGGGAAAGAGTTTTATTTGTTGGGCCCAAAGAACCGGCTACAAACCTTGGTTTCTCCGGGTTTTGTTTGGTAAATTCTTCCGCTTCTTCTTTTGCAATTTCAGCAGAAACTTTGTTCATTTCGTAAACAAATTCCTCGGTGCCATAATCAGCTTGTGAAATACTTGTTGCATTAAATGTATTGGTTAAAAGAATATCTGCACCGGCTTCCAGGTATTTCCGGTGAATTTCTTTAATAATTTCAGGATGTGTTATGGACAGAATATCGTTGTTCCCCTTTTGGTCGTGGGTATAATTTTTTAGCCTTTCGCCATGATAATCTGCCTCAGTTAGTTTATATTCCTGAATTAAAGACCCCATTGCCCCATCCATTACCAGAACACGGTTTTGGAGTTCCTTTTTTATATCTTTTTTTATTGTCATTTTTGTTTTTAGTCTCCTTTTCTAATCAACGATTCTGATTTTCGCTCCATGGTACTTCATCTTTTCAAATTAGTTCTTATCGTGGAGCGAGTTTAGTTTTCATTTAATATTCCCAGTGCTTTGCACCGGGCTAATAGATTACGCACCTTTGGCGCTTTAATAGACTATTTACTTTCTCACATTCTTCTGCTTCCGACTTCCGACTTCGTGCTTCAGTCTATTTCAAAATCTTTATCTCATTCTCTCCTTTTACCCCAACCTTATCTTCGCAAATAACTAATAACGATTGAATTTCAGACAGGTTTTCAGCTTGTTTTATAACTTTTTCAACATGGTCGGGCGACTTTACTTTATTGCCTAGCGCTGTTGCATAAGCATCGGCTAAAAGTATGTCTTCGCAAACAACCACAACGGCATCAGCTTTCCCATAACTAATTGATGGACCAAAAGTTCCGGCTGAAGTGCATATTCCCAGTTTCTTTGTTCCTGAAGGAATTACCAATCCTATTCTTTCTGAAAGAATCGATTCACCTGCAAAAACTGAAAGCACCAACTCGTTTTTTAAAAGAACATAAATGTCACCGCCGTTTTCTATAACCAATTCCTTAAGCGAAAAGTTTCGAATAATTTCTTCTCCAATTTCTTGGGCAAATAATCCTGCCACAGCCGACATTGGCCCAATTCCAGCTTTTTCAGCTGCAATCGCCATTTGTTTTGCTTCAACCGGTGCATCTTCTTTGGGTTGAAATGGTTTCAGGCTCTTTTTAAAAAACGGTTCTGATTTTATATAATCGTCAAAAGTTTTGCGCAGGCTTCTAATTTTAGTCAAAGAAACTTCTTTCATTTCTTCCCGAAAGGATTCAGGATCAACTCCAATCCACAAATCTGTTTCAAGATGAGAAACCACAAACCCTTTGAACCGTTCAGTATTAAACTGAGTTCGATATGTACGAGGTTGATAGTTTCCAAATATGTCCTTAAATGGTTGATTCATCAAATTGAATTTACCTAAAATCAATTTCAAATAAATTTAAAGGGCAGGCCGGTATACACAACTCACAAACCACACATTTGCTTTTGTCAAATTCCAGATTCCAGCTTTCTTTATTCATAATTAAAGCTCCGGCAAAACAAACAGCTGTACAATTTCCACAATCGATACATTTCTCATGATTATGACGAATCCGTTTATCCAGTGATTCACATGAGATTTTATGACTTCTGATGTAATCCACACCCTTGGCAATGTTGTCTTTGCTACCGTGCAGTTCAAGTAACAAACTTCCACGTTTGCCGGGAAAAACCTCAGCTTTCAGAATATTAATCCTGATATCGTAATCTTTCACCAAATGATATGTAAAAGCTTTGTCTCCACTTTGTGGAGGAAAATTCAAAATATATCTTCTTTTAATCATAATCAACCTCCGTTTCTTTAAGTCCGTTAAGGGATGTATTGTTTGGAAACATTTGAACCGGTTTACTTATTTCAAATTCACCTTTTTGAAGCCAATCTTTCAATTTTTCAGCAATAATTCTGGCTTTTGCCAGACTTGCTACCGGAGCAGTTCTGATCTTTTTATTTCCCACTTTTATCTGGCCCGATTGCAATTCCTCGTATGTAACCTGTCCGAGTTTTGGAGTTCCAACAGTCCCGTAATCCAATACCGAAGTTTCTATCTGGCTATTGTTTACAGAAACCCGTTTTGCAATTTCGGTATTTAAAACAGGTATAGGAATGCCTATTCCAACAAACATGCTAACACCATATTTTTCGTAAGATGCAGCTTGTATGTATTCAGGCGACATTTCCTTCAAATTACCCATAACGGCTATGGTAGCTGCATTGGTAACCGGCAAACCCAGGTCGTTTTTTGGTCGTGTTGTGTGAAACTGTGTACCCGGCCATACTACAAAACCCTGGGTACCTCCAAGAAATATTCTTGTTCCCAGACCGATAGTTTTAAATTCAGGATCATTTAAAAGTGGACTTAACTCTCCCGAAGTTGAATATGTGGCATTTCTTAAATTGGGCAACAGTGTTCCCATATAAGTGTGAATCATTTTTGACGTTGTATTCACTGCGACATTGTAATTCTGGTAAGCATTTCGTGGGTTGAAAAGCGTAAATTCGTTAATGGTATGGATGTTGATTTTGGTTTTGATGTACTTTCTCGGATAACAATCAGTACCTTTTGCCCACGCTTCCAAAATAACATCTTTTCCTTCCAACAAATCCTGAATCACATGAGCTCCTCCATAATCAGGATTTTCAGGATCGCTGGCTGTTGCACCTATATATGAATCAACAGCTGCCAATCCTTCGTAACAAGGTACACCATTTAAGCGTATCTTTTCCATTCGAATTGGTGGATTTGCATGTCCGAAATTTATAAATGCTCCTGATGAACACATTGCTCCAAACGTAGCCGTAGTTACTACATCAACTTTTTCTGTTATTTCTTCCGGCGATATTTCCTTCGCCATTTTTGAAACCTCTTCGGCTGTTAAAACCACTGCTTTGCCTGATTTAAGTTTCTGATTTATCTCTTCGTATGTTTTTATCATGATAAAGAAGACCGAAGACTGAAGATGGAAGACCGAAGTAAAATCCGGATAAAATCTAAAGCCTTCAAATTTAAATTTTTAATATTGAGATTATGAACACTTCCTGATTGCGGTTAATACCGCTTGTGCATACACATATTTGCCCCATGCAAATAACTGACTAAAAATAATTTTTGATGTTTGTTCATGCTGACTGTGTTTAAATTATAATTCCGTTTCCGGCCGGGTATTGGCACCTTTTTCTATACAACAGACGGTTGCCAGAGTTTCTCGGAGCCCGATCTCTCCACTCTTCTGTATAATCAAACACTCCATTAATAGAATATTTGACAGATGACAAATTTAATCGATTTTGCTGAATTTCACTCAAATTCGATGTTTAACTTTATGAGTATTAAGATTGATTTAGAATTTCAATAAATTTGTTTGTGTATTTTCAAGTAAAGTTGTAAACTTGCACTCCGAAATTTTGAGAGAGTTGAATGTTTTAACATTTAACTTTAATCTCAAAACTTCCAGGGCCTATCCGCCGTTAGTCGGACAAGTAGCTCAGTTGGTTAGAGCATCCCGATTATATCGGGAGGATCACTGGTTCAAGCCCGGACGTTCTGTATGTTATGAAATGAATTGAAGGATTCGATAAAATATTTAGGGCCTATCCGCCAATAGTCGGACAAGTAGCTTAGTTGGTTAGAGCATCCCAATTATATCGGGAGGGTCCCTGGTTCAAACCCGGACGTTCTGTATGTTATGAAATGAATTGAAGGATTCGATAAAATATTTAGGGCCTATCCGCCGATAGTCGGACAAGTAGCTCAGTTGGTTAGAGCATCCCGATTATATCGGGAGGATCTCTGGTTCAAGCCCGGACGTTCTGTATGTTATGAAATGAATTCAAGGATTCTATAAAATATTTAGGGCCTATAGCTCAGTTGGTTAGAGCACCTGACTCATAATCAGGGGGTCCCTGGTTCAAGCCCAGGTGGGCCCACCCTAGTAACAAAGCACTTTCAGAGATGGAGGTGCTTTTCGTTTTTAGATGAGTACAACGCAGGCATCACTGGACGTATAATTCATAATTATTTTAGACGCTTTGATAAATCATATAACTGTATTGTTCTAATAAAGAAATTTTTGTTTTACTTTCAGTTACATTAAAATGATTTTACCAGAAGCCATTCTTTCGCCTGATTGAAGATCTTTAACGATGGCAATTGATAATCCTTTTTTTGTTATTTCGTGGCTTGAAATTATTGTATACTTATTCGTAATCCGTTCAGAATAAATTTGTTTACCCAACAAATCATAGATTTCCAACTCCATATGTTTTGAGTAAAGTTCAGGGGAATTGATGTGCACATAAACATTTTCAGAATCAAATCGAATCTGAGCTTTTTTATTGTTCTTATTTTCTATTTCCTGTGTTGAGGTTGTGGCACTTTTTTCAAGATAGACTGTAATGATTGGCTCTGTATTGGTACTGTCGATTTCGAAAGTTCCAAAAAGTTTTTCTCCATTAAGCTCTGTTGTAATTTCGTAACTTCCGTAATAACCTCTTACATCGGTTTCACCATCGAAGTTTGTTGTTGTATTAACATCGGTATTAAAAAATCCTTCCATCATTTTAATCCACTTTTCACCATTTACTTTTGGCGTTCCATCGTAATTGAAAAGCGGGTAATCTAATTTTTTGCTTTCACTCATATCAGCAAAAGTCCAGTGCCAAAAACCTTCCACTTTTGGATGGCTGAAATACATTATCATCATGTACTCGGTGATAAGCTCTCGTTCCTTGTCTGTATAAACGTATTTAGTTTGATCGTCCCTAATTTCAAACTCTGTTGCATGATAGGGCAAATTGTACTTTTCAAAATCGCACAAACGTTTATAGATTGTATCCGGTGTAATAATTCCATGTTTAATCCGTGATTGAAACCCAATACCTTCCACTGGTGCACCCAGGGCTATGTGATTATCAATTATTTTACGGTATTGCGCTGGTCTTTTTAGTGCCCAGGAAGAAATGGCAGAAATTATCTGGTAATCGTTTTCAAATAGTAAAACATCCTTTCTATTTCTTACCTCTCTTATGCTGTCTGCCAAATTAAACCAGTAGGCATGGGTGTCAAAATTTGGAAATAAATTGTTTACATCATTGTTAGCTATTGGTTCATTTGTTACATCCCAACATTTAACATCCCACCTGGGAATGGCATGTGTAAAATGTTTTCCCATTGAATTTAACAATATGTCACCTTTTTCTTTGTCCGTCAGAGAAGTGCTATTTAAAGTAAGCTTGTCCTCTGGTCTCATAAAATTTTCTCCTTCCCAGGTTAAAGCATGTCCTCTTACGTAAATATCATTTTCTACAAACCAGGGCATGGTCTGGTTTGCCGCAATTTCTTCGGTTTGGGTATCCCGGTGTTTAGGTTTTAAGGCAATGTTAAAACCAGAGGCATTAAAATATTTCAGGAATGTTTCTTTGTAGATATGCGAATAAGGTGAGGTAACAAAACTTTTTCCTACAACAGCTCCCCATTTAAAATCGTGACGTTTTAGCTTTACTCTTATATCTGCATTGCTTATTGTTTTTTCATCAGGGCCTTTAGCTTTAATATGAACATCACCTTTTCGGTGTTCTTCAATTCGTTGGATGGCCTCCTTTTTTACATTTTCATATTTTCCCCAGTCCTGAAGATGTTCACTCATATTTTTATCAGCAACTTTATAAGCAAGTTCCAGGGCTTTTTCATGAATTCCCTTTAAACTGTCAAGATATTCATAAGGCTCTCCATTTTGTTTGTACAAACCTTGTTTCAATTGAGTCCCTTTTACTTCATCCATGTACTGGCATTTATTGTATCCAACAACATAGGGCAAGGACATCATATCGGTTACACTTTTGCGATAGAACTCCACATAGTCTTCTGCATTTTTTGCCACCTGCCCCATTGTATTTGAGTATTCATCGGTAGCATACGATGTAACATGATCAGCAATAAAAATTGGTTTTTTGTACTTTTTGTAAACCTCATCAAAAAACGAAATGGTCAGATAGTTTTTGGGTTGAATGGCAATCCCATCTACAAATGGTAAACATTCAAAAACTATACTTTCAGGAAAGTGATATTCGATATATCGATCTGAAAAAATGAGGTGATTTTTATCGTATTTCCTGATAAATTCGGTTGCCTTTGAATAAAGCTGTCGGGCAATAATTCTGATAAAATCTGCCTCAGGAGAATTTGGATTATTTGTTTTCCAGGTACTCCATTCTTTTCCACCTGCTGAATTTTCGTCTAATGATTTATAAAACTTAATCCAACTTTTACCAAATTTTTCAATTTCCCACACGGGTACATCGATAAGGAAATAGCAGATTAGATTTGTATTATTTGCTTGTGGCTGGACAATATTTTTGATCTTGGTTTCGAGCGATGAAAGAAATTCGGAATCAAATACATCTTCAAACTTAAACTTGTCTTCTGCTAACCATGTTGAGGTTTCCAGCAGCTGTATCCCTTTTGAATAGGGAATTCTGTCCCACATCCACACCGGTCCCTGGTAATCGCCTGAATTGAATCCCTTTGATTTCAAATCAGCAACAATTCCATCGTAGTTCATAGATTTATTCATGTGAGTATGGTTAATCCCTATTGCGCGAAAGGCATTGCCCTCAGGTGTAACAAGAAAATGTTTATCCCCAATTTTTCCGAGTTTAAAAAATCCTGTACCTTCTTCAATTTTCAAATCTGTTCTTCCGTAAAATCGATCGTAATTTTGTCCATTGAGTACAAGCCCTTTTGAGATAATCAGAAAAAACAGAATTAGCCGGCACTGATATTTTTTGCAGTTCATATTGGTTTTTAATTTATTGTGTTTAAAATCTTTCCTTCATCCGGTCTTCAATTTTTTTGTTGGTTTCTAGAATTATTCCCACATTTTCCTCATCCGGATGCTCATGTTCATCCAGTAAACCCCTGCATCTTGCTTTGTTTCTTTGGTAGGCACCGCATAAATGAAATCCAATACATCCCGGGTTTTCGTAAAGTGCTTCAAGCTGATTTTTATACCATGTTCCATCGGTTCGTTTATAGATGCCCTCTCCTTTTGTGATTCCCGAACCATCAGCAAGTAACACGGGTTTCCTCGTTTTTTTGAACCATTCATCCAAATTTAAAGCCGGATTTCTGAAATCCTGGAAAGACAACACATCGACATAAGGTAAAGCTGCCTGAATCACTTCATCCGCAATTGGTGCATTGGCTTCGTATCTGTCGCCTAAAATTAAATGATTAGGATCGTATTTTCTTATGGCATCATGAATGGTTTTGTAATACTGTTCAGCCATTTTGGAAAGCTCTTTTTTGCCTTCTTCTGTCTCAAGTTTTTCAGGATCAAAAATTGGACCTCGCCATTCGTTTTGAGGGCGGTCATGTATCCAGGTTGGGCAGTCGCTAAAAAAATATCCAATCAGGTTTGGATCATCTTTTACTTCGGCACAGTAAGAGCGGGCAACATAATCGCACCATTCGATCCATTCTTCACTAAAAAAATCGTAATGTACCGTATGTTTTTCCCACTGGTGCGATTCGTTAAAAGGCAACATTCTACAATAGGGCATGTCAAGCGCTTTTAATTCATCATTGGTAAACGAACGCGAATGTTGCCAGTGTCTAACCGTTACTTCCTGTTCCCAGCCCATGGTATTAAATCCCCACTTTTCGAGATTTGGTTTTACTGATTTTTTTAGCCATTCAACCGTACTCCCCTTATATTTTTCTTCCCAGATATGAATATTCTCAGGATATCGCAAACTGGCCGGATCGATATGATTTAAACCAATCGAGAAGAACGGCGAACCATCCGGTGAGATTAACCACCAATGATTATCAAGCTCACCCAAAGTAAAATAACCTTCTGTATTGAGTTGAGTAGTTTTTGTTTCGTTTTTGACAGAAATATTTCCTCCGGTAAATAATGCAACGAGAAAAATAAAAGGCAGATAGTTTTTATTGAATTTTGACATGGTATCAGATGGCTAGTTTGGTTTAAAAGTAAAAGAAGATTTCAAAAAATAACGTTTAAAAACTGATTATTTTTATCAAAAAGAGACGCTTTTTAATTTATTCTAAAAAATTATGTGTCATCTAACCCGGTTTGATTAATTGCCAATTATTTACCGTCGAAGTTATACGGGTTCCAGGCCCATTGATAATACCAACTCTTTAATTCGTTGATGTTCGCGCTGATAATTTTTATTAAATTCTTTTAGAACATAATCATATTCTTCTGAACCCCGGATGGCATCAAACATCGGATTGTTTTCCAACTCAAGAATAAACCATAACTGACATCCTCCCAGTTCTGTAAGTTGTTTTAGAGTTTGCAATGACTTTTCTTTATTTCCCAGAGCCGACCAGGCCAAAGCCAATTCGAAATGAGTAATCTGATCAAGTGCAAATGTAAAGTTTTGTTCAATTTCTTTTTCGTACCTGTTAATTAACCCTTTTAAATGATATTCCCCTTTTTCTTTTTTCCCGGTTTTAATATAACTGTAACCAAAAGGATAAATTAATCTTGAACCTCCATGAGATAACATATTCAGCCAATCGGGGTTTACATATTCCATAGAATCGAGATAAACACATGCCGTTTCGTAATCCCTGTTTCTCATACAATTTCGGGCTGCCAACATTAAGTACCCCGACTTGTTTCCAAGCTGATTTTGATCGCTTTTTTGTAAAAATACCTGTGCCGAATCGTAATTCCCGTTTAATTCAGCAATTAGTGAATTGTGAAAAGAATTGGTCTTCAGTGGATTTGAAAAACGAATTAACCATTCCTCATTGGCATATTTTCTGGCCAGCTCAGGATATCCTAATCGCATATATATGTAATAAACCTGATGTACCATCCACCATGGTGTAGGAACATCCTCAGGCAAAACTTCAAGATACTTATAGAATTGTTTTAATTTTTCTGAAGGATAAGAAATACTTTCTTCGGCAAAACTTTTTCGATATAAAAGATAGTTTTCAACAAAAACCGGCAAATGATGTTCCAAATCACGTGCCTTGTCATCCATCCCTTTTAAACGATAATACTTCCACAAACCTCTTAAAGCTTTTGGATTTTTTGGGTCATAAAACAATGCTTTATCATAGTACATTTTTGCTGAATCGAGATATGATGCTGCAAGTTCCAGATAAGGAGTATACCACAAATTACCGGCATAAATTAACGCAAGTGAGGCATAAGCTTCGGCAAAAGTTGAATCCAGTTTAATGGCTTCTTCCAAAAGCCGTATTCTTTGTAAAATATCATCACGGTTGGTCCCAGGTTTATTTGCCATATTCAAGGCCATATAATATTTTTCAAGTGCTGTTTTGTTTTTGCTTAAAGACCTGGTTATTTGCTCCTTGTCCTCCTGACTAATTTTCCCTTTTACTTTACTTACCACATTCAGGGTTACTTTTTCATGAAGCCCGAAATCTTCTCCCACACTTTCCGTATTCAGGTAATCATCGTATATCTCGTTCCAAACTGATTCTTCTGTTTTCCCATCAACCAAATCAAAACTAATTTTTATGTTATCCTCAGACAAAACAAATTCTGAAAATAAAACATACCTCACCTTTAGTTCTTTGGCAATTTTTCCAACACTTTTATCCTTGTAGAAATATTTTTCAAGCAAAGGATATGGGATTGTAGTGATATCCTCAATTCTCTCCAGTTCATGCACAATTTCTTTCAAAATCCATTTGGCGTTTTGATTAACTTTATCATTTTGATTTTCAAAGCTGAATGGCAGCACTACAAGGGTCTGTTCTGAAGGATTTGATTGATTCCATAAGCGTAGAAACCCGATTGAAAAAACAACAATAATTACAATGGGAATAATATAAATCAGTGATTTTTTTGCTTTTAAAAGCAGGCGTTTTTTCTTTTCTCCTTTTTCGAGTATTTCTTTGGTACAAACTCCTTTTAGCACATCACCCGGTGTACAACCATAAGTTTGATGAAAAGCCCTGACAAAATATGGTACACTTCCAAAACCAACTTTAAATGCAATTTCAGAAACCGTCCCGTCTTTTTTCACAAGAAGTTTTTTCGCCCTTTCCAATCGCGCCTCGCGAATAAATGTACTTACTGATTTTTTTATCACTGCTTTTACCTTGCGATGCAGTGTCGTACGACTCATACCCAACTCAGATGCCAACTCAGAGACACCAAAATTCTCATTGTGAAGATTGGCATCAATAATCTCATTCAAGCGTTTCATGAATTGTTGTTCAGCGGGCGAAGACTCCATTAGATGCAGTTTAAAAAATTGATTTACCTGGATTTAACGTAAGTTTAAGAGGAAATGTTTCAGGATTTATAAAATATAAAAAAACCGCCCTGTCAACACAAAGCAGTTTTCAAACCAATTAAACCAAACCCCGCCTGCGTCGGGCAGGTATGAAAAAAATCTACTTGTACTTTTTTTATTGATAAGGGGAAAAGGTATTCAAAAACCCTAATTCTATTTAATTTTTCCATCAGTTTTCGATTAAGATGTACGAAACAAACTTTAGAAACTTTCAATATTCCAGATTATTGCATAAAAAATACCGGCATTTATATACCGATATTTTTTCAGTTTTTCGAAGTCTATCTAATTCTTACTTGTCTATTTCCTTAAATAACTTTTTTAACGATTTTCTAATGTTTTGTTCGGCACCTTTATCATTTTTTACTACAATTCCTTCACCAATTGCCATACACTCCAATGTTTTATCAGATGCTTTAATAAAATCAAAAGTTATGGTTCCTTCTTTGTATTCCGAAATAACAACTTCTTCTTGTTCATATTCATAATCTCTGTTACTCATATAAATGGTTCCTGAACCTTCGTGAGTTTGTTCTTTATCTTCTAAATATATCCCGACATTAATTAATAATTCCGGATCATTCTGTACACGGGTTAATCCATAATCCTGGAGTTGAACCATTAATTCAGATCTTAGCAGCATAAGTCTTTCACTTAACTCCTCATAAGCTGTTGTATCTATATCCAGTTTATATAAATTATAGGTACTGTATTTTGAGAGTGAAAAATCAGCTTCCTTGTTTACATTGACGATTTTAAATGTAGAACATGAAACATTCAGTAAGAAAAAACTAACGATTAAAATCAGGATTACTTTAAATTTTTTCATAGGTGTATTTTTTGATTTTCTAATGAATACTCATCTAAGTAACATTTTGTATTAAAGTTATGAGTTAACTTTTTACAATCAAAATAATTATATCAAACTTTTATATCATCACCAGTTTCCAACCATATAATTCTTATCAACCGGATGGAAGAAATCATTTCAGGACAAAAAAAACCGCCCTGTCAACACAAGGCGGTTTCAAAACTAATTAAACTAAACTATGAAAAAAATCTACTTGAATTTCTTTTAATTATAAGGGCAGAACAGATAAAAAAACCCTAATGAAATTCAATAAAAATTAATCTATTTTTTCTCTCAACAATTAATGTCCTGTTAATCAGGTGCTTAGATTCTGCTTTTTACAAGAAAAATATATTACTTGATTGTGAATCATAAGAATTATACTTTTATACTGTATGCACTAATAAATTATTTATACAATGAAAAAAGAGCAAACAGCCTATTTAATTTCAATTGCCGCAGGTCTGTTTATGGCAATTTTAGGATTTACTTTTTCATACATTTCAAATTCTCAATCGATTTATTTAGATGGAATGTTTTCGTTAATAAATATGGCAATGGCTACAATTACTTTGATTCTGTCAAAAAAAGTAATAAGCTACAAAAGCGAAAAATTTCAGTTTGGAATTAGTCAGGCTGAACCCATTTTAAATGTAATAAAAGCACTCCTCTTTTTTAGTATAATGATGTTCTCCTTATTTATGGCTATAAATGCACTTTTGGATGGTGGAAGAGAAATGAAATTTGATTCAGGAATAATTTATGCTTTGATTGCGACAGTGGGTTGTCTTTTTGCTGCTTTTCTAATTTCAATTGTTGAAAAATATAACAATTCACCTTTGTTGGCTGTAGAGAAAAAGGGCTGGTTAATTGATGGTGTACTAAGCGGTGCGGTGCTTATAGTATTTGGGATTGGGTACCTGATAAGAAATACTGAGTTTTCAATTTATTCAAGTTATATAGATCCGATAATGATTATTATCCTGATTGTTTTGGTACTGCCGATTCCACTAAAAATATTCAATGAAAACTTTTTCGATTTATTATTTTCTGCACCACCAAAAGAAATAATATCGATTATAGAAGGACATATCAATTCGGAACTAAAATCAGCAAAAATGAAAGATTACTATTTTCGGATGGCAAAAATAGGCCGGTTTTATTCCATTCATATCAGTATATTACAACTAAACAGTAAAAGTTTAACATCAAAAGAACTCGATAATCTTCGTTCAAACTTAAATACTGTTATCAATAAGGATTTGCCAAATTCGATTCTTACTATTGAAACGACAGTTGACGAATCAATTTTTCGGCAAATAAATGAACAATAAAAAAGGTTGTCTGCAAACAAACAACCTTCTGAACTATAGGGTATTTTGATTTTTTAATGGGTGGTTGTTCCCTTAAAAGTCCGGCTGCCTGCTGAAGAAACAATTTTCCCTTCCCAGGTTAATCTGCCTCCGTCAACAGTAGAAACTGTAGCAGATGCATTGCCGTTTGGGTTGACCGAGAAGTTGATTGTTGCATGACCAACTGCACTTCCGGAAACCGATAAAATCATAGTTATTCCCGAACTTGCTTTACGGCCTTGTTTAACTTCATATTTTGATACTTTCCCCTCAAGCGTAATTCCGCCAACTCCGTTTAATCCCATTTCATCAGTTACACCAAGTTGAATCACTGCATTATCTCCCGACAAACTAACAAAATTGATACCTGCATCAACAAATCCCGAATTTCCGTATCTGTCTCTTAAACGATCTGCTTCAAGCACCCAGTTTCTCGATTCCAAAATCTCTTTCATTACAGCTGCATTCGCTTCCGCTTCTTTTTCTCTTAATTCTTTTCTCTCTGTTCGGGATAGTTTTTTTGTTTCGGTATCACTTGTTCCTGCAAAAGAGGAAAAACCAATAATCACTGCTATAAATATTGCTATTACTTTTCTTTTCATTTTTATATCGTTTTTTTAATATTTCTATTACACTTTAATAAGGGTGTTTTAACCTCAAAAACCCTAATGGAAATTTACTTTTTGATTGGCTTTTTGATCTCTAAAAACAAGTCATAGTATGACTGCGAATCATGCTATGACTGAAAGGAGAAAAAAGAAAAGCCACCTCGTCAACACGAAGTGGCCAATCAACCTAACTAAACCAAACTAAACCCCCGCCTGCGTCGGGCAGGTATGAAAAAATCTTTTTACTTATGAACTTCACTTAGAGAAGGGAAATTTCGTTTCAAAAACCCTAATTGGGTTCTCATTTTTTTCAATTCTATTTTGAGCCCACTGCGAAAAGTTCTTTTTGCCTCTAAATGACTAAAACACAAAATTTCACCAAAATATATCGGCTTAATAACCATGGTTTTGTGCGTTTTGGTGCTTTGGTATTTTTGTGGCATGATTGGTAGTGTTACTACGGAAATACCAAGAGAACCGTTCTTTTAAGTTGCATAAGAGCAGAGAACGGTTCTTTATTTCATTCTGAATATTTTATTCCGGTGATAGCATGACTGTGAGTCATACTATGACATTAACTGACTCAATAATGATTAAAAGAATTAGAATCAATAAGTAATCATTACCCGCAAACCTGGGAAGAAGCCAAATTTTTTATTAAAACGATAAAGCTGAATATTTGCTGAAGTTGAAATCCAGGGAGCAAGTTTAAATTTCATGTAACTATCGATGCCGTATTCGTATTTCCCCTTTTTTTCGTTGATTAAAAAAGCAGCACCAAACTGGTCGCCTTTTAATTTGCTGGGATTAAGTAATACAATACCCGGAGAAAAAGCACCGTCGTACTCATCGGTTGTTCCCCAGCCTTTATAAGCTTTTAAAGTAAAAACGACTTTTTCAGAAATACCCTGATTCCCAACATAAATTATCCCGTTCCCTCTTCCTTCCTCTTTGGTGGCTTCAGTATAATAATATGAAACAACATGTTCGCTTGTATAATCCTGCTTTGACGGAATTGCCCAGTTGACAAACCCCTGGTAAAAATAAGTCGCATTGTTAAAAAATCCTGAGACATCAATAAAATCTGATTTTGAATTGTTGTCTAAAATTAATCCGCCAAAACCAAAATAATTTGATAGGTTGATTTCAGTAAAAAAGCCAAAACCCGCAATTAATGGCGGAACCGGATCCGATGCAGCAGTATAACTAAAAAAGGTCATTTTATCCCAGCTGGAATAAGAAGTCATAGTTACCAGAAAAAGCGGATCTATTTTCCCAAAAGTTACATCCCAGGCACCGTTAAAAAAAATATTTTCTACATACAGATATTCGAGGCCGATTTCGTGACCACTGGCTGAGCTTCCGTTAACTAAGGAAAACATTCCCATTTCTTTTGCCAAATCCCCGGTTGATTTTCCGATTAAGAGGGAGTTTTGTTCAGCCCAAAATTCCACGTTCATTTTATATTTTGCAGTTTTTATAAACCTGCCTTTATAAAAAACACCCAAATCGTGGTGCATGTGTGGAAGCGCTTTTTTATTTCCAATTCCGTATTGAAATATGGTACCGTAATACCCAACGGCTGCATGTTTCTTTTTAGAATATTCCCATTTGTTAAAATTTGATTCAATAAAATCTCCATCCTTTTGAGTTTGTTCCTGGTCTTTTTCAATTAAATCAAAAACTCCCTTTTTCTCGTTATAAATTTTACTTGAATCTACCTGTGCAAATAAACCGCAGTTTGGCATTATTATCAGCGACAATACTACCAACAAAAAGAAACGTTTGTAAACTATTAAATTCATCTTTTACAAAATAAATTAAAATTGATATAAAAAAGAAAAGCCACTCCGTCAACACAAAGTGGCTTTATAACCTAACTAACCAAACTAAACCTATGAAAAAATCTATTACTCTTTTTGCTTCATATTGAGAAGGGAAATTTTGTTATTAAAACCCTAATTATTTTTTGATTTTTTTGCACTAAAAACATAAGTTCCAGATTAAGTGTGAGTTGCTGTTAAGAGTTTTATTTAAAAAAAGTGAGGGTTTGACTTTGAGTCAAACCCTCACTTTGTAAATATGAACCAGCAAAATATGGTTATTTCCTTTTGGCCTTCACCGGAAATTCTTTCATTATTTCTTTTACTTTTTTGGGAAATTCCTTTTCGCGTTTCAATGGATCGGGGTGAACACTTCCCAAACCAATGGCCTGCCAGATATGTTTATTTGTTTTTGTATCAAAGGCATCAATAATAAGGGTTCCGGCCTGAATTTTGAAATCTGAAGATTTATATGCAGGATTATTAGTTCCATATCCCATTCCGATTCCGTGGTTGGTGTCGTACGGCCCGCCTGCAAAATGATTTTTATAACCACTCATTGCCATTTGCTGATCGAGAACCATGTACAACGAAACCGCCATATCTCCATTTTCTTCCACTACTTTAATATCTCTTTTTTCAAATTCGCTGGCAAATGACCTTTCAATTATTATCCTGTCGTTATTTTCCACAAAAGAGCCTATAGCTTCGCTCCAACCGTAGTACTCTACAGTTTGATATTGTTGAAAGTCTGCGGTATCATCCTTTTCGGATGTGACATGTACAAAAGAACAGGAACTTGTTCCCAAAAGAATTGTGGCTATAAAAAGTAGAGGTAGAGTTTTTAATTTCATTTTTGATAGTTGCTTAAAAATTTAAAATTGAAGACGGTTTATTATTTGTTTTTATTATAAATGTTTTCATAATTATGTGACTATTTGCCAGTCCGCAAATTGATTTTCTCTTAGTACCCCATCCGCCAGTTGGCGGAAGCAGAGACAATCAATTCGCTCCCTTTAGGGGGCGGGGTAAACGAATTGATATTCAGAAAGTAAATTGAAATTGCTGGCATGTTATCGACTAATTTAAAAACGTTTTTTTGTTACAGTTTCAGAGAACCTACTTTTGGGAATTTATAAACCAAAGCAAATATTCCTTTATGTCCACCCAAATCATTTTCTGAAGCCATTTCATAAATATATTTTCCATTTAGCCACCAGTTTTCTCCCAGAAGAATTCCAAAATCAACACCCACTCCACTAATCGATATTTTATTGTTGGTTTCAATTTCTGAACTGATATAGGCAGGAATTGGGTTGCTGTTGAAGACTCCAATCAAACCCAGGGATTGCCCTTTTTTAAAGTGTTTTGAGAAATTCGCCTCGGCAATAAAAGCATCACCAAAGTCTCTCTCAGCACCGGTTTTGGTTACCCTGTGTTCGTAAATCAAACTTCCGTTCAGGGAAAATTTGTTTTCCCAAAGGTATTGCGTTGCCTTGCCCGAAAACATATGGCCGTTTACATAAAGCTTTTTTCCATATAAAAAAGAATAGTTTCCCTGGACTTTCAGATTCCCAAAATCCCATGAAACTTCGAAGGGAGATAAAACGGTGATTCCAACATTTCCATCTTTAAAATTGCTGCTGAACAACAAAGGTTGCGAAATTCCAAGGGTATACTTTCCTCCCAAAACATCCCAGCCCGTATTCCAGGAAAGCCCAAAAACGGGTATAAAAAGATCGTTGGAAAAAGAACTCCCCATTCCAAAAATTACTCCATCGCCCGAATAAGCAGCAGCATTGGCATTGGTACCACCGTATAAACCTGGTAAGTTAAGTGAGCCAAAAGTTTGAGCTCCGGACAGAAAAGGAGTAAGGGAAAAAAGTAAAACAATAAAACGTTTGTTTAGTCTCATTTTTAATAATCAGGAAGTATCAATAAATATTGATTCTTTGGATTTGTTTTTGCAATATCAAACAAAATATTCGATTTCGGGTTCACAAAGACAATTTTATTTGAAGTATTATTGAAATACAGGAATATTGATAAATCCGTGAGTTGAAAAAAAACAGAGCACCCCGTTAAAAAACAGGGTGCTCATTCCCGAATTGATTGGCAATTCAAACCAGCAGAACAGCTGCAGGGTTTTGAATTATCGTCATCACATTCTAAACTTATTTTTCTAATTGAAGCGGAAACCGCTCCATAATTTTCGCAACAGTTTGTGCTGTATTTTTTTCTCTTGTCTGCGGATTTTCATCAACCGTTCCTTTGCCTATTCCCTGCCAAACCAGTCTTTTTGTTTTGGCATCAAACACATCTACAATCAATGTACCTACCACAAAATCGTAATCGTGTACAGTTGTGGTTGCATGACCGTAACCGTAATAACCGCTGTAAAACCCTCCTCCGTAATGGTTGGTGTATGCCGTTCTTGTAGTTTTCTGGTCTAAAACCAAAAACAGAGAAACTACCAGGTCTGCATCGCCATCAACAATTTCCAGCTCTCTTTTTGCAAATTCATTGGCAAAAGCGGTTTCAATTCTTTCTTTTTCCAAACTGTTAAGTAATTTTTCACTACCCTCGCTCCATCCTAAATATTCGATGGTTTTGTATTGTGTAAAATCTACTTCTTTATCGTAATCTGAAAATACTTGTAATGAAGAACAGGAAGAAAAAACCATCATCACTACTAATCCTAAAATTGCTATTAATTTTCTTGTTTTCATCTCATTAAAATTGTTTAATTCGTTTGTATTTATTTCATTCTATTGTTTACTTAAAAGGTATTCAATAGAATTCGCAAGCTCATTTCGATGGAACTCTCGATGACTTTTAATTCATTCTATTTGTGAATTTGAAGAATGAAAATTCATGTTCGTTTCATCTCAAATGTTTTTTATTTGTTATTAATTTTTCAAGGAATCTTTCAGGCTTTAAACCAACTCACGGTAATACTCGTTTGATTCTTTTTGTAGTATCTCACTTACATTGATTTTATCTGAATCATTTTTATTATACTGACTTAAACGTTCTTCCGACTTACTGCTTATCAGAAAACTCAGTGCCAGCAAGCCAAAAAAGATTATTGCAACTACCAATGCAAAAAGATTATCTCTTTTTTTATTGTTCATTCTAATTTTACTTTTCATTACAAATTCTTCTCTGTATTCTGATTCCTGAATCTCAGGAATTTCATAAGCTCGTCTCATTTTATTTCAATTTATTTATTGCAACAGTGCAGAAAAACGCCAATAACCCTAATCAATTTTTCAGATTCCCTTATTATAAACCTGTTAGAATTATCGATCAGTTGTTCCGGAAAATTTGACGCAAATAAAATAAAGGGCTGATTTTGAATATTTAAAAGAATATTGAATTGTTATTAGGGATTTCCGTTCTGTTTTTCCCTTTAGAGAATGAAAGAATTTTACAATCAATTAAGAAATGAAAAATTTAAAACAACAGATTCTTTTGTCCCTGGATTTTTATTACCAAGTGCATTCGTAATAAGTTTTACCAAAGGAAATCAGAATAAAAAGCGGATTTGATTGTTGTGGACTGCGATATTTTTAACATCAGCGCCGGGGAAATTAATGAGACGCAGGTTCTGACAACAATGGTTGACGGGAAAGTTATTTACCAAAAAACAGAAGCTTTGGCTTCAAAATAAGACCCAATAATTAATATATATTCAAAAGTCGCCTTGCATTTGCGGGGTGGCTTTTTTTGTGTAAAATTTTAATTCACTGTTGTCCGTTAAAATGTATAAATATGGAAGAGATTGCCTCACTTCGTTCGCAATAACAACATTATCAGAGGATTGAGATTTGAGAGGAGATTGGTTGGTCCCGAGGCCTCGGAGCCAACCAATCTCCTTTCAAATCATAAACATTCCAAGCTATCGTTATTACGAGCGTAGCGAAGTAATCTCCTATTTTTTACAGGACACCAATGATTTTAATAATAAAAAAAACTGCCCCGTTAACACGAGGCAGCTTTAACAATCAATCAATCAAAAATCAATCTTAAACTATGAAAAAATTATTTTTACTTCTTTGAATATATAAGTGCAAAACTGAACCAAAAACCCTAATTGCATTAAATATTTTTTTATTTTGGGAACACATTTATATAGCCACCTTAATATTTTATAGCTTTAATCGTTATTTCAAAAAATATTTTGAACATATCGTATAACTGAATGTATTATTTAAAAATAGAGCATGGAAAAAAAGAATGTCACACAAATATTGAATAATATTGCTGCCACAAACCGCGATGAACAATTGTATCCTTTGGTTTACGACAACCTGCACGAAATAGCTGAAAAACTGTATGCACGTGAACGAATAGGACACACGCTCCAACCTACGCTCCTGGTAAACGAAGCATATATGAATCTTGTAGATCAGGATCAAATCGACTGGAAAGGGCGCTCACATTTTTTTGCTGTTGGGGCCCAGGCCATCCGTAGGATTTTAGTACACCATGCACGTAGTAAAAATGCAGAAAAACGCGGTGGCGGAATGCATAAAGTAGATTTGGAAGAACGAATTGCTTTTACTCCCGAAAAAGAAGGAATGGTACTCGATATAAATGAAGCATTAGAACACCTTGAAAAAGTACACGAGCGCCAGGCCAAAGTAGTGGAGATGAAGTTTTTTGGAGGAATGAAAATGCAGGACATTGCCGATGAGTTGGGCGTTTCGATAAAAACCATTGAAATTGACTGGAAAGTTGCCAAAGCCTGGCTTAAAAAATTTATGACTACCGACATTTAATTTTAAAAGTTGAATGAAATAATTGCTACATCGTCAAATGGTAATAATTTAAATTTCGATTTTAATACTTCATCTTTTGGTTCCAGACTCTTCCCATTTTCCTCCAGGAAGTAAGAAACGGTATCTATTTGTAAAGAAGGTTTTTTATACTCGTCAAAATATTTTTGTATTCCATCTGTTGAAATTACAACTGAGTCAACATTATCTTTAACAAAGATACGTGTGTGGTTTTTAAGCCAGTCTTCAAAAGACAGATTGAGATGATAAGCCATATAATCAGGCATATTGTTCTGGTCTAAATCAATAAATTCATCATCAATTTTAAAATATCCATCCCCACTTGCAACTAAATATGCCGCTTTGCTGGGTTTGTGGTACACTACAAATAATAAGGTAGAAAGCAACTCGTATTTATCTGCGAGCAATAACTTTCTTGTTCTTTTTATATCATCAAAAATATGTCTTAAAATATATTCACCCAAATTCTCAGGAGTAAAGCCGTCCAAATCCAGTTCAGGATTTATTTCGGCCAAAAGTGGCAAAGTTTTGCAGGTTTTCCTGAGCAATTTTACATACAGCGACGAGGCAAAATAGCTCTCTTTGCCTGATGAACATCCATCCATTACCGCTGCTACCAACCAGTCTTCACCAACATTGGTATAAAACAATGCATCTTCTCCATATACTTCATGCAACTCCCCTCGTTTTAATAATGAATCTATTTTCATCTTGCTCTTTTCAATCAACAGGGTTTTAATTGTAAAAAAACCCCAATTGGAATTGATTTAAACTAATGTATCAAAATTATATGACGAGGCAAAGTAAATACTATAGCGGATTGAAGTCTGAAGAATTAAATGGAATATGAGTTAGTAAATCAGAATTCAGAAAATTCAAATAAAGAAATAAAAATCAAACCTTATTGTTCTCCTTTTTCCCAATCCATATTATATAAATAATCGTTGTACGGAAATCTTTGAGAATGAATCCCTTTTACCAACTCGTATAAATTGGTTTTAAAATCATCGATGTTTTCCTTTTCCTTTGCAGAAATAAACAACGATGGCGTATTGTGTTTTGCCATCCACGAATTTTTCCATTCATCCAGTGTAAAATTTTCTTTTGTTTTTTCGCTTAAATCATCTTCATCTTTTTCAACATAAGTGAAAGCATCAATTTTATTGAAGATGTATAAATTAGGCTTGTCTCCTGCATTAATTTCCTCCAGTGTGGCATTTACTGTTTCTATCTGTTCTTCAAATCCCGGGTGCGAAATATCAACCACATGAAGCAGGATGTCGGATTCACGCACCTCATCGAGAGTAGACTTAAACGATTCTACCAAACCATGCGGCAGTTTACGAATAAAACCAACTGTATCGGCCAGTAAAAAAGGAAGGTTCCCGATTACGACTTTCCGAACTGTGGTATCGAGTGTGGCAAACAGTTTATTCTCGGCAAAAACCTCCGATTTGGCCATCATATTCATAATGGTCGATTTGCCAACATTGGTATACCCCACCAAAGCAACTCTTACGAGTTTCCCCCGGTTTTTTCTCTGAATCGACTTTTGCATGTCGATCTTTTTGAGTTTCTGTTTTAATAACGAGATTTTATCAAGAATAATCCGGCGGTCGGTTTCAATCTGTGTTTCACCGGGTCCACGCATCCCGATACCTCCCTGCTGACGTTCAAGGTGGGTCCACATTCTTGTTAAGCGTGGCAAGAGGTATTGATACTGAGCCAGTTCTACCTGTGTTTTTGCATGAGAGGTTTTTGCACGTTTTGCAAAAATATCAAGAATCAGGTTGGTGCGATCCAGCACTTTGCAATCCAATTCTTTCTCAAGGTTTCTAAGCTGGGTAGGTGAAAGTTCATCGTCAAAAATAACCGTATCGGCTTCGGTCATTTTAATGTAAGAACTTATCTCAATTAATTTCCCTGATCCTACAAAAGTGGCTTTGTTAGGAACATCAAGTTTTTGAGTAAACTTTTTAAGCACAACAGCACCTGCAGTATCTGCCAAAAACTCCAGTTCATCGAGATACTCCTTTGCCTGTCTTTCGTCCTGCGAGCTGCTGATTAATCCTACAAGGACAGCCCTTTCCGTATTTGGTGTTGTTTCTATCATTGTTGCACTTTTATAAAACAAAAACTCCCGGCTCGTTATCGAACCGGGAGTGCAAAAATATTATTTTTTTATTTCTTATTGCAATTGGAAATTAATTGGAACGGTGTAAGATACGTTTACCGGCTTACCACGTTGTTTTCCCGGTTTCCATTTTGGTAGGGTACCAATCACACGAAGTGCTTCCTTATCCAGCGAAGGATCCACACCCCTTGCAATACTTGCATTACTAACCGAGCCATCTTTACCTACAACAAAAGTTACATAAACTTTTCCCTGAATTCCGTTTTCCTGTGCAATTACAGGATATTTAATCTGATTGGCAATGTAGGTACGAAGTGCCATTTCTCCCCCGGGGAATTCCGGCATATCTTCCACAATAAAAAATACCTGCGCTTCTTCTTCCTCTTCTTCTTCTTTGGCAGAGATTACAGGAGCTACATCAATTAATGTAGTTTCGTCTGCTTCCGAATCGTCGATTTCCAGTTCATCGTCGATTTCAGTTTCGTCATCCACAATATTTAACACCTCGATTACTTTTGGTGGTGGTGGTGGTGGTGGTGGTTTAATTTCTTGTTCACGCGTAATTGGAATAATTTCTTCTTCCACTTCCATCGCATCAATTGTTCCAAGGGAGTCGGCTTTGGATGGCTTGGTTGTCCATTCAAAAGCAAGAAGAACAATTCCCAATGCTAAAACAAGTCCGATCATGAGATACACATCTCTTTTACTCTCCAGATCGACCTTAGGTGATTTCTTTAATTCCATTTTTGTTTATTTAATTAATTTTTATTCGATTATTTACCTTCAAAATGGGGCATAAAGATAAAAAATAATTGTCAAATTCAAATCAATATAAAACCGATTTGAAAATTCAGTTGCTATTCAGAGCGTATCTGAATTACGAGCGTTAAAGCGGCTTACGGAAAGTTAAATTTTATTGAAATAAAATTCCAAAGAATAAAACAGGTAGATGTCCGCTTTTCATAATGTTTATTAGTGTTGTCTGAATTTTATAAATTGATTCAGAATCCAACCATTCAGACATTTAATAAACCAACATTAGATTAATGAACGAAAATTTTAGAATACATTAAATTACCAACAAAAACTTTACCAAAGTTCATTATTATGATATAAAATTTAATGCCGGATTAAAAATTCTTTTGATTGGCCGTTGGTGAAAAATCATAAAGGCAGATTAATTGCGAAATGAATAATTTTATATATTTGTCGCCACAAACAGGGAAATTTATCCCTTTGGTGCCTGGATAAACATATTTGTTAATTCCGGTATTACATTAAAAAGTTCAAATTATTATGGGGATTAGCTTCCCGATAAATATCGGGACAGGCAACTTCGCTAATCCAGAGATTTTTTGAAAGTTGTCGTATGTTTTGGGGGATTAGCTCAGTTGGCTAGAGCGTTTGACTGGCAGTCAAAAGGTCAGCGGTTCGATTCCGCTATTCTCCACAAGCCATAATTGAATATCAGTCAGTTATGGCTTTTTTACTATATTATAGACAACATTTAGACAACAAGTTGATATTTTTACAATTTCAGTTGAGTTTTCACCAGTTCAAATCTATCTCTAGACTGAATCATTTCATATACTTTACAAGAACTATAATTTGAACGTACAATTTCAAGTATCTCCTTTCTATTTTTATTCTCCATTTTGTTTCCAATCAATATTTCTGCTAATGCTTCTTTAGGTACAACAAAAACTTTATTAGCATAATCAAATTTTGTAAATCGGAATTCATTTTCATACTTCCAAATTTTCCCCTTAGTACCCAGAAGTTTTTTTGCGAATGATTTATCTGAATCGAATAATCTAAACTTAGGAATTCTTTTAGTATAACTAATCCATCCAAACGTACTTTTCAATGATTCGATTAAAACATTTGTATTAAACCCCACACAAAATCCGGTATGAGAATTTGCATAATGAGACCACATTAAGAAGTTACTACAATTAGGAGTAAGACTAAATATTCCTATACGATTTTCGGTTTCTTTTTTTAGTTCTTCTTGTTGTTTTTTGATGTGGTTTTTGTCAAAAAGTAATCCCTTCCTTTTATAATGCATTACTAACTCATGAGTTTTTTTGTCCGATAATCCAAATCTTTGTTTTGCTATTAAGAACATCTTTTTATAAATCTTCCTAGAAGTTAAATCACGCTTTACATATTCAAATGGAATATTTCCATCAAAAGGATCATTTAATTTGCTTGCAGATGGTAAAAATATTTCTCTCCTAACTAGTATCTGCTTATGAAATGCATCTTCCCAGTCTCTATATTTGTAAACAATTTGGGGTTTGCGATTAAAAAAATTCATTCTGAACATTAGTTTGTGTTTGAAGACAATTATAACTTGTAGACAATAAATAGAAATTAAAATTTAACAACTACGCGCGCGTGAAGCCTCAAAAAACCTTTAATATTTATGCTAGTTATATGAGTTTTACCAATCAATAAAAAGACTAAGTTGATTTTGTTTTTCATTTTTTGATATTTTAGGTTACAATTAAAAAATTAAACTCCACTTGAGAATAATATTCCTAAAGCACCAATTACTGCACAAACAAACATTATCACAATAATTATCTTAATCATTCTCAAATGTGATTCAATTCGGCTTAGTTTAATTCGAATAAAGTATCTATGAAAAATATCTACTTGAGGGTAATTTGTATTTAGTTCATTTACGAAGTCTGCTAATTCTTTTTCCTCATGCTTTGATTGAAATTGCAATACATCCTTTTTAAGTTCTTTTAGAGCAACTGTTTTAATTTCGGAACTGAAAGCAGATAAAAAGTAGTCGGAGAGTTTTGATTTTTTCATTTTTAAAAGATTTTAAATTTGGGTGTGATTGAAAATAATAAATCTTATTGTTCAGTAAATTTAATTAACTGATTTACAAAATGAAAGAAATTTTATTTTATTTTTTAATAGAATGAAAGAATATGTAGGAACGCATAAAATTAAACATAGTGTGTATGAGTAAAAATGGAACAATACTCGCACGTAGACTTCAAAAAATCATATATACCTTTTTTAATTGTTTCAAAAACAGTTCACGCGCGTAACAATCGGGAAAAAACCTTTTTAGCTACAGGATGAATAAATAACCTATTGAAATTAAATTTCTAATATTTGAAAACCTAAAATTTCAATACACACGCGTACAAGACTAAAAAAAGTCTTGCAGTTAAAATCTCAAGACTTAGCAGATGGGAATAAATCCAAATCAAAAAGGGGGTGGGTGGGTACAAGAATAACCTTTAATTATGATACAAAACCTTTGTTTTTGAATGATATTTACATATAACGTCCTTTTTTAGTGCTTCTAAAACAATTCTATATTTCAGGAGTATCACAAAAAGGATAAAAGAAATATTAATACAAATACACCGGCTAATAACAAAAGATAAAACAATACAATTGTTTCGGTTGTAAAGATGGATTTTATTAAAAGATTGATTTTCTGTTTTAGACTTACATTTGTTCTGAGGGAGATATAAAACATATCAGTGTTCAATTCAGGTATTGTTTCTTGGCACATTAATTTTTCAAGTATTTCAACTTTACAAATTGATATTCTTTCCATTGAGTTTTGCAAACTTTCAATAAACCAAAAAAGTAAAATAGGCAAAGTAATTACTATATATTGAAGATAACCTACAATTTTTAGTTCACCCGTACTTAATGCGATTATTATTGCAAAAACTAATGTAATACACCAATTCCGCATAGTAAGTTGAGCACGTCTTGAATTTTGAATATTATCATACCAAAAATCAATTTGCTTCTGTATTATTTCCTTATTCGTCATAATCATAAATTATTCACTCATGTTATTTTATGTCAAACTAACACGTTATCTCACGTTAATTTAACGGTAAAAACTTATTCTATTCCATACTATTTTAGAATAAATTAATTCGTTCTTCAATCAACATGCCAATAAAAAAATGAAAAGGGTAACTCAATAGTTACCCCTTCTTGTTAACCCCCAAACACACAATATGGGATGATTTTCCCAAAATGCATGTTTAAAGTTAGATAATAATTCTTTCTAATTCAACATAATATTCATTAATAATATCTATGGAAAATCTTAATTGCAGTTTCTAAACCAATGTTTTTTGAATGATATTTACTTCTATTTTAAAATAAATTATTCCTTCCAAGCAAATCCTAAAATCAATTACACTTGAACTAAATGATTTTCCAAGTACTAAATATTAACAAAATAGCAGCCACAATAATTAAAAGTTGTTTGAGGTAGAAAAATAAATATCCTAAGTGATAAATGGGAGCATTTCCTATTTCCGATTCCTCTATTTGTTTTTCATATTTGTATTTTGAATTAATAAAACCAAACAATGAATGCAGATAATCGCATACCAAACCTAAAATAGAGAGACCTAATGACCACAAAACCAATTGAGAAACACTAGTCATTTTATCTTTAAAAAAATCTATTTTGGCTGTTAAAATAGCAAAATCTGTTGCTATTACACCAAAAGCAACATATCTCAATGTTTCTCCAATTTTTTTTGAAAATTCATTTAAATTATCAAGTTCAGACATACAATTATTTTGTTTACAATATATTTGGACCTGGAGGCTTAACTGGATGCGTAATTGGTGCGCGTCTTCTTGAATCCTTGATACCTCCCTTTGATTTTTGCGGACTTTTTACTTTACCAAACTTGGTTTTATCTGCATTTGGTTTTTGATAAACAAACACTCCCCATTCCCCCATATCAACCTGACCGTTGTTTTCATATTCTTCCTTCAAAACACCAATAAATGAATCTATAAACTTATCTATATCTTCATAAGACCATTTATCATTTGATTGCTTAATTTTTCTTATAACATCTAATCTATCCATTGCTGAAGTTGTTCTTCTATGCGGTTGACATAGAATTATTACTGATTTACTAAGATAGTGCATATTGAAATAATAGTCAAAATTTCCAAATGATTTAAGTTGTGCATTAGATTTTTTATCTATCTTTAAATGAATCTACTAATAAAACATTTTCAAACAAATGTTCCCCATTATTTAATCTAGTTTTATCAATAACTTTTAAACCTACACAAAATGAAAATAGTCCGAAACACAATCAAATTATTATTCTGCATAGTTTTTATCAGTTACTTTTTGACTGGGTGTAAAAAAGACGATATTATTGTTGAAGAACCATTGAAATATGAAAACTATTTCTATTTTGAAGCAGATACTTTTACCCTGCCAAGTGGGGTTCAAAATATTTATCCCAGAGAAGAATTTGAATTAAATCACGGAATAATATCCGTGTCATATATTGAATCACAACAAACCTATTTTTTTGGTATTTTACTTCTTTCGTCAAATGCATTTGCGATTGATTATGAAAACGGAACTAAACTCGGGAATAATGGTGTTTGGAATGGTGTTTATTTAAATGGTCTAACATTAAACACCGATACAATTCCAGACGGAGAATATTGGTTTTCAATTAATAAATACCCTGTTTATAACATATTAACATGTGGAACTGCGACAATAAGATATGACTTCAATGATTCTGGAGGTCATGACCACCCATTAAGAAGAGGAGGTGTGGTGTCTCTCAAGAAGAACGGTAATCAATATGAAATTGATTTCGAAATATTATCTTCCATAAGAGATGTCGAATTCAAATGTCATTACAAAGGTGAATTGAAAATGCGAAATACAAAAACGGCAATGCTTAATTTCTTCCACGAGGGAGACTTTATAAATCATTTTATTTACAGAGATAAGTGTTACGAATTGTCAGACTGTGTCTTAATGAATATCGAAAGACCAACAAATCTTGTTGGGCCTGGTGACCTACACCCAATTTACTTGTATTCTAAAGAATTTTCAATCGAAGATGAGTATCTTTCGGATAATCCCAGCAAGTATACAGGATTTAATTTGCTAGACATTAGAGATTGGGGTCTGACTGACACCCCGCTATCTACTAGAACATATGTGATTAGTCCATGGACAGAATACGATAGGTGCTTACTTAGATTTAATTACAATTATAACAATAAAGGGAATTTTGAAAAAGAAGTTTCATCTGAAAATGGTGTTTTTTCGGTAGAGTTAGAGGATAGTTTCTTTAAATTAGATTTGTCTTGTAAAACCGATCCAGAAAAAGATGATGATATTTTTGCTCATTACGAAGGCAAATATAGAATGATAGAAAAATAACATCTTGTTGCCTTCCCATATACACTCTACACGCACATATAGAACTAAAAAAAGTCATACAATTTCAATTCGCATTAGACTTGATTTTTTTGTTACAGAATTGTACGGCAATCTGTATTCCTTTATACCCAGATAGGAATATTTTGATTTTAATTTAGGGGCGGGGGTGCTGTTGTTGTTTCAAATAAAACAGGGAACTTTAAAAAGTAACCAAAACAATAAATGCATTTCCCTTTATTTAAGATTATATTCTTGATTGTTGCGTGTATTTTCATTGCTCATCATTAAAAAAGCGTTAAAAGTGGGTTAAAATCATTCTGAGCGATATATCTTAACTATTCTTTATGTCGCATTGATAGATTTTATCTAAAATCAACCACAACATCGTTTCTCGTTAATTTAAATAGTCCTAATTCCAATTATCAAACAATCTATACTGGTTATCCGGGTATATCCTTTTTTGTTTTATCCGTTGGTTGCTAATTGTGTTTCTAATGTTGTGTGCAATTTCTTTTATCTCTGTTTTGAAATCGGTTTTCTGCCATTTAACGGACAAATATTTTCTTTTAACTGAATTGTAAATATTCCGATTTGTATTGAAGTAGTATTTTAAACCGGAATGAGACAATAACAAACTGTTTTCCTTCTGCATTTCGATATTTAATCCAGTAACTAAACATACTTTGTTGTTTGGGTTCTTGGGTGTAGGATTTGACCGTATATATAAAGTGTCAAATTTCGCACCCCCTGAGGTTAATTCTTTTGATTTTCGTTCGATTAAATCACTGATTTGTATTTGTAAGTTTTCAGAATAACGGGAGGTAATTTCTTTTAATTTACTCCGATGCTTGTTTAGTGCTGAATTTCGTTTGTTCTCGATTAATTCTTTCCAGTACAGAGGATTTTTATAATTCAACAACTGGTTATTTTCCTTTTTATTGATTGTAAAATCATAAAACAAAATATTCTGCCATTCATCTACTAAAAATTCCGGATAAATATTATGCAATCCGAATTTCAATAAATCTTTGAGTGTGAAAATTCCTTTCTTGTTTAATTTCTCCATTTTCAGGAATTTAATTTCAAATCTCAAAATATCGTTATCAATCCGAAAACCTTTGTTTGAATAATGTTTGCGTTTATCGTATATTTTAATCAGATATTGCGAGTGTTCCACTTGAAAATATTTTCCCTCATCTCGTGTTGAAATTTCTCCAAATGGTTTCGATTTATGAATAAAACAGTAGTCAATTATTCGCCCGGTTTTACATGGAGGTTGAATATTTACACCAAATTCTATTGATTGTAAACGCAACATTTCAGGCAAAATATTGAACTTTGTTCTTAATTCAATCAATACATCAATCAAAGATTTGAATTTAAAATCGTTGTAATTGTGTGCGCCATTGTTCCAAAATTTATGCAAACTCCCAAGCAAATAAACACTTCCGGTTTCGTAAATTCTAAATTCAATTCCTTTGTAAATTGCGTATTGATGAGGTGTTCGTTTTAAATTATTACGGTTAACCGTTTTTAATTCTCCGGTGTCCGGGTTGAAATCTCGATAAAAAAAATCCAATAGTTTATTATCTAACAAATCCCTGGGATTGATATTTATAATTGCCTTAACGAAGTCAATCATTTGTATTAACTTTGCAGGTGTAATACGTTGCCAGTATTACGACATTTGAACAACATTAAAGGGAGGAATTGAACAACCTCCCTTTGTTGTTTCTTATACCGTAAAATGGATTTTAATTAATTCCTGAATTATGTGTTGCTTTGCAGGATAATAGTTCGGAAAATAGTCTATAATCAGTCTATTTCGGTCGGTGGTAAATTGAAATAACAAAAGATGTTTTTTCCCCTTGTGAATACGGTCACCAAAAAATATATTCCTGTTTTTCGTGAATTTCAATCCGGTAACCAATTCTCCAGTTTTCCAATTTGATGTGGTTCTTAATCTCAAACATTCGACAAATCCCTCACCGCGAGAAAACCCCCTGAATTTTTCAATCCTGAGTGCCTTTGTGAGTTGATTTGCGCCCTTTTCAACCTGTTTTAACTCATAAGTAGAGTAAACCTTTAACGCCTTGTTTATTTGGTATAAATGGCGTATAAAATATACGTTGCCAGTTCCCATGATTATAAGTTTAAGGGTTTAATACTTTGCTCTACTTCGTGCCTTTTATAATACACACGGTTACCGATACCATATGCACGTAATTTTTTACGTTTTGTCCAGTTGTGGACTGTGGACAAATCCACGTTCAGAAGTTCCTTAACTTCGTTCCGGGTTAAATACTCTGTGGGTTCTTTGGGTTGAAACTCTTTTTTAAGTTGTTCCAACTGTTCGTTAACGCTTTTGATAATTGCGTTTTGTAACTGTTCGGGTGTAACCGAAATAAACTGAATTTGTTTCATGTGAATACTTTAAAAATTTGTATTCACAAATGAAATTCACGTTTAATTCAACTATTTTGTACTTAAATATTCGATAGTGTTCAAAAACTATTCAATGTTGTTCAATGTAATAAAATTCAACTTTGACCTTTCCAATATCGTTTTAAAAGTGGTTGAATAGTATCGTAATATTTGGTAGTTTTCGGTTGTATTTTTGACATTGTTTCATTGTACTCTGAACTAATAAATTTTATATATTCTAATTGTGTACAATTCAAAAGGTCTTCGTATTCCAAAAACCAAAATAGATTTGAATATTTGGCTTTCCTTGAATTATCATCTTTTGTATATTTCTCATTCAAAAAGCAAAATAAATCATAACCTTTTTCTTTAAATATTTCAGGAAAAAGATTCTCATTTATTTGTTCTAATTCGACAGATTCATCTTTAACTTTTTCGAGTTTTTTATTTAATATTGATTTGACTCTCAAAATATTGAAGTCTTCAAATGGGTGCGTTTTTTTCCCCATTTTATCATAGTCGGGCATTGTTATCCCTTTAAATTTCCCCGTTGGTTCATATTTTATAACTGGAATTTCCCAACCTTCCTGTCTGTAAATTTTTATACTCTCCGAGTGAATTCTTTCCAAAAAATCCATAGTATAATAAACTTCAACATCTCGCAATACAATTTTTGTTTTTAATTCATCAAAATTCGAAGTTACATTTTCAAGATAATTGTAAATCTCAATATCAGATAGTTCATATTCTACTTCATATTCTGTTGCATCTTTAAATAGTGGTTCTAATTTTTTTCTTAATTCATTGCTACAGGTAGAAATAAATGACTGAATCTCCGTTAAAGTTCCAAATATCTTTTGATTGTCTACGGTCAATTCAAATTGTTTTTTCTTGTTGGTAATTGAATCTAAAAATTGATTTAATCTAAGGTTTAGATAATCTTCATTTGCCATTTGAACACAATTTTAGAGGATTAAAGAAAGTTTAGTTTGCCTCCCTTAAAATATTCATTCGAGGCTCTTTTTTTAGTTTTTGTTTAAGTATCTCAAAGTATTCTGCAATTTGGGTTGCATAGTCGTTTTGAGATTTGCCAATATACTCTAAAAATTGTTTTTCTGTACTGTGGGCGGTTATGCTTATTAACAGGGCGGTTGGCATTTCGCCATAAAAGTTAGTAGCAAACGAACGTCTGCAAACGTGCGAAGTAACTAATTCATGTTTGGGGTAAACTCCTTTTAACTTTCTCCCCGATTCTTCATCCAGTTTTGCGCCCTCTGTGTGTTCATTAATTCCTGCTATTTCGCAAAGGTCTTTAATGTGTTTATTAAACTTTTGCGCTGATAATTTTGTCGGAAATTCACCGTTTCTTTTATCCAATATTTCACGCACTTTCCATGCCATTGGGATTGAAACAGGTTTGCCGGTTTTAACCTGAGTTAATTCAATTAATTCTAAGTTATCGCGTTTAACAATGTTTGTTTTTGTTAATGTTAAAAGGTCTGAAACACGTTGCCCGATATAACAACCAATAATTAACCAATCTCTCGCGTTTTCCAATGCTTCGCGTTCAAAGGTCTTTTTTTCTATTATTTCCAGTTCATCAAAAGACAAATATATTTTTGATGCTTTTTCAGTAAAACCTTTTATTTGCTTTAACTGTGGGTGCACTTCGTAACCGTTTAAATTTGCATCTAAACAAACGGTTTTTAAAAATCTGATATAACGCCCTGCTGAGTTAGAATTTAGTTTGTCAACCTCTGTAAAATATTTTAAAAGGTCGTTTCTGAACTTCACATTAACATCTTTAACGTAAAATGTTTTCTTTTTGAATTTCTGGTAATCTTCAATTTTATGTTTTAATGTGGTGTACTTTTGGATCGTACCGTGTGAAACTCCACGTTTCCCATTCGGAAATTCTTTAAAAGGTAAATTATCTATATAAACTTGAATGTAATTTACAAGGCGGTCAACATCTGTTTTTTGTTGCTTTCCATTGATAATATCAATCTGTTCTTGTAACCAGTTACCATTAATTTCAATACCTGATTTATTTGCCTCATTTAGTTTGTCGTCAATCTTTGTACTAAGTTTTTCTAAATTACTTTTCAGGTTATTTCTTCTCTTTTTCTGTTCCTCATCATTACCTCCGTTAACAGGCATTGAATTTTTGTCACTCCAATCTTCCTGCCTAACATGAAAACCTGTTTTTCGTTTGTAAACGTTGTTACGGTCGATGGATAAACGTAAATAAATAGGTGCAAGGTCTTTTTTACTTTGAAGTAAGAATTTGATAGTTGCCATTTTATGAAGATTTGAACATTTGAACTAATACAAATATACAAAACTTTGACAACATCTAGTCAACCAAATTGCTATTTTAGTCAACCATATTCTATTCTATTCAATAACCAACACAATTAACGAATCCCTATAATGCTTTATTCTATTGCTTTTTATGTAGTATTTATCAACTATTCAGAATTGTATAAAATTGTTGGTTTCCGTTCCGCTATTCTCCACCTGATTTACAGAGACTTGCAGAATTTTATTTGCAGGTCTTTTTCAATTTTAATATACAAAATTATATCTCTTATTCAATATTTTTTGTAACAAGTCATGCTATAATCCCTCTTGTTATAAATTACCCTCTGATAGTATAGAAAAATCCATTTTATATAATTCCCTTAATTATATCATTTCTCCTAATTCATTAAATAACTGACCTATAATGAATTGCGAATTTCAAAGGAAGCTCAACTTTTCACAAATTTTATGTTTCACTTCCATTACTTAAATTGCAATTAATAAGATTTATTAACCTTTTAATATTTTATACGTATTTTAATTTGTATATTAGTTACTTATTGAAGAAACTATTATATCGTATTACGGTTTGTTATTTGACCATGGTACACATGAAATTAATTTTATACACCTATTATAATTTGAATATATTTTTCTAAAAATGGTTTTTAAATTTTGTGTATTCATTTAAGATTTGTATTACAACATATTTTCGGTGCATGGGAAATGGAAAACGTCTCCAAAAATAACCGCAATATGGGTGGAGTCTCTTTCACATTTTAGAACACATACATTATAAAGACGATTATTAACTAAAATAAAGGAGGTAATATCATGCCAGTAGGAGTTGATGACGCAATAATTTTGGGAGCTGGGATTGTACTCGGCTGGGGAGTTTCTAAAATAACTGAAGATGATGATGCGCCTATTGTTAGCAACTTGACAGTTGTGCAAGAAATTGTGAGATGTAAGGAGACCATCGTTAAAGTGAGGGTGACTATCGAAGAAGATGCGTACTGGTATCAGGATGATTCTGGTCTATCTCAGGTCACTGTTGCTGGTGAGGACGGTAAGACATTTACAATGTATCCGAAAAAATCTGGTGCGTTCAAAGAGGACTTTGAGTTCTGGTTAACACACAAGAGTTGTCGTAGCGAGGCTGTCATTACTTTGGTGCCCGAAGATAAGAGCTCAAACAAGCAGGGGATTCGCAAGATTGTTAATGTTACACCTCCGTACTGCTGCGATCCAGCACAGGCGACAGCACATGGTTGTGATTGCAATGGCTTCAATAATACAAGCTCTGGTCACGTTTCCTTATTCCCAGGGCAGTTGAATTCTGAATCTGAATAATGATGTTCCTTTTTCAAAATTCGGTCATTGCTCTGTTCCATTACTGAATTTATCATCTATTTTCATTAATCATAGATTAGGTATAATTATATTTACTTTGCTTATAGTATTGCATTTCTGCTCCGTAAAAATCTTTATTTCACAACAGGAAATTGCGACTCTTTTTTATTTGCATATTTAGGTATTTCTTGATACCCAATTGCTGTCAGTTAATTATTTCATAGAAATATGAACAATCCAATACGATGTATAATTCTGATTAGGGACATTATTGGATAGCTTTGGTTTATAGCTCAGAAGCACACCGCTCTTCTATAATATCGCATTATGTAAATGTAATTTTGGATTGTTTATTGTGGTGTAAACCAATAAGGCGCAATGGCATAACTATCTTTGTGTATTTCGTGTACTGGATTAAATTGTTGTTTTTCGTATGGCATAGCAAATTATGCAGAATCTGTTTTTACAGTATTTGCCGTACATTTCTCCATCGGCATCGATAACATTATTCAGACAGTGATATGAGTTCCGGCAGGCTTGCACGCTTTCATGCTCCCCCTTTTCTTTTGCAACATCAATAAAAAGCTAAAACCATCTTATGGATTATTAGCTTTCGCCTGGCTCTGTTTACTAATGTTTGTTTGTAAGATATATCAGTTCTTTCTCTCTATACCAAAGCGACTGGAGACTTTTGTCCGTTTTTTTGTGTTCCACTTTCTGCTAATGTATTTTAAATCAGGGATTTTTAACACTTTTGGTCAATAAATGGACATTAAATTTTATGGTAACGAATTATTAGTATATTAGTATGTTATAACATTTTTGTCGAAACCAATGTGGTTAACAGGAATTTTCTTCAAAAAGGATAGTAAAAAAATCGATATTAAAGAGTTTAATCAAATCTTTTCTGAATATTATCCTTCCCTCGTCATTTATGCCTCTAAATTTTTTCATGATATTAATATAGCACGAGATATTGTACAAGAAACATTCATCGTTTTTTGGGAAGAGAATGAAAAACTTAGGAATAAGAACCTTGTTAAACCATATCTGTTTAAATCTGTACGAAACAGAGCGTTAAATTTTAAAAAGAAAGAAAACAAACATTCCAGCCTCGAAGAATTATTTGACAAGTTTAACCCGAAGCCAGGAATTTCGAACCAGCCCGATGCATTTGATGTTATTTCGTATGTCGATTTGCAAAAAGACATTGAAAAAGCAATATGTGAGCTGCCTGAACAACGACAAATGATATTTAGGATGAGTCGTTTTCAGGATCTTAAACATAAAGAAATTGCTGAAAAACTAAAAATCTCACCAAAAACTGTTGAAACTCAAATTTACCGTTCACTTTCTTTTTTGAGAGAAAAATTGAAAAAATATTTGGATTAATCCCCTGAAATGTGTTTTGCAACATAAAAAAAACTATGCTTTGCTGTAAGTGATGCGTTCTGTTTTTTGTCCTTATATGCAAACTGACGTTATGGATCCTAAAATAGAAACATTATTT
>ENA-ORCQ01000152-ORCQ01000152.1-marine-metagenome-genome-assembly--contig:-NODE-152-length-38738-cov-7.486563_pt1 | contig 38738 bp, 24 predicted proteins | sample MGYA00237780_ERZ508510 | MGnify/ENA primary metagenome ERZ508510 (study PRJEB26181, sample SAMN06268981) | marine metagenome | isolation source: Tt an E2 anaerobic enrichment on eucalyptus from sediment...
CCAGGTATTCTTCCCCCACATTTTTGCAGAATACGCTTTCGTCGATTGCCGCCAGGTAGCCTTTTTCCTCAGCTCCCTGTCCTTCAAAAGCAAGTTCGATACCTGCTTCAGCCGCCGACATTTTTATAAACTCGCGAATGGTAGTGGTAACGCCGGTGGCAATCACATAGTCGTCGCCTTTTTCCTGTTGTAAAATCAGGTACATGGCGCGTATATAATCTTTGGCATGTCCCCAGTCGCGTTTACTGTCGAGGTTTCCCATAAAGACCGCCTCCTGCAGTCCGAGGGCAATTTTTGCCATGGCACGGGTAACCTTACGTGTCACAAAGGTTTCGCCGCGCAGGGGCGATTCGTGGTTAAACAAAATGCCGTTGCTGGCATGCATCTTATAGGCTTCGCGGTAGTTTACGGTAATCCAGTAGGCATATAATTTGGCTGCAGCATATGGCGAGCGCGGGTAAAACGGTGTGCTTTCGCTTTGCGGCACCGCCTGTACCAGTCCGTACAGCTCGGAAGTAGAAGCCTGGTAGATGCGTGTTTTTTCGGTTAAGCCCAGCAAACGCACCGCTTCGAGAATACGCAGCGTACCGATACCATCGGCGTTGGCGGTATACTCCGGGGTTTCAAAACTTACCTTTACATGGCTCATAGCCGCCAGGTTATAAATCTCGTCGGGTTGTGTTTCCTGGATGATACGGGTAAGGTTCATCGAGTCGGTAAGGTCGCCGTAGTGGAGAATAAGGTTCCGGTTTTCCAGCCAGGGTGCCTGGTAGAGGTGATCGATGCGATCGGTGTTAAACTGCGAGGCACGACGTTTTATTCCGTGAACGATGTACCCTTTTTTTAATAGAAATTCGCAGAGGTAGGCACCGTCTTGCCCGGTAATACCTGTAATAAGTGCTACTTTTTGTGACATACTCTTGTTGTTAATTAGTTTGTTGTGTTGTTTGAGTCGCTAAGTTAAAAATGTTTTTTGAACGGCCGACTTTCATTTGTTTGAACTGAAAAATCATTTTAAAATAATTTTAAGCCTATGCTTATTTACGTTCTTAAGTAATTAAACGGCCTCATTTATAGCTTAAACCAATTAAATTTTTAATTTTGAGATGCTAACAATTCCCAATTATGGAAAAACTCAGAGTTATTATTGCTGATGATGGATATCAGGCAATAAGTATTCTTAAGGCGATTTTATTGGAAACTGGAAAGGTTGAAGTAGTGCATACCCTGCAGGACTCATTTAAAATAGAAAGTTCAGTGAATAAATTCAATCCCGATGTTTTGTTTCTGGATATAGAAATGCCTGGTCTGAATGGCCTTCAGGTGGTTCAAAACATTAGGGAATACAATCAGGAGTTAATCGTCGTTTTTGTAAGCGCCTATAAAAAATATGTTGACGAAGCCATTAAGCTAAACGTATATAACTATCTCTTAAAACCGGTTGAGCGGGGAGAACTGCACAGCCTGCTTACCAAATTACTGCAGTTGAAAATGGCAGCCATACCTCTGGAGAACCAGAAACTTAAACTACCGGTTAAAGGAGGTTATGTTTATATTAAACCTGATGAATTGCTAAGTTTTAACGCTGAGGGGAATTATACACGCATACAGACGGTGGATGGCGAAGAATATTTATCGTCTTATAATATGGGGCGCTTATTACAAAAATTACCCTCCTTTTTTTACCGAATTAACAGGAGCTGTGTGTTAAACAGCGAGTTTATATACTTAATCAACAAAAGCAAACAGACCTGTAAGGTGAAAATCGATAAAAAAGAACTGGAGTACGAAGTATCATCCAGCTTTATTACAGCGTTTAACCGAATGCATAAATAAACTCATTATTGATTTTCTTATTCTTGCCAAACCTGGTTGCCTTACTAAACTTTCTGCTATTGCTAAAATAAAGTTTACTGAACAGTATCGCTTGATGTGTTAAATGTCTTCGCTGATAAAAGGGGCTGCTAACTGATAAATCCTGTGTCTTATCACTAAATACATTGAATCTGTTTTATATAGAATTGTTCTACGTATTTATACGAATGAATCTCCATAAATTTAGGGTAACGGATTGATAAAAAATAAGGAGTCAAAAAAGAATTGCCACAAGCAAACAAAAACAATCAATCTGATTTTTTTCTAAGCCAAACAATTTCATGTTCAGTAGTGAATAGTGTGGCGGTGTGTAACCGTTACATAAGTTATCTATTATCGAATGAGTGAACGGATTTAATTTATAAACAAAATAATCTTACAGTTATGTATTCTCTCTCTCAACCCGTTTCTGAGCGCTTCTCGCTAAAACTCCTTCTTATCGTATTATTTGTTATTTGTTCCTTTTTTAATGCTGTAGTTGGGCAATCACAGCAGTTATCTGTGGATAATAGGGCAATTTTGCAAAAAACCAATTTAACAAGGGAATTAAAAAGTGATAAGAAAGGAATTGACAAATTTAATGACGAGTGTGTTCACTTTAAATTACTTAAGCCGGAGGAGTTTTTGGGATATAGCCAAGGTTCACAAACGCTATTAAAAAGTGCTACCTCAGAAATTCCGGTAAGTGAAAGTGATTCATTGGCGCTTGTAGCTATTTATAATGCAACCAATGGCCCCGGCTGGTACCGTAGTTATAACTGGTTAACCGATTCAGTAAAAAACTGGTACGGGGTTACTGTTGAAAATGGCAGGGTGACACGACTAATGATGTGGAATAATAACCTGCAGGGAACTTTACCTGCAGAGATTTGCAATCTGACCGCATTGAACTATCTTATGATTGGGTATGAATCATATTTAACAGGAACCATCCCTGATTCCATAGGGAATTTGACAGAGTTGGAGAACCTGTATTTCTATAATAATGGCATGACGGGGGCTATACCATCCTCTATCGGTCAGCTGCAGAAATTGAAAGTGCTTTATCTTGTCGGTAATTCAGAAATGGGGGCTTTTTCGGGGGCACTACCAGCTGAAATAGGAAATCTTGACAGTTTAACGTATTTGAGTATTGGGAACAATGAACTGGAAGGGGTAATACCAACCGAGATTGGCCAGCTTGCTAAACTGGAATACCTGAACTTAAACAACAATGGACTTTCCGGATCAATACCGGCTGAGATGGGGCAACTAAGCCAACTTGAATATTTAAACCTGGGCAATAACAATTTTTCAGGAAATCTGCCAACTGAATTTTCAACATTGGTTAATTGTAAAAGTATTTATTTGTACAATAATCAAATTTCTGGGGCAATTCCTTCAGGACTAGGGCAGCTCGACAGTCTGGAGAATTTTAATGTATACAATAATTTACTATCAGGGAATTTGCCGCAGGAATTGGGTAACTTAAAAAAGCTGAGATTACTTAGTTTAGCCAACAATTCTTTTAGCGGCCAAATACCGGCAAGCTATTCAGGTCTTGATAGTCTTAAAGCCTTGTATCTTACCTATAATAAATTTACATTTTCCGACCTGGACAATTCAGGTCTTGATTATTTTGGTTTGGATGCATTTTCTTATGCTCAGCAGGATACCCTTTTCGGTCTTGAGTACGATGGTGTATCAGGCTCTTTAACTGTTAACGATGGAAAAGCTGCAGAAAACACTTATCAGTGGTATCGCTCTAAAAATGCGCTTACCGGGGAAACTAACGATGTGCTTAATGACATCGATACTACCAGGGCATATTACTGTACCGTTACCAACCCCAATTACCCCGATCTTCGGATCAATTCAGAACCATTCGGTAACCTAGTGGTGGATATCGATGGTAATATGTATACTACGGTTACCATTGGAGAACAGGAATGGCTGGCTGAAAATCTCAGGGTAAAACGCTATCAGGACGGGACATTAATTCCTGAAGGAACGGGTTTGGGGAATAGTTTTGCTTCTCAGGATTATTATTTCTTTTACGACGATAGTGCCTCGTATGAAAAAGAATATGGTTTATTGTACAGTGATTATGTGGTTTTAGAACAATGCGAAGTTTGTCCTTCGGGATGGAAGGTTCCATCAAACGACCAGTGGAAAGTAATGGAGATGCACCTGGGCATGACCTGGGATGTTGCGAATGTATGGGGTTGGGTAGCCGGACATGGAGACAATGAGGGAGGAAAATTAAAGGAAACCGGATTTGAACACTGGAGTATCCCTAATGTTGGAGCCACTAACGAAACTGGTTTTACAGCACTGCCGGCCGGAAACAGAACAAACACTTTCGCTGGCATGGGAGAAGAAACGTATTTTATGACATCAACACCAGTTAATACTTCCCTAAAAATACGTATTTACAATTTTAACCATGGTAAAACCTATCACGGCTCTAAAAGTCAGGGATTTGGAGGAAGTATAAGATGCGTCCGCATACAGGAGGATCAGTCTGTGCCGCAGGTTACAACAGAAGAGGTATTGGCTGCTGCTGCATCATCTGCCACAATATTTGCTACTGTGCCCGATGATGGCGGTGCAACAGTGGTGGCCCGGGGAATAGCTTATGGTCTCGCATCCAATCCAGTTGTTGATATTCAACAAGGTTTCTTTTTTTCAAGTAATGGGCAGGGAACTGGTGAGTTTACAGCAGAATTGGATGATTTATACCCGGATGCAACTTATTATGCCCGTGCTTATGCCGTAAACGCCAATGGAATAAGCTATGGAGAGGAATTAAGTTTTACAACCTCGCCGGACACCTTGCCATCTGTTTCATCTGTTAATACCGATAGTTTGACACAAACTTCTGTCTGGTTATATTCTAATGTAGGAAGTGAAGGACAGAGTAGTGTTACCAGCTGTGGTTTTGTGTGGAGTGACAGCAACAACCCAACATTGGCCGATAATTTTATTGAAGCAGGAAGTGGAGTTGGTGAATTTTCAGCGACTATTTATGGCTTAAACCCCGATACACAGTACTTTATTCGTGCCTATGCAAGTAACACCCAGGGTACAGTTTATAGCTCGCAACGTTATATCCGTACCCTTTCTGATAAACCAACTCCTGCTGTACAGACCATAAAAGTAGATAGTGTTTTTACTGACGAGGCTTTTGTGTTGGGGCAGGTTGTTTATGACGGCGGACTACCCTTATTGGAAACAGGAGTAAAAATCACCTGGGAAGGTGGTTCATTGGAAGTACCTACTCAAAATGCCAGTACTGAAATTGAATTGTTAATTACAGGCTTACAGTCAAGTGTAGCCTATACGGCAGTTGCTTTTGCATCCAACGAGAACGGCCGCGTATATGGCGAAGAAATAGCATTCAGAACCTTGTTTGAAACCACCGAACAGGCTTTTGCGTTGGTCGATGAAATATATAAAAGCTTATTTACACTTAATTCAGGACATGACGATTTTGGACAGAGCTCTGCTAACCTTACATTCGATTTGATGGGTGATGATATGGTGTTGAACTCCTCCAGGTATGGTTGGTTTACAAAGAAATATCAATACCTCGAGCATACCAATAAACAATCTCTTTACCTCGAGAAATTCTGGAGCAGATACTACGGAATTATTAGCGAAGTAAATAAATTGCTTGATAACCTGATGTGGGCATCGGGTCCTTCGGAAGATATGGGGGAAATTGAAGGACAAATGCATGCACTTCGTGCCTATTGCTATTTTCAGATGGTACAGGTTTTTGCTGATTCCTATATCCTCAACCCTTCCGGAGAGGCAATTCCTGTTTATATTAACACTGAACAACAACCGGGGCCGGGTGCTGGAATTTTGGAGCGGGCCACGGTTGACGAGGTGTATAGTCTTATTCGCTCAGATCTTGATATGGCAGCTTATGCTATTCCTGAATATCCAGGCCATCAAAGCCTTTCTCACATAAATAAAGCTACTGCTTACGGAATGCACGCACGGGTAGCGCTGGCAGCGGGAGATTACCAGATGGCAAGCCAGTATGCGTTTTTAGCTATTGATTTGCATAACGGCAGTTTGTTTTCGGAGAGCGATTATCCCGATTACTATTACGAGCTTAATACTTCGCCAATGGAAGGTTTTAACGATGCCGAATCATCCTCCGAATGGATGTGGGGCTCCGTTATTCCTGATGAAGAGAATACCAGTTATGCTTCTTTCTGGGGGCATATGGATGCTCGTTTCCTCTCGTATGCTTACCTCGGAGAACAGAAAAAAATTACACAGGAGCTGTACGACCAGATTCCGGACTGGGACAAAAGGAAAAACCTGTGGGTTTCGCCTTATGAAACGCACTCCGGTAGCGGGGCAGACGTTTCTCTTTGTCAAATGAAGTTTTTAACCCGGCAGAACGGAGCGATGTATGGCGACTACGTGTATATGCGCCTGGCTGAAATGTATCTGATTATGGCGGAAGCAAAGGCACAGTTGGGAGACCTGGCTGCTGCATCAGAATACCTGAACCAACTGGTACTCACAAGAGATCCTGCTTATTATTATCCGGTAAACACACAGCAGGAAATGTTAGAGCAAATATGGTTGCAACGACGGATAGAGTTATGGGGAGAAGGCCACCGGTTTTTTGATATTCGGCGCCTGCAGCAACCGCTGTCCCGGCCAACAGGAGAGAATAATCACGATCCGGCACTTGCACAGGTAACCGATATTGCAGCCAACGATAGTCTGTTTAACTGGGAAATCCCGTTTTATCATGAATTGAGGATTGTCACGCAAGGAAACGGGAGCATAACGCTGAATGAACAAGCACATGTTTATCCGTTACTAATGGCTGAAGAAACATCATTTAGCCTGGAGGCCATTCCGGATGAAGGGTGGCTTTTTGTAAACTGGACAGACCTGGAAGGAGCAGAAGTTAGCACTGATCCTCATTTTGTTACAAGCATGACTTCAGATACCCTGATTCTTACTGCAAACTTTTCCGAGAATGATTGTCCGCAACATTTTCATCCGGTTTGGGAAGGTGGTGGCACATACGATCCAATGAATATTTATGTGATTGGTGCCCGGATTGAAGGTATTGATCTTGTTCCCGGCGACCAAATTGGCGTTTTTGATGGAGAAATGTGTGTAGGTTATGGAATGCTTTCCCAAACTATCGATCATGAGAATATTCTGAGCATTGTAGTAAGTGCCGATGATGGAACTGGCAATGGGTATACACCCGGAAATTCAGTTTCTTACAAACTGTGGCACTGCGACTCAGAAACTGAAATTGGCGAAGTAAGTGCTATGTGTTACGATAATCAGTTAAGTCCGGTATCATGTATTCCGTTTCAATCGGGAGGAACTGTCTTTGTTGAACTGGGTGGCAGTTTGTATTATGAATATACCAATCCGCTTATTCCCGGATGGAATATTGTTTCCATTCCGGTAGAACCCGATTCCGCTGATTTATTGGATGTATTTCACCAGCTCATACAGCAGAATACCTTGTTAAAGGTTCAGGATGAGAACGGAAACGCCATGGAGGATCTTGGTATTTTTGGCGACTGGCAGAATAATATAGGTGATCAGCAGTGCACCGAGGGATATAAAGTAAAAATGAACGATTACGATACCCTGGTAACGGCAGGCTATTTTGTCGATTATCCCTTTGCTATTCCTTTAAATCCGGGATGGAATATGGTTGGCTTTCCCAGCATCAGTTTTGTGGATGCCATGGAGGTTTTTGGGCAGTTAATTGATAACGGCAGCCTGGTAAAAGTGCAGGATGAAAAAGGAAACTCCATTGAAAACCTGGGCATATTTGGCGGTTGGCAGAATTTTATCGGTAATGTATGGGCCGGTAAAGGTTATAAAGTAAAAGTAGGCGAACCGGATACTTTATGGATTTTTCAAAGTTATCCAAAATCCATCGCTTCCTTACCTGAAAAAGTAAGGCTCCAATATTTCTCCCCAATCTTCACCGGCAATGGCGTGGACCACATGAACTTCAACCTTGTTGGTTTAAGCGAGCAGCTGTTAACTGCCGGCGATGAACTGGCAGTATATGATGGTGTACATTGTGTAGGGGCTGTGGTGCTTACCCAAAAGATGCTGGAGGATGGTTTTGCTGCTCTGGCTGCTTCAGCCAGCGACAATTCAGGAATGCCAGGATTTACCGCCGGTAACGAATACCAGCTACGCCTGTGGCAGAAAGCCTCCAACACCGAGCTGGAGATTGAAACGGAATATATCCGGGGATCAGAACAATTTACCCAGCACGAATCGGTGGTGTTGAGCCTGGAAAAATCGGTACTGACCAGTGTTGGCGATCCTGTGGGAACAACGGAAATTGATGTTAACTGTTACCCCAATCCTTTTAGCGAAGAAGTTACGCTGGAATTTAATCTATCCAATGATTCCTATGTAAGCGTAGTTGTGTTGGATCAACTTGGGCAGCAGGTCTGCATTTTGGTAGATAGCTCTAAGCTCCCGGCGGGTATCAGTCGTCTGACCTGGGACGGTAGAAATATGCAAAATCACAAAGTAAGTTCTGGAATGTATTACTTCCATATTCAGCTTGGTGACCGATTCTTTAACAAAAAAATAGTGTTGAATTAGCGATTAAAATACAGGGCGAAAAAACAAAGGTAGTGCTCAAAATCAGAGCAGTATTATCTGAAGATAAGCCCACCTAAAACAAATCACTTTATGAGAAAATTTCTAAGCTTTCTGTTTTTGATGTATGCACTGACCTTATCCGCTCAAAACACGATGTACTTCATGGAGTGTTTGCCTCAGAACAATGCTTTTAATCCGGCATATATTCCAAAACTGAACATGCACATTGGTTTACCGGGTATAAGCGGTATAAATGTACAGGCGTATAACAGCGGCTTTAATTATTCAGAACTCGATGGATTTCTTGATGACCTCGACAATGAGAACTATAATCCGGATGAGTTTATCAATTCCATTGATGGTAAAAACAGATTTCTATCTGAAGCCCGGGTGAATTTACTTTCGTTTGGATTTCGACTCAAAGATAAAGGTTATTTTACCTTCGACTTAAAAGCAAATAACATTTTGGTGAATACAGCGCAGCCCGAAGTGGTTTACCTGCTTGCTGATTATGACAACATTCCTTCAGAGAATTTCCCTATTATCATTGATGAGATGGAAATGCTGGAAAATAATTTTATAAGCATGGGATTTACGTATTCCCGGGTCATCAACGAGAATTTGAGCATCGGACTACGACCGGTAATCAACTTCAACAACATCGGCTTTAAAACATCGGGAATCAGCTGCCAGGTTAGTAGGGAAGAATATACTGAACGTTACGATATTGGGGATGGTTCAGGCGAAATGTATGAGAACTCGTATGTAGAATACAATGAGACCTTTGCGGGGCAGGTTGAATTAGGTTTACCCACAGAAGTTAATCCCGAGGCCGTTGACGGCAACGAACTGGATTTGGATGAAGGTTTGTTGCCCGATGATTGGATCGATGACATCACGTTGGGCAATATGCTTAAAAATGCCAGCTTTTCAATCGATCTGGGGGCTACTTACCAACTCGACAAATGGCTTTTTTCAGCAAGCCTTTTAAATCTTGGAACATCCAAATGGCGAAACAATTCCTACCAACTTAATGGCGTATTTAACGACGATGATGAAACGATTAATATTGAGGAAACAGATAAAATTCAAGTAGGTATTCCGCCCCAAATTTACCTGGGAGCTATTCGGCAGTTTTCTTCCAAATGGAACTATGCCTTGTTGCTGAACAATACTTTTTACAGTACCGGCAGTAATGCTTCGGCAACGCTTTCGTTAAACGGGCATGTTGGCAGCGCACTTTCCACATCGGTAAGTTATACGGCGGGTTATAAGTTCAACAACCTGGGATTGGGATTACGCCTGCGCTTTTTGCCTGGCACCGACCTGTATTTTGTGACTGACAACATTATACAAGTATTCAATTATAAAAATGCACAACGGATAACGGCTGCATTCGGGATAAATATTGCTGTGGGGACAAAACCAGATAAGTTATCGGAAGAAACCATTTGAAAAAATCGGATTCCAACAAGGTAAAATACATTTTAGTAGTAACTGACCAAAAACTTAAGAAAATGAAATCGGGTGTTTATTACACTATAAGCGACATAAACCGAATTATTTATAAAAACAAAGTAGTACTCACTTATTAACAATAACTTTTTGTTCACCAGCTAAGGATTAGCTTTTTGTTTAATGGTTACATTATAAGTGTTTTAGTGCGTTGCATAAAGTATTGAAATAAAAATGATGGGGTGTTTTTAAAAAAAGTTGATTCGAATAAATGTTTATTTGGGTAAAATATTTTAGTGAATACATAAAGTTTGTAACTTTATAGGGTAAAGATTTTGAAATCGGCAACTTAACTACTAAAAAACAACTTATGACTTACCCGAATAAGAACCACAGTATCGTTCAGGCCAATTCTGCCTGAGCAGTGTGTATCCGCAACGTTTGAATAAACCAAAAAAAATACCCAAAATTCAACTGTTATGAAAAGAACATTTACTCTTTTTCTTTTTTCAACATTTATATTGCTTGGTCTTGCACTCAGCAGTATGGCGCAGCAAAGTAGCTCCGGTCCGGAGCGGCCGGCCAATGTAAGCCCCGGTATTATTAAGCCGGAGAATGCATTAAACACTCAGGGAGGAGCTGGTAGTAAAACCATTACCTCCGTACCATCATACATTTGGCACAGGGGCTGTGGCCCAACTGCCGTGGGCATGGTGCTTGGTTATTACGACTTAAATGGATTTCCGGATCTGATAGACGGCGATGCCTCCACACAAACGACAGGTGTTGATGACGCAATTGCCAGTACCGGACATTACGATGATTATTCGCAACCCATTGATAATACAAGCACCGGATTAATGCAGGATAAATCGGAGTTAGGGGGAGCGCATACCTCCAACTCGGTGGCCGACTTTATGAGCACCTCGTGGAGTAGCCGAAACAACTATTACGGCTGGAGCTGGAGTTCAGATATTGCACCGTCCTTTACCAATTATGTGGCACTCAGGAATTCCACCTACCAGGTAACTACCAGCACAATATCTTTTACTGCTGTCGGAAGCTGGGAGAACTATAAAAATGAAATTGATAACGACCGGCCTGTTGTTTTGCTGGTAGATACTGATGGTAACGGCGGTACCGATCATTTTGTAACGGGCATTGGTTACGACGAAGATTTGCAGCAATACGCCATTTACGATACCTGGAATCATGATATCCACTGGTACGATTGGGCACAAATGGCCAGCGGTGTTGCATGGGGTATTTATAATTATAATACTTTTCAAATGAACACAAGCGGTGTTAGTGAACAAGATTCGCTGGCACTGGTTGATTTGTATAATTCCACCGATGGCGATAACTGGACCAACAATGAAAACTGGCTTAACGGCCCCGTTAGCAGCTGGTACGGCATAGCAATGCAGGATACCAACGTTACTGAAATCTCCCTCGATCAGAATAATTTAATTGGCAGCCTTCCTGCTTCTTTGGGGCAGATCAGTCAGCTTGAATGGCTCGCTTTGGGCGGGAATTTAATTAATGGCAGCCTTCCAACGGAATTAGGCAACCTGGAGAATCTGCGCTTTTTCTTTCTTTGGGGGAATCAACTCAGCGGAGTAATTCCGTCTTCCTTCGGACAACTCAGCAGTTTGAATATATTAAGCCTTAACGGCAATCAACTAAGCGGAGATATACCTCCTGAACTGCAAAACTGTTCCAATTTATGGGAAATTAACCTCGACTGGAACCTGTTGGACGGAACCATCCCTTCGGAGCTCTGTAACCTGCAGAACCTGGGGCAGGTAAATTTTGCCAATAACTTCCTGGATTCAACCAGTTGCGATGCCATTGCCTGTTTGTTTGATAATGGAGTGAGTTTTGCCGATGGTGATCAGTTACAGCAAAACGGTTTCTCCTTGCTAAACGGATGCATCGATTTCCCCGACACCGTTGCCATAACCTTCAGGGTAGACATGCAAAACGAGCAGGTTTCGCCCAACGGGGTGCATATCAACGGAAGTTTTAGCCAGTGGGCAGAAGCCATTGGAATGGAAAATGAAAGCGGAAGCATTTATTCGGCAACACTCAGCTTGCAGGAGGGCGATACCCTGCTATATAAGTTTATTAACGGCGGAACCAGCGAGTGGGATAACTATGAAGTACCACCGTCAGGCTGTACCATTGGCGATGCAAACGACAGGCAACTGATTATTCCTGCAGTGGATTCGGTACTTAACCTGGTTTGTTTTGAAGCCTGTGCAGCCTGTGTCAACGATTCCATTCCTCAATACGCCATTGCTGAAATACAAGGCGATGGCGATGTGTCGCCGCTTAGCGGACAGGTAGTACGCACCAAAGGACGTATAATTGGTGTAAACCAGCACGGCTTTTACATGCAGGATACCACCGGCATACGCAGCGGAATTTTTGTTTATGATCCGGTACTGGCTGCACAACTAGCGCAGGGCGACCAGATTGAAATCATTGCTGAAGTAACGGAATACGGTGGCAGAACCGAATTGTTAAATGTAGAATGGTTTGATTATACCGATGAATTTATGGATGTACACCTGTCGTATATCGATGTGGCAGAAATAAACGAAGACTACGAATGTGTTTTTGTGGCGCTCTTAGAGGTAGCGGTGGTTGATACTACGGCTTTTGGCGAATACATTGTTGTTTCGCCCGATGGGGATACAACCATTATCAGCAATTTTCTGGTTCAGCCTTTAATGGAAATTGGCAGAAGCTACAAAGTATATGGGGTAGTCGATTATCAATACAATGCCTTTCGGGTAAATCCGCGGGCTACCGCAGGTGTAATTCCTTTATACGACCTTACTTTTAACGTAGATATGCAAAACGATTCTGTTGACCCTGCCGGCGTTTTTGTCGGGGGCGACTGGAACTCGTGGATGTCGTGGGTTGAACCCGTGCAAATGACTGCCGATGGTTCTGTTTATTCGGCCAGCATAAAAGTACAAAGTGGGGTAAGCATTGCCTATAAATTTGCGAATGGAACGGAATGGGAAAACCTTAGCGGACCCTGTATCGACCAAAATGGCGACCGTAACCTGCTTATGCCCGATTCGGCAGTAACACTCGATGTGGTGTGTTTTGCCTCGTGCTATTCGTGTATTAGCGAACCAGTAGCCGAATACACCATTGCAGAAATACAGGGCGAAGGCGATATTTCTCCGCTCGACGGGCAAGTGGTACGCACCAAAGGACGGTTGATTGCGGTAAATGAATATGGTTTTTATATGCAGGATACCACCGGGATACGCAGCGGAATTTTTGTTTACGATCCGGCACTGGCAGCTAGTCTGAACCAGGGCGACCACATTGAAATTGTTGCAGAAGTTGACGAATACAACGGACGTACGGAGCTGTTTAATACCCAATGGGCCGACTATACCGATGAGTTCTTCCCCGTTTACCTGTCGTATATTGATGTTGCGGAAATAGGGGAGGATTACGAGTGTGTATTTGTGGCTTTAAGTGATGTTACGGTAGTGGAACTTACCGAGACCAATGAATACCTCGTGGTTTCTGATGCCGGCGATACAGCAAGAATCGGTAGATACCTGATTGTGCCCAGCATGGAAATTGGCGAAACCTACAATGTATTGGGGGTAGTGGATTACCATTGGGGCGATTGGCGCGTATATCCGCGTTCGCAGGATGGTATTCAGTTTGCCAACCCTTTGGAGCGTGACTCGCTGGCACTGGTCGACTTATATTATGCCACCAATGGCGATGGCTGGAACGATACCACCAATTGGTTCTCGGGGCCGGTAGCGAGCTGGTATGGCGTAAGCGTGGAAAACGACCGTGTTACCTCCATTTGGCTCGACCAGAATAACCTGGTGGGTGAACTCCCGGAATCCATTGGCAACCTTAGTGCGCTGCAATACCTCGATCTGGGAGGAAATCAAATCAGCGGCACCCTTCCGGCGTCAATGGGGAATCTTAGCAGTCTCGAGGTCTTCCACATCTGGTGGAACCAACTTAGCGGCAACATCCCCGAAGAGCTGGGGAATATTCCATTTTTAACAGTGCTTAACCTCTCGGGCAATATGTTCGATGGTGAAATTCCGCAATGGATCGGACAAAGCCAAAGCCTGGGCGAACTAATGCTGGAGTACAATAACTTCAGTGGCGCTATCCCGGAGAGTTTATGCTCAACACCCGTGCATGCTGTAAGCTTCCAGGGTAACCTGTTCGACTCTACCAGTTGTCCGGCAATTGGCTGTTTAATTGAAAATGGCGTAACCTTTATCGACGATGAGGCACAAATGCAGCAGGACGGCTATCGCTTAACCGTTGACTGCGGCTATAACCTCAACCCCGTAAGCAGTCAGGACTCACTGGCACTGGTGGCCTTATACCATGCTACCGATGGCGATAACTGGTACTACAACATAAACTGGCTAAACGGTCCGGTGTATACCTGGGGCGGCGTTGTGGTAGAAAATGGTCGGGTAGTTACACTCGACCTGGGTGGCAATAATCTGAACGGACCCATTCCGCCTGAATTTTATAACCTTACGGCCATTCGCACCATTGCTTTATCCAATAATAATCTAACAGGAACATTGTCTTCAGCAATTGAAAACTTTACCGACCTTAAGTATGTTTATTTCCAGAACAATGCGCTGGAAGGTAGTATTCCTGCTGAATTTGGTGCACACAGCCAACTGGTGCACCTGATTCTCTATGGCAATCAATTCAGTGGTACTATCCCGGCCAGCCTCGGCAACTGTACCGATTTACAATACCTCTACCTGCATTACAATAACCTTAGCGGAAGCATTCCAACTGAACTGGGGCAGCTAACAGCTATGGAAATTTTGGTGTTGGGTAATAACGATTTAACAGGGGAAATACCTGCTTCCTTCGGGAATCTTTCCAGTCTTCAGCGTTTGTATGCTGAAAACAATTCCTTAAGCACACTTCCTTCTGAATTGTGTAATACCCCCATCTGGCAAACGAACCTGTCGGGCAATCTTTTCGACTCAACCAGTTGCAGTGCCATGTCCTGCCTGGTTGCTCAGGGCGTAAGTTTTACCGATTACTACCAGGAACAGCAAAGCGGCTATTCCCTGCTTCTCGATTGTGGGTTCAACTTAAACCCTTGTTCCGAAGCCGATTCTCTGGCATTAATCGATTTTTATACCGCTACCAACGGCGACAACTGGCTGAATAACGATGACTGGATGGATGGCCCGGTTTATACCTGGTATGGAATTACCGTCGAAAATGGCCGGGTAACTTCTATCGATCTTCCCGAAAATGATTTGAACGGAGCTATTCCCGCTTCAATCGGTCAGCTTGATGGTTTAACCGAATTGTTACTAAACGGCAACGACATTGGCGGAACCTTACCCGATGAGATGGGCAACCTCACACAATTGGAAGTGCTGTGGCTGGAATACAACCAGTTGGATGGCGCATTGCCAACAGCCTTGTGTGGCCTTCCTTTAATGGAGGCAAATTTTGAATACAACTGGCTGGATGAGAACTCGTGCGGAGCCTTTACCTGTATGATAAACAGCGGCGTAAGTTTTCCGAATCCGGTGCAAATGCAAAATAACGATTACCAGTTGATTAGTTGTGTATCGGATACCAGTGCCTATTGCGAAAACATCGGATTGGTAGGCGACTTTAACCAATGGGGAAATTTTGGTAGCGATATACTGTTCGAACAGAATCCGCAAGATCCTTCCGAATGGCTTGCTGAATACTATTTTGAAGCGGATATGCAGGTGAAATTCCGTCAAAACCAGGACTGGAGTGTGAACTGGGGAGGTGAATATTTCCCGGCAGGTGTTGGTTACCAGGATGGGCCAAATATTTATGTGCCTGCCGGTAACTATACCATACATTTTAATTGTGCCACTTCCAGCTATTGGTTTGAAGAAACGCCGTATGGAAATATGGATATTCTTACCTGGGCGGCTCCCATCAACCCTTACCCGGCTTATTCGCTTTGTAATCCGGGAGTGGAAGATGTGGCAGTAACCCTCACCAATAACGGAAACAATGCGGTGGAGAATTTTAGAATCGGCCTTACCTTTAATGGAGATACCATGATGGTGGATCAGGTGAATATGAGCATCGCTCCCGGCGATACCTTTGTCTATTATTTCTCTGAACCGCTTGATTTTTCAACATTACAATATTACCAGCAACACCATATCAATGTATTTATCTGGGACGATCTGAATAGCAATAACGATAACTATTACAGCCGTTACTTCCATACTTTTGGCGACTACCAGGACCATTCCGGCTGGACGACCTACAACAGCTGCCGTGGTTTAACAGCTGATATCTCCTTTGGTATCACCCAGGATAAAAACGGGCATGTCTGGACGACTTCATTCTACGGCGCCGACCGTTTCAACGGTTCGCAATGGGAAGCCTTTTCTGCTGCCAACGGACTGGCAGAAAATTACAGCTGGGCCATGGAACACGATGCCGCGGGTAATGTTTGGTTTGCCGGAACAGGCGATACCGTTATTACCAAATACGATGGCACCGGCTTTAGCTACTACCCGCAACCTGCCGTTTTTGAGGAGTGCATCTACAGCGACTCGCAGGGGAATATGTGGTTTGGCGCCTGGGAAGGTACGGGAGTTGCCCGTTTTGACGGCGAAAGCTGGACCTATTTTATGAATGAAGAGATTGGCTTTAACGGCAACATTACCAGTATTGGCGAAGATGTTCATGGCAATATCTGGGTGGCCTGCAATGGTGCTTCAAATTTTGTATTTCAATACAATGGCAGCGAATGGCTACAATATGCTTTACCCGGCCAGGCTGATGGCACTTATGTTACCGAAATATTCTTCGACACTGCGGGTAAGACCTGGTTTGCAGGCAGCAATATCATTGCCCAATACGATGGCAGCAACTGGACCTTCTTCACTCCTGAAGATGGAATACCGGCCTTCTGTCAGGATATTACAGAAGACAGTCGCGGGAACCTCTGGTTTGGAGGTGGCCGTACACTGGTGAAATACGATGGCCAGAACTGGATAAGCTATTCGGCAGAAGATGGAATGATTGCCGCATCGGTTGGCGATATCTATGCGGTGTATGCCGATACCGACGATAACATCTGGGTGGGTACCTATCGCGGAGGAATCAGCGTACTCAATCAAAATCAGTCTTTCTGCGGAACCACCCAGTTAAGTGCCGGATGGAATATCTTAGCTACTCCGGTGGAGCCTGATTCAGCTGATCTGGAATGGCATTTCCAGGGATTAATAGACAACGGTGCCCTGATTAAAGTGCAGGACGAAACCGGAAATGCCCTCGAGGACCTTGGCGTTTATGGCGGTTGGCAAAATTATATTGGCGATTTGCTGCCTACCGAAGGCTATAAAGTAAAAATGTTATGGGACGACAGTATTGCCGTGTGCGGAACATCCGTGGAATACCCGTATCCGATTCCGTTAAACGAAGGCTGGAATATTATGGGTTACCCGCAAATCGTTCAGGCCGATGCCATGGATGTAGTGCAACAGCTCATCGACCGTGGGGTGTTGCTAAAAGTACAGGATGAAGGTGGACAATCCATCGAAGACCTCGGCGTTTTTGGTGGCTGGACCAACTTTATCGGGATTTTCGACCCGGGCGAAGGTTATAAGATAAAAGTAAGCCAAAACGATACCCTCTGGATTTTTGGTGCTTACAATAAATCATCGCAAATCAGGCCAGCATTTGTTCTGCCCGAATTCTTTAATCGCGTGTACCAGGGCAATGGCGTCGACCATATGAACCTGAATATAGCCGACCTGCCAGTGGATGAACTGGCTGAAGGCGATGAACTGGCGGTTTACGATGGCTCGCTGTGCGTGGGGGCAGTAAGCCTGCAAAAACACCACCTGCAGCAGGGAATTGTTTCTATTCCGGTATCGGCAGCCGATAATTCGGGAATGCCCGGCTTTACCGAAGGACATAGCTACGAACTACATTGGTGGCAACAGGCCACCAATAGCAGGCAGGTATTGTCGCCCGTGCTGGTTAGCGGTCCGGAAGTGTTTGCCAAACACGAATCGGCCTTGTTAAGCCTGGCACAAAACGGCCTTACACCGGTTGATTTGCTGCTGAGCGAAAGCGGAATTAAACTCTATCCAAATCCCTTTAATGAGGAATTAACAATAGAAGTCAGTAACTTAGTGGATACAAGGCTTGATATTACCGTACTTAACCAGTTGGGACAGCTGGTAAGCGCTATTGCCAATAAGCAACAAGTTAGCGAAGGACTGCATCACTGGGTGTGGAAGGGCACCAACGCCGCCGGACAAGAAGTGAACCCCGGCGTATACTATATACAGGTGACCGCCAACGACAAAACAGTAATAAATAAAGTCGTGTTAACGGAATAGGAGATGAATCACCCTGATTATCCCTCAGCAGAAGGTTAATGAGGGAGAGTAAAAAGGGACCTAAGGGTAGGAAAAAATAAATGACCAAAATGTTAAAAAAGAAAGATATAAAAGATAACTGACTCACCCTGATTGCGACTGCGTCACAATCGTCCCTCTCTATGCATAGAGAGGGAGTGAGGGAGAGTGAGTGAGAGTACAAAAGAACAATAGAAAAACAAAAATTATAAATTCATGAAAAAACTTTATTTACTACTAATTGCGTTATCGCTTGTTACCGGAGTAGCCGCGCAAAGCCATTTTCAACCGGCTTTTGATGGCAATGGCTACGACCATATGAACATTTACCTGGTGGAAGCCACCATTGAAGGCAGTGCGATGCAGGCCGGCGATGAAATTGCCGTTTTTGACGGCGATATTTGTGCCGGGGTGTTTGTCCTCTCCGAAGCCTTAATCGACAGCACCATTGGTTTTATTAATGCCTCCAAAGCCGACCAGGATACCTCCGGGGCCTACCTTAGCAACGGCTATACCCCCGGAAACGAACTTCGTTTTAAACTCTGGGATGCCAGCGAAGGCACTGAATACGACAATGTGGATATTACCTTTATTGACCCCGATAGCGGCCAGGAAACCCCTCCCGTACCCTTTACTGTGGGGGCTTCGGTGTTTGTGGGGCTGAATGCGTTTACTCCATGTGAATTAAGCATTTCTGATACCATATATTTTGCAGGATGGCAAGAAGAATTTTCATGGGTAAATATTATTACGACTTCAGATTGGTCGGTAATTTCATCACCCAACTGGGCTTATTTAAATCCAGCCAGTCATAGTACCGGACTGAATGTGCCCATTTTTGTGGAAACGAACCCGGGAGACAGCCGGATTGGTGAAATTGTAATTGAAGGCTGTGATGGAATAACAAAAAGTATTACTGTAAACCAACAAGGTGCACCCTGCCACCTTAATGTTTCGGATAGCTTGTTTGCTGTCGACTCCACAGGCGACACCCGTTACCTGGTGATTGATACCTATAAACCCTGGAGCATTAGCAGTACTCCCGAATGGATAAGCTTTAGCCATACCTCAGGAATTGGACACGATACCGTAAATGTAAGCATCGACCCCAACGCCGGAACGGATAGAAACGGAAGTTTTGAAGTAGTTGGTTGTGATGGATTAACGGCAAGTGTTGAGGTGGTACAGGATGGGCCGGTACCATGTCTTGTAAGTTTATCAAAAACGTTATGGAATCAGCCTTCAGAGGAACATTCACGAGATGTAAGGGTATATTGTAATTCGACCTGGGAGTTAACTGCATATCCGGACTGGATTACCCCGGAACGTATGACAGGAGCCGATACCTCGTTATTGGGATTAGCATTGTCATCCAACATAGGAGTTCCGCGAAGTGGCGAAGTTGTATTTGAAACATGTGATGGAGTAACAGCAACGTTGGTGGTAAACCAGGATGGGCTTGAGCCGTGCCTTGTTTCATTTGCAGAAAGTTTAATAGACACTTCCTTTCCAGCAGTAATAATAGAAGTAGGTTTAATATGTAATTCTGATTGGCAAATTGTAGAATATCCTGAATGGTTATCAGTTAATCAATTAGCAGGCACAGGAGATACAACACTTCTGGTAGAGTTAACGGAGAATAGTTCCATAAGCCGAAGTGGAGATTTAGTAGTCATAACCTGTGAAGATGTACAAGCCTCATTAACAATTAATCAACGAGGTTCAGAACCATGTCTTGTAAGTTTATCAAAAACGTTATGGAATCAGCCTTCAGAGGAACATTCACGAGATGTAAGGGTATATTGTAATTCGACCTGGGAGTTAACTGCATATCCGGACTGGATTACCCCGGAACGTATGACAGGAGCCGATACCTCGTTATTGGGATTAGCATTGTCATCCAACATAGGAGTTCCGCGAAGTGGCGAAGTTGTATTTGAAACATGTGATGGAGTAACAGCAACGTTGGTGGTAAACCAGGATGGGCCATTAAAAAGTGCCCAAATAACACCAAATATTTCTGTAAAAAAAGAATGGGAAATAAGTAAAATCTATCCCAATCCATTTTCAGAAGAGCTAAGAATTGAAATCAATAAAGAGAAAGGAGAAAACATACTATTTGTTATTTATGACATGCAAGGGCGTATAATTCAACGAAAGTCTAATGTATTGACTGAAGGTTTAAACACTTTTGATTGGGATGCCACCGATGCAAATGGCAATAAGATCCAACCGGGATTATACATTTTGCAGTTACAATCCAATTTACGACGGGAAACCTTTAAAGTGGTCTACCAGGGCGAGTAATAATACTACATAGGAATACTACAACATATCAACCGTCTTAGCTTTGTTAAGACGGTTTTTTTATGTTGTAAGAATTATAAAACTGAGAAATTGTAAAATTGCCAAATTGTTGAACGGCTAAACTGACTAATGTAGTGATGAGTCGGTAATGCCGGATTTTATCCTTCTTACTATTAGTTGCTTGCAGGGCTCCATGATAAATTATTTGTAAACATTCTATATAGTAATGTTAAGCAAACATAAATTTGGTATAATAAACCAATGTTTCTTAACTTGAAGGGAATATTACTGATGTAAACCGCCGGCTGGTCATCTATCCATCCATTAATTTTTCAGAATTCCGGAAAGGCAGAAGAAGCCGGCGGAGCATCGGCAATATACCACTTAATTATTTATCTCATGAGTTATCTTGATGATTTTAACAACTGGAAAGATGAAATTGAGAACTTTCCAAAGGAAGAGGTAAAACTTCCGAACAAACCCATTGACGAATATGTAGCCAGTGTAAATACTCTGGCCATCGACGCCAATGAAGACCGCGCAGCACTGGAAGGAGCCGGCATGGAGGTCGGACTGATTGATGACCTGAAAACACTAAGTGCCGCACTGAGTTACCTGCAGGCCGATTGGATGAGTATTTTTCGTGCCCGGGAAGGGGCAGTTATTGATTGGCGAGAAGAGGCACCGGGAGCCTTTACTTTTCGCGACGAATTATTACATCATTTTTCTTTTGCTTATCGCAATCGGGATGATGTAAAGAAAAAAGTAGCACGTATACGGGAAGGAGATAGCCAGGCGGATATGGTACAGGATTTACTGGAACTGGCTGTTGTAGGAGAGAAGTATCCGGAACCGCTGCAGGCTATAAATTTCGACTTAAGCCAATTAACAGAGGCACGGGGGCTCTCGCACCGGCTTTCGGAATTGCTGGCGGCTGCAAACGGTGCTGCCGACGATGGCAACCAGGCCAAAACATTACGCGACAAAGCCTACAGTTTACTCTTTCAAAAAGAAAGTATAGTCCGTGAATACGGACGTTATGTGTTTTGGAAAGACGATGACAAACGCGGAAGGTACTACCGGTAAACTGGTAAAACCCTTGATTTTATTAGCCCCCCGGCAAGGTAGACCCTTCCCGGGGGGCTTTTTTCAGGCCAACTGGCAAGGTAAGCCGCCCATCGGCAGTTTTTTTATTCCCCCCGGCACAGGGAAACCGTCCCCCGGCAAGGTTTTGGAATCCCCCGGCAATGGAAGCCCTCCCCCGGCAGTTTTTTGTGTCAATCGGTCGGGTAATCCGAGTTTTAAGTAATATTTACTCGGTTTTTTATAGGAAAAATAATTAAAGTTCTACCATGGGGACAGTTTCCCAGTTAATTTCGGCAGCAGCAGAGGTAATATCAAGAAAATGGAAATCCTTTAACCAATTCTGGAGTTTTTTTTCGGCGTTTTGTAAGCCTACGTAAGATTTAAATTTGCGAAACAGGGGTAACTCCTTTATAATTGGCTGATTTGGGTCAAAATCCCGGGGATGAAGATAGCTCATAACGTAGTCTGATTCTTTTGTCCATTTTTTCAATAAAGAATATGGCGTTAAACGGAAATAACCACCTCCTGAAAAAATTAATTGTTTATTAAAAAGTGTGGTATAGTTGATGGGAAGCTCCTTTATCGTAAGTCCATTATATTTTAGCAAGGAAGGAACCGGAGATCTGTAAGCAGGTAAACCACCATGTGCTCGTGCAGCTGGAAAAATTGAGCAATCAATTTCAATACCCAAATCGATAAGAATTTCAAAGGTCCAAAGATTATCTTGTCGTATTGAAAAGCCGGGAGCCCGAAAATATCTTATCTTTTCACCGGTAAGATCTTCAAGCGTTTTAATGGAGTACTCTACGTCGGTTTTAAATTCTAAAGGAGATTGTTCGTATGCTAATTGATGAAGGCTTGTATGCGAACCAATTTCATATCCGCTATTGGAAATCTCCTTTATTATTTCCGGATATTTTTCAGCAATCCAACCTAAGCAAAAGAATGTGGCTTTTTGATTGTTTTTCTCTAAAATATGAAAAATCCGTTCCATATTTTTATGGATCCGGATTTCATAATTGCCCCATTCATTGACAGTTTTGGTGGAATCATTATCTAAGATATGAAACCATTCTTCTATGTCAAAAGTAAGAATCTTCATAGACGTTTTGGAATTTGTTTAATAACTTTTGCCGGACGACCTGAGGCAATTGTCCAGGCCGGAATATCTTTAGTTACCAATGAGCCTGCACCAATTATCGCCCCCTCTCCAATGGTTACACCTGGCATTACTATTGTTTCCATCCCTATAAGGCAGCCTTTCTTTAAATGAATCTTTTTTCTATGGTAGGGGAGTTTGGAATAATCATCATCAACATAATAGTTGCTTAAATCTCTTTGGTGGCATAACAATAAACAACGGTTGGCTATATGTACATGGTCTTCAATTTCTATTAAGCCGGCATTGTTAAAGTCCATCCAGACTTCGTAACCAATAAAAGTATCTTCTCCTACCTGAGCGCCAATCCAGCGCCAGATAATCGGACGGATTTTTCGGTAATTCAATGGTGAAAGAATAACAGAGTACATACAATATTTTAGCAAAAGTGCATTTTTAATTCCCTTTAACGCTCTATATATTGCTTTAAAAAAGGAAATATCACCGTATTCTTCTTCCGAAAAGTTTAACCCAATAAATTTTAAGAATCGATAGGTTATGCTTGTTTTGGCCATGCTCTACATTTTTGCTAGAATGAATTGTTTTATTTTTCGCGATAGTTTCAACGGAATGGTGTAGAAAGGTATTTTTAAGTTGTTATCTCTCCAGGCAGCTACACATTCTTTATTGTGTGATATTATACTCTTAATACCACTTGAACTAATACCCCCTAAGCTAAATTTTACAATAAACTCATCAAGTAAGTTGATATTAATTTTATGGATATGCACGAACCGAAGAAATAGTTCATAATCCGCAGCAATTTTATAGTGAAGGCTATAAAGTCCATATTGCTCGAACAGTTCTCTTTTTGCATAAAAGCTTTGGTGCGATGGAAACCACCCAATTTTTAAAAGATTATCTCGAAAGTGGGGGCTTTTATTAATCCTTACAACATTCTCTCCATCATCGGAATAGATTTTACTATGCCCATATATGGCATCAATATCATTTGATTCGAAATGGTCTGCAATTTTCTCGATAGTCAAATCTTCATATAAGCAATCTCCGGAGTGTATCAAGCCAACAATGTCTCCACTGGCTAACTTTAGTCCCTTGTTTATGGCATCATATATTCCCTTATCAGGTTCGCTAATCCATTTAGAAATATGGTCGTCGTATTTTTCTATTATTTCTACTGTTTTATCATTTGATGCTCCATCAATAATGATATACTCAATATTTTTATAGGTCTGATTAATAACACTCTGAATTGTTGGTTCAAGAGTTGCTTGACTGTTAAAACAAATTGTAATAATTGATATTTTCAAGTTTTTTTGTATTGAAAGTTTCACTGTGACTTAAAGGTGTTTATCATCTTAATTATTTTCCCATAATTCTCTATATACCTTTATATATTCAGAAGCCATTTTATTCCAAGAAAATCTAGCGGCATTTTGAAGTCCTAATTCGATATGTTGGTTTCTAGTCTCATGATCCTCTAGTCGTTGAAAAGCTTTTCCTATTTCTTTAGTGTTTACATTGTTAAGTAATATTCCCGAATCTGAAAGAACTTCAGGCAAGGATGATTTGTTTGCAGCGATTACGGGGCAACCTGCACTTTGTGCTTCAATCACAGGAATTCCAAAACCCTCATACAATGAAGGGTATACTAGACAAAATGCCTTATTGTACAGGGTGTTTAATTCTTCATTGCTAATTAATTCTTTATGCGAGTAACGTTCTTCACCTAATGACTTTAATAATTCAAGTTCATGTTCTTCTAGTTGTCCTCCTCCCACAATAATTAGCTTTTTAGAAGTTTCTGTTTTTAAAGCTTCAACCACAACTTTAAAATTTTTGTAATCATTACGTTTTCCTACAAATAGAACAAACTCTTCAGTTTGGAGTCTATTTTCAAGCCTGTAAAACTCTTCAGATTTTCCATTATTAACAACGTATACTTTTGAAGAACTAATTTTAGGAAGATAATGCAATAAATCCTTTTTAGTATTCTGAGAAACACAGATTATGGCATCGGCATCAAATAAACTATTTTTCATTAAGTACCACTTTATGGTTTTTACAAAATAGTTCTGGTTAAATGTTTTGTCGATAAAGTCATGGAGTGTTACAACATTTAGTGCATTCGGATTATTACATGTTCTGTATATCGATGAATGGAAAATAAACTTATTACTGCACCTAAATTTAGCTTTAGTTATTTTATTGATTTTGGGGTTGATACTAAAACGGTGTTCAATTTTAGACTGCGGGAGTATCAAATGTTTTCGGAAAATGTTTTGGTTGCTCCATTCAATATATTTCAGAATGTATTTCTTGTCGATGTTAGTTAACAAGCCTGCCCAAACCGCGGAAACACCACCCGCTTTCTGAAGAGAGAAGGCTAAGTTGTCATATACAATTTTCATAGACTATATTAATTCTTATTATGCAGCTAACTTACTTTTTCCAGATTCATAATCCAATAAGAAAAATAGAAGCCAAAAAACAAATACTATTATTCCATCCCGAAGAATAACTTCTAGGTTGGCAAGAGTTATAAATGTGATTAAGAAAACATACTTTGGATAAGTTTCTATCCTTTTATTCTTTAGGACTGTTAAGAAAAGAAATGCCATTAACATTAATACTAAAAGTAATCCAAAAGCTCCTATCTCAACAATAAATGATAAATAAAAATTATGGGGAGAACTAGCTTTTGTTTTTATCGGTTCTAATTCTGATAGTTTTGCTCTTTGTAATGGGATAAGGTTATTTCCAGCACCTAGAAGAATAGAATTGTTTTTATAGATGTCAAATGTATGACTCCACCTATCATCCCGTCCGGAAGTTACATCTTCGGCTTGAAAACGATAGGTTAAAATGTCAAGTACATAGTAGTTCTTATTAAGGTAGGTTATGAATGCAATTAGAAAAAAAACTAATAAGATTGATTTGGGAGAGCATAAGGAATTAACCAAATATCTTCTATTATCTATGAATATTACAATAAGGAAACTTAAAATTGGACCTCTTGAAAGCGTTAACAAAATTGCAATTGCTGTTAGTAGTTTTATTCCATTTTTGATTAGTTCGTGGCTGTTATATAAATAAACTAATATTCCACTTAAAATTAAAAGGAAATAACCAGACCCGATTGATGAACCAATAGTTGATCCAATTCTATATATTCCTCCTTGATCTCTAAGTCTATGGGCAGTTTCAATATTAATAATACCAAGTGGGACTAATACTTGCTGAATGCAAATATAGGTAAAGTAGAATAGTAAAATGATTTTTAGTACTCTAATGTGTTCTGTCTTTATTGTAAAAGAGCAGAATAATAAACCATAAAAAAAGAAGTCGAGTGAAATTAGGAAATGTGAAAACCAATTATTGTTTTGATTTCCTAATCCAGATAAGAAAGAAAGAAAAACACCTATTGTAAGTAGGATTATAATAATTTTCCGAGTTTTGTCGAAACTTCCCTTAAGGATATTGAAAAAGATAATTGGAAAATAAATTACTTCAGTATAAAATAAATTATAATCTAGAATCTTAAAAGATAACATAGATTCAATACCCCAGGGAAAAGTCCATTGTAAAATAGGAGTTAATAGAATTAAAAAAATTAGAATACTGTTTAAGAGGATGGAGTTACGAACTTTCATATAAACTGTTACTCATTTTTATATTGATTCAATAGCTTCAATAAAGCTATTACATACATAAGACCAATCTTTTTGTTTTAAGTCAAAGGGATAATTGATTCTTTTCTTCTGTAGCGCATTTTCAATCTCAGAAATAAATGTGTCTGAATCAAAGGTAACAGGTATGTTAAGGTCTTTTAATTCTTCAGTATCGTGATATGAAACTATCGGTTTTTGAGCAGCAATGGCCTGATAATATTTAGCTGTTATTCCCCATGGATATCTTTCATACCAATATCGAGGATTTGGTACCATTATAACATCCGCATTTGTAATCCATTGAGGAACCGATGACCGTTCAATACCTTTAATGTGAATTATGTTATCTTGTTTTTTATATGATTCTTGAAAAGTGCGAGGTATTTCCAGTGGACAAACAATGATAAAATTTATAACTTTTGATTTTTTTGATGCAGCTAGGAGCATTTCCCAATCTATGGGTCTTGCTCCTACATACAAAACAGTATTGGGAATGTTTAATTGTTTGGGTTTTGGGTATTTATGTTTGAATTGTTTTATATCAACTCCATTTGAAATTATTTTATAGTTAACCAAAGCTTCAAAGTTGGTAAACTCCTTTTTATAAAGCTCGAGCCCATCTTTGTTTACCAGTAATACCAAATCGGCATTCTTGAGTAATTCAAGTTCTTGTTTTCGAAAACGTTTACCATAATCAAAAGCAATTAAAGGATCAGAGGGTCTGTAGATTATTTTAGAATTTGGAAATAATTTTTTAATTGAATTGTATAGTAATACCGAAGCAGTTGATTCGAATACAAAATATTCCGCATTTGAAAAATGCTGAGTTGCATATCTTCCTAAACCAGGAATGGTTATACGTTCAAAGAAGTTGAGAATACTTGCTGGGAAATACTTGAAATATCTTGGAGGAATTGGTAACCCTAATGATAAAACAGTTCCATTAAATAATGAATGGTCATTTATTTCATAAAAAACTCCACGTAATAATTTTACAATCTTTTTGTAGTTGAACGTATCAGTTTTTCTGAATAAGGTCCAGAACTGCCGAGGGAACGAAAAGAATACAGTATTATAGCCAACTTTTGCTGAATGTTCTGCAAATTTGTGAAACCCTCCCTGACGTTTGGCTTCCCAGTTGTGATAGGTAAGGAAAACAATTTTTTTGTTCATGCAAATTTGATTAGGCTGTAAGTGCTTTCATTATTTTATCAAGGAATATTAAGTCAGACTATTGTATAATTGTTCTGCTTTGTAATAAATAGGAATACTTTCTATTTCTTTTATAATCTCTTTTTTTAGCATTTCCTTCTTGTCTGAAGGTATACCATGCTTCTCTGTATTATCCTTTCCAAGATTTTTATTGTCTCTTTTTTTTATTTCTTGAAATGTTAGTTTTTTTATATTTCCATCCATAATTTGAGGGAAATCTAAACCATACTTGATATTAATTTTTTTGATTGCTCCCGGGTAATTATTAATTATCTCGGAAAATGTTATTATTAAAACTTTCTTTTTTACTTTGGATACGTAGCTGTAAAATGAGATATAATCTTTTATCAAGTTCTTAATATTACTATGATTTTGCATCAAAATAAAAGAAGCAATGGCATCTGAAGGTTTTCGAATAAGTATTACTATGGGGATGTTATATTTTAATCCAACTTTGATTTGGGCTACTGAATGATTGTGATGAGCTATTTTTATGATAGGTCTATTTTTTATACGAAAGGTGACCCTTAGGGCATTGACAAAGAATGAGTTTGCAGACCTGGGGAATCCTTCAGTAACAATATCAGTATCCTTTTGACATATTCGCTCATTATAGTTTCCGTTCAATTTAAGTAGGGTAAAATATATTTTTGGATTTGAGATTATGTGCCTTTTCAAACAAGATTTTACGTAAAAATATTTGGTCATGACTAAATGTGATATGTTATTGAAAAAAGATAGGTTGCTTATGCGGTAAGGTATAATTGTATTTTAGTTATCAGTTATAAACTTAAACTTTTTTCCAAAATTATCCCATGTATTGATTGATAGATATCTTCTAAGACTACAAAGATCAAAATTGGGATTTTTTAGCTTCAATTTTAAATCACCAAAAGAGTTAAAAGTCGTAACAATACCTTCGTCTTCTAAGTCTACAAATGCTCCTGTATTGGGACCAAAAATTGGTTTCATTGCAGCAAGGCTATAGGTTAAAGCACCAGAGGAAAGGATACTTTCTTTATTATATGTAAATAAAATGTATTTTGTTTTGGATAAAAATGCATTAATCTCAGAGTCATCGTGATATCTATTAATGAACTTAATACTATTTAACTTATCCACGTATTCATTGATTTTTCGGGCATATTTAACATCATTACATTTACCACAAATTGTGATCCTAAAACTAGACAATAAATCATCCGTTGAGCAATATTCTAAGAATTCAGCAATTTTCTTTCTCGGACTAACTTCTCCCCACATAAGAATGTCATACAATTCTTCTTTGGATTGTGGAATTATTTGATTAGGATAGATAGGGTGAGGAATGAAATATGCATTTTTATAATAGTTTTCTTTTGCATATCGTACTCCTTCTTTACAATGTGTAATTATAGTTCTCGTAAAAAATGCGGTAATATTTGTGGAAAGAGTGGAATATCTGCTCTTTTTAGAATGATGTGTTTTATTATGCAGAATCCAAATTATATGTTTATTTAATACTCTTCCGTACAACAATAAAAACAGGTATATTAGAAGTTGTAGCTTTCCGTACTTTTTGAAAACTATCGACTCAGGCCAGTTTATTATCCATATTTTAGCTTTTCTGTTTTTCAATAATCCTAGTATTCCTCTACCCTTTTTCTCAGAAATATTGTAACCAGCTATTTTAAGGGATTCTTTAAGTAAAACAATATATGGATTCTTATTTGCATTTTTTATCTCGGAGTTTTTATTAATATTCGGGTGGATATAAATATTTTGCATTTTCCAATAGGTCTTAATTCTGGTTTTATAAAAAGAAAGAATTAGAATATAAGAATAAAACTTAAAGCTCGGTGATGATTTTTACTATTTGCATTAAAATTCTTCTTATTAATTTAATGAAATCAATCATCCAATATTTGATTATTCTTGCTATATTTTTTATAAAATAGTTTTTATCCGTTTCATATTCAAGTAGCTTAATTTCATTTTTTAGAAGAAAATAAATTAGGGAGTTGATATTTTTGTTTTCACAAATTTGCCAACTATAAATCTTTGATTTTTCTATCTCACCAGTATTGTTTTTCCAAGGTTCAAGGGTCGTTATAAAATTTTTAGTATCTGAATTATTGAAAGAAGAAAGCATTTTTGTGGTGTATTTGATTTCAATAAACTCACATACCTTTTTTAATGTGAAATGAGGATTCTCTAACAAATCTTCGTATTTGATAGAAATAAAATTTTTAGGCTTGGCGCCTTTATAATGTTGCATCACCTTAATATTCGATGAATACATTTTTTTAAATTTTAAAGGAGATTTTGTTCCAAAATCCACTTTCAGGTGAGATTGAAAAACTGCTCTAGGATCTCGAGTGATATTTATAATTTTCGCATTAGGAAATATTTCTAGGATCTGTTCTATATGCCTGAAATGGCTTGGTGTTTTTTCTCCATATCTGTTAATTCCTTTTAATCTTGCAGGATAAGAAGCTAAGTATTCGAAGAACTCGGCATATCCTTTTATTTCTCTTGAATATTCGCTTATTTTTTCCCATTCTGAATTTGTATATGGGAAATAGGAAAGAAATCGATTACTTCTCAGATTCAGATATTTCTTAATTACTTCTGATTCAGGTGTGTTACGATATTTTTTCTGATTAATAAAACGGAAGAAATGTGTTTCAGTTCCAAAATAAATTTGTCCAGAAGCATTAATTAATTGAGTAAGTAATGTGGTGCCTGATCTTGACACACCGACTATGAAAGTTGGTTCTTGTCTCATATTTACTAATTAAAAGATCTATTCTAAAATTACAATACTTATTTATCCCATATGGTTGGTATGGTTAAAATTCCAGTTTTCAATTTTACGATTATTACTTTAGCAATGTTTTCGCCCAAAATGGTAATAGCAGTTGCGAAAGCGGCACCAATTGCACCAAAATATTTAATAAGCAAGTAATTAGATATTAAATTAACGCAAACAAAGGATAACGAAATATAACCTTGAATTTTCTCAAAGCCACACATAATAAGTATCAAACCTGTACAACCAGTAGAGATGTTGAAGAACTGTCCAATACTAAGGACTAATAGGATTATATATGCCTCAGTGAATTCATCACCCCATAAGCTTAAAAATATTTTCCCACTAAAAAGAAAGAGTAATAGAAATCCAAATGCAGTTAAGATTAATCCCCCAGTAACTCTTTGTACCATTTTTCTCATCTCAGTAATCTTTCTCTTAGCAAAGAGCGAAGCTAGTTTGGGTGCAATCGCCGCATTTGATACTTGCAGTATAAAGCTCGTCAATAATGCAATTCGTGCAGCAACGCTAAATAATCCAACTTCTTTTGAACTTTCAAGCCATCCCAGTAATATAATACTGGCATTTGATGCAATTACTGCTGTTGCAGATACCAGTAGAAGAGGGGTGCCAGTTTTTAGCATTGGCTGCAGATTCCATACCTTTGCGCCTTGAAAAGAAAAAAGTTTTCTCCAATAAAAAAAAATTGTAGTTGTAACAATGATTCGGCCAGTAGCATACAATATCGCAACTCTTACAACATCAATATCACTCTTTGAAATATGTAAAATAATTAGGCAAAAACCAAGCACCCACGTGCTTAAAGTTTCATTTACTAATGCACTTTGCCATATTTTTCGAAAACCTTTTAACCCTGCCGCAAAAATGCGAGAGTAAGTTTGTGGTACAATCATAACTAAGGCAATCATAAGAGGGGTTTTCAGTTCCGGCTCATGAAAAATATTTTCTACCAACCAGGGCGTTGCAAATAATCCCCCAAGTGAAACCGTAATTGCTAGTAGACCATTAAATACCGATGAGGTAAAAATGTTATCCGCGATTTTTTGCCAATTTTTGTTTTCGTAAGCTATGGCAATATGTTTAATTAAAACATTGTCGAAACCAAACATTGTAAAGACTAGTAGCAAACTAACAATTCGATTTGACAAGTTAATAATACCCAAACCATCAGCACCAAGGGTACGCCCCAAAAATATGCTAACCCCCAGGCCAATGGCCATGCCAGCCACTTTTACCACGGTAGAAGCAGAGGATTTTCTCACCACCTCCAGGGTATGGATATCAAGTTTACCCAGTGAAATAGAAACAAAGTTTTTAATGCAAAGCATTATTTCACGGGGTAAATTAAGGTATTTATTAAGGGTGGTTTTTATTTTCATAGTTTATCCTCACCTGAGGAGATAAGGCTGCTTTGGTTGTTTCTTTATAAATGATCTCGTTTGCATAGTTGTTAAGGCTGCCGCGTCGCTCATTCTTCACTCCTCGCAGACTCTTGCAATTAAATTTGTTTTATATACGGATTTTCTTTTTCCAAAACTTTATTTGGTGCAACGATTCCACGAGGGATCCCGAGATTCGGGAGACCGAAGTGGTCTCATGTTACATAGCAGGGCTTGCCAAAAAGATTATGTCTTTTCTCCCCCCGCTTGCGCCGATTTGTAATTGCTGTGTCATTCGAAAGAATGAATTTTTTTAGCGATTAACTGAAGTACACCTTGCAAATGTGCGCCAGCTGGGCTAGAAGCGGTCTCATGCCCAACGGGAGGACCTGCCTATACTATTGTGTCTTATTATGCACTTTTTCTTCTCCTGCCGTTGCGGCAGCACTTCCTGTTACCGGGGTACCCCATCCTGCCAGGGGGTGAGGCGTTCTGCCGGGGGGTGTTGGCTTTCCTGTCGCCGGGGCAGGGCTTCCTGCCGGTAGTTTTATCCTTCCTGCCCGGCAGGAAAGCTTGCCGGAGTGGCAGGAAGGGTAAAAGGGTAGCAGGACGGCTCCCGTAATGACAGGAGCCGCCTGCTATGGGCTATTCGTTTGTATCAGTGTTCATATTCGTATCGTCGGTACCGCTTTTTCGTTTTCTGCGTGTCCAGTACGAAAGGGTATACCCTTTGTAACGGGTTTTATCGTTCCAAAAAAGAAACTTTCCCGCCTCGCGGATTTCATCTGATAGTTCTTTTAAGTGGGTGTAGGCCTTATCGCGCAGTACCTTTGATTGGTTCTGTATGGCTTTATCGCCATTGGCCTCGGCCAGCAGTGTTGCCTTGTTGTCCGATTCGCTTTCGGCCGTATCGAGCAAACTCAAATCGAAGCCCATTGCTGTTAATGGTTCCGGGTTTTCTTTCCCCAATACACTCAGGTCGCTTAAATCCTGTATCAGGTCGTCGTTTCCTTCGCCTTCGGCAATGGCCCTTACCCGGCTCAATAGTGCAGGGTCTTTGCGGTAGGCATACCGTAAGGTGCGCAAAAGCTCATCCCTAAGCTCAAAGGCTGCCGGGGCTTCTTCTGTCCAGCGTTTCTGAGCTTCCTGTTGCGAGTTGTAGTCTTTGTTCCAAACACTCTGGGCATAACGTGCCGCCCCGGTTCGTACGGGCAGGTCGTCGAGCATTTCACGGGTAAGCCCCAGTGTTTTTAACTTCGAAAAGTCGTCGAGCGCCCAATGGTACAAATTCTCACTACTTTGCAGGTAGTTGTCCATGGGAAGGTTAGGAACTAAGGTTTCTTCGTCGGGAATTGCCATAATGGTTTCCTCTTTGGCTAAATAATCGTCTTGATTTGCCATAATTTGTTACTTTTAACTTGTTATTAATGATGTTTCCTAATGGAAACGTTATTTAACTCTACCGGTGGGTTGATTCAGAACTCACCGGTTTTTTTATTTTAGCTAAATTCTTTCTCAAAGAAGCCGATTGTTACGGGGTAAGAATTTCTTTATTTCCGAAGATCAGCGTTTGCTTTGAATTAACAAGAAAAAGTTACAAAACTATGGCATTTTAATTCTAATATGAAATTATGTTAGAGAACAGGATTGGCCTGTTTTTTTCAAAAAGTCTCTTATAAATTAATAGAAATAGCAGTTTCAAAAGTTATGGACTCACTCTGCTGGTGTGCGCTTCCATCGTGTTCCCCCCGCTCGCGCCGTTTTAGAATCGGTGTGTCATTCGAAAGAATGAATTTTTTTAGCGATTGACTGAAGCACACATAACAAATGTGCGCCAGCTGGCGTACGGTTCCGCGAGCCCCCAAAAGGCTTTATGGAAAGTATTTGTATATATCTGATCGATGATCGAAGGCGGCCAAAATGATTTTTTGTTTTTCTATACAGATTCCGATGCGATAATTACCCATTCTGATCCGTTAAAAAGATTTGTGTCCTTTAAGCTTTTTTAGATGGTGAATTTCCGAGAGCTCATTTGCCTTTACTATTTCCTGAATGACGGTATATAACTTTGATCTTATCTTTTTATCGTTGATTCTGTCAAGCTGTTTTCGAAATTTGTTTGTGATTTCGATCTGCATCTCAAGAATCTTTGAGTGATCGAATGAAATCTTGTTTTTCTTCTTCTGCTAACATGCCAGACTCCAGACCTTCTTCGATGGAATATGAAATTCCAAGCTCCTCTGCATCGGCATTTGATATTTTGTGTGCGGAAAAGTTCAACTTTTTAGCCAGTTCGAGAATCAATTTTGCACTGGAAGGCGAATCTCCTCTTAATATGATTGTTTCCATTTTCTTCATTTTTACAAATATACTACTTTTCTAATTTGCCTTTATTCCCCCGCTCGCGCCGATTTGTTATCGGTGTGCCATTCTGCACTATTTTTCAGTCTTTTGGTTAAGGTACGGATTACAAATCCGCACCAGCAGAGAATCATGAGTCTATTTTTGTGTTCCGGTACTTTCTACCGGAACTTTTGCTTCCTGTATTTTTGTTTCCTCTTTTTTCTTTTTCCCAAAACGAAAGATGGGTTTATAAATGTGCTTGCCATCTTGTAAAACGCCGTAGTTAGAGTGGTACCAGGCGCGTTCGTGCAGGTAGTAAAGGGCAATTTTTATCAATACGTCGGCAGCACCAATGGCCATACCAAAATCGAGATCGCCGGTAACCATCCAGCCAATAATAAAGGTGGTTAAGGAGGCGATAATTCGCCAGGTAATAGCTTTAGCCAGGTGTCTTCTTGGTAATACTGACATGGTAAAAAGTTCAGTTATTTAATAAATTTTATCCTTTGCTCAGGTGACGAGGCTGCCACGTCAGCTCATTCTTCGCCTCCTCGCAGACTCGTGCATTCAATGATGTTTTGAAATGCGAATATTCTTATTTCAATTCTTTATTCATGGTACGGTTCCGCGAGCCGCAGGCGTGGCGGTCTCATGCCCATCTGGGGGATAAACTACAGAATGTTGCTCGGATCAAATTTAATTTCCGGTATAATTTTCTTGAGCATTTCGCGTATGGTTTCATCCATATCGGGCCGGGTATTGTCTACCTCGATAAACGGATTATTGGGTATTTCAAAAGGCGAAGAAATTCCCGTAAAATTTTTGATTTCTCCGGCCCGTGCTTTTTTGTACAGTCCTTTGGGGTCGCGTTGTTCGCAAACCTCCAGCGGAGTATTTACAAACACTTCCAGAAAGTCGTCTTCGCCAATAATTTCACGGGCCAGTTCGCGCATTTCGTTCGTCGGACTAATAAAAGCACAAATAAGAATAATGCCACAATTCATAAACAGTTTGCTAACCTCTGCAATCCGCCGGATATTTTCGAGGCGGTCTTCTTCGGTAAATTTCAGGTTTTTGTTAATGCCGGAGCGTACGTTATCGCCATCCAAAATCTGGCAAAAGTAGTTCAGTTCAAAAAGACGTTTTTCGAGCTGGCTGGCCAGGGTCGTTTTGCCGGACCCGGAAAGCCCGGTAAACCAAATTACCTTGCCTTGTTGTTTAAGGTAGATTTCTTTGGCGTTTCTGTCTTTAATCTTGTCAAAGGTTGTGTAGATGTTGTTATTCATTTTACTAAATGTTTTTTGTCGGTCTTTTATCCTGTGAAATCAAGTGAAAAGGTTTTTATTTTCACCCGACAAGTAAGATTTGAGCAATATGGATTATTCATCAGTTGAATCTTCTGAAATCCACTTTGCAAGTCTTTTTCCCAAATACATCTTGCCGTAATGTGTTTTTTACCCTGTGGAATAATGCTTTGCATTAAAATCCCAGATTTTATTCCACAGGGTAAATACTTTTCTCGTTTTGTAGCATCTTGCTGATTTAAGCATCCTTCAAAATATATTAGTTTGAAAGGTCTTCTGTGTTTTGTCGAAGTAACTTCTCCCGCTCGCGCCGATTTGTAATCGGTGTGTCATGACTGCACTATTTTTCAGTCATTTGGCTAAGGTACGGATTGCAAATTCGCACCAACGGAGGCAGCCCGCCTCAACCGCCTACATGAAAATGCGTTAAGAAATTTGAAAAACGTAACGTTAAAAAAGAAAAGCTGTTTGACACTGACCGAGAGAAACGAGTGTCAGTGGAGTTCTTTTCTTTTAGTGGAGTTTATTAAATTTTAGCAATTTTCATGTCAGCGGCGGCATTTTTTTCCTCCTTTTTTTTTGCTGTAGAAAAAAAGGAGGTCGCAGCGAAGCGAGAATAAAACAACCAGCCTGCAACTGCATATGTATAGATATTAATTTAACTACTCTAAAATTTTGCTCCCTTCGCTGGCGCAGATTTGCAAGCTCCCGATTAAAATGCGGGACAGTTTGTGCCATTGTTGTCAGCCCCGCTCGCGCCGATTTGTAATCGGTGTGTCATTCTGCACTATTTTTCAGTCTTTTGGCTAAGGTACGGATTACCAATCCGCACCAACGGACGGGGGAATGCCTTTCGGTATACTTCTTTATAGTTTAAATCGTTTGTGAGTGTAGTTTTTGCTTTGTTTCCAAATGTCCGATAACAGCCCGGTGTGTTTATGTAAGAGGTTTAAGCCTTGTATTACTTCTTCGGTAACAAAGGGGTACTCGTGGGTAACAATGTTCCTGGTTTCGCGAAGTAACAACCAATCATCGGCACTGTTTATTATTTCTAATTCTTCGAGTTTGTTCAGCAGGTCGATAAAGGGAATTCCTTTTACATTTTCGCCAAGGTTAAGCAGTAAAGCAGGGAATAATCGACTGCCCATACTGTCTTGTAATTTTGAAAATCGAAAAATCAGTTGGTCGAAAAAACTTAACTCCTCGGGTTGTAGCTGTAAATAGGTCGCTTTACTCAGGGGAAAGTGCTTTTTCAATTTTTCTTCTGCAAAAAGCATCCTTTCACTATGAATGGTGCATAGTTGCAGGGCTTCTTGTAATTTGTCCTTATTATCGCCAGGTGCTGTCATTTTCTTTTTGAGCTATTGCGGTGGAATCAAATTTCAATTTTATGACGGGTAAGGGAGTGGTAAAAATTTTTCTTTTGGCGCGTATGCGCATTGTCGAAAACCACATCAATTTTTTGCTCGCCAATTTTTGCTTTTAGTTCAGCAAGGAAATGGATTTTTCTTTCAAGAGTTAATAGGCTTTCGTCTTTATTTTTTATGAATAAGTCGATGTCGCCACCTTTTTTACTGTCGTCGGTTCTGGAGCCAAATAATGAAACAGCGGTGTTTGGTCCAAAATATTTTTTGGCCAGGCTTTTAATGCTTGTTATTTGAAATTGGCTTAAACGCATATTCAAAAGTAGGAAAAAAACAATAAAGTTGGTTTTGTTTTTCCCCCGCTGGCGCCGATTTGTAATCGGTGTGTCATTCTGCACTATTTTTCAGTCTTTTGGCTAAGGTAGGGATTACAAATTGGCACCTACGGAGTAAATTGATAAACTGTTAAATTGTTAAACTGCTAAATTGCTTGTTTGTTTTTTATCCACGAATTACACGAATTATTGTATAGGTTCCGGATAGCACGAATCGTCCTCCTTTTTTAAAGGAGGTGGCGGTTGTTAAACCGACGGAGGATTAGGTGCTGATAGCTGCATTACCTCCGCTCGCGCCGATTTGTAATCGCTGTGTCATTGCACTATTTTTCAGTCTTTGGGCTAAGGTAGGGATTACAAATTCGCACCTACGGTGACAAGTTGTGCCATTGTTGATCGAATGCCCGACTCGCTTACTTTACAATAAAATACGGGTTTAAGAGGTTTTCCTTGTTGTATTGCAGTTCTCCGCTAAGGTCGGTTAACCACAGTTTTTTACCCGCGGCATTTGCAATGGCGTGGCCGGCGGCGGTGTCCCATTCCATGGTGGGGCCAAAACGCGGGTATTCGTTGGCTACACCTTCTGCTACCATACATATCTTTAGGGAACTTCCCTTTGATACAATTTCGATGTGCGAATGCGCTTTTTTTAATTGCTTAATATAGGCTTCGGTTTCTGCGCTCATATGCGAGCGGCTGCCTACAATCTTAAAGGTAGCTGTTGCAGACGGAGCGGGCAGCTTTTGGCCTTTATTTTTTAAGGTTTCCAAGCGGCATGCCTGATCAGCTTGCTCCATTTTCCAGGCACCTTCTTCTTCCGATCCAAAATAGAGTGTCCGGCTTACCGGAACGTAGATAATACCCATTACGGGTTTGCCTTTTGTAACAAGTGCAATGTTCACGGTAAACTCCCCGTTTTTTTTGATAAACTCTTTGGTCCCGTCCAGCGGGTCGATGAGCCAGAAGGTCTCCCAGCTTTTTCGTTCGGCATAGTCAATGGTTTTTCCCTCTTCGCTAAGAATGGGGATGCCGGTATTGATTAAAGCGGCTTCAATTACTTTATGACTGGCTTTGTCGGCAATGGTCAGTGGCGAGTTATCGGCCTTTTTTTCTACAGAGAAGTCGGAATTCGGATCGTTGTAGATTTTAATGATTTCTTCGCCGGCTTGTATGGCGGCTTTTAGTGCGGTGTTAATAATGGTCATGGTGTTTTTTGTAGTCATTGTTTTTAATGATGCTGGATGCTGGATTTTTCAGAAAGTCTCTTGAAAATTATAAGCAATAGCAGTTTTAAAATCCCCCGCTGACGCCGATTTGTAATCGGTGTGTCATTAGTCACTATTTTTCAGTCATTTGGCTAAGGTACGGATTACAAATTGGCACCTACGGAGTAAATTGATAAACTGTTAAATTGTTAAACTGCTAAATTGCTTGTTTGTTTTT
>ENA-ORCQ01000153-ORCQ01000153.1-marine-metagenome-genome-assembly--contig:-NODE-153-length-38737-cov-4.171624_pt1 | contig 38737 bp, 31 predicted proteins | sample MGYA00237780_ERZ508510 | MGnify/ENA primary metagenome ERZ508510 (study PRJEB26181, sample SAMN06268981) | marine metagenome | isolation source: Tt an E2 anaerobic enrichment on eucalyptus from sediment...
CCTGCCACTGACTGTTAAAATATGCTTTTCGTGCCAACAAATCAAAATTGCGGATTTCCTCTTTTAATTCCTCATTTCTCGGTTCTTGTTTTAATCTTTCAACCAGAGCCTCGAGTGCTTTGCTTTCTATGGGATCGGTTTTAGAAATTTGCCAAAAGTTTAGCAATAACAAAAGCGCTACTGCGGTACAGAATATCCCTGTTATTAGGGCAATGTTTTGCGAGAGTTTTATTTTATCGTTATTGGTCATATTTTTTTTGCTTTTCAAACTAGCTTTTATTTTGTGGCGCATTGTGGCATTCACTTTTCAATCTTCGTGCGTGAATGCGCCCTTTCTTTTTTCGTTTTATACTCCCAGGGCGTTGCCCTGGGCTGAAATATTTCGCCCCTTCAGAGCTTTTTGTCTATTAATAGTTTGCCTAATGCCTATTTTTTATTTCTCCACCGGGCAATAATCCACACATCGTACACAACTTAAACAATTTCCTTTATGTGGTTCATAGTCTTGTCGTTTTCTGAAAACTACTGTATTTAATAAAGTCATTCCAATAACCAATCCCAGAAATCCCCCGGCAATCATACTCCCAATATAAAATTTGTCTCTTATTACTTCTGAATCAGCCACCAATTGTTCCATAGATTTTCCAGAGGCCAGGAATGTTTGAATATCTATATTATCCGGATCGTTTTTTAACTCAGGCTGAGCAATTAATAACTCCGCCAAATAAACATCCTGGTTTGCTTTCGAAAGGAAAGTATGCGATTTTGCCCCTACAAAAACTCCCAATGCAATCCAAATAGGAATTATTAAAACATAAGTTAAAAATCGTTTTGGGCCTAATCCCGACTTTACAACTTCTTTTTCGTTTGTTGGAAAATCAATAGCATCAAAAGGGCAGGAGTTGGTGCATAATTTACACTGTATACATTTTGATGGAGTGATTGTTAAATGCCATTTGGAGAACCTGGACATCCAACTTAATAAAACACCATATGGACATAAAAACCTGCAATATGGCCGGGCTACAAACATTCCCATTAGTAAAAATGCGATTCCAAGAACAACCATGTGAAACTTGGCATCCATTCTGAATATTCCAATAAACGGATCATAACGGCAAATGATAAAATCAGTTCCTGTAGCTGCAAATAGAACCGCCAAAGCCAGATAAATGTATGGAATTAATCCAAGCGTTTTATTAAGCCATTTTGGTAAACTTATGGGTTTCAAAATAATCAGATCTTGTATTGCACCCAGCGGACAGGCTCCGGCACAAAAAGTTCTTCCAAAAAACAGAGTAAACAGAAGTGGAAGAACAAAAAACAAAAGTGCGGTTAGGGATATGGCATAGGCGGAGTCAAAGAATGTGAGCGTTACATTCTGGATAGCCCCAATACTACATATACATCCATTTCTGTAAAAACCGAAATAGATAAGTGTAAAAACCGAAAGCCATAACATACTTTGTCTTGAGCGACTTTTTAATACAAAATAACTTGCTGCAGAGAGCACCAGTAGCAAAACAAATACATCAAAATACTCCATTGCCAATGCCCGAGGTTCCGGAGTTTCGGGAGTGGGTTGCTCGTAACCGGTATCAAATTCAGGTTTTGGGAAACGCTGTTGCTGGGCGGACAAGGAAAAAGTGAAAAGTAAAAAGTAAAAAGTAAAAAGCATGTATTTAGCTCGAAGCCCGAAGCCCGAATCCCGAAGCCTCGTAACTGGCGTTAAAATGCTTTTTGTTCTTTGCCCTAAGCCCACTTGGTTTTTATTTTGATTTGGTTGATTTTTCATTCGTTAAATTAAGCGTCCTTTTTGTTGGTAAAATCCCCTTTCACTTTATAGGCTTCATTGGCCGGAACTCTGCTTATGGCATCTGATGGACAAACACGTGCAATCGAACACTCGTTACAGTTCAAACAAATATGATGCATAATCTGCAGATGCATTGAGCCATTTCCAAAGGAAGTGCAGCCTGCTACACATTTTGCACAGCCAATACATAAATCTTCAATAATATGATATTCGAAATAAGGTTCTTCTATGAAACGACGTTCAATTGCAGCAGTAGGGCAGAGTTGATTCTCTGATGCTGTACTTTGGGCATTTGCATCGGGTTTTAGGTACCCACCACAAAGGTCGCAATAACCACACAAGTCAAAAGCATGAACACATTTTACTGCTGAAGGAGTCAATACACAATCGGTTGCACAACGTCCACATTGTGTACACTTAAAGGGATCGATTTGCCAAACATACTCTTTACCAGTTACTTTTGTTAAAGCAGCAGCACTTACAGACCCCAGAGAAAGCAGAAGAAATCCACGCGCTCCGTTCTGGATAAATTTACGTCTGCTTTGTGTTTTATCTTTCTTTTCCATCTGTCATTAAGTCGGAAGACCGAAGTCCGAAGTCGGAAGTCAGTTTCCCATTATTCAATTTTTCTTTTTTCTTCTTCAGCCTGTGGAAGTTCACATTTTGTAAATTTGCCACAATTCTCGCATGTTGGTGAAACCGAACAAGTGGCAGAGACTTTTTTATTAACTAGTAAATAACCTGCTGAACTTGTAATTCCTCCAAGTATTAAAAGTCGGCCTGCTGTTTTTAAAAAATCTTTTCGTTTCATCTTTAAAAAAGGTTGGAAGACCGAAGTCCGAAGACGGAAGCCCTCTCTTTAATCAATTTTATATTTTGCGGAGCACGTTGCCTTTGTTTTTCAAATTACAGGAATGGATGCTCCATTTACTCACTTCGTTCGTTTCACTGGGCGTTGCCCTGTGCTTATAGCTGTCTCCCCTTTGGGACTTATTTTTTTTCAAATACTCTTAATACATTTCTGTCAAAGTCGAGAGCATAAATTTTTTCTTCACTATCAACCGCGATATCCGGTGCCTCGGCTTCTATTTTATCTTCAAATTTTGTTGGAGGTGCAACCACACATAAAAATTCGCCCGAGGGTTTGTACACCTTAATTCTTACCAATCCTTTTTCGCTTGTAACAAAACTACCATCGGGTAATAAACAAAAATGCGCCGGATTACAGCAACCACTAAAATTCTCGGTCTGATTTCCACTGGCTTTCCAATGTTCTCTTAACCGACCTTCAGGAGTATAATTCTCTAAGGTGTGTAAGCCCGGATTTACCACCCACAAATCTCCATATTCATTGATATCCATATCGAAATACGGACTTGGAATAATAAAACCGTGAACTACATCTTCACTTGCTTTTCCTTCAAACTCATTGATTTTTTCACCATCAAAAGTAAACCGATGTATTTTCCTTGTTCCAGCATCGGCAACAAACACCTCGTTTGGCGAAACTGCAAGAGAGGTAATTAAAGTATTTTCATTATTTATAGTCCAGGTATTCTCTAATTCCAGGTTTAATGAAAAGACTTGTATTTGTTTTTCGTAAGCAATGTATATTTTGTCGTTTGCAACTTCCACAGTTCTCGGTTTGTCATTCAGCTGGAACTCATCCAGTAAATTACCTGATGTGTCAATTATTTTAATTTTTTGGTCCCCTACAAGGTATATATTTTCATTGGCGATGGTAATTCCTGTAGGTTCTTCAAAACCAATTTTGAAGATTTTAGTTTCCTTATAATGAATCAAATCTTCCGGCACATTTTTAAATTCGTCAATGCTCCATTCAAATTTGTTGGCTTCCATATTGTCAGGTCGTTTAGAATACCAGTCGCCAACCATAACCGCTACAATTACAATCGCCAGAACAATCAGAAATATTACTATGCCTTTGTTTTTCATCTTTTAGACTTATAGATTTTGAGATTTGAGTATTGATACTCACCTAAATTTGCTTTGTTTCTTTCATTTTACTTTTCATCATTGCGTCCTGGAAAACTTTTTTTTATAATTTTCGTCTTTATCAATCCCCCTTTAATTCCCCCTTTTCCAAGGGGGAATTGCTCTATCCACTTTCATTTAGTTAGAAACTTCTTCATTTCAATTTGACAATTTATAAATTCATATCTATACAAACCATTGTTTTTGAATCTCTCATTAACAAATATCCATCAGCAAGGGCGAAAGGTGCCCAGGCATCATGTCCGTTTTCAATAATATTTACCTGCTCAAGCTGTAAATATTTTTCAGTGCTCGGACGTGCAATGGTCAGTGTTCCGTCATCATTTAAAATAAACATTTTATTGTCGGCAATAAAATATGGCCCCAAACCAAACCGGATTTCCTTTCCACTACTCCAAACCACTTTTCTGGTATCTGAAGGATGTACGCAAACCATCTGATTCCGGTATTGTCCCCCGTCTTTGGGTACGATACCAAATAAATGTCCATTCCATAAAATTGGTGTTTGTTGTTCACAGGCCAATCCTTCTTTGGGTTTATAATCGTAAAGCGTTTCAATTGAAAACTGGCCATTGTTTTCCGTGAGTTGTAAAACTCGGCTTCCTGCTCCATAACCGGCAGTCATAAATATTTTTCCGTCTGGCATGCATACTGGTGAGGGTGCAACAACAGAATGGTTCCAGTTATTGGTTTCCCATAGAATTTTTCCAGCATCAGGACCATCTGCAGCAACTCCTGTTAATGCTCCAATACTGCTGTATACGTACATCTTTCTTCCTTCAAAAGTAAAAGGCATGATAGATGAATGTGACATTTTATAAGCATTTGAATTTGGAGTTTCCCATAATTTTTCTCCCGTTTCGCAATCAACGGCAATCATAAGTGCACTTCCACCCGTAGCTAGAATTGCCACTTCGTTATCAATTAAAGGGCATTGACCTGTATACCAAAATGGTATTTCGTTGTTGTATTCTTTAACAATATCAAGTCCCCAACGCAGATTTCCTGTTTCACGGTCAAGGCACATTACATGGCATTTAGGACCTATGGTCACTATATAATCCTCTGTTACTGCCGGAATTGTTCGAGACATCCCATGATTTCTTTTGATGGCAACATCATAACCCCGTGTCCAGAGTTCCTTGCCATCGACCAGTGAAACACAACGTAAAACATCAGCACGTTCCTCTTCATCATAATCAAGAATATAAGCGAGTCCTTTCCATATTGCTGCTCCTGAATGTCCTTCTCCCAGTTCCATCGACCACAGAATCTTCGGGCCTTCATTTCCAAATTTCTCAATCAGTTTCACAGGGGATTTTGAGATGTTATCAAAATCAGCACCTCTGAAATTAGTCCAGGTTTCGTTAAGTTGCAAATATTCGTTTGAAAATTCTTCGAAGTGTTCTCCAATGTTTACTTCCTGAACAAAGGCATTCCCTTCTCCACGGTTATCTTCGCCCTCAAGATGAACCCTGAAATCTTTTGTCGGATTGGCATTTAACCACCAAAAAATGGCCAGAAATCCAATTGTTCCGGTAATTATTAGAATGATATTTATGGTACGTTTTGTCATTTGACAATGGTCATTAATTTACGCGGTTGAGACAGGGCATGCCCTGTCTCTGCGGTTAAAAAACATCTTTATTTTATATCATATAACATTAAAAAATCTCCATGACGAATAAATAATTTTCCATCGTAAATTGCCGGATGTGCCCAATGTGGGCCAACTCCCTGTTCTATTTTAAAAGTACTTATAATTTTTAAACTGTCTTTAGATGGTTGCACCAGCGCTACATTTCCGCGCTTTTCTTCATACAAATAAAGCATCCCGTCAGCAGTAATAATCGAGCCTTTGTTTTCCCACTCGTTTTCCCAAAGGGTTTCACCCGTAACCCAATCTACTGCTACCCATTTTCCATTGGCATTGTTTTCCCAGTTTGCCCCGTAAATGGTATTATTTACCAAAACCACTCCACCATGGTGATTATCCAAATCATTGTTTCTCCATTTTAATTTAATGTCTTTTCCATCTTCCGAAAGAGAAAACAGCAATCCCGGATGATCATAACCACTGGTTACAAATATTTCTCCCTTGTAATAGACAGGTGGATTAGTTTGTCCACCCTTACCCTGCCGATTAATATGGTATTGTATTAAATCATAGCTCCAAAAAATATTTCCATTTTCAGGATTAATACCTATTAAATTATCGGTAGTTTGAGCAAGAATAATTTTTGTTCCGTTATGATTGATAAGGGTAGGAGAGGCATACGATTTTGCTCCTCCCAAACTTTTGGTAAGCCATATTTCTTTTCCTGAATCCTTATCGAAGGCCACCATTGTATTTTCTTCTCCACCTGTGAGATAAACAACTTTGTTATCCACTATTAATGGTGCTTCAGCATCTCCATGCCGGTGAATCTGTCCAGAATATTTATTTACCGCGTCAACACTCCACATTGTTTTGCCATTTTCCGAATCGATACACGATAACTGACCGGTTCCGCTGGAAACATAAAGTTTGCCATTGTAATATGTGGGAGTACTTCTGCTATCTATATACGAACGAGTCCAGGACCGGCCATAGGGTGTATCCCATAATAGTTCTCCTTTGAGGTTATAAGCCGAAAGTATATCAATTGTGTCTTCTTTTATACCGGTAATGAAAATCTTTTCGTTAACCAAAATAGGTGTGGAATAACCTTTGCCTATTCCTTCAATTTGAAGAACAAGTGGTGGTCCGTTGTCGGGCCATTGTTTTAACAGCCCGGTTTCATTATAAAATCCACTTCTTTCGTTTCCACGAAATTCTACCAGATTTTGTGCAATAATTTTAGAGGAAAGAGTTACTAATAAAATCGCCAATAAGATTCTCATAAATCTACTTTTCTTCAATATCATAAACCATTAATACATCGCCGTGACGAATCAACAGTTTTCCTTCGCCTATATAAGGATGCGCCCAGTGCGGACCTGCTCCTTTATCAATTTTAAATTCGCTGATAATTTCAAAATTTTCAGGATCGGGTTTTATAATTCCCACATTTCCTTTTTCGTTGTATGCATATAAAAGTCCATCGGCCATTACCATTGCCCCTTTGGAGTCCCATTGATGAACATACATTATTTCTCCACTTTTCCAGTTCATACATACCCAGTTTCCTTTTCGGTTGTTTTGCCAGTTTGAACCATATATAAAACCATCATGAAGAATTATCCCGTGGTGGTGATTGTCGAAGGTCTGGTCTCTGAAAACCTCAGAAACTCCTGTGGCCAAAGAATCCATTTCCAGCATTACAGCCGGATAATCATATCCCATCGAAAGAAAAATCCTGTTATCCTGAAATGTGGGAGTGTTGGTCCATATTAATCCGGGCTGTTGCCATTTATCAGGATCGTGCCAGCGATACGACCAAACTATTTCGCCATTTTCCGGTTTTAGCGCCATAAGATGAGTTCCAATTACAGCCAGAATAAATCGAAATCCATTCCACTCATATATAGCAGCAGATGCGTAAGACCGCGGTCCGCCCAAAGATTTGGTCTGCCATACTTCCTCACCTGTCATTTTATTTAATGCTACAATACTGGTTTGCTCACCACCGGGTGAAGCAATCACCAAATCATCAACTATCAAAACAGTTTCAGAATTTCCCCAGCGGTGGTATTCGGTTTCAAAATCCTTATCTACTTCAACAGTCCAGATAAATTCGCCATTTTCCTTGTTGATACAGGAAACTTCTCCCATACCGCTTTGTACATAAATTAGATTGCCTTCAATTACCGGGGTGCTGCGGGTATCAGGAAAAGACTTGTACCATGAACGTCCATATGGAATCTGATATTTAATAGTTCCATCAGGATTTATAGCTGTTAGGTAATCCAGCGTATCTATCATTCCTGATGTAAAAATTATTCCATTTTCGATGATTGGAGAGGAATAGCCTTTCCCAATTCCTTCCACCAAAAGTAAACGTTCAGGGCCATCCTCTGGCCATGATTTTAGTAGGAGTGTGTCTGTAAATATTCCATCCCGATTAGGTCCTCTCCATTGAGTTATTTGAGCATTTGATGACCAAACAATGATTGTTAGTATAAAAATCAAGATTACTGATTTCATAAAAGATGTTTTGAGATTTGTATAAAAGTTGAAAAAATAATTACTTTACTTTATAGGCAATCAGGGTATCTCCGTGGCGCAAATAAAGAACACCGTTATGAATAATCGGATGTGCCCAGTGTTGTTCAGAACCCAGTTCAACTTTAGTATTTCCAATTACTTTAAAACTTTTTGGATTTGCTTCAACCATTGCTAATTCACCCCTGTCACTATAGCAATAAAGCATTCCGTCCGCAGATATCACCACTCCTTTCCCAACAGATTTATCAGCATATTTTTCATCTCCGGTATTCCAATCAACACAGCGCCACTCACGATTGTTATCTCCGGAACCATACAAATAACCATCCAATACAACCATTCCTCCCATTCTGCTGTCGAGGTTGCTGCTAAACCATGCCTTCTCAACGGAAGTTCCATCTGCACTTAAATCAAGTTTTACACCTCCCTGACCGTAGCCACTAAAACAGAATAAATCTCCGTCATAAAAAATTGGAGTATTGGCATGCACCTGCCAACGATTTGTCTGAGGATATGACCAAAGCATTTTACCGGTTTTTGAATCCAATCCCAAAATATGATCTGCTGTATGAGTTACCAGTAAATTACGGGCTTGCAATTTTACCAATAATGGTGTACAATAAGCCGAAAGTTCCCCTTTTCCCGGAGAAGACCATACCAATTCTCCGGTAAAACGATTTAATGCAACTATATTGTGTTTTTTTCCACCGGGAGTCATAAATACCAAATCACCATCAACTACAACAGTTTCGGTAACTCCCCAACGAATATTTTCTCCATCAAAATCGTTAAAGCCATCTTTTTTCCATTTAATTTCTCCATCAATTGAACTCATACACACCAATACACCATGCCCTGTGTACATATACATTAAATCATCCACAATTGTAGGTGTAGAGCGTGCTCCCGGATAACTTTCATAAAATTCTTCGCCATAAGAGGCTTTCCACTTCTCTTTTCCGTCGAATGTTATGGCATGAACAAATCCTTTATTTTCAATCATTGATGAAACATAAATTTGTTCGTTTGCCACAACCGGAGAAGAATAACCTTTTCCCAGTTTATCAAAAGCCCAAAGAATTTCAGGTCCATTAGCCGGCCATTTGGTTAACAAACCTGTTTCAGAATAAATTCCGTTACCATTTGGCCCGCGCCATTTAGTTGGTGTTTGAGCCTGAATTGTATTTATTGATATTGTTATCGCGAAAACGAAGATAATTGCCTTTTTAATCATGGTTTTAAATTGAATTAATTTGCCCTTAAAAATAGCTGCAAAAACTAATATCTACAATGAATTGAGACAATTTATTACTACTCTAAATAATAATAATTCTTTACATTTTATTAAGATTTCATTTGAATTTAGAAAATGTGCGGAATGGTGAAAAGTAAGCCAGGCACTTCTGGTTGGTTTTGATTTAGATAACTTAAAAATAATCTTTGTAATTCTTGATAAATTTAGCCAAATATTTTTTTAAGTGCCTTGCGCCTGAAACCAAAAATGTTATTCAATTTTCTTTTAATAAGAATTGAGTTTGCAATTGATCCAAAGAATCCAAAGGGAGGCTGGTAAGATACGATATCAGACATCAATACACCCTTTTCAACAGGTTCAATAAAATGTTCGTGATGCCACATAGAGTAGGGGCCAACTCTTTGTTCATCCACAAAATATTCTTTCTCTTTAATATGTGTAATTTCGGTTACCCATGTTGTTTTTATGCCTAACAACGGACTTACCTTGTAACTTATAATCATACCCGGGTACATTTTTTCTTCCGGCAATTCTGAAGTAATATCAAATCCCATTTCTTTGGGAGTAATTTTCTTCAGATTTTTTGGTGTCGATATAAAATCCCATACTTCATCTATTGATGCCGGAATTAATTGTTTTGTTTTAAACTGGTAGAAGCCCATTTTTAAAGGTATTAATTTCTTTAAGTTATAATTTTTTGTTTATGAATACAATTTGATAAGTTAAACATTTATATGGAGAATATGTTTGCTGGATTTTTAAATTCGTTTAAACAAGAAATCCCGTAAGTTATTTAACCTACGGGATTTCTTTAGTTATCATTATGATGATTTTTTTATTCTGATATTACTTTTGCACGACGTTTTCTTTCATGCTCGTCAAGATAAATTTTTCTGATTCGCATATGTCTAGGAGTTACTTCAATATATTCGTCATTTCTGATGTATTCCATTGCTTCTTCAAGTGAGAATTTAATTGCAGGTGCAATACCTGCTTTTTCATCAGAACCTGAGGCACGCATATTGGTTAATTTCTTTGTTCTGATAATATTTATAGTTAAATCATCTTGTCGGGTATATTCTCCAATAACCTGACCCGCATAAACTTCTTCTCCCGGATCAACAAAGAATTTACCCCTATCCTGCATTTTATCAATTGAATAGGTAATGGCAGTGCCTGTTTCGAGTGAGATCAAAGCACCATTTCTTTTTACTCCCAACTCACCTTTCCATGGTTCATAACCTTTAAAACGATGAGCCATAATTGCTTCACCCTCTGTGGCCGTTAGCATTTGGTTACGCAGACCAATTAATCCTCTTGCCGGGACAAAAAACTCTAAATGAGCCCTTTCGTTTTTTACTTCTATATTGGCTATTTCTCCTTTTCGGGCTGTAACCAGTTCAATAACTTTACCTGAAAACTCATCAGGTACCTGAACTGTTAAAGCCTCAATTGGTTCACATTTAACACCATTAATATGTTTGATAATTACCTGTGGTTGTCCTAACTGGATTTCATATCCTTCCCGACGCATGGTTTCTACCAAAATTGAAAGGTGAAGAATTCCGCGTCCATAAACCAGAAATGAATCAGCCGAATCGGTTTCCTCAACTCTAAGTGCAAGGTTTTTTTCTGTTTCCTTAAACAGCCTGTCGCGAACCTGACGAGAAGTAACATATTTTCCATCTTTGCCAAAAAAAGGTGAATTGTTGGCAACAAAAAGCATACTCATAGTTGGTTCATCCACCTGAATAGGAGTTAATCCTTCAGGTTTTTCTATATCAGCAATTGTATCACCTATATCAAATCCTTCAAGACCAAGAACAGCACAAATTTCTCCTGACGGAACAGGTTCTTTTGTTTTTTCTTTTCCTAATCCTTCAAAAAGATAACATTCTTTTGCGACCGATTTAATTATTGTTCCATCTCTTTTTACTAGCGAAACCTGAGAGCCTGGTACCAATTCTCCACGGGTAACTTTACCTACAGCAATTCGGCCCGTATACGAAGAATAATCCAATGAAGTTATTCTCATTTGTACCGTACCCTCTTTGTGGGTTGCCGGTGGAATATGCTCTAAAATTTGATCTAAAAGATAAACCACATCCGAGGTGGGATTTTGCCAGTCGGGACCCATCCATCCTGCTTTAGCCGAACCGTAAATGGTAGGAAAATCAAGCTGATCTTCGCTTGCATCGAGACTAAACATCAGATCAAAAACTTTCTCCTGAGCAATATCAGGTGTACAGTTTTCTTTATCCACTTTGTTTACAACCACCATAGGTTTTAATCCAAGTTCTATGGCTTTTTGAAGAACAAATCTTGTTTGTGGCATTGGTCCCTCAAATGCATCAACAATTAGTAGTACGCCATCGGCCATATTTAGTACCCGTTCCACTTCACCACCAAAATCGCTGTGCCCGGGGGTGTCAATAACGTTTATTTTAGTATCCTTATATCTTACCGAAACATTTTTTGAAAGGATGGTAATTCCACGTTCACGTTCAAGATCATTGTTATCAAGCAGCAATTCCTTAACCTCCTGGTTTTCACGGAAAAGTTTTACCTGATGTAAAATACGATCGACTAAAGTAGTTTTACCGTGATCGACGTGAGCAATTATAGCGATATTTCTAATTTCTGTCATTTTATAACTTTCTATAAGTCAAATACTAAATCAATTAAAACCACAAAATGTTTAATTGGCGCGCAAATGTAAGAAAGTTTTTGATCTGAATATATGAAGGATGATTAATTCTGGGAATCTTGTTTGAAAATTAATATCTACGCAGTACTGAAGTAGATTATAATTCTGCACCACTTCTGTTAAATCAGGTAAGAGTGTTTTTATTTTGCCATTAAATTATCAAGCTCCTCTTTACATTTGGGGCAAAACAAATGTTTTTTTTGGTCTATGTCTTCAACATAAGTTGAAGAGCGCATCACACAAACAGGAATATGGCAATGTATCAATCCGTAAGAATGCCCCAGTTCATGAAAAACTACTTTTCTGAAACGCTCATAAATTAGATCTTCATTGCCAATCATGCCGTATTGTTCATTTCGTAACCGATAAGTGGATACAACACCTGTTTTACCCTTAAAAATTGCCTGACCAAAAATGAATGTGAGGATCGGAATAAAAAGATCGACCCGGTAGAGTCCAATAGTTTTTATATTAGCTGCTGTTGAAACTGAATCAAGAGATTTTAGCAGTTTGTTGGCGTCATATTGTCTTCTCGAGGCATCAAAAAAGGGACTCATGTCTGTACGGTCTACAACATGGTGAACAGGAACATTAAAATTCAGCTGAACATCTTTTATAATTTTTTCAAGAAATTCCTTCCTGAATTGTCCATGTGATACCAGTAATATCTTTTTCTTTTTCAATCTCTTTACTAATTGTTATTTTAAAAGATTGGTTGAATAAAGAATTGCCCTAATTTATTATTCTCCAGGATTCTTTAGCTTGTATTTTCTGATTTTGTTGTACAGAGTCACGCGGTCTACTTTTAGCGCTTTGGCAGTGCGGCTGATGTTCCAATTATATTTGTTCAGAGTTTGTAGCACATATTTTTTCTCAACATCCTGCAGGCTGTCATTGGAATCAGTAATTGAATCTTTATCCAGGGGAAGATCTTTTAAACGTATTTCAGTTCCATTTCCCACTACAATTGCACGTTCTACCATGTTTTCCAATTCTCTCACATTTCCGGGGAAATCATATTCTTTTAACCTTGCCAAAGCCGATTTATCAATGTGTAAAAGGTCACGGCTCATTGAAGTACAGTATTTTTTTATAAAATGATCTACCAGTGCAGGAATATCCTCTTTTCTATCACGTAATGAAGGTGCTTTTATATTGACAACATTTAGCCGGTAATATAGATCTTCCCTAAAGGAACCTTCATCAACCATCTTTTTGAGGTCTCTGTTTGTAGCACAAATTAACCTGAAATCGGATTTTATTTCCTTATTACCTCCAACACGTACAAACGTTTTCGACTCAAGCACACGTAATAGTTCGACTTGCATTTTCATTGATATTGTTGCAATTTCGTCAAGGAAGATTGTCCCGCCATCTGCCATCTCAAAGCGACCTTTACGAGTGAACATAGCTCCGGTAAATGCACCCTTTTCATGACCAAATAATTCGCTTTCCAGTAAACCTTCCGATAAAGCACCACAATGTACGGTTACAAGGGGGAAAAATTTTCGTAATGAATTGGAGTGAATAGCGCGGGCAATCAACTCTTTACCGGTTCCGCTTTCACCTGTGATAATTACTGAAGAATCGCTCGATGACACATTTTCCACCTCCTTCAGTACTTTCATCATTACTTCACTGTTTCCAACAATATTTTCTATATTTTCCAGAGAAACAACTTTGTTTTTGAGTGCTTCGTTTTCACTTTTTAATGAAATTTGATTGGCAGCATTACGAATCAGATGCGACAGGTCATCTGGATCGAAAGGTTTGGTTACATAATCGAAAGCGCCATCTCTAAGCGCTTGCACTGCGGTATCTACTGAAGCAAATGCAGTCATTATTATTACGATAGCTTCACTGTTTAATGCCCTAATCCTGCGGTGCATCTCCATTCCATCCATCCCCGGCATTTTAATATCAGCCAGAATAATATCAAATTTTTGTTTTTCAATTTTAGTAAGTGCTTCTTTTGCATCCGCAGCACAAGAAACCTCATAACCATCTTCCATAAACCAGTTGTACAATGAATCACGCACCGATTCTTCATCATCAACTATCAATAGTGAAATATTTGTTTTCATCTGTTTATAATTGTTTATTTTTTACAGTAATCCCGATAATTATAGGGAGAACTCCCATGATTATAATCGCGCTTATGTGAAAAAATTTCTCATGCTCGTTTAGTTTTTACTCCTTATGTTTTGCCAGATTAAATGTGATCGACATTGTTGTCCCATTTCCCGGTTCGGAAACAACATCAACTTTTCCATTATGATTTTGAACAATTCCATGCACAATAGCCAGTCCTAAACCAATACCGCTTGATTTTTGTTTAGCCGAGAAAAATGGCTGAAATATTCTGGTCAGATCTTCCTTTGGAATTCCAACACCATTGTCATTTACTTCAAAAGTAATATGATTCTCATCAGGATTGAAGGTTTTAATCAAAATTTCACCATTTTCGGTTATTGCTTCCAATGCATTTACCAGCAATGCCACGCATACTTGTTTAACCTGATTGTCGTTACAATAAACCAAGTCGTTATTAGCTTGAAAATCAGTATAAAAATGAATATCTGCCATTTTCATTTGGTGAGCCATTAAACTGTATGCATCTTTTAAAATACGATGCAATTGGCGGTTCGCAAAATTCTCCTGGTCTTTTCTTGAAAAATCAAGCAATCCCTTTACAATATCGCCACATCGTTTGGTTTCTTTTTCAACCACATTCAAATATTTTAACATTGATTTTTTGGATTCATCGGGAATTTCAGCTTTGCTCAATTGTTTGCAAATCAGCTTTGTGTAGGTTAATATTCCGGATAGTGGATTATTGATTTCATGTGCCACAGAGGATGATAATTTTCCCAACGAAGTGATTCTTTCAATATGGACCAGTTCGTTTTGAATTTCAGCCAATTCTTCTGATTTCTTCTGAACTTTGTACTCCAGTTGATGCGACCAGTTTTCGAGTTCCTTATTTGCTGCATCCAGATTATCGAGCATATTGTTAAATGCCATCGATACCATTTTCATATCGCCCAACAAATTGGGCGTTATCTCCAGCCGCCGGCTTTTGTCACCCTGTGCGACCGCTTCACTTGCTGAAATAATCGAACTTAAAGGTTTTCGAATTTTATTGCGGGTAAATATAAACAGCAACATAAATATTATTAATGTAATCAAGGTTGCCAGGAAAAAATACTGTGTGGATGATGTTGTAACTGCAGCATCCAAGGCTGTTAGAGGCAATTTTACTATCAATGATCCAAGTACCTGATCGTCAGGGCTGTGTGCGTGACACGCACTTGTATAACAGGACCTTTCATTTAAAATTGGTGTACGGACCAGTAATTGACGATGCCCTTCCTCACTTTTATTCATGTTACAGGCACTTTCAAAATCGATAATTCGGTATGCCTTTTCCTTTTTAGGGAACATTTCGCCAAAATTATCATGGCAGTTAATACAATTGGAATCGAAATGTGGCACTGAATCAGCGAGGAAGGATGAATATACAACATTGTCGTTTTGGTCGTAAAGGTTTACCTCATCCACATTTGGCAATGTATTAATTATGTCCAGCGTATTCATCAAAGAACTTTTATCATTCATTAACATAGAATGGTATAATGCTCCTTCTATGATTGTACTTGTGTTATCGCCGCAACGACGAATGACTTTATTCAAATAATTTTCGTTAACAGATTGAAAAATAATTCCGTAAGAAGCAAAAAGAAAAACAGATAAAACAGCGATAATGTAAATTACGCGGGCATATATTGAGGATCGAATCCTGAAATACTTGCTAAAAAAACCATTATCATTTGATTTTTCCTTGTTCGTCTTTTGGAATAATTTCATATATTTTTTGTCTTTTGTTGTTTTTTGAAAACTTTTAAAATTCCTGATTTTTTTAACCAAATATTTTAAGATAAATACTGCTGAAATTTATTTGGATAATGATGAACTTTAAAAGATTTACAATATAAAATAACATTATTCTATCAGAGATTGATCTGAAATATATTCAGAATTAACAATGGTTTTAGTGTAGTTGAACTAACAAAATAATAAAAAGAATATGGGGATTAACATGTTATTTAGCAGCCTTTATAAATCCAGAAACTCATTTTGAAAATCATCCCATATTTCGGGCTGAAGATCGTCAAGTGGATTGGATTTTAACTCACCTCCTTCCTGCAAAGTAAGCAATTCCGGTTCGGCAGAATAACGCGCGTAAGAGGTATTCAAAAAATCTTTCAACCGTAACAGCTCGTTTTTAATCCATTCTGATGCTTCCCGGGCAAGGTAATAGCCCGATGTTTCAGATTTCCAGTTTTCGGGTTCTACGGAGAATAGCCATCCGTGTTCATAGGGATCGTCTTTTATCATATTGCTGTTTTCCAGTGTGTTGGAATTAGCTTGTTTTATCTTTCCCGAAATTGGTGAAAAAACTTTAAGCCGCTTTTTATCCTGAACAATCTCCAAAAGAAGTTCTCCTTTTTTTATTTGCTCTCCGGTTTTTTTAAACTGTTCGATTTTAATACTACCAACAACATGAGTAATAAAGTCATCAAGACCAATTTTAGCGTCACCGGCTTTATCGAGATGAACCCAGGTATGGTTTTTACTAAAGAATAAACCCTGAGGTATTCTCAGAATGCCGGTGCTTAAAATGTTAACTGCTTTACGAATGTTTTTTAATCCTTTTATTTCTCTGCTGATAAACAGCCAAAAAGGAACTAAAACTGTAAGGAACAGGAGAATAATTATATATTCAATTCCTTTTGTGTCAAATATATTGTGATATGTAAATCCTTCCATTGTAATAATTTTTAATAGTGAATTGAGTTTAATGTGCATTTTTTGCCCAGGATGGCGAATCACGTAACACCGGCATACGGTTAATTACCCATCTGAAAATCCATATTTCAGTAAAAATAATGGCTAATGATACAACTATTTCCATCCAGGATGGAGTGTAATGTACAGCTGCATCCCAGCGAAAAGCAATAATTGAAACATTCAGACGATTAATGATTATTCCGATAATGGTAAGAATCGCAGCAATTCTGGTTAGAATAATGCTGTTTCTTCGGAAACTGATGATAAACAAAATCATTGGCAATAATATAAATCCTAATATTTCGGTTAGAAACCAGTAGCCCATTGGCGTGTTAATATAGCTCCAGCGATGTCCGTGAACAAATACCAAAACATGCAGAAAGAGGTAAGTAAACATGGCAAATGCACAGATTTTGGAGAGAATAGGCAAAATACTTTTTCTGACTTTCTTGTCATCTGAACTTATTTGGTCTGCAAAAACCCTATCGCTAATGGAGCCTTCAAAAATTACCATTGACAATCCGGCAAAAACACTGGATACAAGAAATAATAAGGGGATAAATTCAGAATACCAAAGTGGATGAATTTTTTCTTTTGCCATTAAAAAGAGTGCTCCTAATCCGGATTGGTGCAGGGTAGAAAGTGTAATTCCAAAAATTACTGCTCCCAAAGTCATACCCGATAAAATCCTGTGCGCGCGACGGGTTCCGAGCCATTCTGCAACCGCAGGAGAAAATTCAATAAGCTGGGCAATGATGTAAAGTAAAAAATGCCAGGAAACCAAAAACAGTACTGAGTTGGCACCAAAATTATTTCCAATGATTGGGTTGAAAATGTTCCATGGTTTTCCCAAATCGAGTACCAGTGCACCTGCATAAAAAATATAAGCCAAAAATCCGTTTAAAACAGTTACCCTGATAATAGATTTAAATTTATCCACTTTCATCACATAAACAATGAAAGTCAAAACATAAGCACCACCGGCAAAAGCAACACCGGTTACTACGTTAAAACCTTTCCACAATCCCCATGGTATCTCCTGGTTTACGTTTGAAACGGCACCGATACCGTTGATAAAACGAATGACAACCAAAACAGCCCCCAAAAGCATAATTGGTAATGATATTATATTAAAAGGTGTTAGCCACTTTCCTTTAGGTTTGAGTTCATTAATTATAAAACGCAATGAAAATTGGTTTTCTTTTTCTTTTTGTACAGAATATGCGGGACTAGTCATGATTTTCATTTTTTTTAAGGTTAGATTTAGCGGCTTCGTTAATTCCAAGCAATAAAGAAGGAACCAGCACAAATACAGATGGTACGCTATACAAGAAACTTTTTGTCAGGGCCGGATATGAAGAATGCTGAATATTTGTTTTGAATCCGATTTCTTCAAATGGCACCGGAGAAAGGTATAAAAAACTGGTTCCTCCTGCTTCGGTTTCGCCATAAATGTGATTATAGTACAAATCCGGATTTTCCACAATTCTTTTTTTTGCTTCTGCAATTAATTCACGTCGTGTACCAAACATAAGCGCTTCGGCCGGGCAGTTTTCAACACAAGCCGGAATTTTTCCTTCTTTCTGACGGTCAAAGCACATTGTACATTTTGTAACATTCGGATTGGCACTGTTATATTCAAATCGTGGCATATCAAACGGACATGAAATCATACAATAGCGACACCCCATACATTTGTCATCGCGCCAAATAACAGGTCCGCTTTCCGTTTTTTTCATTGCCTGTGTCAGGCAAGCTGCGGCACAAGCAGGTTCGTTGCAATGCATACACTGGCGTTTTACATAAACTGGTCCTTTTGTTGTTTCATACATGTTTATGACAGTCCTGCAATTTTCATTTGTCTTACGTACTATTCCTTCTTCCGGATAATCTTCGGGTTCCGGTAAATTATTGGCTTCAGCACATGAAAACTCGCAGGTTTGACATCCCACACAACGTGTTGAATCATATAAAACTGCTTTGAATTCTACATCGTTTGTATTGATGTCTTTTGCTTTTCCTTCTCTTCCAAGAGCAACAGCTGCACCTGTGGCACCTACTGCTTTAAAAAAGCTTCTTCTATTTATTCCCATAATAACTTAATTTGAGATTTATAAATTTTAGTTTAGATCTGAAGTGTCAATAAATTTTTTCTGAAAATCTTCCCATACTCTCGGGCCGTATTCTTTTATGGTATTACCGGTTAACTCACCTCCTTCCTGAAAAGCTACTTGCGCAGAGTTTTCAGAATTTACGGATACAGCCAGAAAATCTTTTAAGCGTTCAATCTCCTTCTTCAACCATGTTTTATAAGAATCGGCCATTTTCATAAAACTGACCTCACGAAGCCAGTTAGAGGGTTCAATTGAATATAACCAACCTTTGGTGTATGGTGATTTATTGATTTCAGATGGATCCGTAATTAAATCTTCATTGATTTCTTTTATTTTTCCTGAGATTGGGGCGTAGATTTCAATCTGTTTTCCATCTTGTACCAATGTTATTAATGGCTCGTTTTTTAAAATCTGGTCACCTGGATTTTTCAGTTTTACATTGGTATATTCGCCCGTAACCTGTTGCATAAAATCGTCAATGCCTACTTTTACCGAACCGTCCTTTTCCATGAAACTCCATGTATGGGTTTTATCGAAATAAACACCATTGGGGATTTCCAGATTTTCTTCATTAAGAACCTTTGTTTGTCCATGAAAAACATTTATTAATCCTTTTGTTTTTCTTTGTCTCCGGTTTACCACTATTCCGATAATTAGGGTAATGGCAAGCAAACCAGATAAAAAGTAAATAATTAACCTGGATGCGGCCCTGTTTGGTTTTGCAGTACCGGAAATAATTTCTTTGGGTAGTAAAACATTTAGTTTCGATTGCCTTTCGCTGTAAACTAACTGGTTAAAATCTGAACCTTCAATATATTGCTGTCCTTCAGTTATTGCCCATGCAATAAATTCTGAAATCTCTGTTTTTTCAGGGAAATTGGCTGAAGAAAGATATATCTCATTGACAAGTGAATGCGGATATTTGCCAATCCACACTCCTCGTTTAAAAGCATCAAGGCTTCCATAGGCATTTTCATGTGCGCTGAGATTTCCTGAATTTTTTTCGGTTTCAGAAATCGGGCGATAAACTAATTCATGATAATCAGTGTGACCGTTTTCATTTTTATCGATAGGTAGAATTTTAAAATTTGAGGTAAATTCATCTTGACCGGTTAAACTCAGGATGGAACAAAAGCCAATAGCACTTTTATCTTTCTGGAGTTTCTGAAATAATTCATCCTCGGAGCTTAATTTAATGTGATCCATTGCAGAAGATTCTATATTCAGAAATTGTGCGAGACCATGTTCTGCATAATTGTCTTCCACTGTATAAATACTCAGGTTCTTAAATTTTTTAATTACAGTTTCCTGTAATTCGTTGGGAGAAATTCCTTTTTCTTCCAGTTTTAAGAGATTAGGATTTTCTGCATTTGTTATCGGAACAATAATTTGTCGTGCAATAAGCATTCTCCAAATGTCTTTTGATTGTGGAGCCTTGTCCATTGCAGATAAGAATCCAAGACTATTTTCAAGTTGTAATTTTTCTGAAATTTGCTTTGAAGAAACTTGTTGAATTTCAAAGTTTGTATTTTCATCTGCATTTGGATATTCTTGTACAAAAGTTTTTGCAAGAATTTGCAATTCAGGCGTGTAATAAATTGTTACAGTCTTTTTTTCAGATACTACATTTTTAGTATCCCGGCTGCTGTAGCTATTTGTAAAAAATATCAGCAGGCAAATGGTAAATAGAATCTTGTTTTTCATTTTGCATATATTTAAAGTTATTATTGCTAATAATGGAATTCATTGTTTTTTATTCCACGTGAAAAGGTATTCCAATTCCAGTGCCAAATGCTTAACGTTCAGAATGTGAGTGTTTTATGTGAGATTGTGTTTGATTTCTCAACAGACGAAGTGTTGAAAAAATAAACACAATTTGAAAGAAAATCTTTTGATGCTTGAATATAAGTGCGTTAGGAGTGTGTTTATAAATTCAACACATGTATAGATATTCAACAGTTGTATTTTAGTGTTACCTAATTCGAATACAATATTGTGCTCTATAACATGAAAATGAGGAATATATTACAGGATTTATATTCTGAAGAGTCTGAATCCAGGCAATTGATTTTCTGATTTGGGTTAAATTAATTTACCAATACTCACAGAAAATTTTTGGGAGTTTATTATTTACCTTATTGAATAAAGATTTTTATCCGTTCGTAAAATCATTTTATCATTGACAAATACCGGTACAGCTTTTACTGTTTCACCAATATCATTTTCGGCTACTTTTTGAAATGAATCTCCAGGTTGTATTATGGTACAAACTCCTTTTACGTTAATAAAATATATATTTCCGCCGGCATATACAGGTGATGAGTTAAAATTGCCCTTCAGTTTTTCAGTCCAGATTACTTCTCCTGTTAATGCGTCCAGACAAGTAACCATTCCCCGGTCGTGTACCATGTACATCTTCCCATCTACAATTACAGGTGTAGGAATTTGAGGAACATCTTCTTCAAAAGTCCATTTTACATGTGAATTGGTAACATCTCCCTTTCCTGTTGGATCAACTGCATATTGCCGGGTCCAAAATGGTTTATTGTCTTCAAATAACCAACCTGAGTTTACATAAACCAATCCATTCCAGTAAAGCGGTTGACTTACCGTTGAATCATCACCATATTCAACTGTCCATATCACTTCTCCTGTATTAACATCATGTGCAAAACAGAAATACGAAGCATTACTTATTAATAGTTCTTTATCACCGGTTTGAATTACAATTGGAGTTTGATAAGATTTGCGGTAAACGGGTTCCAGTTTGTCGTAAACTTCTGAAGGTCGAATACTTTTCCACAGGGTTTCACCTGTTTCTTTATCGAGGGCAGCAACATATGGATCTTCTGTTCCTTCCAAATGAACTATTAATTTGTCTTTGTACAAAATTGGAGATGAAGCAGGCCCCTGCATATGTTCGCATGGCATATCTTCCCGTTTCCAGATAACTTCAAAGTTATTTGTATTAATACATGCAGTTCCAAAATGTCCAAAATGCACATATAACCGGTCTTTTTCAATACATGGGGTAGGAGTTGCGTAAGAATTTGTGGAATGTATTCTTTGTGGATTTTCTGATGTAAAAATAGTTTGCTCATGTATTAATTCACCTGAATTCAGGTCAAAACATAAAACATAAAACTCTTTTCCATCCTTTGCAGCAGAAGTTAACCAAACCTGTTCATCATAAACAACCGGGGAAGAATATCCCAATCCTTTTACCGGCGCTTTCCAAACAATATTATTAGTCTTACTCCACGTAGTCGGAGCATTTTCAACCTGTGCATGTCCATTCATTTCAGAACCCCGAAACATTGTCCAGTTCTGATGATTTTTAGTTTTTGAACATGAATTTAGCGCAAGAATAATGACAATAAGTAATATACCCGGTTTATACATTTTTGTTGGCTTTAGTTCGACGTTTGTCAAATATATAAAAAGCATTTTAATTCTTTTAATTCAGGTATTTATTGTAAAAACTATCCATTCCTTTTCTGCAACTTATTTTTATTTTATTTCCTTATCTGTAAATTTTATCTGATAATTTTTGAGTTCGTCTAAAACAGGTTCGTAAATTTCTTTAACCGTTGGAATGTATAAGCCTTTCAATTTGATTTTTTCCAAAAGAATTAGTTTTGCAGCTACAGTAAGTGGAAGTCCAACCGTTTTTGCCATCGCTGTTCTTTTTCCCGATTCACCCAATACGACCAATGAACTGTGTTTTTCTTTTTTAGTTTTTGTTGAATTATCGATATATTCAAACTTGTGCCACATAACTATCATGTCTTTTTCATGCGGAAGCAACCGCCATTTTTCTTCCAGAAGTTTTTCGAGTACCTGAGCCGGGGTTGCACGTTTTAATCCAATTTTTTTCTTTTCAAAAATACCCAACCATTCAAGTTTTGGTATCGTATCAGAATCCATTGGAATTTGCAAGGAATGGTAAAGTTTCAAATCTATAGAATCGGACGGATGATAATACAGAAACGAATTAATAAATTCCCGATAGGTCATATCTTCAGTGTTTTCCATATAATATTCATCGCTTGTTGCACCTATTTGTACAAATACATTCCATGCCTTGCAAAAACCCGGGCGCCTTAATGTTCCTCTGTATACCGTTGGTACACCTTGCAATCCATATTTCTCAACATAGCTCAGCGAATCACGATTTGCATAACCCTCAAACCTTCCAAATTCATCAATATTTATGAGTTCGGTACGTCTGAAAAGTCTATTGTAGGATATGTATTTTATTTTTCCCTCCTGAATAAATTTTGCCGGTCCATCCTGACCCGCTAATACAACATTGCGTGGATTCCAGCTAAATTTGTAGCCCCATGGATTATTGTCAGATTCAGGTGCAACCAGGCCACCCGTAAAAGATTCAAATGCCAGAAGTTTATTTCCCTTATCTTTTATCTCATTGATAACACTCATCGCCGACATGTGATCCAGTCCTGGATCCAGTCCGCACTCGTTTAAAAATAATAGTCCCTTGTTCTCAATTTCATTTTTGAAATCGTATAAGTCTTTATTTTCGTATGATGCTGTTATAAGGTTCTTTGAGAACTTCAAACAACTTTGGGCCACTAACATATGAAACCTTGCGGGTAGCATGGAGATTACAAGATCAGACTTTTTTATTTCTTCCTCTCTTGCAAATTCATCTTTTACATTTAATTCTTCAAATTCAATTTTAAATAGGTCCAGAAAATCGCTTTTCTGTTTGTCAACAACTTTGATTTTCCAATTGTATTTTTTTGCATTCTCTGCCAGGTATGAAAGCATAAAATAACTCGATCTACCAGCTCCAAAGATTAAGATGTTTTTCATTAACTATAAAATTTGTTTTATTTACTAATGTTAAACATTAAACTCAATCCCCTGAGCAAGAGGTAATTCTGTGCTGTAATTTATAGTATTGGTTTGCCTTCTCATATAAGCTTTCCATGCATCTGAACCCGATTCACGACCGCCTCCGGTTTCTTTTTCTCCTCCAAAAGCTCCCCCTATTTCAGCTCCCGATGTTCCAATATTAACATTGGCAATTCCACAATCGGAGCCTGAATGAGAAAGGAAACTTTCTGTTTCAAGTATATTGGTTGAAAATATTGCAGAGGATAATCCTTGCGGAACATCATTATGAATTTCAATGGCTTCTTCCATTCTATCGTAACGAATCAAGTATAGTAAAGGAGCAAAAGTTTCATCCTGAACAATTTTATAATGATTCTCTACTTCAGCAATACATGGGCTTACAAAACATTCGGATTCATAATTGTCGCCAGTTAGCTTTTCTCCTCCAACCAGGATTTTTCCTCCTTCTTTTTTTACTTTTTCAATAGCAGAAAGAAATGTTTCAACTGCCCATTTATCAACCAAAGGACCAACAAGTGTTTTTTGATCCAGCGCGTGGCCAATGGGTAACTTTCCATAAATTTCGATTAAACGATTTTTGAAATCTTCATAAATTGAATCATGAACAATGATTCTTCTGGTTGAGGTACAACGCTGTCCACAGGTTCCCACCGCACCAAATACAACTGCACGTAAGGCCATTTCGAGATTAGCATCAGGAGTTATAATGATGGCATTGTTGCCACCAAGTTCAAGAATTGTTTTACCTAACCGTGCACCAACCAAAGCGCCTACTTTTTTGCCTATTTTTGTGGAACCGGTAAATGAAACCAGAGCAATATTCTTATCTGTAAAAAATTCGTCTCCTAATTCTTTTGAACCTGCAGCAACCAGATTTAATACTCCTTCCGGTACATTGTTTTCCTTTAAAACTTTTGCAATTATGTTGTGCACAGCAATCGCACAAAGCAAAACTTTTGAAGAAGGTTTCCATACCACAACATCGCCACAAACCAAAGCAATCATGGCATTCCATGCCCATACGGCAACAGGAAAGTTAAAAGCAGATACAACTCCAACAATTCCTAAAGGGTGGTATTGATCGTACATCCGGTGTTTTTCGCGTTCAGAATGCATGGTAAATCCATAAAGCTGACGGGATTGCCCAACTGCAAAATCACAGATGTCAATCATTTCCTGAACTTCACCTAATCCTTCCTGGTAAATTTTCCCCATTTCAAAGGAAACAAGTTTGCCCAGCGGTTCTTTGTATTTTCGAAGTTCGTTACCAATTTGACGAACAATTTCACCTCTTTTGGGAGCCGGAACCATTCTCCATTTCTTAAAAGCTTCTTTTGCTTTTTCAATCACTTCACGGTAATCACCGGCAGTTGCCTGTTTTACTGAAGCAATTAAATCTCCGTCCGAAGGAGAATATAAATCTATTTTTGCTCCTTTGGTATTTTTCCAAACAGTCCCGGTACAAGCACCATTATTTACATTGTTTATTTGTAATTGTTTTAATTCTTTATTGATATTGATTTTCATTTTGTTGTTATTGGTTAATGTATTTTATATTTTCTCTAAAACCATGGAAACTCCCTGTCCAACTCCAACACACATTGTACACAGGGCGTATTTTGAATTTGTATTTTGTAATTGATAAAATGCTGTAGTTATTAATCTGGCCCCTGACATTCCCAGTGGATGACCCAGTGCAATAGCTCCTCCGAGGGGATTAATTCTTGGATCATCATCTTTTAATCCAAATTCACGAATACAGGCTAAGGATTGCGCGGCAAAAGCTTCGTTTAACTCAATAATATCAAATTGGTCCAAACTCATATTTAAGCGCTTCAATAATTTATTTGTAGCCGGAACCGGGCCAATTCCCATAATTCTTGGTGGAACTCCGGCAGCCTGAATTCCCAAAATTTTTGACTTTGGAATCAGCTTATACTTTTTGACAGCTTTTTCTGAAGCAACGATTACTGCTGCTGCACCATCATTTATACCTGAAGCATTCCCGGCGGTTACAGTAGTGTCATTTCCATATACCGGTTTTAATGATGCCAGTTTTTCCAATGAAGTTAACCTGGGATGTTCGTCTTTTTCTATCAATACCGGGTCTCCTTTTTTTTGTGGAACTGAAACCGGTATAATTTCTCTGGCAAGATTTCCATTCTGCTGAGCAATATTAGTTTTTAGCTGGCTGTTATGAGCAAAAGTATCCTGATCTTCTCTGCTTATTTTGTACTCATGAGCTAAATTTTCAGCTGTACAAATCAGAGGATCTGTTCCAAATTGTTTTTTAAAATCAGCGTTAACAAATCGCCATCCAATGGTAGAATCATACATTTCGGCGTTACGCGAAAATGCTTGTGTAGCTTTGGCAACAACATATGGAGCCCGGGACATACTTTCCGCTCCCCCTGCTATTATCAGATCAGCTTCTCCGGCCTTAATACTTCTTGCTGCTAATCCAATGGCCTCCATTCCCGATGAGCACAGCCGGTTTACAGTCACCCCGGGAACAGTTTCAGGATAACCGGCTAATAACAAAGCCATTCTGGCAACATTCCGGTTGTCTTCACCGGCTTGATTTGCATTTCCAATAATAACATCGTCAAGTGCTTCCAAATCCAGATGAGGATTTCGTTCAGCTAATCTTTTTAGTGGAATAGCTGCAAGATCATCAGCTCGGATTGAAGACAATACACCGCCATATTTACCGACTGGTGTGCGGATGGCATCGCATATAAAAACTTCATTAATCATATACTAAGTTTTTAAGATTTTCTATTTTCGGTTTTAAAAGTTTTAAACCCCGTTCCAAACCTTCACTTAAGCGGTCTATTTCTTTCTGACCGGTAACGGTTGAAAGCATGCAGGAACACGTATTTATCATCAAAATATTTTCTTCATAATACAAATAATCGAGCAGTTCTTTAATTACTGCTTTTTCCATATCCTGCTGATATGTTTCTCTGTAGGTATTTGGTAGTTGTGCTTTTAGATGAATACGAAACATTGAACCAGCTCCTGTTAAAGAGACCGGTACATCTGCCACTTTGAGAACCTGTTCAATCTGATTTTTTGCATTTTCGGTAAACTCATTTAGTTTCATAACAGAGAGCTCATCGAAATATTCCATGGCTGTATAGCCTGCTGTCATAGTAACAGGGTTAGCTGAAAATGTTCCGGCGTGTGGGTATAAAATCGTATTTCGGTGATTATCAAAAACACTCATTACTTCAGCTCTGCCAGCCAATGCTCCTACCGGAAATCCACCACCAATAATTTTTCCCATAGCAGTTAAATCCGGTGGAACGGAATATTTTTCCTGTGCTCCTCCATAGTTTACACGCAGGGTTACAACTTCATCAAAAACCATCAACACACCTTTTTTACGTGTCCAATTATATATGGCTTCAATAAAATCTTCATCTCCTTCCATCAGTCCAACCCGATGTGGTACTGGATCTACAATTACACATGCTATATCACTTTCATTCTTTTCCAATATGGCCAGTGTTCTTTCAATATCGTTGTATGGATAAACAACCACTTCATCCAATACGCTTTTTGGTGTTCCATGGGCTACAGGCACGCTATTGGGATTTTCAATATCGCCCCAATTTTTAGGATTTGCTGTTTGGCTGACTTCCGCAAAGTCGTAAGTGCCATGGTAAGCCCCTTCTGCTTTTGCAATTTTTGAACGCCCTGTATATGCCCGGGAAGCTTTTATCATTGCCATCACCGCTTCAGTGCCGGAATTCATAAATTTTACCCTTTCAAAACTGTCTACTCTGTCTTTTAGATGCGAAGCAAATTCAAGTTCAATCTCTGAAGCAAGAGTAAAGGCTGTGCCCTTTTGTATTTGTTTGGTAACCGCTTCAATCACAGGAGGAAATGCATGCCCATGTATGAGTGACGCCATATTATTGGCAAAATCAATGTATTTTTTTCCATCAATATCGGTAATGTAACACCCTTTTGCTTTAGCAGCATAATCGGGGTACGGCAAACGAAAAACAGTGTTTCGGCTAACTCCACCAATAATTATCCTGCGAGCATGTTCAAATAGCTTTTTACTTTTGGGATTCATCTGTTATGATTTTGAATTCATTGATTTAATTTGGCTTCAGTATTTTTCTGTAAAAAGTCGAAACTAATTCCGGGAGCCAATTCCCGTATAAATAGTTTTTTATCTTTTACATCAATTATTGCATAATTTGTATAGATTCTACTAACCACATTTTTACCTGTAAGAGGGTAGGAGCATTTTTTTACAATTTTTGAAGTGCCTGATTTGGTATTATGTTTTGTAATCACATAAATGGTTTTAACCCCAACTACTAAATCCATGGCTCCTCCTACGGCTGGAATGGCATCCGGATCACCGGTAGACCAGTTAGCAAGATCTCCTGCTTCGGAAACCTGATAGGCTCCTAAAACACATATATCAATATGACCCCCGCGAATCATGGAAAAACTGTCGGCATGATGAAAGTAAGCAGCACCGGGAATGGCGGTTATGTATTTTTTCCCGGCATTTACAAGTTCAGGATCTTCCTTTCCCCTGGATGCAATTTTTCCCATACCCAATAAACCATTCTCTGTATGATAAATAACCTCCCGACCTCTGGGAATATAATCTGCTACCAATTCCGGAATACCAATGCCAAGATTTACATATGCACCATCATGAATGTCCAGGGCAACTTTTTGTGCCACTTCATTCATGTTCCATCCAATATTGTCAGAATTTAATCCCATCATATTTTAAATTTTCTGCAACTAATTTTGATTCATCAGCAGGATGACTTACTTCAAGGATACGACTCACAAAAATTCCCGGTGTAACAACGTGTTCCGGATTTATCTCTCCCGCTTTGACTACTTTTTTAGTTTGAACTATGGTTGTTTTAGCAGCCATGCACATAATTGGCCCGAAATTTCGGGCGGTTTTATTGTACAGCAGATTCCCGTACTTATCGGCAACAGCACATTTCACCAGGGAGAAGTCGGATTTAATGGCATGTTCCAAAACAAACTCTTTCTTGTCGAAAATTCGCTTTTCCTTTTTTTCAGAAAGCGAAGTATTAACGGAAGTCCGGGTATAAAATGCCGGTATTCCGGCACCACCTGCCCTGATTCTTTCAGCCAAAGTACCTTGAGGAACCAGTTCCAGATCTATTTCTCCATTTCGGTACAGTTCTGGAAAGACGACCGAAATTGCAGTGCGGGGAAAGGAGCAGATTATTTTTTTTACCTGCCTGTTTTCGATTAAAGCTGCAAGTCCTACGTGTCCGCTTCCTGCATTATTGCTTACTACGGTAAGATTTTTTACATCTCTGTCAACCAAAGCGTGTATAAGTTCTACCGGACTGCCGGCTTCACCAAAACCACTAATCATTACTGTTGCACCGTCAAATATTCCGGCAAGCGCTTCTTTCGCTGATTTAACAACCTTGTCAATCATTTTACCGGATTTTGAGTTTGTTCGTTTTTAAAGCTTCACCGAGTTGGTTTTCAATCATTACCAACTCATCTTCATAAAAATATTTATCCGCCTTAAATGGCTTTAACCTTTCAATGGTATTTTCCTTTTCATCAAATTCGGCAAAGTAGGTGGTATCCATCCACTTCATATTGCGTGCTTCATTGAATTTTAGCACAAACACCTTCTCTCCATAAATTTCTGTAGTTCCCAATAAAGATGTTTTCCCTGCTGATGAAGTCATGGTAATGTATCTTGAGGGTCGGTTGATTGATGCCAGACTCCTGTACACTTTGTTAAATATCTTTGAAATATCTGCCAAAGGTGCGGTAAAATAGTGATGTTCGCCTGTTGGACGGGCACAATACATAGAATGAAATCCTATTCCAAGCATAGCAAGTACGTTACCTAAATCAATCCAGTTTTGGGCAGAACGGTCAATATCAACTTTGCCGTCTTTTTTAAGAAACAGGCTGATATGATTCATTATCGGGCTTTGACTTTTTAGTATTAATCCATAATTTTTTAAACGTTTAACAGCTGCAAGTGTTCCCGGATTTAGCAATTCACGGGGAGATGAAAAATGTGACATCCAAACTACCTGAATTCCACAATCAATAACAGTTTTTAAAAGTTTCAGAATTGATTCAAATTTATCATTAAGGAGAAATTCGGGATGAAAAGTTAAGACACGAGAACCAATTCGAAGTGTGCGAATATGTTCCAGGTATTTATCTTCCATCAGAGGGGTTACATAAGCTTTTAATCTTTCGTAAGAAATATAACCGCCATCGCCACCTGTGATTAAAATGTCACTTACTTCAGGATGTCTTTTTAGATATTCATGAACCTGGCTAATATCTTCCTGAACAAACATGTCTTCATCACCCCGAACCTGTGCATGCCTGAAACAATAGGTGCAATAAGCAAAGCAGTTTTGTGTTCCTTTATCCAAAACCAGTTTTATTGGGGGATATTTATGTTGACATCCGGCGAGAATTTCAATCTGGCTTTCTGAATTAATAAAATAAGGTTTGTTTAGCATTTGTTTACCATCGTGAGGATTTGTTTTTAACTGATATGCCTCCACTACCTTTAGCCGATTCACATCAGTTTTCGCGTCCAAATATTTTTGTACGTCTGCCCTGTTAATCATTCCGGCTTGTGGAATAACAAGATGATAAATTGGATCGTTTTCGAAATTTTCCCAGTTAATGCTGTTTAATATATGCTTGGTGGCCATAAAACGGTAGACCTCAAGGAAAAATTCACGTTCTTTAATGTTGTCAATAACAATACCGTTCTGCTTTAAAATATCTACAATTTCACGAAAACCTTTTAACCCGGTGTAATGTATTTTCCCAGAAAACATTGCCTTTACTTTTGAAAGTCCGGAATACTCCGGGTAACAGTTTTTTAAGCGATGGATTAATCCGGTTGACAGCAATTGCTCTTCAGTAATTGTCTCTTTAGTTTCATCTAAAAAATCATAGGCATCCAGAATCTTATTGATTTCTGAGGGTATTTTTTCTCTTTTTACCATGTCAAATTGTTTAAGTTTGTTTCGCAATCAAATACACGCCATATCAAAACCGGCTCGTTTGTTTTCCAATGCAGAACTCTCTCATTGACAAACCATCAAAAAGAAATTTGAATTAAGTAACCTGGCATTTGCCAATAAAAGAATGGAATAAAAATTGCTTGTAATTCAGCTAATGGGAAACCGTATCTTCATCGAGACATTCGGGCATCCCAATGTAAAAGAAAATTGGACATTGATACGATTGAATCATGTAGCAATTTATAAAAACTTTTGTTATTTAATTATGACACTTGAAAAAAACTTAGGATTTTTCAAAGAAATGAACACCAGATGGTTAAATTTATTCAACATTTATCAGCATTTAATCTTAAAAAAATAGCCACCTTTACGCCTTTCAAATAATGAAAAAAAGAAAAATACTCATCAGGGTATTCACCGTTATATACATGAAAACAATTGTGATATGAAGAAAGTACTTTTACTGGGTGCCGGTATGGTAGCCAAACCTTTAGTAGATTTCCTGCTTAAAAATAATATTAAACTTACGATAGCCAGCAGAACAGTAGCAAAAGCAGAAAAATTGCTTAAGCAAAGAAAAAACGGCAATTCGGTTCAATGGACAACAGACAACCTGGATTTGCTTGAGAATATGATTTTGGAACATGACTTAACTGTAAGTTTGCTTCCATATAAATATCATGTTACGGTTGCCCGGTTTTGCATTAAATATGGCAAAAATATGGTAACAACGTCTTACGTGTCGGAAGAAATGAAATCATTGGATAAGGAAGCCAAAGAAGCAGGTATTATTTTATTGAATGAAATAGGAGTGGACCCAGGATTTGATCACATGACTGCGATGAGGATTATTGATAAGGTTCAAGCTTCCGGAGGAAAGATAAAAGAATTCTATTCCTTATGTGGAGCTTTGGCAGCACCTGAAGAGATAGATAATCCGTTTAAATATAAATTCTCCTGGTCGCCCAAGGGTGTAATCATGGCCGGAAACAACGGAGCCAAATTCAAAAAAAATGGTAAAACTGTTGAAATACCAACTAAAGAATTATTCAAATATCCTTTGCAAATTGAATTTCCTGAAGTAGGAAAAATGGAGGTCTACCCAAATCGCGACTCATTGGCTTATATAAATATTTATAAACTAAAGGATATTGAAACAATGTATCGTGGAACTTTCAGATATCCTGATTGGTGCGAAATAATGGACGCCATGAAAGCACTTGGATTGACCAGCTACGATGAAAAAAGTTTTGAGAAAAAAACGTACAGAAAAATTATGGCTCGTCAATTACAATTGTATCCGGCCAATATTAAAGAAAAAACTGCAGAATTTCTGGGAATAAAACTTGATAGTCCAGCAATAGAGGCAATGGATTGGCTTGGTTTGTTTGACGATAATTTGATCGCATTTGATAAAGGTTCTAATTTTGATTTAATATGCGATTTGATGTTAAAGAAAATGATGTTACCTGAAGGTGCTCGGGATATGGTTATTATGTTGCATTCTTTTTTAATTGAAACAGCAGATGGTAAAAATGAAGTAATTAAATCGCGTTTGTTAGACTTTGCAAACGATGAAGATACTTCAATTGCCAGAACAGTTGCTTTGCCTGCAGCTATTGCTGTAATAATGATTCTGGATGGCAGGATTAAGGACACCGGGGTTCACATTCCAATTGCCAAATCAATTTACGAACCGGTTTTAACCAAACTGGAGAATATGGGAATTGGGATGGTAGAAGAATGGGGATTGCCTGAAAGTGATAAAATTTAAAACTTAAATTCTCACTTACTTGTTAAGTTCCTCCCAAAAAGTATAAAAAGTATTTTTTGATATACTCCAGTCAGGAGGTTTGATATCACCCCATGCTTTTGGAGTATCTGTCATGTTAAAATAATTTATACCAACGATTTGTGTGTTTTTGCGAACAACCCCGGCTGCTTTAATTAACCATTGTGTTTGATATTCTTCAGGGCCCTTAACTCCAAATTCAGTTATAAAAAGAGGCTTATCGATAAATCTCATCCTCCAGTTTTTTCGCTTAAAAATAGTTTCAAAGGATTCTTGTTTTTCAGGATCAGTTATGTTTTTATCAGGAAGGCCATAAATTGCAATACTCACAAAATCAACAACATCATCGCCAGGATACCATTCTATTGAACCTCTGTCTCCGGCCGGACCCCAGACTTTTTTTATGTTTTCAGGCCATGGTTTGGAATAGGTCATAAAATACCTAAACGACTTGATATATTCAACCGGATCCTGACTTTGCCATGGATACCGTGTAATTGGAATTTCCATTTCATGAGCAAAACGCAGGTAAACAGTTTGATTGGTAGAAGAAAGTATAGAAAATAGCATATCTAATTCTTTGTTGAAATCGCCATTAATAACTTGTTTTAAAACCTTTCTGTCATTAATACCTAAAGAATTTTGCGATGGTTCAACCGTAACAATAACATTATGCCCTCTTTTTACTACCTCTTCAAAATCTTTTAGAAAAGAACTATCAGTAATTGTTGCAAAATCAGCAAAAATATGTTCTACTGTAACCGGCTCTTCCTTAGCTAAAAGTAAGTGCGGATCATGAAAACCAATTTCAAAATTTTCATTTTTTTCCTGGTTTTTCCTCTTTTTTGAACGAGTATAATTTTCTTTGGAATAAACAACTTCTTTATTCTCCGCAATGTAATTTGCAATTTTAATAACTAATTCTTCATTAACTGAATCATTTGATGCGTTTTCAGAGCCAAGTACAAAAATAGGTTTGCCAATAAATCTAAGTCGATGTATTCTCCTTTTAATGTCATAACAAACAGGATAATTATTTGGATAAACATCTAATTCCATTTCAGAATTGCTTTTTATGGTAACTGTCGATGCATCAACCCATTCATCTCCAGGGTAATAAATCAGATTTCCTGGATATCCGGCCGAACCCCATACTATTTTTACTTGTGGAGCCCATTTTCGACTTAATTCTGTAAAATGCCTAAAAGCTTTAATATAAGTCGATTTGGAATTAAATTGCCAGGGGTATCGATGAGTAGGAACTTCCATTTCAGGATTAAATCGGATGTACACATTTTTTCTTTTACCAATCCAATTTTTACAAATTTTTCTAACTATTTGGTCATAATCCCCTTTAATTAATTTATAAAGTGGATCATATTTTAATGAAAAAGGATCACTTCCATTCCATGTTTCTATTGTGATTAATATTGGAGTATTTTCGGGAATTTGATTTAGGAAGTCTTGACTGAAATTCCAATTTTTTGTATTGAACAATTTAATGTTTAAATGATGAAAATTTTTTATAAATCTATTTTCAGATTCTTCATTAAACGAAAATACCGCAAGAACTGGCTCTGAGTAATTAACTTGAATTGAATTTTGTCGATTTTGACTTTTTAAAGATTTGTATATTCTTTCTCCATATTTAAGAGTAAATAAAGCTATAACAACAATAATTATTGATATTAGGATCATTATAATCTTTTTTATCATTACGGATATAGTTTATGGTTGTGTTTAATAAATGGATTGAATATAAAAATTAAATATATATATTTTTAGATGTAATCAAAATTTGAATTCAGATTTGAAAGGTAATTATGTAATTCAACGTTTATCTTTATAACTTTGGCTTTTAAGTTGATACGACTTATCGCAAATCAAATATGACATGAAAGAAAAACTATTGCAAGCACTTCACATTGAAAAAGAGGGTGATTGGGATAAAGCACACGAAATTGTGCAGGTTTTGGAACATGAATATGCGTATTGGATACATGCCTATTTGCACCGAAAAGAGCCTGACCTTTCAAATGCGTATTACTGGTATTCCCGTGCAGGTAAACCCATGCCGGAATACGGTTATGAAAAAGAGTGGAAGGAAATTTATACGACAATCAGTAAAAAGAAAATGGGAAATTGAACGTAAATTCTGAATTTTGTTAACAGAGATAATCAAACTGATTTAATTACAGTATCTTTTAATAATATTATACGCACCATAAATTCCAAGTTCACCTGCCCGGCTTAAATCCAAAGCACCACCTTCAACATCATCCATAAATATTCTTGTTAAACCTCTGTTAAAATAGGCCTCAGCAAATTCAGGTTCCAATTCAATGGCCCTGTTTAAATCTTCTATTGCACTTTTATATTCGCCCAGCCTGATTTTAATGTAGGAACGATTAAAAAGACCAAAGAAAAATCCGGGATTTAAAAACATAGCTGCTTCGTAATCTTCAAGTATCTGCTGATAATCAAGTGCTGCAGGTTCAAAATTATTCCCTTGTGATTCATAATTTATTTCACCAAGCTTTACTGTAAAATCCTGATTGCTGCCAGCCAGAATTTCAATTTCTTCTAACATTTTATAGCGGCAATTGGCCCTTGAAAAATATGCAATACCTTGTCTTTCGTCAAGTTCGATGCTGCGGTTTAAATCCTCAATTGACTTGTTATAATTTCTTGTAAGACTATAAAATATGCCGCGGTTCAGATAGTTATGACTGTTTTCCTGAATTTCTATTTTTTCGTTAAAAAACAAAATGAAATTCTCAAAAACTTTTTGGTAACCTGCATTTGATTTATTGGAAATAGTAAGAAGCGGATCGTAATTGTTTTTTTCGTTTATATCATTAATTGCTGCATTGTAATACTGAAATCGATCATAATCCACTGCATTTTTCTCAAAAGCAGAAATTATAAAAATAGGTTGTAAATCAATTACTATATTTTTATTCTGAATTCTTCCATCCTCAATCTCTTCCTCCTCATAGCTAGGTAATTCACGAGAGTCTTCAATCATAAGATTTGTTCGTCTTTTATCTCTATGATTTTTTGGTTGTTCAGCAAAAATATCCTTTTCCTCTTCTTTATTCTCAGTATCATTTGTTTGTGCAGATGCCTGATTATTCTGATTAGTTGTATTTGATGAATTTTGAGATTGATTGCTTGTATTTGAATTTGGTTGGTTCTGATTTGAAGAACCTGCACCTGCGTTCGTATTCTGGTTTTGTTGTCCTGATTGACTGCTGCTACTTTGCTGTTTTTGTTGATTTTGAGCCAATTGTTCAGCATCGATTATTCTACTTTGCAGATCGAATTTTGGATTTAACTGTGCGGCTATTTTATAATCGTTTTCATAACCGGGTAATTTCATTATTTCTTTTGCCATTGCCCTGTTAAAGTATGCGCTTGCCATTTCAGGATTCAGTTGTATAGCCATATTGTAATCGATGATAGCACCCGAATAATCTTCAAGCTTGTGTTTGACGATTCCACGGTTATTAAATGCTAAAGCACTTTTGGGATCGAGTTTGATGCATTGGTCGTAATCACGCAAGGCAGACGCATAATCCTCCAGTTCGAATCGGGCAATTCCCCTATTTAAGTATGCCCCGGCATAATGTGGACGAATAATAATAACCTCGTTTAAATCTTTTATTGCCCCCTTTATATCTCCTTTTACAATTTTTGCATTACTTCTGTTCATCAACGCATAAGTTGATTTTGAGTTAACTTTTAATGCCAGATTGTAATCTTCAATTGCACCATCTATGTTTTTCTGTGATAATTTGGCAATTCCACGGTTATTGTAAATGTTGTCATTATCAGGGTCAAATTCCAGTGCTTTATCATAATCAGCAATTGCTTTTTTAAAGTCTCTCAAATTATGGTATGCCATTCCACGATATGTATAAGCCTGAGGATAAAATGGTTTAATTTCGATTGCTGTGTTATAATCTTCAATAGCCCCTCTGTAATCTTCAAGTTGATGTTTGGCAATTCCCCTGTAAAAATATGCTTCAGCCAAATGAGGTTTAAAACGTAACACAATATTGAAATATTCAATTGCCCCTGTGTAATTTCCAATTTGAGTGCGGGTTTGACCTACCCTCATATAATGGTCGATATTCATTTGTGCACCGGCGCTTATGAATATTGAAGCAAAGAAAATTACAGAAAAAATTCTTTTCATTGTTTTAATTTGAGCTGACAAAAATAGCATTTTACATTCTATGCATTGGTTTTGATTAATTTTATTTAACTTTTAAGTCTAATTTCCATTAATATGTGCAAAAGATGCGACTGGGGAACCAGTAATTCTCTCATGATTAAATATCACGATGAGGAGTGGGGGGTACCGCTACATGATGATAAAAAGCTATTTGAGTTTTTTGTTTTAGAAGGTTTTCAGGCAGGATTAAGCTGGCAAATTGTATTAAACAAAAGAGAGGGATTCAGAAATGCATTTGATAATTTTGATCCTGAAATTATTGCGAATTACGATGAAAAAAAGATCGAAACTTTAATTCAGGATAAATCAATAATCCGTAATCGGCAAAAGATTTCAGCTTGCGTAAACAATGCCCTGCGATTTCTTGAAATTCAAAAAGAGTATGGAAGTTTTGATAAATATATTTGGCAATTTGTTAATTTTAAGCCCATTGTAAATGCTTTTGAAAGCTTAGCGGAATTGCCTGCAAAAACATCCCTTTCTGATGAAATATCCAAAGACCTAAAAACAAGAGGATTCAAATTTGTAGGCTCAACAGTAATTTATGCACACATGCAGGCAACGGGTATGGTTAACGACCATTTGGTGAAATGTTTTCGCTACACAGAAATTAATGAAATGAACCGATTATAATAGGTAACAAAATAATTAAAATATGAAAAAATCAAAACCTGGAAAAACAATGATTTTAGTGTTTGTGTTATTGACAATGATAGTATTAACAGGGTGTGCTGATGTTACTCCAATTGAAGATTGTGTTACCGCTAAACCGGCGGGCTTTCTCTGGGGGCTTTGGCATGGTATTATCGCTCCAATAAGTTTTGTGGGAAGTTTATTTATTGATGATATTGCAATGTATGCGGTTAACAATAATGGAGGTTGGTACGATTTTGGTTTTGTTATTGGGGCCGGAATACTATTTGGCGGAGGTGGAAAAGCCTCTAACCGTTAAATACATTTAATAACTCAGAACATATTTCTTTTTTACTAAAATTATTGTAAACTTTTTTCTTTATACAGTTGTTAAAAAATTGAAAAATAGACGCTTGTGAAAATTTTTTATTAATTTTGGCGACTATCAAAAAAGGGGTTTAACTATTTAATTATATGAAATTGCGCGTTTTATTGTCCACTGTCTTAGTGGCGTTAGTTTTTTTAGTTTATTCGGGGAATTCAGACAAAGGAGACAAAGCAGCTCCTGCCTATATTTTTGAAGACGAGAATATTTTGCCGGCTACGTCTGTAAAAGATCAATACCGGACAGGTACTTGTTGGTCGTTCTCCGGACTTTCATTTTTAGAGTCGGAATTATTGAGACTCGGAAAAACTGAAGTTGACCTTTCCGAAATGTTCGTTGTATGGCATACGTATTCTGAAAAAGCTGACAGATATGTACGTTTGCATGGAGAAAATACTTTTTCTGCGGGTGGAGCATTTCATGATGTAACCAACGTGATTAAAAAATATGGAATTGTTCCGGAATCTGTGTATAACGGACTGGAGGATGGAAAATCAAGACATATTCATGGTGAAATGGATAATCTTTTGCGTCACCAGGTTGATTCCATTGTTCAGAATAAGAACAAAAAAGTTTGTGCTAACTGGTCCGAGACCATCAATACAACCCTTGATTCCTACCTTGGACAAATTCCTGAATCATTTGATTTTGATGGCAAAAATTATACACCGGAAACATTTGCAAAAGAATATGTTGGATTGAACATAGACGATTATATTGAAATAACTTCTTATACACATCACCCTTTTTATTCCAGGTTTAAACTTGAAGTTCCGGATAACTGGTCCTGGGATGAGGTTTACAATGTTCCGTTAAATGAATTTGAAGAAATAATAGATTATTCGCTTGATAAC
>ENA-ORCQ01000154-ORCQ01000154.1-marine-metagenome-genome-assembly--contig:-NODE-154-length-38681-cov-4.383898_pt1 | contig 38681 bp, 28 predicted proteins | sample MGYA00237780_ERZ508510 | MGnify/ENA primary metagenome ERZ508510 (study PRJEB26181, sample SAMN06268981) | marine metagenome | isolation source: Tt an E2 anaerobic enrichment on eucalyptus from sediment...
CGTTGTCATTCTGAACGAAATGAAATGGAGTGAAAGAATCTTTTTCATAATTTATTTATTACCCGTATACTACTGATAAAGAAATTTAAATTGAGAAAAGAATCTGAGTTTTTTTTTAAAGCATCAATAAGACTTTTTTGAGCGCTTTCAAAAAAATATCTATTTCTTCTTTTGTATTATAAGCCCCAAACGAAATTCGAAGACAGCCTTGCATATTGTAATGTTGCATTACTGTATCTGCACATAGATGACCTGTACGTACAGCAATTCCCATTTTGTCAAGTAACATTCCCAAATCGTAGGCATGTACATTTTCAATATTAAATGAAATTACACTTGATTTTGAATTTGATTCACCATAAATCTTTAATCCGGGAATTTCTTTTAGTTTTTTTGTTGCATAGTGCAGCAGATCATTTTCCCATTCTTTAATATTTGGCAGGCCAATTTTATTTAAAAAATCGATAGCTGCACCAAAAGCAATTACACTTGTAATATTGGGTGTGCCGGCTTCAAATTTGTATGGTATCTCATTAAAAGTTGTTCCTTCAAATGAAACTTCAGAAATCATTTCACCACCGCCCTGGTAAGGAGGCATTTGCTCAAGCCATTTTCTTTTTCCGTAAAGCACTCCAACGCCGTTTGGCCCGTACATTTTATGCGCTGAAAAGGTGTAAAAATCAACATCAGTTTCCTGAACATCAACGTTAAGATGTTGAACAGCCTGGGCTCCATCAACAAGCACAACCACATTATTTTGCCTGGCAATTTTGGTTATTTCCGAAATCGGATTAATTGTTCCCAAAACATTGGAAACGTGAGCAATGGCAATCAGCTTTGTTTTGTTATTGATTAATTCCGGTAGTTTATCCAACAGAATTTCACCCTTATCGGAAAAGGGAAGTTTTACAATCCTGGCCTTTTTTCTAATTGCTGCCAATTGCCATGGAACAATATTGGCATGATGTTCCATTTCTGAAACAATTATTTCATCCCCCTCTTTTACAAATTGTTCGCAAAACGAAAATGCCACAAGGTTGATACTTTCTGTTGTTCCTTTGGTAAAAATTATCTCTTCTCTGTTTTTTGCATTAATAAGATCTTTTACTTTATTTCTGACATTTTCAAATTGCTCAGTGGCTTTATCAGCCATAAAATGAGCACCACGATGTATATTCCCGTAATACTTGTTATGGAGCTCTTCTTCTGCTTCCAGCACCTGTACAGGTTTTTGTGCCGAAGCACCACTGTCGAAATAAACAAAAGGTTTATCATATACCTTGTTTTCAAGAATCGGAAAATAACTTCGTATTTTGTGAATATCGTAGTTCATAAAGAGATAAAAATAAGGGCTTCAAATATAAGAAGCCCTTACGAATATATATATGTTAATTAGCAATCGCAATTGTAAGCACAATCATGGCATTGTGCAACTTCACCTTTTAAACGCTTTTCAATCAAATCATCTATTCTTTCGCGAAGCGCTTCGATGTTAATTTCCTGAACTACTTCATGCGCAAAAGCATTCATCATTATCATTCGTGCTTTGTCCTTATCGATTCCTCTGGCACGCAGGTAAAACAATGCCTCTTCGTCAATTTGACCAACTGTTGCACCATGACTACATTTTACATCATCAGCATCAATAATCAACTGAGGCTTGGTTTGCATGGTTGCCTGATCGGTCAAAAGAATATTATTGTTTCGTTGAAATGCATTGGTTTTTTGAGCATCCCTTGCAACATGAATTCTACCCGAAAATGCTCCAGTGGCTTTTTCATCCAGAACATATTTATAAATCTGATTACTCTGGCAATGAGACTTTCCGTGAATTACCTGTGTAAAATTATCGACATGTTGTTGTCTGTCTAAAAATGCCATTCCATACATATTTGCCTCGGCATTTTCACCATCGATAATAAATTTTAAATTATTACGGATTAAACCTCCATGCATTGAAACAGTATGTGTAGTGGCATTTGAATTTTGTTCCTGTTTTACAAAAACCGAATTGATACTTGTAGATTTATTATGCTGATTTTGAACTGTATAATATTCAAAGTGTGCATTTTCTCCAACAAATACCTCAGTAACCGAGTTACTTAAATACTGATTTAAATTAAGTGTATGGTCGCATACCACCAGTTTAACTTGTGCACCGGGTTCAACAATCACCAAATTTCTTTGGGTTGAATATGCATCTTCGTCTTTCTTTAAAAGATTCAGGATTTGTATGGGCATTTCGACAACCGCATTTTTTGGGACATACAAAAAGTACCCATCTTTAGCAAAAGCAGTATTTAACGCTACCATCGAATCTGATTCTGTGTTGGCAACACTTGCGTAATGTTTTTCAACCAATTCAGGATATTGATTCGCGGCACTTTCCAAACCATCTATAATCACTCCTTTGGGAAGCTTCCCTAAATTGTCATTCTTTTTGTAATACCATCCGTTAAAAAGCAGTGTCAAATGAGTATTTAGCTGTGGTACATCACAACTGTAAATTTCTTTAACATCAGCATCTGATTCATCAGGAGTGTGACTAAACTGATAATCGGGAGTGAATTTAGGATGCAGATTGGTGTATTTATAATCTTCAACTTTCCTGTTCGGGATTCCTTTTGCAACAAAATCCCTGAAAGCTTTGTTTCTTTTCGCGTTTAAAATTTCCGAAGAACCATCAAAAAGAAGTTCTTTCACTTCATTATAATGAGCGGTGTATTTTAACGACAAATCTGTATTTTCAGTGATAACACTCATCTCAATTCTAGTTTTCTTTTTTAATCCAGTCGTAACCTTTTTCTTCCAATTCCAGAGCAAGTTCTTTTCCTGCCGATTTTACTATTTTCCCCTGGTGTAAAACGTGAACATAATCAGGCACGATATAATCCAGCAACCTTTGATAGTGGGTTACAACTATCGTTGAGTTTTCGGGTGATTTTAGTGCATTTACACCGTGTGCAACAGTTTTTAATGCATCAATATCAAGTCCTGAATCTGTTTCGTCCAAAATGGCCAGTTTGGGTTCTAAAAGAGCCATCTGAAAAATCTCATTCTTTTTCTTTTCACCACCTGAAAAACCTTCATTAACCGAACGGTTGGTTAGTTGCGTGTGCATATCAACCAACTCCATTTTTTCACGCATTAGTTTTAAAAATTCACCTGCAGTAAGTTCCTTTTCTCCGCGATACTTACGATGTTCGTTTACTGATGCTTTCAGAAAATTCACCATGGGAACACCCGGAATTTCCACAGGATACTGAAAGCTTAAAAAGATACCTTCTTTGGCCCTGTCCTCAGGTGATTTCTCCAGCAAATCTTCGCTTTGATAAGATATTTCACCGGCAGTTACTTCGTATTCTTCTTTACCGGCAAGTACATTGGCAAGCGTACTTTTTCCCGAACCGTTTGGGCCCATAATCGCATGTACCTCACCAGGTTTTATTTCAAGGTTTATTCCTTTTAAAATCTCCTGTCCCTCGACAGAAACGTATAAGTTTTTAATTGATAACATGTTATTAATTGAAATTTAGAGTATCACAATTGTACTCTGGTTTTTTATAAAATTTTTAACCAACACTTCCTTCCAGACTGATTTGAAGTAATTTTTGCGCTTCAACAGCAAACTCCATCGGAAGTTTATTTAAAACCTCCTTGGCATAACCATTTATAATCATACCGATTGCTTTTTCAGTATCAATTCCGCGTTGGTTGCAATAAAATATCTGATCTTCTCCAATTTTCGAAGTTGTTGCTTCATGTTCCACAATCGAAGATTTATTTCCTACTTCGATATAAGGGAATGTATGTGCACCGCAGGTATCGTTCAGCAGTAAAGAATCACACTGCGAGAAGTTTCTTGAATTTACAGCTCCGGGCATAACTTTTACCAGTCCACGATAAGAGTTTTCGCTTTTACCGGCTGAAATACCTTTGGATACAATTGTACTTTTGGTGTTTTTACCAATATGTACCATTTTTGAACCGGTATCTGCCTGCTGGTGATTATTGGTTACGGCAACTGAGTTAAATTCTCCGATTGAATTATTCCCGAGCAAAACACAACTTGGGTATTTCCATGTAATTGCTGAACCGGTTTCTACCTGTGTCCAGCTAATCTTTGAAGATTCACCGCGGCAAATTCCACGTTTTGTTACAAAATTATAGATTCCGCCTTTCCCTTCCTTATCTCCTGGATACCAGTTTTGAACGGTTGAGTATTTTACTTCTGCACGATCGAGAGTGATTATTTCCACAACTGCTGCATGTAATTGATTTTCATCACGCATGGGTGCAGTACATCCTTCCAGATAACTCACATAGCTATCGTCGTCTGCAACAATTAAGGTACGCTCAAATTGACCTGTATTTGCTGCATTAATTCTGAAGTAAGTTGATAATTCCATTGGGCATTTAACGCCTTTTGGAATATAACAAAACGAACCATCGCTAAACACAGCAGAGTTTAAAGCCGCAAAAAAGTTATCGGCAACCGGTACAGCCTGTCCAATATATTTTTTCACCAAATCGGGATGCTTCTGCAAAGCATCGCTGATAGAACAGAAAATAATTCCCTGTTCAGCCAGCGTTTCTTTAAAAGTGGTTTTTACAGAAACACTGTCCATGACAACGTCTACGGCGACTCCGGCAAGTTGTTTTTGCTCTTCCAACGGAATTCCGAGTTTATTGAAAGTATCTATTAATTCCGGATCAACTTCGTCGAGACTGTTATATTTTGGCTTTGTACTGGGAGCAGCATAATAACTTATTGCCTGAAAATCGATAGGTGGTATTTTTAAATACGCCCAGTTTGGCATTTTCATTTTTTGCCATTTTCTAAAAGCATCCAGCCGAAAATCGAGCATAAAATCAGGCTCTTTTTTCTTGGCCCAGATCGTTTTGATAACCTCCTCATTTAAACCAACTTCAATAATGTCTGTTTCAATATCGGTGACAAATCCGTATTTGTATTCACCTTGGGTAACATCGTTTAATATCTTTTCCTGATCTGCCATTTAATCTTGTTTTCTATCTAATAACAACAGTGTTTAAATCCTGTTTAAAATTAAATTGCAAAGATATAAAAGTATGGGTATTTTTGTCCTGTATGGAAAGTAAATAATACCTTTTAGTCTGAAATTAACAATGAAGAAAGAAATAAAACAAACCGAGATAAAAGAATTGGGAGAATTTGGCCTGATTGATCGCCTGACAAAAAATATCAAAATCAAAAATGAAAGCACGGTAAAAGGCGTTGGCGATGATGCTGCAATTCTGCATTTTGGAGAAAAGCAAATTGTGGTTTCTTCAGATTTGTTAACTGAAGGTGTTCATTTTAACCTGATGTATGTTCCTTTAAAACATTTAGGTTATAAATCTGTGGTAGTAAATTTATCGGATGTTTGTGCCATGAATGCTACCCCAAAACAAATTGTGGTAAACATTGCTTTATCCGGAAAATTTTCTGTTGAAGCAGTTGAAGAGTTGTACTCGGGAATTCATCTGGCCTGCGAAAAATACGGTGTTGATTTGGTTGGAGGAGACACAACCAGCTCAATGACAGGATTAACCATAAGTGTTACTGTAATTGGTGAAGCTGATAAAAAAGATATCATCTTAAGAGGTGGAGCAAAAGCCAATGATTTACTATGTGTTACAGGTGATTTGGGTGGAGCATACATGGGTTTGCAACTGCTGGAAAGGGAAAACGAGGTGTTTAAAGTAAATGAAAAAATGCAACCGCAACTGGAAGGTTACGATTATATTTTGGAACGCCAATTAAAACCTGAAGCCAGGATTGATATTGTTTCTGCATTGTATAAATTAGGAATCAAACCTACTTCGATGATTGATATCTCGGATGGATTGTCTTCAGAAATCCATCATTTATGTAAAAACTCAAATTTGGGTTGCAGTGTGTTTGAGGATAAAATTCCAATGGATTTCCAGACAAAAAAAATGGCAGAAGAATTGAATATCAATCCACTGGTAGCTGCCTTAAACGGAGGAGAGGATTACGAATTGCTTTTTACCCTTCCTTTAAGCGATTACGAAAAAATTAAAAATGATCCTGATTTTTCGGTAATCGGACATATGACGGAAGCGTCAGAAGGAATTAACCTGGTAACAGGCGCTGGTTCTGCAATACCTTTGGTGGCGCAGGGGTGGAATCATGGGGAATAAAAAAATCCAGTTGCTTTAAGTAGTTGGATTTTTTTATTATAATATTTTTACCAAATTAGTCTCCCTTAAATATTACTTTTCCATTTGTAATGTTATCTCCAATTATTACTCTGTAAATATAAAATCCAGTGATTTCAACATCCGGTTCAAAAATGGCTTCATATTTATAATCTGCCTGAATAGGTTGTTCAAATATAGTTTTTATGAGTCTACCTGTAATATCGTAAATGTCAATTTGTGCATTAACACTTTCTTTTGCCATTAACTCAAACCTTAGCTTGTCGGAGAATGGATTAGGGTAAACTTTAAGTGTTCCATATGTTTTTGGCTCAGAAATATCTGTGAATGATTTTTCTCCTGATTTTGGTATCAATGGAGAATAACAACAATAGACAGAATATTTATACCCGGCCATTGAAGCGCTTCCAAAGCTGGCTGGCATTCCTCCACTCCATGTTTGGTCTGACTGCGCCCTTGCCGGAGTGCCCGCTTCGTATCTTATTCCGGGGTTGTTTTCGAATACCCAGGCCAGCCATACAGTCTGCCCTGAATTAACATTTACGGGGTTAATCAGGTCAATTGTTTGCCATCCTTCTGCACCATTCACCGTTGAGTTTGCCGTTACTCCAATTCTTGTGCCGGGCGTACCTGAATTATCCTCATAAACAGCAAGCAACATATTGCCACTTCCACCATTGTGGTATATAGAAATACTTTCAATTTCCGCCGGTTCAGTTGCAGTAACCTGCACGGCTCTGCGGTTAGCTTTGGTGCTTGTATTTTCCAATACATCGGTATTACCAAGAGTATTGTTGCAGCTTATTGGTATATCTACCAGATCATAGAGTTCCTTGATCTGGTCAATGGTTAAGGCATGATTATATATCCTGACTTCATCCATCAAACCCTGGTAGAGCATTGTTGGTGTTGATTCATCCCTTCCTGCACCAATTAAAAGATTATAACCAATGCCTGAATCGATATTTCCTGAAGCATCGACGGTATAAATTAGTTCATCGTCCAAATAGAATTTTTTGGTGGCTCCGTTATAAGTTACTGTTAATAAATGCCATTCTCCATCCCATAGTTTGGTGCTGTTTGTTGATACCCAGTCGTTTGATGTCCCTGCAGTTTTAAATCCAATTCCTTTTGAATTAGGGCTAATATATAATCCATATGAGTCTGTATCGGGTCCACCATGCATAATTACACCCTGATAGCTTCCTGTATTTGCAGGTTTAAGCCATGTACTTAGTGTTACTTCATTGGATACATTTTCTGAAAATACATCACCAAGTGTAATATAACCTGAGCCTGAAAAATCTAATCCTTTACCTCTTATTCCATCAACTCTTGAAACACTATTTACTATTGTGCCGTTGTTTGAACCTTGATTGTCAAATACAGTTGCACCTGATATTTCTTCAAATAGAAATTCTGAAAATTCAGGTGCTACATTATTATGTAAGCTTTGGATATCCATAGCACTAAGGGCATAATTGTAAATTCTTACTTCATCCATTAGCCCTGAGTAAAGCATGGTGGGAGAAATTTCATCTCTTCCGGCACCAATAAGCAAATTGTATCCAATTCCGGAATCTATTGAGCCCGTTGCATCAACTCTGAATATTTCCTTGTCGTCAAGGTAGAATATCTTCTCGGTACCATTATAGGTGACAGTTAACAAATGCCATTTTCCATCCCATAAATCAGAGTTGTTTGTTGAAATCCAATTATTGGTTGTGCCACTTGTTTTAAATCCAATACCATTTGAACCAGGACTGATATAGAGTCCATAAGAGTCGGTATCCGGTCCTCCATGCATAATTATTCCCTGGTATCCATCAGACGAACTGTTGGGTTTAATCCATGCACTTAATGTTACTTCATTTTTTACGTTATCTCCAAAAGCATCTCCAATAAAAACATGTTCTGAGCCTGTAAATTCGAGCCCATTTCCCCGAACCCCGTTAACCCGGGATGCCGAGTTGACAATTATCCCGTCGTTTGAACCGTTCGAGTCGAAAACTGATGTGCCGGAGGATTCGTCAAATAAATATTCTGAGAAAGCAGGAGATGAATCAAACCCTGAAGTATAAGAACAATAGATAGAATACTGGTAATTTGCAAAGCTGGCCGAACCAAAAGATGTTGGCATTCCTCTTGTCCATGTTTCAGTGGACTGTGCCCTTGCCGGAGTTCCGGTAGTATATCTTATTCCCGGATTATTTTGAAACACCCATGCGAGCCAAACCGTTTCACCAGAGTTTACAGGCAGTGGGTTTGAAAGCTCGACGGTTTGCCATCCTTCGGAAGAACTGACAGGTGTAGAAGCTGTTGTTGCCAGTCTTGAAGAAGGTTCCCCGGAAGCATCCTCATATACTGCCAGCAGGACATCTCCCGAGCCTCCGTTGTGGTAAATCGAAATACTGTTGATTTCCCCGTTTTCGCTAAAAGTAACAGGAACAGCCCTTCTGTTTGCCTTTGTAGAAATGGAACTGAATATGTCAGTAATGCCAATTATATTATTGGGAGCCTCTTGAATAACTGTAACAGTTTTACTTGAAAATACACTATTGACTAATAATGTTGCTGTTCTTGCTTTGTTTTCTGTATTTTCTGAGACAGCAGTAATGTCAATAGTTCCAAACCATAATCCTGAGGTAGGAGAAATATTTAACCAATCAACATCAGTTATTATTTCCCATTCTGACTCAGCAAACACTTCAAATGATTCACTTGCTCCATTTGTTGATTCAAGCGATAAATTTGAAGGATCAACATTTAATCCGTCGTTTAATTTAGCATTAATAGAATACAAACCAGATATGTTTGCATCTGCCCCTCCTATTTTTATTAAGTAACTGGCATATTTGAAATATAAACTACCCGAAAATTTTGCATTATTGTCAATACCACTATTATTGTCTGATGACCATATAGATATACCTCCTTCATCCTGGTCTATTACGAAAATAGTTAAATAGGTATCGGTATTACCAAAAGTTTCAATGATAAAACTTTCAAACGCACCATCATCATCATTATATCGATTCCAATCAGAAATGGAATACCAATCTGCTTCACCCTCATAATCTATTGCTTCTTCAATAGATTCATTATGACTTAATGCTTGTATCCCTTCACTGATTACCATCAAATTGTAGCTGGCGATTTCTGAATAAGGATGGGTTATTTTGATATAATACCATGTTTCAGGTTTTTGAATTAAACTAACAGGTATCAAAGTGTCACTTTCATAAATATCAAGCAATACATTGGAATCTTCACCTAAAGCTTTGGGATAAAATTTAAGAGAGTAATTATCAGCAGTTGTTGTTTTAAATTTGTACCAATCTTCTTCATCGTCTGCCATGTTTTTCCCAATTGGACCAGCATCTACAACTAACGTTGTGGCATCAATATTCTCTTGTATTACCTTTACTGCTCTTTCTTCGGATAAACCATTTGAAATTGTCAATATAGCTGTCCTGGGATTATCCCCTAAATTTAATGATTTTGCTTGTACAGTCACATCCTGATTTGCAACAGTTACTTCCAACCAATCGGCATTATTAGAGATATTCCAGGCTCTGCAATAATCTGGAACGCTGAATGTTCCTTCATTTTCAATGTCAGGTCCGATTGTGATGACCGTGTCTGACACTGGTATTACAGGTAACCTTTCATACTTACAATCTAACGTATATGGTCCTGTGATTTCATTATTTGCTCCACCTACTCTTATATAGCAATTTGAGCCCCATTTAAAATTATTACTTGCTGAAATCAATGCATTATTATCAATCCCACTATTGTCATCTGAAACATTTTCATGAAAACTATTTTCTTCAGTTTCATAATAATACAATGTCATATAAGTATCCGTATTACCTAAAGTTTGAACTGTAAAATGCATAGAATATTCATTCTCACAATAATTTATATTTGTTATATGATACCAGTCTCCTTCTCCATCAAATTCCAGAGAAGTATTTAATTTTGTACCATTCTGAATGTCAATTATTGTTCCTTTAATTACAAATAAATCATATACAAAACTAATGTTCGACTTAATTTTGTAGGTGTACCATGAATTTGCATTTAAAGTTATACTCAAATTAGAACTTACAATTTGACGTTCAATAATTGTGTCTCCACTGCTGTTAAAAACATATATTTTTACTGGTTCTGATCCTCCGTACAATTGATAAAACCTAATTTCATAATTATCTTCACCTGAAGTTTTAAATTTATATAAATCTTCACCATCTGTAAGAGTGTAGCTAATGGGACCATCTCCTACATTAATCACTACAGTATCGATTTCAATTATTTGATCTGTAGTTGAAATTTTTCCAATTGTATCAACAGTACAAAAAATTGAAAATATACATACAAGAAAAAATTGAAATAATCTTTTGTAAAATGAAGACTTTCGTGTTTGGTAATTGAATAAATTTTTCATTTTCATTTTGGTTTTGGGTGATAATATTAATATTTAAAGGGGTGGTTATTAAAAACTAAACAACCAATTATTTAACCCCAATATCTTTTTCAATATATAATATGTTGGCATTAAGGCTACAAAAACGATTCAAAGTTAAAAACCCTTCAAGCGAAACTAACATGGTTTATTATATTTGGATTCGATTAAAATGGGTTAACCAAATAATTCAAAAAACTTTGTGATTTAATAATTGGTCTGTTGGTTACAATGTTTAAAATAAGGAGTTTAAGTTAAATAATAATTGGGAAATATCAAGCAAGAACCATTCTAAATTATTATACTTTGTTCTTAAAGTATTTGTAATTTTCAATTTAAGAATTTGATTAAAAGTAAATTCTTAAACGTTTAGGAAAGCTACACGATTCTAATCTTGCCTAGACTTTTAAAAAAGAATAACGTCACAAAAAAAAGCAATCCTTCAACAGAAAGATTACTTTTTTTATATCTGATTTTATCACAATTTAATCGGGGAAATACCCACGGATTATTCCACGTTTTGAGTCTTTTACAAACAACAGGATCTCATCTCTTTCCTGGGTCGCCGGCATTTCTGCTTCGATAATCTCAACAGCCTGGGATGTATTTAATCCTTTTTGATAAATGTATCTGTAAATATCCTGGATTTCACGAATTTTTTCGTTGTTAAACTGTCGCCTGCGTAATCCAATCGAGTTGATTCCAACATAAGAAAGCGGTTCACGCGCTGCTTTAATAAACGGAGGAACATCTTTTCGCACCAAACAACCCCCAGCTATCATTACATGCGAGCCTATATGACAAAACTGGTGTACAGCTACCATTCCGGCTAAAATCACGTAATCTTCGATAATAACTTCACCTGCAAGTTGGGTATTGTTCACCAGTATTACATTGTTACCCACAATACAATCGTGAGCAATGTGTACATATGCCATTATCAGGTTGTTATTCCCAATTTTGGTTTTACCTTTTGCAGCAGTTCCGCGGTTAATGGTAACAAATTCCCGAATCGTGTTATTATCACCAATTTCTACGGTGGTGTATTCACCACGGAATTTTAAATCCTGTGGGATAGCTCCAATTACAGCTCCCGGAAAAATATTACAGTTCTTACCAATTCGTGTTCCCGGTAAAATGGTTACTCCTGAACCAATTCTTGTGCCTTCTCCAATAACTACATCCTGGTCAATGGTTACAAATGGTTCAATTACCACATTGTCAGCAACTTTTGCATCTGGATGAACGTATGCTAATGGTTGTTTCATATATTAAGTTGTCTATTAATTTGTAATTAGCAGCCTGTTTATTGGCTACTATCATATCCTGTTCAGTCAGGATGATCTAATCTATTTGTTAGTTTGTTTCGCTTTTTTTAACTACTTGTGCCATAAATTCACCTTCCGCTACAACTTTATCGCCGACAAATGTAACACCTTTCATCAAAGCAATACCTCTTCTGATTGGTGAAACTAATATTAATTTAAAAATTAACGTGTCTCCCGGCACAACTTTTTTTCTGAACCGAACATTGTCAATCCGAATAAAGTAGGTCGAAAACTTGCCGGTTAACTGGCTTAGTACCAATATTCCTCCTGTTTGTGCCATTGCCTCAACCAATAATACTCCCGGCATAACAGGCTCTCCCGGGAAATGACCCTTAAAAAAAGGTTCGTTTAAGGTCACATTTTTGACACCAACAATTTGCATGTCGGTTTTAGAAATAATTTTGTCGACCAGCAAAAACGGGTAACGATGCGGAAGTAATTTTTTAATTTTATTGATATCCAACAAAGGTTCCTTGTTAGGATTATAATCAGGAACACTTACTTCGGCTTTGGTAATGGCCTTTTTTAATTCTCTTGCAAAAAGAGTATTTGGTCCGTGTCCCGGTTTTGAGGCAATAATTCTTCCTTTTATATGTTTACCACAAAGTGCCAAATCTCCTATTACATCCAGTAATTTATGGCGGGCACATTCGTTATCGTGATGCAGTTCGAGATTGTTTAGAATCCCCTGTGGTTTTACTTCAACATGTTCGTGGTGAAATAAATCTGCCAGTCTGTTCAGTTCTTCCTGAGAAATATCCTTATCAATAATTACAATTGCATTATCCAGGTCGCCACCTTTTACCAAATTGTGGTTGAGCAGGAATTCCAACTCATGTAAAAACACAAAAGTGCGGCAATTGGCAATTTCAGTTTTAAAATCTTTAATCGAATCAAGTGTTGCATATTGGTTGTTTAACACTTTTGATTTAAAAGATATAGTAATGTTAAGACGATAATCATTATCGGGAAGTGCTGTAATTACAGAACCTGATTTTTCGTCTTTGATTTCAATTTTTTCTTTTACTACAAAATAATCACGCTCAGCTTCCTGTTCAAGCACACCGGCTTTTTCAATTGCATTTACGAAATGAATCGAACTTCCGTCTATAATCGGAGCTTCTTCGTTGTTAACTTCAATCAGCACATTGTCTAGGTCCATACCAATTAATGCAGCCAAAGTATGCTCTATGGTTCCAATTCTGGCACCATCTTTTTCAAGTAATGTTCCACGAGAGGTGTCTATTACCAGGTTTACATCCGCATCGATGATGGGTTGATTTTCAAGATCGACTCTTTTAAATTTAAAGCCATGGTTTTCCGGTGCCGGCAAAAAATTCATTGTAACATCTACACCAGTGTGTAATCCTTTTCCTTCTATTGTAAATGAATTTGCCAGCGTTTTTTGTTTTACTGCCATACCTTAATTTTCGGAATTTATTTCTGTTCTTTGATTGTTTTTATATCTCGTTGAAGTTGATTAACCTCATCTCTTAACTTTGGTAAGTTTTTATAAACGGTGATTGCTCTTATTGCCTGTTTGATTTCAATTGCAGGGCTGCCAAAAATTGTTTGGTTTCCTTTTACCGATTTTGCTACGCCCGATTGAGCACCGATATATACATTGTCGCCAATTGTTAAGTGCCCGGCAAGACCTACCTGACCACCAAATTTACAGTTTTTGCCAACCTTCGAAGTTCCTGCCATTCCCGATTGTGATGCAATTACTGTATTTTCCCCAATTTCACAATTGTGTGCAACCTGTACAAGGTTATCCAGTTTTGTTCCTTTTCTTACAATGGTTGAACCCATGGTCCCACAATCAATTGTGGTATTGGCTCCAATTTCCACATCATCTTCTAAAACTGCGTTTCCAATCTGCGCTATTTTTTTATAACTGCCGTCTTCCGTAGGTGCAAAACCAAATCCATCAGAGCCAATAACAGCTCCCGAGTGAATTATGCAACGGTTTCCAATAACACTGTCGCTGTAAATTTTTGCTCCTGAATATATAACACAGTCATCACCAACAGTAACATTATCACCAACATAGGCATGCGGATAGAGCTTTACATTATTTCCGATTTTGGAATTTTTTCCAACATATGCAAATGCTCCTACGTAAATATTATTGCCTGTTTCCGATGACTGGTCGATAAAACTTGGTTGTTCAATACCTGTTTTTAATGCTTCTTTTGCCTGCATGTAAAGGTCTAAAAGCGAGGCAAATGCTTTGTACGCATTTTCAACCTTTATTAAGGTAGCATTAACCTTTTCCCGCGGAGTAAAATCTTTGTTGATTAATACTATTGATGCCTGCGTAGAGTAAAGAAAATTCTCATACTTTAAATTGGCAAGAAAGGCCAGAGTCCCTGGTTTTCCTTCTTCTATTTTTGAAACATTGGTTACTTTAATGTTCTCATCTCCAATGATTTCGCCTTTTAAAAAACTGGCAATGTCTGTTGCTGTAAATTCCATTATTTGTTTTTTTGGCGCTGCAAATATAACAGTAAACTAGTTAATGTCCAATTCTTTCGGAAAACACAAAAAGTACTTTCTGACCGTTTTTGTTAAAGCGGTAAGGTTAATATCTGAAGCCTGTTGCATATCCTTAGTTTTGCCATTTTTGTTCAGAACAATTATTTTTTCATTGTGTTTATCGTAAGCATTATTTGTTATTTCCCCGGTCATCATAAAATACCTTGAAATTGAGCTATCGTCGGTAATTTGTTCAGTTATCTTTTTAAGAATTTTTTCTTCGTTGGTTTTTGAAACAGGATTTGATAAGAGTTGAATTTTAAACAATTTACGATTGTTTAAACTTTGTGCAAGTTTTGACAAAACCGGATCTTTGCTGTTTTGCCATTCTTTTATCGAAATAAAAATATCGTTATCGTCAAGTTGCGAATACCAGTTTAAAATATTTTTGCCATCTATTTTAATATTTTTATCAAAGTCGTTAAAGGTAAATTTGTTATTCAAAAAAATTTTCAGGGTTGGAGTGGAATAAATACTTACACCCTCAAGTGCCAGTTCCTTTGCCCTGTTTAAAACGTTAATCAATAAACTTTCGGCTGACACAACCGTCTTGTGCAGATAAACCTGCCAGTACATTAATCTCCGTGATATTAAAAACTTTTCAATTGAATAAATCCCTTTTTCATCAACAACCAATTTGTCATTCCAAACATTTAGCATTTTAATAATACGTTCAACACCAATGGTTCCTTCTGCCACTCCGGTAAAAAAGCTGTCACGATTGAGGTAGTCCAGTCTGTCCATATCCAACTGGCTGGAGACCAGCTCGTGTAAAAAATGTTTTTTATACTGGTTGGTAAATATTTCAATGGCCATTGAAAGTTTACCCTCAAAATGTTTATTCAATTGATTCATTAACAACAATGAAATTTCTTCATGGGAAATATCAACAAGGGTATTTTCAAGCACATGTGAAAAAGGCGCATGGCCAATATCGTGCAATAAAATGGCAATGGTGACCGCATCAGCTTCTTCTTCGTTAATTTCATGCCCTTTTATTCTTAATGTTGCAATTGCCTGTCGCATCAAATGAATTGTTCCCAAAGCATGTTCAAACCTCGAATGGTTGGCACCTGGAAATACCAAATATGATAAGCCCAGTTGTTTAATATTTCGAAGGCGCTGAACGATAGGATGTTCAATCAAATCATAAATGATTTCCGATTGTAGATTTATAAACCCAAGGACTGGGTCGTTTATAATCTTTTTTTTATTTATCTGTTGATGAACCACAAATTTTATTTGTCAGATTCTCAAAAGTACAAAACTTTAACATACACTAAATTTTGGAGTTTTCGTATTTCTGTTGGTAATTAATTATTTCATAACAATTCTATTGTCAAAACTGTTGAAAATTAGCAAGATGCCTAAGTATCAATTCAGAAATAAGCATGTTGAAAAGATATTTATTGTTTTTATACTGTTAAACTAAAAATTGATGAAAAATATCAACATCGTATCTTGCTGAATCTCTTGTTATTTATTCTTTAAAATCAACAGGTTATATTGAGGGTGATATTTGTTTTTACAGTATTAATTACTATTTTTGCGCTGATTTTACTAAAACGTGTTTTTAGGGGGCCTCCGGTTCCCTATTTTATTGCAGGTAGGTAATGATAGCAAAGGAAACTGTTGAAAGTTTGGTAAACGAAAAATTAGATGATAATATGTTTGTTGTAGAAATAAATGTCAACGAACGAAATGTCATCAATGTTTATTTGGATAGTTTTGACGGATTATCAATTGAAAAATGTATTTCGGTCAGCAGGCACGTTGAGCACAGTCTTGACAGAGATGAGGAGGATTTTGAATTACAGGTATCGTCACCGGGTTTGACTGAAAAGTTCAAAGTTAAAGAGCAGTACATTAAATACGTTGGAAAATCAATAGATGTTAAGACTTTGTCAGGCGAAAAACTTGAAGGAATAATCCAGAAAGCAAATAATGATGGCATAGTACTGGAAACATCGAAAAGAGAAAAAGTAGAAGGGCACAAAAAGAAACAGTTGGTTGTAAAACAACACGATTTAAAATACGAAGAAATAGACAGTGCAAAAGCAGTCATTTCATTTAAATAAGTTATAGAAATGGATAATATAAACCTGATTGATTCATTTTCGGAATTTAAAGAGCTGAAAAATATTGACAGAGCAACCATGATGAGCGTTATCGAAGAAGTTTTTCGCAGCGTTTTGGTGCGTCAGTATGAAACAGACGAAAATTTTGATGTAATTATCAATATCGACAAAGGCGATTTTGAGATTTGGAGAAACAGAACCGTGGTTGAAGACGACGAGCTGGAAGATCCCAATACTGAGATTACATTGTCTGATGCATTAAAAATCGATGAGGACTATGAGGTTGGTGAAGAGGTAACTGATGAAGTAAAATTACAGGATTTTGGCAGACGTGCAATCCTGAATCTGAGACAAAATCTTGCCAGCAAAATTCTTGAATTGGAAAAAGACCATATTTACGGTAAATATAAAGGCAAAATCGGTGATATTGTTACCGGTGAAGTTTATCAGGTTTGGAAAAAGGAAATTCTGATTTTAGATGACGAAGGAAATGAATTGATATTACCCAAGGGTGAACAAATTCCTTCAGACTATTTCAGAAAAGGAGATAATGTAAGAGCTATTGTTTACAAAGTAGAATTGCGTAACAACAATCCGCTTATTATTCTTTCTCGTACAGCACCTGCTTTCCTTGAAAGATTATTTGAACTTGAAATTCCTGAGATTTTTGACGGATTGATTACCATTAAAAATATTGTAAGGGTTCCGGGTGAGAGAGCAAAAGTAGCCGTTGAATCATACGACGAAAGAATTGATCCTGTTGGTGCCTGTGTAGGTATGAAAGGTTCCAGAATTCATGGTATTGTTAGAGAACTTCGTAACGAGAATATCGATGTAATTAATTATTCTGCTAATCTTCAGTTATATATCAAGCGAGCATTAAATCCTGCAAAAATCAATTCGATAAAAATTCTTGAGGAAGATAAACGCGCTGAAGTGTATTTGAAACCGGAAGAAGTATCACTAGCGATTGGTAAAGGAGGTTTAAATATCCGTCTGGCAAGCCAGTTAACAGGTTACGAAATCGATGTTTATCGTGAAATGGAAGAAGACGAGGAAGATGTAAATCTCGATGAATTCGGAGATGAAATAGAAGGTTGGGTTATCGATGCCTTGAAAGCAATAGGATGCGACTCAGCTAAAAATGTGTTGAATATTCCAAGGGCTGACTTAATAAAACGCACCGATTTGGAAGAAGAAACCATCGACGAAGTTATTAAAATATTACAGGCTGAATTTGAATAAATCTGTCAAATTGCTATTGCGTATTAGCTTTTTACTAATATTGCAGTTAAAATTTGATGGTGATTATATAGAAAAGAAAAAGAATTTTTATGGTAGATGGCACAACAAAAAGACTTAGTAAACTTGCAAGGGAATACAATGTAGGTATACATACTATTGTTGAATTCCTGCACAAGAAGGGTTTTAAGGATATAAGTACCAACCCGAATACAAAAGTCTCTGCAGAAGCTGTACAACTTATCGAAAAAGAGTACAAATCTGATATTTCGATTAAGAAAGAATCAGAAAAAATCAGCTTAAAAAGTCATCGTCCGAAAAAAGAGGTTATTTCTATCGACGACCTTGATGAAAGTAGCGATGAGGAGATTGATGAAAAACCTGCTTCAAAAAGTAGTTCGGACAAAGAGGAAAAGGTTGAAGAAGCAGTAATCCCGGTTGAGAAAATCGATAAATTTAAGGTTGTTGGTAAAATCGATTTAGACAACGTAGCAAAACCTAAAAAGAAAGCTGTAGAAGAAAAAACCGAGGAAAAAGAAGAAGAGCCGCAAGTTGAAGAAAAACCTCAGGCTGAAAAAGAGCAAAGAAAAGTTGAGGCTGCTGAAGAGGTTTCGGAAGAAAAGAAATCAGAACAAGTTGAATCTGTTGATGCAGATAAAGATACTTCGAAAGAAGAAGACTCAGAAGAACAGGTTTATGTGCATAGCCCAAGAAAATCGAAGGTAGATGAGGTGAAAGTAGTAGGAAAAATTGATTTGGGTAATATCAATCAAAAAACTCGTCCGGCTAAAAAGTCCAAAGAAGAAAAAGAGAAAGAACGCCAGGAACGCAACAAACAAAATGCTGCAAAACAGGCCGCTGAAAAATCTGCGGATTCAAAAAATAAGGATGACGTAATTAAGGCAAAAGCGGGTAAACTGAGTGGGCCTACTGTTTTGGGTAAAATTGATCTGCCAAAAGACAAAGAACAGGCAGAACAATCCGGAGGCCGTAAAAAGCGCAGAAAAAGAATTGCAAAAGATACAGGAAAAGTATCTGTTGAACGTAAACCCGGAGAAAAACCAAAAGGAAACTTTGTTGTAAACAAGCAAAATAAAGGAGCCACAGGTAAAAAGAAAAAACAACTTAAAAAAGAAGTTAGCGAAGAGGATGTACAAAAGCAAATTAAAGATACACTTGCACGTTTAACTTCAAAAGGAAAATCGAAGGGTGCAAAACACCGACGCGAAAAAAGGGCAGCTCATACAGAAAAAGCTCAGGCCAGCATTGAAAAGGACTTACAGGAACAAAAAATATTGAAAGTTACAGAGTTTGTGTCTGTAGCTGAGTTTGCAACCATGATGAATGTTTCGGTTACTGAAATCATTTCATCATGTATGAGTCTTGGTTTATTTGTGTCTATTAACCAACGTCTGGATGCAGAAACACTTTCAGTTGTGGCGGATGAGTTTGGATATAAAGTTGAATTTGTAAGTGTAGAAATTCAGGAAGCAATAGAGGCGGAAGAAGATAAGGCAGAAGATTTAAAACCACGTTCGCCCATTGTTACAGTGATGGGTCACGTTGACCATGGTAAAACATCGTTGCTTGACTATATTCGCGATACTAATGTAATTGCAGGGGAAGCAGGAGGAATTACGCAGCACATTGGTGCATACCACGTGGAATTGGAAGATGGGAAAGAAATAACTTTCCTTGATACACCAGGGCACGAAGCGTTTACAGCAATGCGTGCACGTGGAGCCCAGGTTACCGATATTGCAATTATTATAGTTGCTGCCGATGACAGTGTGATGCCACAAACGGTAGAGGCTATCAACCATGCATCTGCTGCCGGTGTTCCAATAGTTTTTGCAATAAATAAGATTGATAAAGACGGAGCAAATCCTGACAAAATAAAAGAGGCTTTGGCCAATATGAATTATTTGGTTGAAGAATGGGGAGGAAAGTACCAGTCGCATGATATCTCGGCAAAAAACGGAATTGGAATTAAAGAATTACTTGAAAAAGTGTTGCTTGAGGCGGAATTGCTGGATTTAAAAGCAAACCCGGAGAAAAATGCTGTCGGTACAATCATAGAATCAGAATTGGACCGCGGTCGTGGATATGTTTCAACACTGTTGGTACAAAACGGTACTTTGCGGGTTGGTGATATCATTATAGCTGGTCAGTATTTTGGTCACGTAAAAGCAATGTTTAACGAAAGAAATCAACGTATTGAAGAAGTTGGTCCTGCAGAACCAGCAATTATTCTTGGATTAAATGGTGCTCCTCAGGCGGGTGACAAGTTTAATATAATGGAGAATGAGCGCGAGGCCAGAAGTATTACGAATAAACGTGAACAGCTTGCACGTGAGCAAGGACTTCGAACTCAAAAACATATTACACTGGATGAAATTGGTCGTAGGATAGCCATTGGTAACTTCCAGGAACTGAATCTTATTGTAAAAGGTGACGTTGATGGTTCAATCGAAGCATTGTCTGATTCGTTAATAAAACTTTCTACAGAAGAAATTCAGGTAAATATTAAACATAAAGCTGTCGGTCAGATTTCAGAATCTGATATTCTTCTGGCAGCGGCTTCTGAAGCAATTGTAGTGGGATTCCAGGTTCGTCCTTCGTTAAATGCACGTAAACTGGCTGAAAAAGAACAAATTGATATTCGTTTGTATTCGATTATTTACGATGCCATTAACGAAATCAAAGCAGCAATGGAAGGAATGTTGTCACCAGATATTAAGGAAGAGATTCTTGGAACTGTTGAAGTGCTTGAAGTTTTTAATATCTCAAAAGTGGGAAAAATTGCCGGATGTATCGTTCGTGACGGGAAAATTAACCGTAACTCAAAAATTCGGGTTATCCGCGATGGAATCGTAATTTACACCGGATTGCTTGGTTCGTTAAAACGATTTAAAGAAGATGTAAAAGAAGTGAAAAACGGATACGAATGTGGATTGAACATAGATAAATACAACGACATAAAAGTTGGCGATATTGTTGAAGCCTACCACGAAGTTGAAGTTGCAAAAACTCTTTAGAAAATATTCATTTTGAAAGAAGCCGGTTTATCCGGCTTTTTTTTGCTCTCAATTTTATCAACAGTAAGCTTTTAATTACAATTTAATAAAAACACTTATTTTTTTTCCTGATTAACTAGTTTTGAAAAGTGTCTGAAAATTTATGCGATTTTCTGACGTTATTGTTAAAACAAAGTAATTAGCCGGAAACAAAAATATGAGGCGTATTCTGATAATTATAGTTATTGTTGTTTTTACAGTTATAGCAACTGTATATTATTTTTCAAAATCTGATAAATCCTTTTTTAAGGAAACCTCGCTTTACCAGGCAATTCCTGTTTCAGTGCCCTTGTTTGTCGAATTGAATTCGATAAAAACAATACCTTTTGATAGTCCTGTTTTTGAAAGGTGGGATGATGTAAAAGAGTTGTCAGACTTTAATTATTGGATGACAAATTTGGATTCAATCATTCGGGAGAATAGTGATATTCAAAATGCAATTCGTTCAAACAGGGTGGTTGTTGCTTTGGGATTAATGGGAGATAATCAGTTAACACCCTTGATTATTCAAAAGGCTGAAAGCAATAACAGGAAAAAATCTATCGCTAATCTGGTTAAAGTTTTATTTCCTGCGAATGAGTTTGAATATTCTGAATTTAATTATGCGGGGCACAAAATCGTTTCAGCGAAAACTATTGACAATCGAAAATCGATAAATTATTGTTTTGCCTCAGGTTTATTAATTGCAAGTACAAATTTGGTTTTGGTACAACAATCAATTTTGCAGTTGAATGATCCGGGAATCATAAACAATTCATCTTTTAAAAGGCTTACCGAAACATTTACATCCGAACCTGATATTGCATTCTTTATCAATCATAAACTGTTTCCTGATGTACTTCTCGAAAATATTAACAGTAGTTCATTATCAGAGGTCAATGAATTTGGTGAAAGTGTAAAAAGAAACCATTATCGGAATATTCGCGATTTTAAAAAATATGCGTCATGGAGTGAATTGGAAGCAAGATTTGATGAACATGATATTATCATGGAAGGATTGACAATTGCCAGCGACACAACAAACGACTTCCTGGCAGTATTTGAAAAACAGGAAGCCAGAAAATCAGGGGCAGGTGAAATTCTTACGGCAGACATATCATTTTATACATCTTATTCATTTTCCAATAAATCATTATTCTTCAAAAACCTGGAGAACTATTTTGCACATGGTGGTTCATTTTACAAAAGGGAGGACGGAATTAGAAACATTGAATCAGGTCTGAGAATTGATTTTAAAGAAACTTTTCAGCGATTGGTAAAAAGCGAAATTATTGTGGCGACAGGAAAAATACCGAAGGATAAAGGTGAAATAACTAACTACTTTATTCTGGATGTTGAAGGAAAATCTAAATCCGAAAATCTGCTGGACTCGGTTTTAAATAATTATGCAAAAAGAAAAGATATTCAAGCCCAGGATTTCAAATCAGAATTGGCGGTTAATGAGTTAAATAATTTTGAAATTATCAAATTCCCTTATCCTTCTTTCCCGGGAATATGGCTGGGTAAACCATTTAATTTTATTCGTGCGGAATATGCTGTTTTTTATGGGGGATATCTGGTCTTTTGTAATTCGCAGGATGGATTAAAGAGTTACCTTTCAAATAAGGTGAATGAAAATAGGTTGGCAGAAAATTATAGATATCAGAGAGCCACAGGGAATTTAAACAGCAGGGCAAATATCAGCACATTTATCAATTTTGAAACGGGCATAAATTTTAGCGATGAACTGTTGAATCTAAGGGTAAACAGAAAACTGAAAAAGAAACAAGATGTTTTACAGAGGATTCATGGATTGGTCTGGAATGTAAGTGAGGCAAAAACAGGATTTGCCAATGAAATCATCATGGTTTTTGATGATGGGAAAAGTGAAGAAGAACTTTTGATAAATCCAGGTTCTACAGTTAAGGGCGGCAATTCTACGGCGCAAAATGTGGGTTGGCATACGAATATTGGAAAACCTTATATTACTAAACCGGTTTTAACAACAAATCATTCAGACAAAAATAACCGGGAAATAGTTGTTCAGGATAAATCGAACGAATTGTATCAAATCAGTAGTGAAGGAAAGATCAATTGGTCTTTTGAGGTGGGAGAGCCAATTCTGAGTGAAATTTTTCAGGTGGATTATTTGGCCAATGGCAAGTTGCAATACCTGTTTAATACAAAAAGTAAATTGTTTTTGGTAGATAGAAACGGAAAAAATATTGAAGGATTTCCGGTGAATTTTGCCTCTGAAGCAACTGCTGGTGTAAATGTTTTTGATTACGATAACAAGCGTCAATACCGATATTTTGTGCCGTGCAGGGATAAGAAAATAGCTGTTTACGACTACAAAGGAAAACCAGTTTCAGGTTGGACTTTCGGTGGAACAGGTTCCGAAGTAACAACCCCTGTCGAACATTATCGAATCAAGGGAAAAGATTATATTGTTTTTAAAGATGAGCAAACAGTTTATATTCAAAACCGGAGAGGAGAGGACCTTGCAAAAGTGAATATAGAAAACGGGAATTCTGAAAATCCAATTGTTTTGAATCCGATCACAAAAAATGAAATCATTATCACCGATGAAAAAGGCAAAATCCATATTATTGGTTTTGATGGCTCAACAAGAGAAATAAATGCAGGTAAATTTGATGATGATCATTTGTTTACTGTCGCCGATCTAAATGGAGATAAAAATCTGGAGTTTATCTTTATTGATGGTAAAAAGCTATCGGTTGTTTATGAAAAAGGGAATGAAAAGTTTTCAAAAAGGTTTAAAGGAAATATTAAGCACCGACCAAATATTTACCATTTTGGAGCCAATAATAAGAAAATAGGAATAACTGACTCAAGAGCAGGAAAGATATTCTTGCTGGATATAAACGGGCAAAATCATTCCGGATTTCCACTGAATGGAGCAACTGAGTTTAGTATTGGAAAAGTAAAACGAACTTCGAAAAAATTAAATCTGCTTGTTGGAAGTAAAAATGGCGTTCTTACAAATTACCGCTTAGATTAGTTTTTCTCAAAAACATAAATTACAGAACTGCATTTGGCCGGATTAACTATGCTTTTAAGCCACGAAATCTTTCCATGAAAGATTCCAGCAAATAATGCCATTTTCGATTTTTTGTATTTCTCGCTTAACATTGAAACATAAACGAATCAAATGGCATGGTGTGTAATGTCAATCGTTTAAAATCATATTTTTATAAAAATCCTCCCAAATATAAAAATCAGTCTAACTTTCTACTTAACCTTTCTATGGAGTAAAATTGTTTTTATAACTTAGTTGCAAAACGTTTGTATATTTGTGTTAGAATTGGAACGTTATGAAAGTTATTTTAGACATAAAAGATAATAAAGCTGAATTTGTATTAGAGCTGTTAAATAGTTTATCATTTGTAAAAACCAAACCTATTTCGGGTGAAAAAGCAAAATTGTTGGAAGAAATAAAAGAAGCAACCGACAATATAAATCTACATAAAGAAGGAAAAATAAAAGCTAAACCGGCTCGCGAATTGCTTTCGATGATTGATTAATTTTTCTCAAATACATAAATCACCGAACTACATTTAGCCGGATTCACAATACTTTTTAACCACGAAATTTTTCCGTGTAAAATACCGTTAAACAAAGCCATTTTCGATTTTTTGTATTTCTCGCTTAACATTGAAACATAAAACGAATCAAATGGCATGGTGTGCATTGATGCTAATTTGAATCCATATTTTTCTCCAAACTGTTTCATCTGTTTTGGAGCAAAATGCCAGATATGACGGGGTACATCGTAAGCAGCCCAGAATTGTTTATAATGTCTGGCATCATATGATTCGTGATTAGGGACGGCAATAATCAGTTTCCCGTCTTTTCTGAGTACACGTTGAAATGCTTCCAGGTTACTTTTCAAATCGTGAATATGTTCCAGGACGTGCCAGAGAGTAATTACGTCAAATCTATTAACTTCAAGCTTAAATAAATCTTCAGTTGGAAGATTATCGAGTCCAAATTCTTTTTTTGCAAAATCCCTGGCATTTTCACTTTTTTCAGTACCGGTTATATGCCAGCCAAATTCTTTCATTTTGTTAAGAAAAAAACCGGTTCCGGTTCCCACATCCAGAATATGCCCGTTTCGAATGCCTGTTACTTTTTCAACCAGTCTTCTTTTTCTTCCCAACATGTAATTTCTAACCGAATGATATACTGAATTTACCAGTCCTTTTGAAGTGTTAGAGTGTGAAATATATTCTTCCGATTGATAATAGCTTCCAATATTATCTTCATCTTCTATGTTTTCTGTGATTTTAAATCCACACGAATCACATTGTTTGATTTGAAATTCTTCTCCTGAAACAAAAAAGTCAGTGCAGCTTAAAAAGTCAGAAAATTTTTCACTGTCACAAACCGGGCAAATTGGAACGTTGAATTTTGACATGGTTTTTTAAAATTTGGCGCAAGATAAAATTTAATTATCTCGAACGAAAATACGGTTCATTATTTTATTCTGAAAGTAACTCTTACCTGGTATTCCAGTTGCATGTTCTGCACTTCATTAATACTTTCAGGAGCCATATCAGCCGATTTAACCATCATGGCATTTGTTCTCATTGGTCTTATAAAATTGTCGTAAACCTCCGAAATTGAAATAACTTCACCAAGTTCACTGCCAATACTTTCAACCATTAATATTGCCTTCTCCATTGCATTTTTTAAAGCATCAGTTCTTACCTGGTTTTGAAATTCTTCAATTTTAGAATGATTTAATTTGCCTATACTCATGTACTTTATTCCTTTCGGATCAACAGTTTGCACAAGTTGGTTAATGGTGGCAAGGTCAGCTACTTTTATTTCAAACTGTTTACTGAATAAAAACTCTTTTCCCTGATGCCGGTTATAATTCCCCAGACTCTTAACTTTTATATCTTCTTTTTTAATGCCGGCTTCTTTGAGTTTTTTTATCAAGGCATCTTCAATCTCCACAAGCGGAACTTTGGTTTTATAATCTTTAAATTCTTTTTTCTTCTCAAACTCTTCTTGCCAGTATTCTTCAATTCCAATCAGAAAAGTAATTTCATCCGGTTTGATTTCCATTCCTGATTTACCATTGACTTCAATGGTTCTTTCTGAAATATTGTTTTGTCCCCAAACAAAAAGATTACAAATCAAAAAACCAATTAAAAAGAAAGATTTTGTTTTCATTTTCCTCAAATTTTAATAAGCCACAATTTAAAACAAAAAACCACGAAAACTATTGTTCCCGTGGTTCAATATAATTGATAAAATTTATCCTAAACAATAAGCATTGCATCTCCGTAAGTACCAAAGCGGTAATCTTCTTTAAGTGCCATTTGGTAAGCTTCCATTACAAAGTCGTAACCACCAAAAGCTGCAACCATCATTAATAATGTTGAATAGGGCAGGTGCAAATTGGTAATCATTGAATTCGCCACACTAAATTCATATGGAGGGAAAATGAACTTGTTGGTCCAACCTTCAAAGGGATTCAAATAACCTTGTGTTGAGACTGAACTTTCCATAGTCCGCATTACTGTGGTTCCAACTGCACAAATATTCTTTTTGTTTTCTTTGGCTTCGTTCACCATTTTACAGGCTTCGTCTTTTATCCAGATTTGCTCGGAATCCATTTTGTGTTTTGTCAAATCTTCAACATCAACACTTCTGAAATTTCCAAGCCCCACATGAAGTGTAATATAGGTAAAATCTATCCCTTTAATTTCAAGTCGTTTTAAAAGCTCACGACTAAAATGTAATCCTGCTGTTGGTGCAGCCACAGCTCCTTCATGTTTTGCAAAAATAGTTTGATACCTGTCTTTATCTTCTGGTTGAACAGGGCGATTAATAAATTTTGGAAGAGGAGTTTCACCCAAACTGTATAAAGTTTGTTTAAATTCATCGTATGGGCCATCAAATAGAAAACGCAGAGTTCTACCTCTTGAAGTAGTATTGTCGATTACCTCGGCAACCAACAAGTCATCCTCTCCAAAATAGAGTTTATTTCCAATTCTGATTTTTCTCGCCGGATCAACCAAAACATCCCAAAGTCTTTGTTCGCGGTTTAACTCACGTAACAAAAAAACTTCAATTTCGGCACCGGTTTTTTCTTTATTACCGTATAAACGTGCCGGAAATACTTTGGTATCGTTAAATACCATTACATCTTTATCATCGAAATAATCAAGTACATCTTTAAACAATCTGTGTTCAATTGTTCGTTTGGCACGATTGAGTACCATCAGTTTTGATTCGTCTCTGTTGTATGCTGGGTGCAAGGCAATTCTTTCCGGGTCTAATTCAAATTTGAACTTTGATAACTTCATATGATTGTTTTTATGTATTGTTTATTTGCTTTGTTGTAATTGTAATATTAGTTGGTTTAATATTTTAACAATAAGTAAACGCTTTATACTTCAATTGGTTTCAAAATGAACTAAATTTTCTAAAAAATAGTCAACTGTCATTGCATTTTCAATTTTAAACTCTCCAATTCTGGTTCGTTTTAAACCCGTTAAATATGCACCACATTTCAACTCTTCGCCAATATCTCGCGCAAGTGACCTGATGTAAGTGCCTTTGCCACAAACTACCCGAATTGAAACTTCAGGTAATTTGATAGAAAGTAATTCAATTTCTCGTATAACAATTTTTCGGGGTTGAAGTTTTAACTCTTCCCCTTTTCTTGCGTAATTAAATGCTCGTTTCCCTTTAACTTTGACGGCCGAAAATACAGGAGGAACCTGTTCGGTTTCACCTTTAAATTTTTCTAAGACCCGGGTTACCAGTTCTTCCGTAACAAAAGAATACTCTTTTTGGCTGTCTTCTTTCGTTTCCATATCGAAAGATGGTGTTGTTGCTCCTAGTTTTAAAGTGGCAATGTATTCTTTTTCACCAGCCTGGTAGTGCTCGATCTTTTTTGTGGCTTTCCCGGTGCATAAAATCATTAATCCGGATGCCAGTGGATCCAGTGTTCCCGCATGTCCAACTTTAAGCTTTTTTATTTCCAGTTTTCTGCAGATAGCAATTCTAATTCTTCCTACCAGATCAAACGAAGTCCATCCGATGTTTTTATTAAACAATAAAACCTCGCCACTTTTAAAATCGTAAGACTTTTTGAAATCCTGCATTTATAATCAACTAAAATACAATGGTTTGATGTAGTTTGTTTAAGTAAGGCTGCAAAGATAGTAAAAACCAAACTTTCGCAAACAATAATTGGGGAAATATAATTTTATGCTTATCTGTTAATTTTCAGCTAATAAATTATTTACTTTTTGGTTTTTTCATGATGGCATATATCTCCAAAGCAAAACCAATTAATAAAATTAGAGGAGCAAGTGTTATTCGTCTGAAACTAAAAATTTCGGGATTAAAAACGTTTGGATCATCGCTACCTCCGCCTGCCATTAAAATAAAACCAACAACTATTATTGCAAATCCGATTGCCATAAGTTTGTAGTTTTCTTTTCCCAGTGCAAAGCCGGTAGTTTCTTTTGACTCTTTTTTTACCATTTTATTCTTTTTTCGACGGGACAAAGATAATTAATAAAACATTTCATCAAATTTCATACTCAGGAATTTATTTACAGCAAAAAAAGTAGATAAATAAGAGAACAATAATCCAAGTATGAAAACTCCCAGAAAAACTATTCCTGTTGGGTACAATACTTCAGCCGAGATTAAACCTTGCAATTCATTTCGGTAGAGATACATTCCAACGATAAGTAGAATATTTGCAATAACTGCTCCGTAAAAACCTACTAACATACTTTGTTTCAGAAATGGTTTTCGAACAAAAGAATTGCTTGCCCCGACCATTTGCATGGTATTTATGGTAAATCTTTGAGAATAAACAGAGATACGAATTGTATTATTTATTAAAGCAACAAAAATGATGGTTAGCAAAATGCTGATTATAAGCACAAAAAGAGTTATTTTTCTGATGTTCTGATTTATGACTTCTACCAGGTCTTTTTGATAAAAAACTTCTGAAACCTGTGGGTAGGCCAACAACTTTTTTTCAAGTATTTGCAAAGTATCTGAGCTTGTATATTGTGCAAATAGTTTTACTTCAACCGATTCGAATAAAGGATTATAACCTAAAAATCCAGTAAAATCCTCACCCAGTTGTTCCGTAAGTTCCTTACTGGCAGTTTCCTTGTCAACATAACGTGTTGATTTTACAAAAGTACTTTTTTCAAGTTTGTCCAGCAGTTTTTTTACATCTGCTTGTTTTGTATTGTCTTCCAAAACCAGAGTAAAGCCGATCTGCTCCCTTACATATTCCGACAGTTGGCGTCCATTGACCAGTATTATGCCCAATAATCCCAGCATGGTAAGAACCAGCGAAATACTTATCAGTGATGTTGCCCACGAATTAAATATTCGTTTATTTAATTTCTTTGGTTTCGACTCTTTCATTTATTTTTTACAAAAACAGAATTGCCTTTCTGTGCCACGCAAAAGTAAAAAAATGATAGCTCAGTGAAAAGGAAAACAACAGATAAATCAAATTTAAAATTACAGATCGTTTTCAATTTATTCGAAACAAAAAGAAGCCTTACAATCTTTTCGTTAACAACTACTTAATAAGCATAAAAAATAGTTGTAAATTTTTGGAAATAAGAAAAAAGGGAATACTTTTGCAGTCCCGATTATTATCCTTAGAAATAAGGAGTGTAAATAGTTGATTTTCTTTAAGGTAAAGATTTTATTAATAAAAATTCCGTTGCAATAAAATTCGATACTTTTCAGGAATCAAAAGTTTTTAATAACAAAAATTATAAAAAAAGTGGACACACTTAGTTATAAAACGATTTCAGCAAACAATGCGACTGTTAACAAAGAGTGGATAGTTGTTGATGCTGAAGGACAGGTATTAGGACGTTTGGCAAGTAAGGTTGCCAAAATTCTTAGAGGGAAAAACAAACCATCATTTACTCCACATGTTGATTGTGGTGATAATGTAATTGTAATAAACGCTGAAAAAGTTGTATTGACCGGTAAAAAAATGAGTGATAAAGTTTATGTTCGTCACTCAGGTTATCCCGGAGGTCAACGTACGCAAACTCCTGCCGAAGTTTTAGCAAAATATCCTGAAAGATTGGTTGAAAAAGCCGTAAAAGGAATGTTGCCCAAAAACAGATTAGGCAGAAAGTTATTTTCAAATTTACATGTGGTAATTGGTGCTGAGCACAAATATGAAGCTCAACAACCAAAAGTTGTTGATTTAAACACGATTAAATAGTCAAGATGGAAGTAGTAAATACATTAGGACGAAGAAAAACAGCAGTTGCACGTATATACCTCAGCGAAGGTAAAGGCAACATCACTATTAATAAAAGAGATTACAAAGAGTATTTTCCATCAAGTATTCTTCAGTACATCGTTCAACAACCTTTGAACGTAATTGGAGTAGCTGATAAATATGATATCAAAGTAAATCTTGATGGTGGAGGTCCAAAAGGACAGGCTGAAGCATTGCGTTTAGCTATCTCACGTGCCTTAATCGAAATTGATGGTGAATCAAGAAAAGAATTGAAAGCTGCAGGTTTCCTTACTCGTGATCCTCGTCAGGTTGAGCGTAAAAAACCAGGACAACCAAAAGCAAGAAAACGTTTCCAATTCTCAAAACGTTAATATTAATTATTCATTATTATGGATCTAAAACGGTTGAGACTTCCGTGATTTGCGGGACTACTCAGCGGTTGCTTTTAGGAACATAACAAAAGTAAAAAGATGCCAAGAACAAATTTTCAAGAATTATTGGATGCAGGTGCTCACTTTGGTCACCTGAAAAGAAAGTGGAATCCGAACATGGAACCATACATTTTTATGGAGAAAAACGGAATCCACATTATTGATCTGCAAAAAACGATCGTAAAAATCGACGAAGCTGCAAATGCAATTAAACAAATTGCAAAATCAGGTCGTAAAGTTTTATTCGTCGCTACAAAAAAGCAAGCGAAAGAATTGGTTGCAGAATTAGTTTCAGACGTAAATATGCCGTACGTAACTGAGCGCTGGCCAGGTGGTATGCTTACCAACTTTCCTACAATCAGGAAAGCTGTTAAGAAAATGAATTCCATCGAAAAGATGGGTAAAGATGCTGCATGGGACAACCTTTCGAAAAGAGAAAAATTACAAATCACCAGACAACATGCTAAACTGGAAAAAATGTTAGGAAGTATCTCTGATCTTTCACGTTTGCCGGCAGCGTTGTTTGTGGTAGATGTAATGAAAGAAAAAATTGCTGTACGCGAAGCGCAACGCCTTGGAATTCCTGTATTTGCAATGGTTGATACAAACTCAAATCCAGAGGATGTTGATTTTGTAATTCCTGCAAATGATGATGCCTCACAGTCAATAAAGCTTATAGTTGGTGAAATGACCGACGCTATTCGTGAAGGTTTGAATGAGCGTAAACACGAAAAAGAAGCCGCTGAGGGAGATGAATCAGCTGAAACACCGAAAAAAGCAAAGAAAAAAGCCAAAGCTAAAACGGAAGAAAAAGCTGAAAAAGAGGAAGAGGCTAAAACAGATAAAGAATAGCATTTCTACTAGAATATTTTAAACTTAAAAAAGAAATTGAATTATGTCGTTTACAACTGCAGATGTAGTTAAGTTACGTAAATTAACAGGCGCAGGGATGATGGATTGTAAAGGTGCCCTCGCTGAAGCAGAAGGTGATTTTGACAGAGCTTTGGAAATCATCCGTGAAAAAGGAAAATTAGTAGCCAGTAAACGTGCCGACAGAGAAGCTTCTGAAGGTGTGGTTTTGGCAAAAGTTACTGCTGATAATAAATTGGGAGGTTTGGTTGTATTGAATTGCGAAACAGACTTCGTAGCTAAAAATGAAAACTTTATAGCGTTTGCTGAAAGTATTCTTGATAAAGCATTAGAAAATAATGTGGATAGTTTGGATGCACTGAAAGCTGTGGATTTAGACGGAAGAACAATTGAAGCCCAGGTTACTGAGCAAACCGGTGTTATCGGTGAAAAAATTGAACTTTCACATTATTCTAAAGTGGATGCAGACAAGGTTGTTCCTTATATTCACCCTGGAAATAAACTGGCTACTTTGGTTGGTTTTAACAAAGAAGAGGTTGATGCAGAAGTAGCAAAAGACGTTGCAATGCAGGTTGCTGCAATGGCTCCTGTTGCTGTTGACAAAGATTCTGTACCACAGGAAGTAGTTGATCAGGAATTAAAAGTTGCTAAAGAAAAATTTCGTTTGGAAGGTAAACCGGAAGCAATGTTGGATAAAATTGCACAGGGTTCATTAAATAAATTCTTTAAAGAAAATACACTCTTGAACCAAACTTACGTAAAAGACGGAAAAATCTCTATCAAAGATTTCCTTGCACAAAATGATAAAGATCTTACAGTTACTTCATTCGAGCGTTATACTTTGAATGTGTAATTATTAAGAAATACGATATTAAAAAAGCTACCAATTCAGGTAGCTTTTTTTTTTGCATTATTGCAGGCGTATAGACTCCATGAAAGTCTGCTGGATTTGTAATCCACACTTACTGTATAATTCACACATACTTTTCCCGCCGGAGGCCATCATTTTTGGCTTAACCCAAAAACGAAGCAAAAAACTCAAGGCTGATTTTTATCTTCACCCATAATCTTCACAAAACCTAAGTTCAATGAAGTGATTTCCTCGCTCACTCGGAACTTCTCCATTTTACTAAGGTTTCGCTTTGATTCCGGGATTGATAAAAATAGGCCTTCTCACGCAGTAAAGTCAAGTTTATATTTACCCCACAAACTTGCTCCAAATTACCATTGCTTTTTTACTTTTTTATTGATGAAAAACTACTCTTACAATAATAAGAAATACCCAACCCTTGTGCGGGCACGTCAAAAATCCGTCAATCGGGCCACGCCGAAACAATGAAAAAACGCTAAGGTTATTTTTGACAAGATTTTTGGTTCCTTTTCATCGAATGGAAAAGGAACTGCCCTTCCGGCATTAGGAAATTCCTGGTAGGGAAGATATTTAATCCAATCTGAATGACCTTAATCTTAAAACCAATCAAAAGAATGAAACAGATTTACTGATATTTATGAAAACGTCCAAATGCCCTATTGAGAAAACATTTCATTATTATTCCACTCCACCTACTTTTCAGTTTGATCCTAAATTCTCAATTAAAAGTTTATCTTATTCTAATACCCAGAAAAACCGTAAATTGAATAGTACCTATGCCCTTGTACGAAACCTGTTCAGTCTCCTGGGGTTTTTGCACAAAACTTGGGAAATAAGCTATTTCGAACGACGGTTTTATAGTATTGTATCTTCTGGCATTAGGCTGAAATCCAATTAGTGCACCATAATAGAAAAAGTCAAAAAATTCTTTCCCGTTTTGATTTACATTATCGGTATATTCAGGAATATTTTCGTTTAATCCATAAACAGTTTTGGTTCCCTTGGTTTTGGTTATCATATTAATACCTGCAATTCCACCGGCCCACCAAAAAGCTTCAGTTGTACCTGCAAGTTTTGCCTGGTATAATACTTTAACATAAGCATTTAGCGATTGATGATTTAAGTTAAAATCTTTTGTAGCTTTTTCATACTCTGTATATCTTTCTTCCTTAAAGAAGTTATAAGCTACACCGGGATTAATACTCATTCTCTTTTTTAACCTGATTTCTATAGGGAAAGGTTTCTCTAAAGATACGGTAGGGTATCCTTTTATCGTATGATAGTTCGGATTGGTGCTATTGTCCTGGTCAAGCACATACATATAACCAACACCGGTTTTAAGGTCGGGACTTATTTGCCCCTTGCCGGCAAATGACAACGCCACAAGCAGTATAAAGAAGGCAATATATTTCATTTTTTTACGAGAATAGGTTTGTAAATCGATATAAAATTAGTTTTTTATTCCATAATTTACAATCCAGTCGCTTAAAATCTTTAATACTTTGGGTGATATAGTTTCTTCAATTTGAGCATATTCCGCAACAGCTCCTGTTTCGCAGCTTTGAAAAAGATGGTTTAGGTTTTCCAGTTCCATTGTTTTGAAATTATTGTTTCCTCCTTCTTTAAGAGCTTTTTCAATGGCTGCCAGATTTTCTTTCGGAGGTACCTGTAAATCTTTACTTCCGATTAACGCCAGTACCGGACATTTTAATTTTGTTAGTGCCGGGTATGGATCATAAGTTATAAAAAATCGGAACCATGAGGAATTTAGTCCTTTGATATTTGAGTCTACTGCTTTCTTTTGCTCAGCATTCATTGATTGATAATTTCCATTGGTAAAAGTTTCCTGTAATCTTTTATTTCGTTTTAATGAATCGTTTTCATTTAAGAGAATCTCAAAAATGGATTTTTGCAGCTTAACTTTTTGATTTACCTGCTCCTCATTCATTCCGGCTGCTTGGTTTAGCAATTCTACCTGTTTAACAATTATCTGTTCTCCGCTTATTCCGGGGCCGGCAAGCATTACAATAAAAGCAACATCTTGTTTTTGATTGGCAACCATTGGTGCAATCAATCCACCTTCGCTGTGACCGATTAATCCGATGTTTTTATTCGAAATCTCTTTTCTGTTTTTAAGAAATTCAATTCCGGCAAGTACATCTCCTGCATAGTCTTCACTTGTTGCTTCCGTGGTTCCATTTTCAGAACCACCTACACCGCGATCATCAACACGTAATACGGCAATTCCATTTCTTGTGAGGTGGTCAGCAATTACAAAAAAAGGTTTGTGTTCAAAAATGGTTTCATCCCGGTCTTGTGCTCCGGAGCCGGAGATGAGAATTACTGCCGGGCAATTTACAGCATTTTCAGGTGTGGTTAATGTTCCGGCCAGTTTTAATCCTGATTTTGAGTTGACATATTCAACTTCTTCAACCAAATATGGGAAAGGCGGTTTAGGAGTTTGTGGCCGTTTTATTTCAGTTGTTGCTTCAGATTTATTAAGAGTGAGAGGGAAAGTCATGCCACTTTGTTTCCAATTGCCATCAACAAGCGAATCTGAAATTATCTTCCCGGAAAATTTTCCCATAATCATGGCAACGTTAAGAAACAGACTGTCTTTTTTTATCAGGGTTTCACTTACAGGTAAATCTTTTGCTCCCTGCATGGGAACATCCATTTTGGTAGAAAGAATATTGTTTTTATCTTCCGAAATCTTGAAAATAATCTCAAGCTTTGTTCCTTGTACATCAAGTGAACCACTCCAGTTTCCAGTTAATTTTTCATTGCTTTGAGAAAAAACTGGAAAAGTTGGAATCAGAATAATAAAAAGGAGAAAGGTTAAAAGTTTCATTTTTGGTATTTTGAAAACAAGATACAAAAATAACCATGCTTTACATATTGAGGATTTCACTTTAAGTGAAGCCCTAAAAGGAGGAATGATATCTTTAGCTTATTTAGGGATTGTTTATTTTATTAATTCCTATTATTACAGAAAACTGAAAAGCATTTCGCTTAGAATCTTGTGTATTGGCAAAGTTTGGGAAAAATGAAAATTCAAAAGTAGGAATGACAAAAGAATCTGAGATATTTGGACCGATTCCAAACAAAAAACCGTAGTAAGATGAGTTAAAGAAAATATTTCCGTCTAAAATAGATATATTTTTTTTGTTTAATGTTTTTATAGTTTCCGACCATAAATAAACTCCAAGGTTCAATCCTCCATACAAGATTAATTCGTTGCCCACATTTTTTGTGCCGATCAACATTTTGGAATTTACTGAAATTGCCTTATGAATACTTTTATATTCATACCAACCACCCAACGCCTCCGACTTATACATTTCACTAATTCTGTTATAATTTAATCCGGGTCGAACGGATATAAAAACAGGTTTTTCATCAAGAAAGTTAAAAGGTTTCTCTACCTGAATATTAAATCCTAATAATGAAGGCAGGAATCGATCTTTATTATTATCAAACAGAGAAAAACCAGCTCCTGCGCTTATTAAAGTTTTTTGTTGAGCGATTAACTGAAATGAAAAAAGAATTATTAGTGAAAATGTAAAAATGAATTTCATAAAGGTTTGTAAATAATGCTGAATAAATGTAATTATTTCAATTTATAAAATCCTCATGATATTGAGGGTTTCATTTGAAATGAAGCCCTTAATAAGGAAAGCGAAATCCTTATTCGGAAATTTCCCCATATCCACCACCTCCGGGTGTTTCAATTGCAAAACTGTCACCTGCTTCGAGATTGATATTCTGTATCGATTCTAAAACAATCACCCCGCCATTTTTCCGAATCACTTTTTGTTTTCCCGGTAAGCCCGGTTCTCCTTCATTCAAACCAAAAGGACCCGATTTTCTGCGTTGTGTCAGCACCGAAAGATTAACCGGTTCTAAAAAAGTAAGTACACGTTTTACACCATCTCCTCCATTAAATTTCCCTAAGCCTCCTGAGTTCTTTCGTATACTAAATTCCTCCAAACGAACAGGATAACGATGTTCCAAAATTTCAGGATCAGTTATTCGTGTATTTGTCATATGATGATGAACCGCACTGGCACCATTAAAACCATCTCCGGCTCCACAACCTCCACAAACAGTTTCGTAGTATCCAAATTTTGAGTTTCCAAAAAGTGTGTTGTTCATGGTACCCTGACTGGCAGCAACCACCCCAAAGGCTTTTAACAAGGTATCAGTTAAACGCATGCTGATTTCCACATTTCCCCCAACAACTGCCGGACATTTTTGAGGATCTTCATCAAAATCAGGATTTAAGATGCCAGTGGGTATTTTAAACTTTACCGGCTCCAAAAGTCCGTCGTTTAAAGGAATAGGCTCGTTCAGCAACAATCTCAAAACATAAATGGTAACACTTTTTACAATGGCTTCCGTGGCATTCATATTTCTGCTGTGAACCGGAGCACTCCCTGTAAAATCAAATTTGGCATTGCCATCTTTTAATTCGATTGTAACTTTTAAAGGAGAACCATCATCAAGAAACTCTGTGGCAGAATACATTCCATTTGCAAATTTTGTTAAAGTTTCCTTCATTTTTAAAGCAGCATGTTCCCGCAATAAATTCAGGTAAGTTTGAACCGTTGAAAGAGAGTGAGATTTTATCAATTCAAGAAAAGCAATTGAACCATTTTTATTTGCGGCCAATGCAGCATTTAAATCAGCAAGGTTTTCTTCGATAGAACGTGTTGGATATTTGCTTTCCTGCAATATTTTTCTCATTCCGTCCCAGTTTACCTTTCCCTTATTTACCAGGTAAAACGGTGAAATTACTACTCCTTCTTCTTCCAGGTTTTTTGCATTGGGTGGCATAGAGCCGGGGCTAATTCCTCCTATCTCAGAATGATGTGACCGGTTCACCACAAAAGCAACCCTTTGCCCTTGATAAAAAACCGGACTAACTACCGTAACATCCGGTAAATGCGAACCTCCGTATTTGGGATGGTTAGTAACAATCGTGTCTCCTTCTTCAAAATCATATTGATTTATCAGCGAACGAACACAAACTCCCAAACCACCCAAATGCACCGGAATATGCGGAGCGTTGGCAACCAGTCGTCCATCGGCATCAAGCAAAGCACAGGAAAAATCGAGACGCTCTTTTATATTTACTGAGAGCGCTGTGCGTTGCAGCAACGCACCCATATTTTCGGCAATGGCCATAAAACGATTGCTAAAAAGTTCGAGCTCTGTTTCGCGGGTCTGAGGTTTTGATTCCTGATGATTTTGTAATTTATTTTTCAAAAGGGCTGTACCGTTTGATTCAAGTATTAATTGCCATCCCATTTTTAAAAAAGTAGTCGAAAAAATGTCGGCAAACAAAGCCGGCCCATGAATTAAAGCACCTGCCTGTAATTTCTTTCTGACATAGACCTTTGTTTTATCCGGCTTTTGAGAATAAGGTTTGGGAACATATTCAGCTGTGACGACATCGTTTTTTATTTTTTGCGGTTTTTCAACCGAAGCAATTACTCGGATGGCCTCCACTTCAATTTCACGGTTGGTTACTTTGTGTCCAAACACTTTTTCATACTGTTCAAAAAAATCTGAAATTAAACTGCCGTTTTCGATGAATGGAATTTCAAGACTTGAATCCTGTCCTTTAAATCTTAGGAAAACCATTTTTTGACGAATGCTGATTTCTTCCTTTTTAAATCCTTCGGAAAGCAGTTTTTCTTGTGCTTCAATTTCAATTTTAGCAAACCAATCCCGAATTTTATTTTTTATACCCTTATAGTTTTGCAGCACCTGTTTTTCTGCAAATCTTTCTACTGTGGCATTTCCTATTCCATAAGCACTTAGCAGGCCAGCATCGGCAGGTAAAATGATATTTTCAATACCGAGGATTTCAGCAATTTCGCATGCGTGCAAACCACCGGCACCTCCAAAAGCTACCAATGCAAATTCTTTAGGATTGTAACCTCTTGATATGGAAATTTTACGAATGGCTCCGGCCATAATTTCGTTGGCAATATCAATAAATCCCTTCAAAATTTCTTCTGCTGAATAAAGTTTGCCCGTTCCAATTTTAATATCCTGAATCAGTTTATTCAGCTTTTTACTTGCATCGTCTCTAAATACGGGGATTCCAAACTGACTGGTTTCGAGCCGGTTGAGCAAAAGGTTTACATCGGTAATTGTCAGTGGTCCACCAGCACCATAACATGCCGGGCCGGGAAATGCTCCCGCACTTTCGGGACCTACAAAAAGTTTGTAGCCATCAAAACCGCAAATCGAACCCCCACCGGCAGCTACCGTTTCAATGGCAATGGCCGGAGATCGGAA
>ENA-ORCQ01000157-ORCQ01000157.1-marine-metagenome-genome-assembly--contig:-NODE-157-length-37282-cov-4.155275_pt1 | contig 37282 bp, 25 predicted proteins | sample MGYA00237780_ERZ508510 | MGnify/ENA primary metagenome ERZ508510 (study PRJEB26181, sample SAMN06268981) | marine metagenome | isolation source: Tt an E2 anaerobic enrichment on eucalyptus from sediment...
CTTTTCCCGGTGATGCCGGCACATTTATACGGCCAGGCCTCAAAGGAAGACATATATTCGGTAATTGCTTATATAAGAACTTTACCTTCGCACGAAAGTTCTGTTCCCCCACCCAATCCAAAATTTCCTTTTAGTTTAATTATGAATTTGATTCCCAAAGAAACTGAAAACGGAACCATTCCGCCAAAAGAAAATATAGTAGAATATGGAAAGTACATGATTACCCTAGCAGCCTGCATCGATTGTCATACGCCAATGGAAAAAGGTCAGTTTAATATGGAACTGGCTTATGCCGGCAACCAGGAATTTAAGTTACCAACAGGAGTTGTCCGATCTTCCAACCTCACACCTGACTTAAGTACAGGAATAGGTGGCTGGTCGGAAGAAGTTTTTTTAAACCGGTTTAAAATGTACTCCGATTCGGCTTATGTTGTACCGACAGTAAGCGAAGGTTTTAATACCATTATGCCCTGGACGGTTTATACGAAAATGGATGAATATGACTTAAAAGCCATTTATGCCTATTTAAAATCGCTGGATCCTATTTCTAATCAGGTTGAGAAATTTACACCAAATTAAAACTAACCGCCTATTTTGTTATAGACTGTTTGCAAAATTTCCGATTCAAGCTTTTTGGCATTGCCCAGAATATGCTCAGCTTTTTTATTAACAGCTTGTAGATATCCTGCATCATTTAAATCAGCAGCGTTTATTTTTACATTTAAATAAGCACCTTCAACTGCAGCTTTAGCGCACAGTGCTCCAACACCTGCATCGGATACTGAATTTGGGTTTCCAATTTCGGCCATGGCCTTTATAACTTCCATTGAATCATATGCCAATTGCATCACTTTTAATGGAACTTCAATAGCATTTTTTGTAGCTTTTTCGATTGCTTTCTTACGAATCTCAATTTCTGAGTTGTTTGATTTGGGTAACCCAAATGCGTTCATTATCTGGTTAAAAGCTTCTGTATCTTCATCAACACAATTTACCAACGCCGTATGGTAGTATTTTCCTTTTTCTGCCCATTCTGAAAATTCCTCCCACCGGTCATCCCAAGCTCTTTTGTGTGCCGAAAGATTTGCGACCATTGTTGCAAGAGATGCCCCCAGCGAACCAATATATGCTGAGACCGAACCACCTCCGGGAGCCGGAGATTCAGACGCCGTTTCCTCCGAAAAACTTTTTAACGTTAAATCAATGAGCTGATTACCCGATTTGTCTTCGATCACATATTCAATAATCTTTTTCTTTGGATCGAAAGGTCCAAGTTCATCAAGGCCAAGAGATTTGACAGCAATTTTTATAATTTCATCATCAGAGATTCCAATGGAACGTTGTTGTTTTTTTAGGAAATATTTTCCGGCATCGAGCATTGCACTGAGTGGAATTAATCCGACCAACTCTGATCCGGTAACACGTATACCTCTTTTCCTTGCTTTTTCACAAACTTCATCAAAAGCAATGTGAACGGGAGTAACTGTAATATCGGTAAGATTTATTGAAATCTGAGCAATTCCATATTCTTCAATATACCATCCTATTGCCCTTGTTTTTTTAAGTGATCCCGGAATTCTTACAGGTTCACCATTTTCATCGGTCACAATTTTACCTGTTATCGGATTTCCTTCTCGTTTTACTCTCCCTGCCTCGCGTATGTCAAAAGCAATAGCATTGGCTCTTCTGGTAGATGTAGTATTTAAATTAACATTATAGGCAATTAAAAAATTTCTGGCTCCAATTGCCGTTGCACCTGATTTTGCCACCTTTTCAGAATAAACTGACGGGCCAAAATCGGGTTTCCATTTATCGCTTTGAATTCTTTCTTTTAGTGCTTCGTATTCTCCCGATCTGCAGTTCGCAAGACTTCTTCGTTCTTCTTTAAATGCTGCAAACTCGTAACTAAAAACCGGGATTCCGAGTTCTTTCCCTACCCTTTCGGCTAATTTTCTGGCATATTCAACTGCTTCCTCCATTGTTACATTGGCAACGGGTACCAGAGGACAAACATCGGTTGCACCAAAACGAGGATGCTCTCCGGAATGCTGACTCATATCAATTAATTCAGCAGCTTTTTTAATACCACGAAAAGCTGCCTCAACTGCATCATCCGGAGATCCAACAAAGGTTACTACAGTTCTGTTGGTAGCCTGCCCTGGATCCACATCCAAAAGGGAAATTCCTTCAACACTTTTTATGGCGTTGGTAATTTCATTTATTACTGCCATATTTCTTCCTTCCGAGAAATTGGGAACGCACTCTATTATCTTCTTCATTTAAATAATTTCTTTCAAATTTAAATTCGAAAATAGCAACAAAGAATTTTATGGGATATGACTTATTGCAGAAATCCGAAGGTTTGTACTTCACCATTTAAAATAACGGTCTCAATCATATCAGAGCCAAAATGATAAGGTAAGCTTTCAATTCCTTCCGCCTCTGTTGTGATAAACAGATTAGCAATTTTACCTTTAGCTATACTGCCCAGGCTATCGCTGATTCCCATCGCATAGGCAGTATTTAAGGTTGTAGCATTAATTACTTCCTCGGGCAACATATTATATTTGATACATCCAAGAGATGAAATAAAACTCATATTTCCACTGGGTGATGAGCCGGGATTAAAATCAGAGGCAAGGGCAACTGGCAATCCTGCATTTATCATTTTACGAACGGGTGATAACTCAAGGTTCAGAAAAAAAGCAGCTCCGGGTAACACTGTTGGCATAGTTTCAGAGTCTTTTAAAACTGCAATTTCTTCATCGCCAACATATTCAAGATGGTCGACTGAAAGGGCATTGTATTTTACTCCTACCTGAATACCTCCTGAAAGTCCCAGCTCATTGGCATGAATTTTAGGTCGTAATCCATATTTCATTCCGGCCATTAAGATTCTGTCGGTTTGTTGTGGTGTGAAAAATCCTTCATCACAAAAAACATCAATATAGTCGGCTAGCTCTTCCGATGCAACCTGTGGAATCATTTCATTAATAACCAAATCCACATAGTGCGAAACATCATTTTTATAATTTTCAGGAATAGCATGTGCTCCGAGAAAAGTAGAGCGTACACAAAGAGGCGCTGTTTCTTTTATCATTCGGATTACCCGCAACATTTTAAGTTCATCCTCAGTGTTAAGCCCATAGCCACTTTTAATTTCGATGGCGCCTGTTCCCATTTTCATTACCTCAAATATTCTTTCCATGGCGCTGTAATATAAATCTTCCTCTGAAGTTTCGTGCAAACGTTTTGCAGAGTTTAGTATACCGCCACCTTGTTTGGCTATTTCCTGATAAGTTAGTCCCTTAATGCGGTTGACAAATTCTTTTTCGCGTGAATGCGGATAAACGATATGCGTATGAGAATCAACAAAACTAGGATAAACCAAGCGGCCTGAACAGTCTATTTCAACTATCAAATCATCATCGATATATTTTTCTTTTAGCTGATCCATTGATCCAAACTCTTCAATTACCTCATCTCTTATAATTAGAAATGCATTTTTAATTGTGGATACTTTTGCCATGTCTTTACCAGCCCTGAACAAAACCGGTTCTTCTGTAACCTGCACGAGTTCCTTAATATTTTCTAATAATATCTTCATTCTTTTTCTCTCGGTTAATATTCCTTATCAGATTTATAAAAGAAAGTAAATCCTGTTTTTCTGATTCCTAATTTTTTCCTTCCCAAAAAATCCTGAATCTTTTAGGGTCTTTTACTTTGAATTAAAAAGTTACGAAAATGAATTGACAATTCCGAAACAGAATATTAATTACGCAAATATTCCTGAATAATTAAATATTTACTGACTAACATTTAATATTTACTATTTTCGAAAAAAATACTTAATAATGCTAAAAAGAGTACCTCACACTTACGTTATCATATTCGGACTTATTATTTTTTGTGCAATACTAACATGGATTATTCCCGGAGGTGAATTTCAAAGAGAGATTGTTAATGTAAATGGCATTCCACGTGAAGTTATTCAAAGTCAGTCTTTTCAAATTATTGAGAGCGATATTCAAACCTGGCAGATTTTTTCAGCTTTTTTTGATGGTTTTGTAAATACTGCCAATATTATCGCTTTTATCCTTATGATTGGAGGAGCTTTTTGGATTCTTAACGAAAGTAAATCAATCGATATTGGCATTTATTCTTTTCTGCAATTTTCTAAAAAATGGGAAAAATCGCGATGGCTTAAAAAGATTGGCATTAACAATATCATACTTTCAGCAATCATGCTCATTTTCAGCTTATTTGGGGCAGTATTTGGGATGAGTGAAGAAACCATAGCTTTTACCATAATTTTTGTTCCGCTGGCAATTTCAATGGGTTACGATTCGATAGTAGGCGTTTCTTTATGTTTTGTTGCAGCTGCACTGGGTTTTGCAGGAGCATTCTTAAATCCTTTTACTGTAGGAATAGCCCAAGGTTTATCTGATCTTCCTTTGTTTTCGGGAATAGAATACCGAATTTTTATGTGGATAATTATTAATGCAGTTGGTTTTATTTACATTTTAAAGTATGCTTCAAAAGTTCATAAAACTCCAGAAAAATCACTGGTTTATGAAGACGATAAATATTGGCGAAACAGGAATGAAGAAAACACCATGGATTTTGAATTTTTTGTTCCAAAAATAGCATGGATCTCTTTTGGATTTCTTTCGTTATGTCTTATAATTTTTTCAGTATCCTATCCTGTTACAGATTTAAAAATTGGTAATAGCCTGCTTCGTTTTCCCGCAATGCCAATAAGCACTTTACTTTTTGTAATTGCCGGGATTCTTTCTTTACGCAAAACTGTTCATTATTACATATTAAGTTTACTCACATTTACCATTGTTTTCCTTGTAATTGGGGTAATGGGTTATAGTTGGTATGTAATGGAAATTGCCACACTATTTTTGGCTTTAGGAATATTTTCAGGAATAGCAGTTGGAAAAAGTGCCAATGAAATAACTAAATCATTTATCGAAGGAGCAAAAGATATTTTATCTGCTGCCCTTGTAGTAGGACTGGCAGGCGGTATAATTGTAATTCTTGAAGACGGGAAAATTATTGATACCATTTTGTATTATGTATCGCAGTCGATGGAAGATTTGGGGAAGGTTGGCTCTATTAGCACAATGTACCTGATACAAACCTTTTTAAATATTTTTATACCGAGTGGTTCAGGTAAAGCAGCTCTTACAATACCAATGATGTCGCAATTTTCTGATTTAATTGGTATATCGAGACAAGCCACAGTAGTTGCTTTTCAGCTTGGCGATGGTTTTACAAATATGATTACTCCTACATCCGGAGTACTTATCGGGGTTTTAGGAATTGCACGGATTCCTTATGAAAAGTGGTTTAAATGGGTAGCTCCGTTTATAGCTGTATTGATGGTGTTGGGATTCTTGTTATTATTACCGACAGTCCTAATGTCTCTTAATGGATTTTAATCAAAAAAAAAGCTGACTCAATGTTTGAGCCAGCCTTTAATTTTAGTTTAATATTTGATTTACTTACCATCCATTTCAAGAATTTTAAATTCGGTTCGACGATTCTTACGATGTTCTTCCTTGCTACATGGTACTCCATTAGCACATCTGTTAACCAACTGCGATTCACCGTAACCTTTGGCAATAATTCGGTCTTTTTCAATTCCCTTTTCAATAATATAGCCTACCGCAGAATCAGACCTTCTTTGACTTAATTTCATATTATATCTGTCGCTACCGCGTGAATCTGTGTGAGATCCTAACTCAACTTTCCACGAAGGATTGTCGTTTAAAACCTTAACAAGTTTATCGAGTTCGTCGGCTGATTCAGGAAGAATATTCCACTTGTCAAAATCGTAATAGATATTCTCCATAACAAATATCTGTTTAACTTCTACTTTCTCAATCCACAATGTATCTCTGATAATTCCATAAGGTTTATCTATAGTCGAAATTGTTTTAGAGGTATTCATATATCCTTCGTAACTTGTAGATGCGGTTACAGAAGAATTTTCATCCAGTGGCCTGCTTAACAATTCACCAGCTACTTTTGCTGCTATATTATCACTGAATTGCACAACCGGATTCATAAATGGTAACATGGTCTTACTATCCATAACTATTAACTCCAGGCTATATTCTCCCGTAAAGTTTACCTTATAAATATCATCATCCCCAAGACCACCTTCACGTCTCGATACAAAATAACCAACCTTTTGTTTTGGATGAATTACCAACCCAAAGTCATCTTCATCCGAGTTAAATTCATCCAATGGAACCGGAATACCAAAAGTTCCATCTGTATTTAAACAAACATACTGCATGTTAAAATCAGCATTTTCGTCTTCGCCTTTGTTGGTTGCATAAAACAATATGGATCCATTTAAAAAGAAAGGAAACATTTCATCTGCAGACGAGTTTACGGTTTCTCCCAGATTCATTGGTTGACTCCAAACACCATTTTTACGTATGGTCATATAAATATCACTTCCGCCAAAACCGCCAGTTGGTTTGTCTGAAGCAAAAAACAAAGTATCACCAGTTACAGAAATCGCAGGATGACCGACAGAATATGCAGAGTCATTAAAAGGAATTTCTTCTTTTACTTTCCAAATATTGTTTTCCTTTTGTGCAATTATTATTTTAAGCCGGATATCAGCTTTTTGATAAACCTTGTTTCTAACCTCGGGATTTTCGTAGTTATTAATTGTAACGAAAAGTTCTTTGGTTTTATCACAATAAGAAACAGGTCCAGCATGATATCCGGCACTAATATCTTCGAATTCAACTTTTTTTGAACCGGTCACATGACCAAATTCATCAGTTGCTATACTAAACAGGTTATAATAAGTTTTTTTACTTTTTCCTTTTGAAAGTTTTTCAATTTCCTCATTGGAGAAAGCAGAAAGCCATAATTCGCCATCAACGAAAGCGGGTCCAAAATCGCTTTGAGTTGTGTTAATATCAGTTTTTTCAATTTCTATTTCTCTGAATTCAAAAAAGTCGCATCCATTTTGAGCAGACAATAACATAGGAGTAATTGCCATAAACAGTAAAACTAATCTTCTCATAGTTGTTTCAATTTAGGATTTGTTTGTAAATCGAAAAATGTTTTACAAAAAAAATGCCAAACACATAAATCACTGGCTAACTGTATACTACGAAAGTTACTCAGTCCAATAAAGAAACAATTTGAATCAGTTTTGATTATTTTCTTATTTCAAGAAGCACAACATTCTCCACATGATGTGTATGTGGAAACATATCAACCGGTTGCACTTTTTTAACTGAATACATTGAATCCATTAATGCTAGATCGCGAGCCTGAGTTGCCGGATTGCAGCTTACATATACAATTTTTCTCACTCCGGAGTTTAGAATAGCTTCAACAACATCGGCATGCATACCTGCTCTTGGCGGGTCAGTAATAATTATATCAGGTTTGCCATTTTCTGTTATAAAATCCTGGTTTAGAACAGATTTCATATCTCCCGAAAAGAAACCGGTATTTGTGATTCCATTAATGTCTGAGTTGACTTTCGCATCTTCAATCGCCTCCGGAACATATTCAATACCAATAACCTTCTTTGCATTTTTCGCGATAAAATTGGCGATTGTTCCGGTTCCGGTGTAAAGGTCATATACAATTTCATTTCCGGTTAAACCTGCAAATTCCCGGGTAACTTTATATAAACTATATGCCTGTTCAGAGTTGGTTTGATAAAAACTTTTTGGTCCAATTTTAAATTTCAATTCTTCCATTTGTTCATATATAAACCCACTACCATGAAAAAGGACAACATCCTGGTCAGTAATAGTATCATTCCCCTTTGAATTAATTACATACATTAATGAGGTAATTTCAGGAAACTGTTTTTGAATTGATGCCAACAACGCTTCTCTAAGTTCCTTATTTTCAGAATAAAAAGTAAGAACAACCATCACTTCTCCTGTACTGCTTGTTCGGATAATTAAGGTACGCAAAAATCCTTCCTGGGACTTGATATCGAAGAAACTTAATCCATTCTCTATGGCATAATTATAAATAAAATTTCTTATTGAATTAGATGGTTCAGCTTGTAACCAACACTTGTCAATATTGACCACCTTATCGAAAAACCGGGGAACATGAAAACCCAGTGCATTCATATTGCCCGGTTCAGAATCCAATTCATCCTTTTTGAGCCATCGTTTATTACTAAACGTAAATTCCAGTTTATTACGATAAAAGGTATTCTCCTTTGATCCTAATATTGGCATTGTTTCGGGAAGATCAATTTTACCCAACCTTCTTAATTGATCTTCCACCTGTTTTTGTTTATAAATTAACTGCTTATCATATGGCAGGATTTGCCATTTGCAACCACCACAAGCTCCAAAATGCTCACAAAATGCATCTTTCCTGTCATCGGAGTATTTTTGAAAATTGGTAATTATTCCCTCGAAATATTTTTTCCTTTTTTTGGTAACCTGCAAATCAACAATATCGCCCGGAATTGCATAAGTAGTAAAAACAATTTTCTCGTCTTTTCTTGCAATTGCTTTTCCCTCAGCTCCAATATCCTCTATTTTCAAACCTTCAAAAAAGGGTTTCTGTTTTTTTCTTCCCACCGTTCTTAAATTTTTGGCAAATATAGCAGATAATTAAAATCTTTTTATCGATATAGCTGTATGCAAATTCCCATAAAAATACAAAGTTTCCCATTTCGGGAAAACGATACCCTTTTTAATGAATTTCAGGATCTTTACCTTGCACGCATCTTTCGCAAAAACCTTTTTTGGTTATATTTGTTTCGATTTAATGGTTGGTTTTATTTCTATAATAAAACTTAAAAGGGGAAAGTAACTTCTGTATTTATGATTGGTTTTGTGTTTAGGGGTTTGTAAATCATCAATCATCTTCAAAAAGCGTCCATAGTTCTTTCCCCTTCCTTCTTTTTATATCCCGGGTAAATATTCCGATTATCATGAATTCATCAAGATAAAACTATTCATGTTTAATCATTATCTTTGCGCACTTTCAATTTTAATATGATTTCGTTAGATAAAATAAGTTTGAATTTTGGAGGTTTTGATTTATTTAAAGATCTCAGCTTTTTAATCAATCCAAAAGACAGAATTGGTTTAATTGGTAAAAATGGTGCCGGTAAAACTACCCTCCTAAAAATTATAAAAGGAATTGATACTCCAAGTTCCGGAAATATTGCTTATCCGAAAAACATTACAATAGGTTATTTGCCCCAGCAAATGAAGTTAAACGACTCCCGAACTTTAAAAAAGGAAACCGAACTTGCATTTGATGAGCTATTGAAGCTAAAGAAAAAAATTGCTGTTTTAAATAATGAAATTGCTGAAGACGAAGATTATCACTCAGATGAATATTTAAAAAAACTGGATGACATTCATGAACTAAATGAAAGGTATAATATTCTTGGAGGCGACAATTATGAAGCTCAGCTGGAACAAACCCTGATTGGACTTGGATTTGAACGTTCAGATTTTAATCGACCAACGTCAGAATTTAGCGGAGGATGGAGAATGCGTGTTGAACTTGCTAAGTTACTTCTGCAAAAGCCCGATTTATTTTTATTGGATGAGCCAACCAACCACCTGGACATTGAATCGATACAATGGCTTGAAGATTTTTTAAAAAACTACAGTGGTGCGATCATTCTTGTTTCGCACGACAAAGCATTTTTAAATGCTGTATGTAATCGTACAATTGAGATTTCGCTTGGAAAAATAACTGACCAGAAAATGTGCTATTCAGATTTTGTCAAGTGGAAAAAAGAACAGCGCGAAATTCAGATTGCGGCATATAAAAATCAACAAAAACAAATTGAGGATATAGAAACTTTTATTGAAAGGTTTCGATATAAGGCCACCAAAGCAGTACAGGTACAATCCAGGATTAAACAACTGGAAAAAATGGATCGTCTGGAAATTGAAGAAGTAGACAATTCTGCTCTTAAAATTAATTTTCCACCTGCACCAAGATCCGGCAGAGTTGTCGTTGATGCAAAAAACATTTCAAAAAATTATGATCATCTTGTTGTTTTAAACAACATTGATTTAAAAGTTGAGCAAGGAGAAAAAATTGCTTTTGTAGGAAGAAACGGTGAAGGAAAAACTACACTTGCCAGAATTATAATGGGAGAATTACAACACCAGGGTACTGCACAACTTGGACATAATGTAAAAATCGGATATTTTGCACAGAATCAGGCACAATTATTAAATGAAGGTATTACGGTTTTTGAAACCATAGATGAAATTGCTGTTGGAGAAGTAAGAACCAAAATTCGTGATATCCTTGGAGCTTTCCTTTTCTCAGGAGAAGACGCAGATAAAAAAGTAAAAGTTTTGAGTGGTGGGGAGAAAACAAGGCTGGCTATGATTAAGTTAATGCTGGAGCCTGTAAATTTTCTGGTTCTTGATGAACCAACAAACCACCTTGATATCCGCTCTAAAGAGATACTAAAAAATGCCTTGATCAATTTTACCGGAACAGTATTGTTGGTATCTCATGACCGGGAGTTTTTAGATGGACTTGTAAATTGTGTTTATGAATTCAGAAACAAAAAAATAAAACAACATTTGGGTGGTATTTATGAATTTCTTGAAAAAAAGAAAATAGAATCGTTAAAGGAACTGGAAGTAAACAATACCGCTAAAAAAACAAATAAATCAAATATTTCTAAAAATGGTTCATCTCAGGAGTTAAGTTTTCAGGAACGTAAAGAGATCAACAAAAATATTTCGCGACTTGAAAAACAGGTTGAAAAAACCGAGTTGGAAATACACACTCTTGAAACTGAAAATGCAGAATTAGAAAATATACTATCTTCAGCTGAACAATTGGACGACCAATCCATTTTTGAAAAATATGAAACACAAAAAGAGAGTCTAAAACTTGCAATGGAAAATTGGGAGAAATTAAACGAGGAACTTGAGGATTGGAAAACAAAAAAGACCTGGTAATAATGGGAAAAGATGATTTTATTTTTGGAACCCGGGCAGTTATTGAAGCAATCAATACCGGAAAAAATATTGAGAAAGTATTTATAAAAACTGGCAGCAATAATGAGTTAATCCAGCAGTTACTTTCAGTCATTAAGGAAAATAATATTGTTTACCAGTTTGTTCCCGTTGAAAAAATAAACCGTATTACAAGGAAAAATCACCAGGGTGTTTTGGCGTTCATATCACCAATTGAATATACTGATATTGAAATGTTATTGCCTACGCTTTATGAATCAGGGAAAGATCCGCTTATTCTGATTCTTGACCAGATAACCGATGTAAGAAACTTTGGAGCAATTGCCCGGTCAGCAGAATGTGCCGGTGTGAATGCAATAATTATCCCTGATAAAGGAATGGCACGTATTGGAGCCGATGCTGTAAAAACTTCGGCAGGAGCGTTACATCATATCCCTGTATGTAAAGAAAAAAATCTCTTGAAAACCATAATTTTTTTAAAAGACTCCGGTATTCAAATAGTGGCATCAACAGAAAAAGCAGAAAAATTATACACGGATGGTAATTTTAAGACCCCTGTTGCAATTGTAATGGGTTCTGAGGAAAGAGGCATCTCAAATTCGATTTTAAACATTGCCGACCAAAAACTAAAAATACCCTTACATGGTAATATTGAATCACTTAATGTTTCTGTTTCGGCGGCTTTAATGGTTTACGAAGCTGTAAGACAGCGTAATTAATCCAATACCTGTATTGTTCTTTTAAAAGACTCTTCGAGTGAAATAAATGTTTCTGTACTTGAAACACCTGGAATTTTCTGAATTTGTCCGCTTAAAATAGTTTTAAGGTGCTCGTTGTCTTTTGCATAAACCTTGATAAAAATTGCATATTGCCCCGTTGTATAATGACATTCCACAATTTCAGGAATACTTTTCAGACGTTCAACAACTTCAGTAAATAACCCTCCTTTATCCAAAAAAATCCCGATATACGTACATGTTCTGAAATCCACTTTTTTAGGATCGATATGATAACCGGAGCCAATAATTACGCCTAATTCAATCATACGGTTAACACGCTGATGAATTGCAGCACGCGAAATTCCAACTTCAACTGCTACATCCTTAAATGGAGTTCTTGCATTTTTAGTAATTATATCTAAAATCTTTAAATCAATTTCATCCAGCTTATTCCTCAGAGTCATAACTTACATATTTCCAGCAAAATTAAGAATTCCTTATCAAAATAACCAGATTTGACATAAAGAATAGTTGAAAAGTAACAAATTGAAAACATTAAGGTAAAACAATCATTTTCCTCCTTTTTGTTATCAAAAGGTTAACAAAAAATAATCATTATTTACTTTTTTCTATTTTTTATGTTGTGAAATACATCATATGATATTTTTATTATATTTTTGTAACACAAAGACAGCAAACTTTAAAATTTTACAGATATGAAAAACACTAGTACGTGGTGGGCAATTCTTGGCCTGCTTATTCTTGTTGCAATCGTTGGAGTTTTTATACCGGCAAGTGCTGGAATTACTGATTTATCACAGTTAGATTCGGGTGATACTGCCTGGATGTTAACCGCAACCGGTTTGGTTTTATTGATGACTCCTGGATTGGCTTTATTTTACGGAGGTATGGTTCATCAACGAAACATCATCTCTACCATGATGCAGAGCTTTATAGCCATGGGAATTGTAAGTGTTCTGTGGGTAGTAGTTGGATTTAGTATTGCGTTTGGAGAAAGTATTGGTGGGGAAGGATTTGGACTGTTTGGTAATCCTTTAACTTTTTTTATGTTTAAAGATGTGGGTTTTGGTGCTCATCCCGATTTGGCCCCTACATTTCCTTTGGCAGTCTTTGCTATGTTTCAATTAAAATTTGCCATCATAACACCGGCACTTATAACCGGTTCGTTTGCCGGAAGAGTTCGTTTCAGGGCTTATATGCTGTTTATGGTATTATTTGTAATCTTTATTTACGCACCATTGGCACACTGGACCTGGCATCCAAACGGATTCCTTCGTAACTGGGGTGTACTCGATTTTGCCGGAGGTACCGTAGTTCATATGTCGGCCGGTTTTGCTGCACTTGCAGGTGCCATGTTTTTGGGTAGAAGAAAAGATGCCAATAAAGAATTTAAACCGGCTAATATCCCTTACATTTTGTTAGGTGCTGGCATGCTTTGGTTTGGATGGTTCGGATTTAATGCAGGTTCGGCATTGGCAGCTGATGCGGTTGCGGCATCAGCATTGGTAAATACAAACACTGCATCGGCAGCGGCCATGTTAACCTGGATTTTCTATGATGCTGCACAAGGCAAAAAGCCTTCCGCAGTTGGAGCTTCAATTGGTTTGGTAGTTGGATTGGTGGCAATTACTCCGGCAGCCGGATTTGTAAATGTGGGATCCAGCATTACCATTGGTGTTATTGCGGCAATTGTAAGTAATTACGCCATTACGCTTCGCACAAAATCAACTCTTGACGATACACTGGATGTATTCCCGGCACATGGTATGGGAGGTATTGTTGGTATGTTGGCAACAGCAATATTTGCCAATGAAGTAGGATTAATCCATGGAGAAATAACAACTTTCCTTTACCATTTACTAGCACTTGTAATTGTTGGTATTTTTACATTTGGAGGCTCAATGTTAATGTACAAAATTACCGATATGATTGTTCCGATGAGAATTTCTCCTCATGGTGAAAAAATCGGATTGGATATTAGTCAGCATGACGAATCTTATAACTTTGTTTATAAAGAAGATTAATTAGGTTTAATATTTTATTTACAAATTATAAAGGTTGTTCAGAAATGGACAACCTTTATGTTTTATAGTCCGGTAAAACTTATTAACCCACCATTTTTTATATTTTTGTTTACTCAAATTACAACAATAAATTATTCAAGAAACTTAAAGAAAATGAAACCAACACTATTAATATTGGCAGCAGGAATGGGAAGCCGTTTTGGAGGATTAAAACAGGTTGAACCGGTGGGCCCGAATGGAGAAGCAATAATCGATTATTCTATTTACGATGCAATCAGAGCAGGCTTTGGAAAAGTAGTTTTTATTATTCGTGAAAGTTTTGCTGATGCGTTTAAAGAAAAATTTGAAACTAAACTAAAAGGTAAAATTGAAGTAGATTATGTTTTTCAGGAGCTGGATATGTTACCCGAAGGATATACTTTACCCGAAGGAAGAGAAAAACCCTGGGGAACGGCTCACGCAATTCTTTGTGCCAAAGATGCCGTTAAAGAACCGTTTTGTGCTTTAAATGCCGATGATTTTTATGGCAGAAATGCTTACAAAGTTATGGCCGATTTCCTGGTTGCTTCCAAAGATTCTTCGGAATATTCAATGGTAGGTTATAAATTAAAACATACACTATCTGATTTTGGATCTGTATCTCGCGGTATTTGCGATGTTGATGCTGAAAACAACCTGAAAAAAATAGTAGAAACCATTAAAATAGTAAAAAGAGGTGACGATGTAATTTCCATCGAAGAAGATGGAAGTGAAACTCCACTTACAGGAAATGAAAATGCCTCGATGAATATATGGGGTTTAAAACCATCGGTATTCGAAAAACTTGAAAAAGATTTTATTGAATTCTTAAAAACGGAGATCGATAAACCAAAATCCGAGATGTATATACCTTCTGTAATCTTTGATTTCATCCAGGCAAAAGATGCAACTGTTAAAGTTCTTGAAGCCGATTCTCCATGGTTTGGAGTTACTTACAAAGAAGACAAACCACTGGTAATTGACAAAATAAATAAGTTAATTGCAGATGGTGAATACCCGGAAAAACTTTGGGATTAGGAAGTTGGAAGCTGGAAGACCGAGGAAAAACAGGATACTAGCTTGTAAATACTTATCAAACAACACTTTAAATGAATTTCGATTTAAGGAATATTGCAAATAGTTTTCAAATCGAAGGAGATGTAAAAGAAATCAAAACCCTTGGCGAAGGATTTATTAACGATACCTTTATCATCGAAACCAAGGGGGATTCTCCCAATTATATCCTTCAACGTAAAAACAAGAATATTTTTCATCCTATCCCCGATATGATGAACAATATTCAAAAAGTCTGCACTCATATTAAAAAGAAGGTGGTAAAAAAGGGGGGTGATCCATTACGAGAAGCAATGACCATAATTCCTGCGAAAGATGATAAGCTTTATTTTCTTGATAATAAAGATGAATACTGGGCAGTTTGTTTATTTATAGAAGATACAATTGCATACAACGGAGCTGAAACCCACGAACTTGCTTGTGCGGGTGGAAAAGGAATCGGTAAATTTCAATCTTTGGTTGCCGATTTAAAAGAACCTCTTGTAAATATTTTACCGGGATTTCACGATATAAGATATCGATATAAACAATGGGATGAAGTTTTGGCGAAAAATCCGGTTGGAAGAAAAGATAAAGTAGCTGAAGAGATTTTATGGATTGAAAGTCGAAGGGATGAAATGTTGAGCTTTTACGAGTTAATTGAAAAGGGAGATATTCCTACACGAATAAGTCATAACGATACAAAAATCAACAATATTTTATTCGATAAAAAAGGTGAAGTACTTTGCGTAATTGATTTGGACACAGTACTAAGCAGTACCGTTTTGAATGATTTTGGAGATGCCATCAGAACTTACACCAACACTGGTTTGGAAGATGACACCAACCTTGAAAATGTATCGATGGATATTGAATTTGTCAGGGCTTTTGCGGAAGGTTATCTAAGCGAAACCAAATCTTTCCTTACGGAAAAAGAAATTGAATACATGGCTTTTTCGGCAAAATACATTACTTACGAGCAAGTACTCAGGTTCTTAATGGATTATATTGATGGCGATAACTATTATAAAGTAAAATCACCGGAACACAATTTAATTAGAACGCGAGCTCAATACAAATTGCTTAAAAGTATGGAGGAGCAGTTTGAAGAAATGAATGATATCGTAAAGGAATTTATAAATTAAAATTTCCTACAAAATCCTCACATAATAAGCCGCTCTTTCCACTCCTTCAGAATCTATCATTCCGGTTTCAAGTTCGTGACTTCCGGCAGGCACAGTCATTTTAAAACTTACAAAGGGCTGGCTTGCATCAAGATTTGAGGTTATTTCCTGGTTTTGTCCGGCAATTTTAATCCAGGCTTTCTGCACGTCAAATGCTTTTCCTACCGGATATAATTGGCCGGCCTCATCAATATCGCCGGAAGGTGCCTCTGCATTTAACGGCAGGTTTGCTTCGGGTGACCATCTGAACAATTGAATTTCATATTCTTTTTCTTCGGCAAAATTTAATGCCCAATGCCCATCAGCTTCTGTTAAATTTCTCAATTGATTTTGATTCCACGTAATAAAACCGTCACTAATTAAATCGTGACTGCTTAAAATCACCGGGTGTTCTTTTGAAAAATCAACACTTATTTCCGTTGGATCCTGTCCGTTTTTTGATACTTTTTCCCACCAAAGTTCATATTCCTGTTTTAGTTTTTCAACTACTTCAGGATGAGACTCTGCAACATCTGTTTTTTGCCCCGGGTCGGTTTCCATATCGTATAATTCCTTTCCGTCAATCAATCGCCATTTGTTGGTCATTATCGAGCAGTCTTTCCATTTTTTCAACTCCTTCATTCGTTGAGTATCCGTAATTACCACTCTGTCTTTTGGCACATTTCCTTCGAAATAATCTCTCAAACTGATCCCGTCAAACTCCAAAGATTCCGGCAAATCCAAATTACAATAATCAGCTAAAGTCGGGAAAACATCTGTATACGAAGAAATGGATTTGATATCCTTTCCGCCGACAAAATTATTTTCAGGCCAGCGCACAAAAAAAGGCACACGGTGTCCGCCCTCATACTTCGAAACTTTCATTCCCCGCATACCGGCATTGTAGCCTTTTTGAATAAATCCTTTATTATCCAGCTTTACACCCGCTGATGTGCCGTTATCCGTTGTAAAAATGAAAATGGTATTATTTTTTAATCCCCATCCATTCAGTTTTTCGTCCAGAATTTTGAGATTGTTATCAATATTGGTAATCATTCCGTAAAAGGAAGCGTTTGTAATTTCAGGATTTTTATCATAAATGTCGCTGTATTTTTTCGCTACCCGAAATGGCCCATGCGGAGCATTGGTAGAAATGTAGCAGAAGAAAGGATTTTCCTTATTTTTTTCTATAAACTTAATAGCCTCATCAAACCAGATATCGGTGCAATAACCTTCGAATTTCTCGGGTTCTCCGTTTCTGAAATAGGTATCATCAAAATAGTCGTTATTCCAATAATCAGGTGCCTGCCCCACTCCACCTGCCTTATGGTACAAAGCTTCCTGAAATCCACGATCATGGGGACGAAACGGAAAATTATCTCCCAGGTGCCACTTCCCAAACATCCCTGTTTTATATCCATTATCGGTAAAAGCATCGGCCAAAGTATATTCTTCTTTTCTCAGCAATTCGCGACCCAGAATGGTATGCCAGACATTTACATGATTACAGTTTTTCCCGGTCATTAATCCTGCCCGTGTTGGTGCACAGGTTGTACCACAATGGTAGTTGGTAAACCTGATACTTTCTTCAAAAAGTTTGTCCATTTGAGGAGTTATTATCCATGGATTTCCATGACATGCCAAATCTCCATACCCTTGATCATCAGTGATTACTATAATTACATTTGGAGCAGGATTTTCTTTTTCGGTTTTGCAGCCAAAAAGAACAATTAAAAAAAGAACCATTACTGCCTTAAACCAAATAGTTTTCATAAGTTTAGGATTAGAAATGAATGTGTTTTGCTTCCACTTTTTCACCTAAAAAAAGTGCTGCTTTATTTTCAAATTTATCTTTCGATTCTGTGGTCTGAAATTCAACCTTTCCTTTTTTTGTAATCTTTTTATTTAATTCGGGGTGACGCGCTAAATAATCTTCCAGCTTTTCAGCAACTATTTTTCCTTGCTCTACAATTTTGGTATTTACCGGCACATATTTTTTAATTGAATCGATTAACAATGGATAATGCGTACACCCCAAAATCAGGGTATCCAGATTTGCATCTTTTTCAAAAATTGAATCGATATTTTTTTTGATAAAATATTCAGCACCTTCCGATCCAATTTCATTATTCTCAACTATAGGAACCCACATTGGACAAGCCTCCTGAACAGTTGAAACTACTTTTCCTCCCGACCATTTTTGTAGTTCAATGGGGTATGATTCTGACACCACCGTTCCAACAGTTCCTAAAACACCCACATGTCCATTTTTTGTAATCTCTGCTACTTTTTCGATACTGGGTCTGATTACACCCAACACCCTTCTTTCCGGTGCCAGTTTTGGTAAATCGAGTTGCTGGATATTTCGCAAAGCCTTAGCTGATGCAGTATTGCATGCCAGAATCACAAGGTGACAGTTTTGACTAAAAAGATACTTAACTGCCTGCAATGTATACTCATAAACTACTTCAAACGACCTTGTTCCGTATGGTGTTCGGGCATTGTCCCCTAAATAAAGAAAATCGCAGTCGGGCAATGATTTGACCAATTCTTTTAGCACAGTCAATCCACCATATCCCGAATCAAAAACCCCGATTGGAGAGTGAGTCATAGGTTCAGTTTGAAAAATTAAAGTTCCACCACTTTTCGGTACGCCTCATCGTAATATCTTCCCAGGTTCGACCAGTCGAAATGCAAGGATTCTTCCTCGCAACGGTAACGTAAAGCAATTCTCTCCCTTCGGTTTAATTGCACAAACTCAAACATTTTGTTGGCAAGGTCTTCAGCAATATCAAAAAAGTCTCGTCCCATCCGGTTAATAATATACATTCCTTTTTCATCATGGTCAGGTATATTATTTACAACGTAATCGCCAAAACCGGCAATTTCACTGGTTATTGAAGGTAATCCACTTGCCAGGCACTCAAGCGGGGTATATCCCCAGGGCTCGTACATACTTGGAAAAATTCCTAAATGGCATCCCCGAACAAAAGTGTTGTAATCCATTCTGAAAAGTGGATTTGAAGTCGCTATAAAATCAGGATGATAAACAATTTTAACCTTGTCGTGTCTGTTATTGACCATATTCGATGATCGAAGGAAATTTAAAATATCATCTTTCGAATCGTCTTTTAAAGTATGCGTAACCACTTTAGGAAGATGATGTGTTTTCCAGCTCTGAATATTACGTCTTAATTTTAACCTTAGGTAATCGTCAACCATTTTGGTTAAATCGGGAAACTCATAAGGACCTTCTGCTGAGGTAATCTGAGTATATAATCTTTTTCCAACCTGTTCTTTGATTTCTTCACAAACCCTCCAAACATCTTCGATTTGTGCTTTTGCCTGTAAAACCTCAGGATTGATTGTATAAAACGGTTGCCGGGTGATAAAAAAAGTAACAACAGTAGTATCTATGTTGGCCACCTGCATTTTATAATTTAATCGTGCAAGTGCTTCAAGGGTTAAATCGTATCCTTTATTATGATATTCATATCGTCCGGAAGTAAAAAAATACAAGGTATTATCCAAATCGAAAGGATAACTCTGGAAGAAATGCCCCATCACAAAATTGTGAATTTGGTCTTTTACCTTAACATGTTGATTCTGTATGTGGTGAAGTGCTTCAAAACGCTCTATATTTAATCCGTTTGGTAAGATTATATCGGGCGAACGACCTAACAAATGGGTACATTCTTTACCTGTTATTTCACTAACCGTAGACAGAATATGTGCTCCATGTGCAGATGCACGCTCAATCTCTGCGATAGGTTTTACATTGAATTTCTCAGCTTCTTCTTCCCAGTTGTAAAAAGCAAGATGATCGTAAAATTTAGGATCATTCATGGCCAGGTATCTTCCCAACAAAGTTGCATGAGTGGTAAATACTATTTTTACATTCAGTTTTTCTCTTCTTAGTCCCGGTATTGGCAATCCAGCCATCCACTCATGAAAATGTACGATAATCTTGTCTGCTCCAAGCTGGTTCAAATCAAGGCATCTGAAAAATTCCGTCACCTGAAATCCAAAAGCAGCAACCTTGTCTAGCAATTCATCTCCGCCAGGGATAGAAATATGATAATCACTCCATAAGGAATGTTTTATTTCGCTCAGCATATCGTAAACCGAGTAAGGATCAAACAAAACTACATTTGGTCTTCCTGAAACAATCCATTGTCCGTAGTGTACGCCAAATCCTCTTTCCTGAAGTTTCAATACTGCTTTCCCTATTGGAGATTCAGTTTCATGCACAGGATCAAAATGCGCAGCGGCCTGATCAGCAAAATATGGCCCAATCAAACAATAATTTTCTTTACCCCACTTATTGATTACAGAAGGTACTTTTGATCGAATAACAGTATAAATTCCTCCTACCTGGTTGCATACTTCATAAGCTGATTCGAACAAAAAAGAGTTTTGAGGTATACCTTCCTGTGCAGTTTCCACCATTTCTTTCTTTGCCATATTGTTTGGTTAATTCTTAAGTTTCTTCTCAATCAATAAATATAAGTTTAAATAGGTAAGATAGCAACTGTAAAAAAGTTTTTAGCAAAAAAAAGCCATCCGTTAAACGAATGGCTTCCATATTTGTAAATATTTTTTTTATTGAATTCCAAGATTGGTTTTTACCAATGGCAGGACATCCATACTTTCATTTGATTTGTACAATACTACTTTTGTACCAATATCAAAAACATAAATTAAACCTTGTGCTTTTGCTACTTCTTCAATTGCTTTTTCTGCTTTATCAAAAACGGGTTGCAACAGTTCCGCCTGTTTCTCCTGAAGTTGTTGCTGTGCAGTTTGCTGGTAATTCTGAATTCTTTGCTGCATACCCTGAATTTCCTCTACTTTAGCATTCTTTTTAATATCAGAAACATCGTCTCCCATAGTTTCAAATTCTGTCATTGCCGTTTGTAGATTTTTTTGAAGTTCCCCGAATACCTCTTCCAAATCTCCCTGGAACTTATTAAATTCAGTTTCTGCTACAGCTCTTTCCGGCATAACCTGTATTAATGCCTGTAAATCGATGTGGCCAAATTTTGGCGCCTGAGCGCTAACAGAAGCAGTAATTCCTACAAAAAGAACAACAGCTATAAATTTCATTAAATTCTTCATAATCAGTGTAAATGTTAAAATTTTTGGTTGCAAATATAATTAATAATCATTTATATCCTAGCTTTTGTAAAACCTGATCACTTAAATCAAATTTAGGGTTGGTAAAAAACAGGGTTGTACCCCCGGCTTTATCAAAAATTAAGGCATAATTTCCTTCGCTTGAGAGTTCCTGGACAGCGGTAAAAATATCATCCTGAATGGGTTTTACCAGACTCTGACGTTTTTTAAATAAATCTCCGTTAGGTCCAAAATATTTTCTCTGAAGCATTTTGTAATCTTTTTCTTTTGTAATGATTACATCTTCGCGCTTGCGTTTCATATCTTCAGAGAGTAAAACACTTTCCGCCTGAAAATCTTTGTACATCTGCTCTATCTCTGAATGAATGGACTCCAGTTCTTTCTGATATTGAGAAGATAACTGATCCAGCTGATTTTGGGCTGCTTTATAAGCCGGAATATTTTCCATAATATACTCGGTATCTATAAAAGCCATTTTTTGGGCACTTACCATAAATGCCAAACCGATTATTGCTAAGGATAAAACTATTTTTTTCATTGTTCTAATTTTTTTTGATTAACACCTGTTAGTTATCATATTCCATGCCAAAACCTTAAGCACTAAAATTGTTGACCAATTACAAAGTGGAAATTACTTCCTCCTGCATTAGGATCCCAAGGTACTGTATCAAAGCCATAACCCCAGTCAATACCCATCAAACCAAACATAGGAAGGAAAATTCTGACTCCTACACCTGCTGAACGATATAACTTGAATGGAACATATTCATGAAACGACATACCTGCATTACCGGCTTCAAGGAAAGTAAGTGCATAAATAGTTGCGCTCGGTTTTAAGGTAATCGGATAACGCATTTCAAGCGTAAATTTCGAATACATATTCGAACCACTGCGCGACTGGCTCAAACTGTAATCTTTATATCCCCGAAGTGCTATATAATCTGTACCATATATATTATAACCTGACATACCTGATCCCCCAACAATAAATCCTTCAAATGGTGATTTTTTATGCGGGTCATAATACCCCAGGAATCCTAACTCAATTGCTGTTCTCAACACCAGGTTTGAATTCTTGGATAACGGATTGAACAACTGACCTTTTAACAACCATTTATGATATTCAATCCACTTGTATCGTTCATTATTGGAAACAGACGGTGAACTGTAATCAGTGTTGGTAAACCATGAATACGGCGGAGTTAATTTCAAAGACAATGAGAAACTTGAACCGGTGCGCGAATAAAGAGGATTATCTATTGAACTTCGACCAAATACAGTCTTAATACTAAAGTTGTTGAATGTTCCGTTTACCTGTCCGGTTGAGTCAGCCAGGAAATAGAAATAATTCCCCATATTCTGGAGGTTATAATGTTCAAAAGAAACCTCGTGATACATTGTAAAATAATCATCAGGCCACGACAATCGATATCCATAACCTAAAGCAAGAGCTGTGGTTTCCCAAATCTGGTCACTATCGTCATTAATGTTTTCCGATTCGTAATTATACTGGTATTGAGGATAACCTCCGTATCCGCCATAACCATACGGATCGTATCCATAACCACCGCCATAACCATAACCATAGCCACCATAACCTCCGTAACCTCCGTAGCCATAAGGATTATAGCCATAGCCACTACCGCCATACGGATTATAGGATTGATAGTATTTGTTTGCACTGTAGTTAATACGTGAATGCGACAATGAAAGTGAAAACGAATTTGGTTTTTTGCCTCCCAGCCAGGGTTCAATAAACGAAAGACTTATTGTACGATAATACTTGCCACTGGTTTGAAAACGTAAACCAAGTGTTTGTCCGTCACCTGTTGGAAGGGGTTTCCATGCTTCCTTATTAAATATGTTCCGAACAGAGAAGTTGGCGAATTTTAAACCAATCGAGCCAACAAACATTCCAGCGCCCCAACCACCTGAGAGTTCAATCTGGTCGTTTGCTTTTTCCTGTAGTTGATATTCGATATCCACTGTCCCGTTTTCAGGATTTGGTTGAACGTCAGGAACAATGGCTTCCGGATCAAAATGTCCCAATTGAGCAAGCTCCCTGTACGATCGCATTAAGTTAGACTTACTAAATAAATCACCGGGGAAAGTATATAATTCTCTACGTGCTACATGTTCGTGTGTTTTTGTATTCCCGACAATTCGTACTTCGTTTATGGTTGCCTGTTTTCCTTCTGAAATACGCATTTCATAATCGATAGAATCTCCGTCAATATTTACTTCAATCGGGTCGAGCTGAAAAAACAAATATCCCTTATCGAGGTACAGGTTATTTAATCCTTCATCGTTATCAAAAAGCCTTTTATCCAGAATTTTCTGATTAAAAACATCACCCTTCTTGATTCCCAAAACTGTAGAAAGATATTCAGAAGGATAAATCGTATTTCCAACCCATCTGATATCACCAAAATAATATTTGTTTCCTTCTTCAACCTCCAAATCGATATTTACCCGTGGTTTACTCTTTTTACCAACCGATACCTGGTAAATTGAATCTCTGATGATAATAGCATCCCGGTATCCTTTTTCGTTGTACTTATCAATCAGTAATTTTTTATCATTTTTGAATTCTTCCTGAAGAAACTTTTTTGTTTTAAAAGTATTACGAAGCGACTTTGAATTGGTTTTTTTCATTGCCCTCTCCAGTGTAATATAACTGAGCGCTTCGTTTCCGGTGATAAAAATTTCATTTACTTTCACCTTTTGCTTTTTGTCTACATAAATGTCCAGAATCAAACTGTTATTTTGTGTAGTATCATCGCGTTGCACAATGTTAACTTCGGTATTTAAAAATCCTTTTTCAAGAAATATACCTTTGATTATTCGTTCTGCATTTATCACCTGGTTATCTGTAAGCTGACTCCCTTTTAACAACAGAACTTTATCAGTAATATCATCTTTTTCAGATTTTGACACTCCCATAAAATTAACATCTGATAAGCGTGGACGTTCCTGAAGATAGATATCGAACCAGATTTTATCTTTTACGATTTTGGTAGCAGTTATTTTTACATCCGAAAATAATCCCTGTTGCCATAGTTTTTTAATTGCATTTGTTACATCCTCACCCGGAACTTCTATCTCCCTACCTACCTGTAATCCAGATAGTTGTATCAATACTGTTTTATCAAGATACCTGATCCCGGAAACCTGCACATCGGCAATGGTATATTTTGCCGGACTGGAATAATAAATTGAAAAATTAGTGCTGTCATTTTCCTGGGAAAATGCGCGAGGTAAAAATACAATAACAAATAAAAAAAGTAATATAATCGTTTTTCGCATTCCGTTCATCATTATTTACATCGTCAACTGTTCGCGTGTTTTTCCAAACCTTCTTTCCCTGTTCTGAAAATCGAAAATGGCTTCAAATAAATCTTCCTTTCTAAAATCGGGCCATAATTTTTCGGTAAAGAACAATTCTGAATAAGCTATTTGCCACAACAAAAAATTACTAATCCTGAATTCGCCACTTGTACGTATCATTAATTCCGGATCAGGAATTTCCGCTGTATTCAAATATTCTTCGAACAGTTTATCATTTATCATTTCTGGCTTTATCTTCCCCTCTATCGAATCCTGCGATATGTTTTGTACTGCTTTAATTATTTCCCATTTCGAGCTGTAGCTTAAAGCAAGTATTAAATTTAAACCGGTATTGTCTTTAAGAAAATTAATACATCCGTTAAGCTTTTCTTTAACTTTAACAGGCATTTTGCTTAAGTCACCAATGGTTGAAAGCCGAACATTATTTTTCATCAGCAATTCTGTTTCATTGTCAATTGCATGAACCAATAATTCCATCAGGGCTTCAACTTCCGGTTTTGGCCTAAGCCAGTTTTCTGTTGAAAATGCATAAAGTGTAAGATGTTTAACTCCAATTTCTCCGGCTCCTTCTACAACGGAACGCACCGACTCAACGCCGTTTTCGTGACCAAAAACCCTGGCTTTACCATGTTTTTCGGCCCATCGCCCGTTGCCATCCATTATTATCGCAACATGTTTTGGTATCCTGTTTTTATCTAACTTGTTTCTGAACGACTCCATGTTAGTTTTTTCTTTCGTAGGCCGGACAAGGCCTTCGTCCCATATATATTTTGTAGGTGATGTGAACTCCAAGATAACCTGTCCAGTCGTTATTGTGATAAGCTGTTGTATAAGTAACCTCTTCCGGCATCCCCGTATCAAAATTCATATGTCTGTATGCCAGCGGATCATCGAGGTTATCCACCTTATCAAAAAACATTTTTCTCATCTGGTATTCAACACCAATTCCCAATCTCTGTCCTAAACTATATTTAACACCTATTCCAAACGGAATGGTTGCTGTAACTACTGATTCACTTATTTCCTGTGACCCTTTATTGTTTTGCGGATTAAATTGATTAATAATTCTCAATCCGGTTGTATCAAGGTCATAAGGATAAAATGCCATACCAATTCCGGCCATTACATATGGAGTAAAAGGTGTTTTTTTAACGCCTAAAACATATTTCAAAAAGTTAATCTCTACCTGCAACGAAAAATCCTGTATTGTTTTTTCAAACTCCCATTCCTCTCCTTCAATTATCCCGGTATCGGAAAAATTACCGGTTAAAAACTGTGCTCTTAATCCAACGCGGGCATTAAAGTTATACCTGAAATAACCTCCAATATTTAAATTAAAAGGCTCCATACGGCTGGTTTCTTTTAAATCTCCAAAATACATCGAAGAACCTCCCCAAATACCTATGTCAGCAGTAATTTGTGCACTACCCGAAACAGCAATTAAAACTGCTGAAAACACCATAAATAATTTTTTCATTTTGGTATTCAAATTAGTTTAACTTTAAATTAGTTTCAGGTACTATTTTTTTACACTTTACTCTCTTACCATAGCCCGGGATATTTTTTGAATGAATTTCCAGCTTAATCTCAATAAAATTGGCACCCGTTTAAAAGTACCACCATACTAAAATTCCTGCCACAAACTTCTGAAACACAACAGATTCAGATTAATTCTCCTCCAAAAATCCCGGCTTTCAAGAGGTACAAAAGTAATATAATTCATAAAATAACGTACCTGATCGTTATTATAAAACCCAAAAGAAGTATAAAAATTGTTAAGTAGTCTGAAAATATTGGACTTCCTGCCATTTTCCGCCAATATTAATTTTATTCTGCGTCCTACTTTTTTGAACTTTATGTTGGGTTTGTAAATTCTTAATAAAGAAACAAAAAAATCATTTTGTAACGAACAATTTTCTGTAATTTATAAGCCCCTTGTTTCAATATCTCTTTGTGAAACAATTTTAAAATGTAAGGAATCCGGCAAGTTCAATTTCGTGCATCAATTCCCCACATTAATTTATTGCGAAGAGTTCTGAAAAAAGTCTGGTCTGGCAGCTGTAATGTTTTCAGTTTAAATCCTGCCTTTTTAACTTTTATAGTAGTATTTAAATCAACAGCAACAGAACGTGAATCCAGTGAAGTTAAAAAATTTATACCACGTCCCTCAATTTTCAATTTGATTTCATAATTATCAGGAACCACTAACGGCCTTATGGTAAGATTATGAGGCGCAATTGGTGTAATCACAAAATTTTCCGAGTCGGGTGTTAAAATTGGCCCACCAACACTCAAGGAATATGCTGTTGAACCTGTAGGTGTTGAAATTATGAGTCCGTCTGACCAGTAATTTGCAAGAAGTTCTTTATCGAGGTATGCATAAATATTAAGCATGGAAGAAGTATCAGTTTTTAAAACTGTCATTTCATTTAAGGCATAACTAAAATCAAGATTATCCATCCCGAGTAATTCTACTTCCAGCATAGTCCGCTCTATAAGAGAATAGTTGCCGTTAAAAATTTCAGTCAGGGCACCAACCACATGGTTTTCTGAAATATCGGCCAAAAATCCAAGTCTGCCACTATTTAAACCTACAACAGGAATATCAAAGTTCCTGATATTTAAAACAGATTGAAGAAATGTTCCATCTCCACCTACACTAAATATAAATTCAGAAGTATTGTCAAAATCCTTCCATGAATTAAAAAAAGAAGTGTGATAAGGTTCTGTTTTTAATTCGTAGGTTAAAACAGAATAAAATGGTTTATAAATCTGAACTTCAATTTTGTTCTTAAAAAGAAAATCGAAAAATTCTTTAAGAACAGGTACAAAACTTTCTGAAACAGTTGTGCCAAAAACTGCTATTTTCATTAATAGAGTGGATTAAATGTTCATAAATTTCATGAATTGATCAAAACGATCCTTATAAAGATCTTTTAATTCTGACTGGTCAAGATAAACTGCCTTCACGTTATAATCATATCTCATAAATGCCTGAATTACCGGGGATAAATCTTCCTGGTTAAGTTTAAGTATTACATCGAGCATATTTGTTCCCGGCCTTCTGTCCATAAAACTGCTCAAAATTTTTACATTATTACTTTCCACAATACGACTTATTTCTGAAAGAGAATAATTGTAAACGTCCATTTCGAGCACAATAACTCCCCCGGTTTCTTCTAAAGAAAACAGCTTGGCAAATCGCCTGGCCAAATCATACAAAGTAACTGCTCCCAGATAATAGTGATCTGTATCAAGAACCGGAAGTACGCTTAACTTTAATTTGTACATCAAAATTGCCAGCTCAAAAATATGCTGTTGTTTATGGACATGTACAATATTTAGTTTGTCCAGATACGAATTAATTGGTGCATCAAGTAAGTTCAGGTCGTAAATGGTTTTGTCAGATATTAATCCCAAATATTTCGAATCATCTACCACCGGAATATGAGACACCCTGTACATATCCATGTAGTTCAATGCCTTTTTCCCCTTTTCGTGACTATTAACCGAAGTTAAACTATCTGATATCAAATTTTCTGCTAACAAATCTTTACTTTTTTAATTCAGTCATTATCGTTGAAAATTGTAACTTGCGCTACCAAATTTTGATACAATGACCAGACTAAGTGTAAATATAAATAAAATAGCAACACTGCGAAACTCGAGAGGAGGGAAAATACCCAGTGTAAAAGAAGCCACAATTAAGTGCCAAAAGTTTGGTGCGCAGGGAATTACAGTGCATCCCCGCCCCGATGAAAGACACATTACCAGACACGATGTTTATGAAATTAAACCACTGATAACCACCGAATTTAACATCGAAGGTTATCCCAGTGACGATTTTTTAAAAATGGTTATCGAAGTAAAACCCGACCAGGTAACTTTGGTTCCGGATCATCACAATCAGCTAACCAGCGACCATGGTTGGGATACATGGAAAAACCTTAGTTTTTTAAAGGATGTGATTTCAGCATTAAGAGAAAACAAAATCCGGTCTTCTATTTTTGTGGATCCCGATGTGCTGGCTGTTGAAGGAGCTGCAGAAATTAAAACCGACAGAATAGAACTTTACACCGAACCTTATGCCACGCTTTACCCAATTGAAAGGCATAAAGCCATCGAGCCTTTTATTGAGGCGGCAAAAGCAGCCAAAAGATTAAATATTGAGGTAAATGCCGGTCACGATTTAAGTTTGGAAAACCTGAATTATCTGTATAATCATATTCCTAATTTAGCAGAAGTGTCTATCGGTCATGCACTAATTGCCGATGCTTTGTACATGGGATTGGAAACTACAATTAAAAAATACCTGGACTGTTTGAAATAGGAATAAGCGCGAAGTTGGAAGCACGAAGTTAGAAGTAATAAAGTATGGAGTTATTTTACAGAAAAGAAGGAAGTGGTTCACCACTGGTAATTATTCACGGTCTTTATGGTTCCTCGGATAACTGGATTAACATAGGAAAAAGACTAGCTGAAAAACATACAGTTTATATGATTGACCAGCGTAACCACGGCCGATCTCCTTTTGATGATTCTCACACTTTTAATGACATGAGAAATGATTTGGTGGAGTTTTTTGATCAGCACCAAATCGAAAAAGCAATTGTACTTGGTCACAGCATGGGAGGTAAAGCAGCAATGTGGTTTGCCCTCGATTATCCTGAGAAAGTTGAAAAACTTGTAATTGCCGACATTGCTCCTAAAGATTACCTGCTTTTGAAAGAAGATAGTCAGTTCTATTTACATCAGAATATTTTGTTGGCCATGCAGGAGATTGATTTTTCAAAAATAAAATCGAGAAACGATGTGGATGAATTTATGGCTGAAAAAATTGATGACGAACGAATTCGCCAGTTTTTACTTAAAAATGTTGCCAGGGATAAAAAAAAGAAACAATACAAATGGCGAGTAAATGCTGAAGTTTTATATGATCACCTTGACGAAATTGTAAGTGGTGTAAATATTAAATGGTTCGACGACAGAATTCCCATTACCAACTATCCCGTAATTTTTATCAGAGGAATGAAATCGAAATATATTCTTCCGGAGGATGAAAAACTGATAAATGAAATTTACCCCGATGCCCGGATTGTTGATATTCCGGAAGCAGGACACTGGCTACATGCCGAAAAGCCACAAAAATTTATGGAAGCCGTGATGTTGTGTTGTTGAAAAAGCTCGAAGTAGGAAGAATAATTTGTTTGTAAAATATAATTGGTCTTCTATACCCGGATTTCATTTCCAGAAAGATTTTATCGTGGATTCGACATATGTGAATGTATTACTTTCCAACTTCCGTTAATTTTTGCATAAACAAAACTCCAGGCAAATTTACCGGTTAATACTCTACCGTCAACAACTTTAGTTGAATAGTTTCCATGTGTAGTTAACAGCGCATGTTTCTCGGAAAGGACAGTGATCTTTTTGGTTTCAATATTCATTTTCTGATATTCCAGTCCCTGAACACCCTTTTTAAAACCTACCATTAATTCATCGAATGAAGAAAAATAATTTCCATTATCGATAAATCCTGCTTTTAGAGAATCATTTATCGGAGCGGTAATTTCCTCAATATTCAACGCTTCTCCCGCTTTAATACTTTTTTCGAAAACCATTGATATTTCATTTTCGATATTATAAATTTTTAGTTTGGGTATTTCCTGAGAGAAAGAGTTATTATAAAAACTAAAAAGTAAAATAACTGAAATTAATACTAAACAAATTCTTTGTTTCATTGGTAAGAGTTTTTGATAGGTATTGAGAATAACATTATTCAATTAACTAACTTTATTGCAATCTTTTACATTCAAACAAAATTAACATTATAAATAAGTTTGGAAAGTTTCCATAATAAATGCTAAAAAAAAATACGCTCATTCAATAATCTGAATTCCTACCAGATTCTTCTATCAAACGCTTTAGTAATTTATTAAATTCATTGGCATTTTTTAAATCATCGATACTTTGGAACATTCTGAATCTCCATCGATGACGAACATTACTGGGTTCGTTTATTTGTTCTTCCTGTGTTTTTTCCCAGCGTAAATTTCCATCCATAGCAACTAAATCCTGTATTGGGAAAGTAGTCCACATCGCAGGTGAATAAAGATGTTGAACAATGATTTGTTTACAAATATCAGGCTCCGCAAAATACGGAGCTTCGCCATGATTTCCCAAAATCGAATTATAAAACTCCTGAATCATTTCACGGTCTTCTTCCCACCAGCCACGAATGGTGGACATATCGTGTGTTGAAGTTGTACAAACCGATAAATACGGAGCATCTGCCGGGTGAGCAAATTTTACTTTTGGATTTTTAGACATACGCTGAATCTCCAGGCTCAGAATATTTAATTGGTCCATAACAGGCGGGACACATTCGGGCACCATACCCAAATCCTCACCACAAACCAGCATATTACTGGCCTCAACAATCGCAGGTAATTTCTCCATACCTTTATGATACCAGAATTCGTCGTGACGATTATAATAATAATCGATGTAAAGTTTATCAAGTTGCTGCCGTGCAAAATCATCCAGCTCAGTAAACGAAAAAGTTTGATGAATTGAAATACGTGGATGCCATTGGTCGTCTCCGGTTTGAATAAATACAACATTGGCGATTAAATCGAACAATTTATCACGAACAAAACGATTTTCATCCGACAAATCCTCTTCCTCAATTCCGTTTAAAAAGTATTGATTTACTTTTAATTGGGTGTCAAATTCCTCTTTCAGCGCGTATACCCCGTTACCTTCGAAAACCAGAAATTTACCAATAATTTCCTGAAGATTTTCTCCAAACATATATTCCAAAATATGATGCCTGATGTAAGGTTTTACCATTCGGTCGTAATCAAAATTGATTCCGAAAGATCGGATTTCATCGGCTGTTAATGGTAAGGCAGGATTAAAATAGCCCAACAATCCTTCTACGGCATGTTTTGGTATTTCCCAAATTCTGAAAAATCCTAGAATATGATCAATTCGGTAGGCATCAAAATACTCAGCCATCTTTTGAAGACGACCTTTCCACCACACATAGTTTTCTTCAGCCATTTTATCCCAGTTGTAAGTTGGGAATCCCCAGTTTTGCCCTTTCACGGCAAACTCATCCGGCGGTGCACCTGCTTGTGCATTCAAATTAAATAGATGTGGTTCAGTCCAGGCTTCCACACTGTTTGGGCTGATTCCAATAGGAATATCCCCTTTTAAAACAATCCCCATTCCCCTTGCATAATCAGCTACTTCACGAAGTTGTTTGTCTAAATGATACTGGATAAAATAATGCACAGCAATGTCGTCCCATTCTTTGGTATTTGGCTGACTCATTTTTTCAATTTTTTCAGCATCGTAAACACTAAATTTACTCCAGGTTCTAAAATCTGCACTTTTATATTTATCACGTAAATAATCGAAAGCGGCATATGGAACAAGCCAATCTTTGTTGGCCTCAAAAAAGTGTTGGTAATCGGCCTGCTTAAAAAATCTATCCTTTTCCTGATCAAATAATAATTTGTAATATGTGGATTTTAGGGCATGAACCTCAGGATAAACTACATGGCTCTCCTTATTTAATTCCTTTTGTCTTTTGGCAAAATAATTTCTTTGTTTTGTATCTTTTAGTTTACCCATTTTCTCCAGATTCAGATAAATGGGATGCAATGCCAAAACCGAAATCGATTTATATGGATACGAATCTAACCAGTTATGAGACGCTATGGTTTCGTTTACAGGAAGCAACTGAACCATTTTCATTCCTACACTTTTTGCCCAATCTATAAAACCAAACAAATCAGTAAATTCACCAACTCCAAAACTTTTTTCTGAACGCAACGAAAACACCGGAACACTTACTCCAGCCCCTTTCCAGTTACCCAGAGGATAACCAAAACTTTCATCCGACTTTTGCAAAACAAAACTTTCATCATCCATATACGGTACTTCAAAAAACCGATTCGTCCCTTCCTCCAGGGTTACAAGTTTTTTTTCAGCAATATCGTAAATACCATATTTGTATTCCAGGGGAGTAACTAACCCTGCCAGGTTTATTTCGGTTGTCCATTCAGGAAAACTCGTTCCACATCCCATCAACAAAGCTTTTTTTGCATCCCACTCACCCAGTTGCGGAATATTTCCAATTAAGCAAACTCTGTAGTTTTCTCCAATGCGTGGCACCTGAATCTTAAATTGAAGTACCTTTTTAGCACGGGATTTTTTTGTTTTAAAATTGATATTGGGCTTCATTATTGCCTTATGAAAAGCTGAACTAAAAAATACTTTTTCTTCGTTGGATGGTGCCCGCCAGCTTTCCACCAATATTATCGGTTTTTTCCCTGATCCCTTTAAGGAAATTTTTCTGTTTGCCCCCCACTCCCAAACATTCGAACCATCTTCATTGATTAGAACATATTTATATTCCAATTCAGTAATCGGTTCTTTGAAATCCAGAACTCCTGACCACTTTCCATTTGATGAATAATTCAGATTAAAAGCTTTTTGGGAATCCCAATCTCCCAAAAAAACAGAAGAGCCGCAAACAGCAATTCTTTGCCCGGGCACGGTTTGATAATTGGTGCTAAATTGTAGTTTCATTATACAAATCAGTTTTTTTATAAAAAATTAGAGCCATCCTTAAATTTATGGTATTTCAGGTTAGAAAACAATAACTTATTGTTTCAGTGTAAAAACCTATGATAATCTTTTTAGAATACTTTTTTACAAGAATTACAACTATGAGTCGGCAATTCAGTTCATAAAAAAAGGACTAAAATCAAACATTTTAATCCTTTTAACAAAATTGCCTTTTTATTAAAGTTACTTTCTTCTCGAATATTGTCTATTTAGATATTTTCAGGAATCGCAAAACTTTGTTTTTATTGTTTCCCAAAACAGATACAAAGTAAGAACCCTCATTTAAATAATTAACATCAATTTTGATTTGTGATTGATTTCGAAAATGTTTCTGCAACAGAATTTGACCACTAATATCGTAAACTACAATTTTACTATTTTCTGATTCCGGCAATCCTGTCAAATAAACAAAATCAGAAGTCGGATTTGGATAAATCTGAATTTCAGATTCTTTTATAAAATCATTCGAGGTTGAAAGACAAACGTCACAACTATTAAAACATACTGCCTCTAGTAAAACATCTTCTTCCGGAACTGCAAATACTCTGTTAGCAAAATCGGTAGTTTTTGTGCATGGCCCTCCATTGAAATTTTCCCATTCACTGCCGTTTACAAATTTGTATAATATTTCAGTTCCCGGTTCAAGTTGAAGTGTGGTTGAATAAACTGTTCCGTCATTCTGCAATTTTTTGTTACTGGTCCAGTCGTTAAATGTTCCCCGTAAAAATATTCCCGCTGGTGAAACATTTTTCCCCTTCATATCGATTTGAAAAGTTATATCAACCAATTGATTTACTTCTTTAAAAGTAGCTACATATGTTGCATCTTCATTTACAATTTTTAAAATAGATAAATCTGTGGATTGAAACACGCCATCTAATGTCCAACTAACGAATTCATAACCATCGCTTGGAGTTGCAGTTAGTGTTACTTGCTCCCCTTCGTTATATGTCCCTGCACCTGAAATTGTACCACCTGAAACTGGTTTGGCATTTGTTGAAATGTTATATTGAGGTTTTTTAATATCCGACTCTATCAAACTGATATAGTCGAAACTAACATCAGAAATGTAGCCACCAATCAAAACAGCAAGTTCAATTCCATCAATAGTTGCAGTGATGTGGTCATAAATCAACTCATGCTCTTGCCAATCACCATTAAAGCTCTTTTTATCAATCATGTACGTTTTAAAAGGATTTGCTTGTTTAACTTCTATTTGAATTTCGCCGTCACTACGTTTTGCCTTCCACCTTAGCGTATATCTTTTGCCTTGCTTTAAGGAGAACCTTGCATTATTTTGAATAACGAATTTCCAAAGTTGCCCTGAGTTATCAGTCAATTCATGCACTGTTATCATGCCATCTTTAAATGAAACCGAATCTTCACGCCATTGGTCATTCCAACCATAGGTAACAAAATCGAAGTTTGGATAAGATAATAATTCAAGCGAATCGGGAACAATCCATTTGGCGTACAAATTCATCTCTCCTGTACTGCCCGGTAATATTTCTGTAACTGCTTTTCCGGTAAACGTATCGTTCGTATACCAACCACCAAATTCATAGCCTTTTTTAATGGCAGCTTTAAGCTCAATTTTTTCTTTCAACACAGAAGGATAAAAAACCGGATTTGCGCCATTATAGTCACCATTTAAATGATAATTAATGGCGTATCCCTGCTTTTCTGCTTTTCTCCACAAAGCTTTTTGGGCTTGTTCTTTTAATAGCTTGTAAGTGTATAAACCCGAAGGAGTGAAAAGGCTTGTATCGCCCAAACCTGCGCCGGTAGTTGAAATATCCTCAAACGTGCTATTAAATATTGCAGCTTCGTTTGGCTGTTCACTTGTCATATCTGTTACATATACACTCCAGTGTGCAGATGAGATTGCGTAGTTATCCAACAACCGGTGCCAAACATCAGAATTTTCAAAAGCTTGGGCATCTGTTCTGCCTTCCTTGTCTCCGTATGCATATATATTACCCCATTCTGTTGCAAACAAAGGGATTCCATTGCCCAAGGCGGTTTTTATGATACCTCTGATATCATCTAAATGGTTGGCATAAAAATGAAAAACATAAGCCGTATTCGGATCATCTATTGGGTTTAATGAAGCATCATCTACCTTTTGGGAGTATCCTGGTGTGCCAACAACAATCAAATTATCTGAATACTTTCTGATTTCAGCTATTACCTGTTCGGCATAGACTTTTATCGTGGGCCAATCAGCATCTTGTGGTTCATTGTAAATTTCAAAGATCACATTATCGTATTGACCATATTTTTCAGCCATATATTCAAAAAACTCAATGGCAGCTTCGGTGTTTAAGTGTGCCTCGTGGGCATGATAATCTATAAGCACATAAATATCGCGTGCAATAGCTGCCTCTACAACCTGTTCCATAAGTGCAATTTGTCTTTCTTTTCCATTGGCGTGCAGATAACCAAAATCCCAACCATTATTTCCTTCAACCGACATAGGAGCCCTAATGATTTCAATATCCCAATTATCAACCAAAGAATTAATGGCCCCACTGTTCCAAAACTTATCACCGCCCCAAATACTCCAGAACAGACTCAGGCCTTTAACTTGTACAGGAGTTTGTGTGCGTTTACCGTGAATCCGATTACCGTATGTTTGCATTTCTCCATAGAATGAAACCGGACCGGCACCAGGGTTTGTAGCAAGTATTTCAGGTTCAGCAATTTTAGTTACTTTTCTCCATGGTGCTGTTTTTGCATGTTCGGCCAACATTTCATATACATATAAACCGGAAGGTGAAAGATTAGATTTTTCTCCCCAACCATCTCCGGTTTTTGAAATTCCGGGGTTAAATGCACTGGCACCTTCACCACCATCGTAAATCGACCAGTTTGCTGAAGATATTTTATGAGAATCTAAAAATTCCATCCAGGCATTGCTCGATTCGTAATCTACCGCACCTTCACCCAAATGATTGACAGTTCCCCATTCTGTGGCAAATATGGCCAATCCATTATCAATTGCAGCATTAAAATTATTTCTAACATCTTCTTTATGGCTTGCAACATAAAAATGAAGCGTATAGCATGTATTGTTATCGTTTAAAGGATCTGCCATGGCTTTGCCAATTTCTTGCCCAAACCATGGCGGAGAAACCACAATCAGGTTTTCTGAATGTTTTCTTATTTCTGGTATAATCTCTTCTGCATAACTTTTAATTTCGGCCCATGTTGTGCGTTCATCATAACTTGGTCCTGCAGGCTCGTTGTAAATTTCGAAAATAACATTATCGTAATTCCCATATTTTTGGGCCATATAACTAAAAAATTCTTTTGCTGCCCAGGTGTGCAAATGTGCTTCGTGAGAATGGAAATCAATAATCACATAAATATCTTTTGCAATAGCAGCCTCAACCAATGTTTCAACATGTTTTATTTGGGCTTCTTTACTCTTTGGATCAAGGTAGCCTTGTAAATCTCTCCATTCATCCTTAGCCTCTACGGCCATTGGTGCCCTTACTATTTCTACTTGCCATTTGTCAACCAAAGCATTCAGGGCATTAGCATTCCAGTATTTTTCTCCATCCCATATACTCCAAAAGAAACTCATGCCTTTTACCTGCATTGGTAGCTGTGTTCTTTCACCTATTATATTACTTCCGTTTACCTGCATTTTGCCATAATACGATACGGGTCCAACTCCCGGATTTATCAAAGCAATATTCGGGTTGATTGGTGTTTCCATCCAGTCGAGCATGCGCTTAACAGATGTGAGATACACATCTTCTTTTTGTTGACAGTATTCTATAAATCCTGTAATAACTGATTGTCTTTCAGCCAAAGTTGAGTTGCTGTTTTTATTGGCTACCGGTGCATGTTTTGCCGAGTAATAATGCGAATGAAAACAAAAAGTAAATGGTGCTTTATTGGATTGAAGGGAAAGATCCAGATTATATTTTAACAAGCCTAAGATGCTGGAGCTATTCAATTTATGTTCATCGAAAAGATGGTAATCTCCGGCAGAAACCATGTTACCTCCAACTTGTGCTTTAATATCAGAATCGATATTATATTCTTCCAAAACCTTAGAATTTTCAGGTATTTGCAAGGTGGATATCGGAACCTTCCAAAATTTACTTTTGGACTCGTTACTTGAATTGGTTTTATACATATAGGGCCAACCAGTTTCGTTG
>ENA-ORCQ01000158-ORCQ01000158.1-marine-metagenome-genome-assembly--contig:-NODE-158-length-37241-cov-4.117345_pt1 | contig 37241 bp, 32 predicted proteins | sample MGYA00237780_ERZ508510 | MGnify/ENA primary metagenome ERZ508510 (study PRJEB26181, sample SAMN06268981) | marine metagenome | isolation source: Tt an E2 anaerobic enrichment on eucalyptus from sediment...
CTTATTTTCAATCTCCAGTAAATCACAAAGTACGTGGTTAATTTCTAAATTATATTCGAGCAGAAACTTGTACTTTTTTTCAAAAAATGGTTTTAAGTCGTCCTGGTAATATTCAAAATAGGGTGAAGAATTGTAAGCCGAAGAAATGGTTTGCCACTGGTTACGTTGCCAGTCGACATCGTAAGAAATCTGTAAATCCTTGATTAAAGTTTTTGGTCCGCGTCCTTTTACCACCGGCACAATCAGTTGAATGAGCCCGTTTCCTCCCTGTATCACACAGCGGTTGCGATAGGTTTGTTTGTTAAAATGTTCAAACTGTTCGATGTAGATTTTGTCGTGATTAATAAATTTAGAATAGTATTGAACCGGAGCAAAGTAGGCAGTGCTTAACAAAATGCTTTTTTCGGGCATAAATCAGTCTTTAAAAAAAGGATTACTATCGTCATCTTCATCCATTCTCATTCCTTCGGGATGATCTTCTCCAATGTTTGCCGAACCTGAATTGATCTCTTCCTGCTCCTCATATTTATTGTTGATTTTGTTCAACCTTTTATTTTCGGTTTTTACCTTCCATAACTTTGGATAAAAATAGAAGGCGGCCAGAATATAACCAATTACAATGCATCCCAATAAAACCAAAACAAGCGGCGCATCCACAATTTCCCAAAAGAAAACCTGAATGGTTATTTCAGAAGAGTTTTGTAGCGTAAATATGACCAGTAAAACAGCGATGATTAGAATGATTACAACAATTGCCGACATATCATTTCAATTTTATGTGAAGATAATAAACGAATATTTTGTACGCAATTGTAATTACATGAATGTCCGGTTATAAACTCAGTCCTCAAATTGATTTTTCTTGAATAACCGGGCCTGAAGAGTGCAGAAACTAACATTTCGCCCTTTAAACAGTCTGTTCGAAAACATGCAATAAATGATTGTATTTTGCACCGTGGCTTTAGCCCGGTGAATAATTCCGGAATAAGATATTGGCTTTAGCCTTTAATCGATAACGCATTAATGGCTGAAGCCACAAAGTTGCAATAACTAATCAGACACCGGGCTAAAGCCCCGGTGCAAAAAGAGGCAATTTTCACATCAACCGTTAATGGATGGAATAAACCAATCATTAGACCGAACAAAAAACATTTACCGGATACCAATATGAATTATCTCTGATATTTACTGAACTTGTGTTTGGTATCCAATTGCAGATTCAATGCTCAATACTTCCAACCTTTTATCTAATCACACTAAAAATTCTTTTAAACCTGATTTTTGCCGGAAAATTTTTGTCTTTGTCCATCGACAACCAGATAAATTTGGCTTTACCCACCACATGGTCCTCGGGTACAAAACCCCAATACCGCGAATCGGCCGAATTGTGTCGGTTGTCACCCATCATCCAGTAATAATCCATTTTAAACGTGTAACTGCTTGCTGGCTCGCCGTTAATTTTAATTTCGTTTCCGTTTACTTCTAATGCATTGTTTTCATAAACACTGATTATTCGTTTGTATAATGGAAGATTATCAACCGAAAGCTGTATCGTGGCACCCTTGCCGGGAACTGTCAGCGGCCCAAAATTATCAACATTCCAGGGATAATTCTCATGCGATGGAAATACATTAACATCCCATTTCTCCGGTTCTTCAATTGTCACATCAACTGATGTTACATTAGAAAACTTTTTCATTTTATCAACATTCTCAGCTGTCAATGGAAACAAATATTGTTCGCTGGAATAAGTATCTCTGTCATCGTTTGCAATATTTAAGCGATCCAAAGCTTTTGGATTTAGTGAGGTTCCGTTGGTTCTTACAATATATTCAAACTGTTTCCCCGGAATTTCTTTTTGCGGTTTACCGTTAACAAAAAGCTGACCTCTTTCCAATTTTAATTCATCTCCCGGAATACCAACACAACGTTTGATATAATTTTCACGTTTATCGACTGGCCTGGCTATTATATCTCCAAAATTTCTTTTGTCATTCCAAACACGATCCCTTCCGTACATCCTCGCCAATTGATAATAACTCTGTGTAGGTATGTTTAGGGCAACTGTATCTCCTTCGGGAAAATGGAAAACCACCACATCATCGTTTTTAATTTTCCCAAATCCCTTTAACCTTTTATATGGCGATTGAATCAATTCGCTATATGATTTGGTACCAGAGGTTAAAGGCATGGTGTTGTGCACAAAGGGAAAGGACAATGGGGTATTTGGAGTTTTTGGCCCGTATGCTGTTTTACTTACAAACAGATAATCACCTACCAAAAGTGATTTCTCCATTGATGAAGTTGGAATGGTGTAAGCTTCGATAAAAAACATCCGAATAAATGAAGCTGCGATTACCGCAAATATTATCGCATCAACCCACTCAACCAGTTTGGTTTGTTTTCCGTTTGGTGGATTTTTCTTTTTCCAGAATGCCCAATGGACTTTTTCGGTAATGTAAATATCAAAAATTACGCCCAGTCCAATCAGCCACCAAAAATTTCCCAGCCAAATGACCCAAAGCAGGTAAGCCCCGCCAACCGTAATAAATTTAAACCACTTATTTGAAAGTAATTCTCTCATTTTATCTTGTATTATTAAATATTCAGTAAATCTTTCATTGTCAGAATACCTTTGTGATTTAAACAGTATTCTGCTGCCAGTACTGCTCCAAAAGCGAAACCAACACGGTTTTTAGCACTATGCGTAATTTCGATATAATCTACATCAGACTCATATTTTATGGTATGAATTCCAGGTACCTGTCCGCGTCTTTCAGATTTTATTTCAAATTCATTTTCTGCAGGTGCTGAATCATTTACCCAGGCAATTTTATTGTTTGATTTCTCCAGAATATCTTCCGCTAAACTGATGGCAGTGCCACTCGGTGCATCCAGTTTTTGAGTATGATGAACCTCTGTCATTTGTACGTTATATTCTGTATGCTTCGACATTAATTCAGCTAATTTTTTATTGATTTCGAAAAACAAATTTACACCTACCGAAAAGTTACTGCCGTAAAAAAAAGTACCATTGTTTTCTGTACATTTCCGGTAAACCTCTTCCTTTTTATCCAGCCAGCCTGTTGTTCCGCTAACTACCGGTATTCCGGCTTCAAAACATTTATAGTAATTGCTTATGGCCGTTTTTGGTATGGTAAATTCAACCGCAACATCACACTTTTGCAAGTTTTCTGCTGTTAAATCTTCAGGATTATTAATGTCAATTTTGAGTTTTACTTCATGCCCACGGGATACAGCGATTCTCTCTATTTCTTTTCCCATTTTCCCGTATCCTATTAATGCAAGCTTCATTCTGTTTTTAATGTTAATCGATTTTGGAATTAAAACTTTATATCAAAATTAAAGGCACAAAGATATAATATTCACAAAGAAAGCCGCACCGAACAAAAACTAAAAAATATTTCGACAAGTGGAGAGATTTTTATGACCAATGGTGTTGTTTAGGAAAATAATATCTGAATTTGAAATAAATTGAATATTGGCTAAAAAAACAGGAAGTGAGGTATTTTTTTGTATAAAAAAAGAAAGGATGGGTCAACACCCATCCTTTTCACTAACTAAACCAATAAAACTAATCAAACCTAAACTTATGAACTAAAACTGATGTAAAAGTAGAGCGTTTTCTGCAATTTCAGGTTAACTAAATGTTAAAAACTATGTTTTGTAACATATCTGAACTTAATGTTAACTCGGGGGAAATATTTGCACGTAGAAACAAAAAAAACCTTCCGGGATCCCGAAAGGTTTCTGTACAATATTGGAATTAAATACTAAGTATCTTTTTGTTCTTCACCTGCGATGGAGTCTCTCATAGCCGTATCTGCCATTATGTTTTTATATTTCATATAATCCATTATACCCAGATTTCCATTCTTAAAGGCATCTGCAATCGCCAGAGGTATTTTGGTTTCCGCTTCAATAACCCTTGCTTTCATATCCTGAGCTTTGGCTTTCATCTCTTGCTCAAGTGCAATCGCCATTGAACGTCTTTCTTCCGCTTTTGCCTGAGCTATATTTTTATCCGCTTCAGCCTGATCCAATTGAAGTGCCGCACCAATATTTTTACCGATATCTATATCTGCAATATCAATCGATAAAATTTCAAAGGCAGTACCCGCATCCAAACCTTTTTCCAGCACCACCCGGGAAATAAAATCAGGATTCTCCAAAACAGATTTATGCGAGTGTGACGAACCAATAGAAGAAACAATACCTTCACCAACACGTGCCAACACTGTCTCCTCTCCTGCTCCACCAACCAGTTGTCTAATATTTGCGCGAACAGTAACACGTGCTTTTGCAATTAACTGGATACCATCTTTTGAAACAGCGGTAACCGGTGGTGTATTAATTACTTTTGGATTTACAGACATTTGAACCGCCTCAAAAACATCACGCCCTGCAAGGTCGATTGCCGTTGCCATATTAAAAGTAAGATCAATATTGGCTTTTGATGCCGAAACTATGGCATGTACTACACGAGCAACATGCCCACCCGCTAAATAGTGAGCTTCCAGTGCATCACGGTTTAAATGCACACCTGCTTTGGTTCCTTCAATTAATGCACGAACAATAATTCCCGGAGGAACTTTTCTGAATCGCATCAAAAAAAGTTGTAATAGTGAAATCTTCACACCGGATACCAATGCTGAAAACCACAATCCAATTGGAATAAAATACAGCATGATTACAAGCAGTACAATTACGCCTATGACTAATCCTAATAAACCGATTTGTTCTATCATTTTTATTCTTGTTTTATTGGTTCAACAATTATTTGATTCTGTTTGATTTTTATAATTCTAACCTGCGTTTGAGGGTCTATATAATCCCCGGTTGACTGTGCTTCAACCACTTCTCCATTTACCCTTATTTTTCCCATTGGTGCTAAACGTCCAATTGATTTTCCTGTATCACCGGGTTTTAAATTCAATGGATTGAAATTCTCTACTTTGCCTTCTATTTCAGAATGAAGAATCATTTTTTTGCCTGTCCGGGATTGAAAAAAATAATAAACAAAAATTGGAGAAATGATTAAAACCACAGCGAGCGTGATAAATCCCGCTACATTTCCCAATTCAGCAAAAGCAATATAAACACTCCCTGCCAGAAGTAAAAACCCACCTACTCCGGCTATGGTAATTCCAGGTATTACTGCAAATTCAATTAGTAGCAATACAAGGCCTAACAAGATTAACAAAACTATGGCTAGTATGGTCATTTTAGTCTATTGTAGCGTTTAACTCTCGTTCAATTAATGCTTCTTTTAATGGTTTAAGTTTCCCTATATTTCCTTTTTTAACATCACATTTTCCTTTGTAATGTGTAATAAGGGTACATTGAGAAGCCTGCTCAAAACTGTGTTCACAAATTTCAATCAAAGCATCAGTTACATAATCAAAAGAATGCACATCATCGTTATGTAAAATCAGGAAATTTTCATTCGCGAAATCACTATCAAAGTGTTCTATTGGTTTTCTTTTTGTTTCCTTTGATGTCATCTGTTTTTATCTAATTCTTTAGCTTGTTCCAAAGTTATTCTTTTTCCGTTTAAATAGGCAGCAATTTTACAATCTTTTACACCTTCCTGTTTTACCTGTTTTTGCATCACTACAGCATCTTCATAATTTGTTAGATTCCCCGTTGTATAAACTACTACGCCATTTTCATCAGTATAATTTTCCACTTTTCTTAATATCGATATCTTTTTAAAAACGGGTTTCATGCTATTTGGAATTCCTCTGCTATACGCTCCCAGCTGTATTTTATAGGAAATCCCCGAATTATTTTCTATCGCTGTTTCTTCAGAATCCGGTGCTTCTTTATCAATAAGGGGAGGTATTATATAAACTGATGGTTCAGGAATTTCTTCAATCTCAGAAGTATTATTTCCTCCATTGATTTGCATTGATATTTCATCCAATTCCTCAATAAAATTTTCTCTTTCGGCAATCGAAGCAGTTTGCCAATATTCGTTTTCAGAATTTTTTGCCAATTGAAAAAGTTGATTTACCACTCTGTTCATTTCATAAGTTTCGCCTTCCAGCCCAAGTATTTGCTTACCAATGGAATCTCTTTCACTTCTTGATTTTGATTCTGCATAATTCTCCCGTAAAATTTCAGTTTGTAAAACCACCTTATCCAGTTCTTCCTGTTTTTCATTTCCTTCTTCGAAATATGCCCGTCCTTCTTCTGTCTGAAAATTATCAAGAATTAAATAAGTTATTTCACTGTTAACATGAAAATTGATTTGCTCCTCAACCAGGATTGTACTCACAATATTTTCTTCAACAGGAACTCTAAATTCGTTTAATGAATCATCGACAATGCTGTCTAAATCCAATTTATAATCTAAAGCTATCGAGTCATTTAAAGTGGTCGAATCTGTTGGATTCTCATCAGAACTAATTGCTCCAACTGTTGCAACCGCTGCCGATTCTGAAGTAACCATTTCCGGAGCTAAAGTTTCCTCATAATCCGATTTTGAGACAAATGGATTTATCCGATTTGAACATTGTTCGATTTTTTCTGCTAATCCAACTTTTTCCTGATCATTTTGACTTGTTACAGATTGAAATAACCTGTAAAATCCCATTGCCCTGTCCCATTCGTTTAATGCATGATATTGAATCGCGATATAATAATCGATATTTAAAGGATTTACCTCCTTACTTGCATTGAGTAAATAATTCAATTCTTTTTCACCGTAATATCCATTCTCAGTACGACATGCACCATAAAAATAATTAACCATAAAATCGTCAGGCCGGTCATTTAATAAATCCTTAAAAATGGGTTCGGCTTCGGTGTATTTCTCTTTATCAAATAGTTGAATTGCTTTTGTCAGAGGATTTTCCTGATAGCTTTCCATACCGGACAAAAAAGAAAAAAACAAAAGTTGAAATAATATTGTTAGAAAAGTTAAATTTCTTTTTGGCTGCATATTACTGTCCTCAATCATTGTTTAGCGTAAAAATACAAAAAAATCAAAGGTTGAAATGAATTTTCGCAGCAATTAGAAGAATAATTATGAATAATAAATAAGCTGAGATTTATCATTTAATAACATATATTTGTAGAACTTTTAAAACAGCATTTAATTATGTCAAAATTTAAAGCAGGAGATAAAGCACCTTCATTTGAAGGTGTAAATCAGAACGGAGAAAAAATCAGTCTGAATGATTTTAAAGGCAAAAAATTAATTCTTTATTTTTACCCGAAAGACAATACTCCGGGGTGCACCGCGGAATCGTGTAATCTTAACGATAATTACGAAATGTGGCTGAACAAAGGTTACGATGTTGTTGGGGTAAGTCCTGACAACGAAAAGTCTCATGTAAAGTTTATTGAAAAGTTTGGATTGAAGTTTAATTTGATTGCCGATACCGAACATAAAATTCTGGAAGATTATGGTGCCTGGGGTGAAAAAAGCATGTATGGAAGAAAATACATGGGTGTACTCAGGACTACTTATGTAATTGATGAAAATGGCGTTATTGAAGCAGTTTTTGAAAAAGTAAAAACCAAAGATCATACAAATCAAATTATTGAAGCATTAAATATCTAGCCTTTACAAAACATGACAAAAGAAGAAAAACTGGCAATGAACAAGGAAAAGCTGAAAGCACTTCAGCTTACTATGGATAAAATTGAAAAGAGTTACGGAAAAGGGTCGATAATGAGAATGGGCGACCAGGTAGTTGATGAAGTAGCATCAATCTCCTCAGGTTCTATCGCATTGGATCTGGCACTTGGAGTCGGAGGGTTTCCCAAAGGACGAATTATAGAAATTTATGGTCCGGAATCATCGGGTAAAACAACTCTTGCAATTCATGCTATAGCAGAAGCACAAAAAGCAGGAGGAATTGCAGCGATTGTTGACGCAGAGCATGCTTTTGATCCATATTACGCTAAAAATCTGGGAGTAAACATTGAAGAACTGTTAATCTCGCAACCCGATAGCGGTGAACAGGCTCTGGAAATTGTTGACAACCTTGTTCGGTCGGGAGCGCTCGATATTATTGTTATCGACTCGGTAGCTGCATTAACACCAAAAGCAGAACTGGAAGGCGAAATGGGTGATTCAAAAATGGGATTACAGGCACGTTTGATGTCGCAGGCTCTTCGTAAACTTACTGGTAACATCAGCAAAACAAAAACATGCTGTATTTTTATCAACCAGTTACGTGAGAAAATTGGAGTGATGTTTGGCAATCCGGAAACAACTACCGGAGGTAATGCACTAAAATTTTATGCTTCTGTTCGGCTTGATATTCGCAGAATCGGACAATTAAAAGATGGCGACGAAGTACAGGGAAATCATGTACGTGTAAAAGTTGTAAAGAATAAAGTAGCACCACCTTTCAGAAAAGCAGAGTTTGATATTATGTATGGCGAAGGAATTTCAAAATCGGGCGAAGTTATCGATTTGGCGGTAGAACATAACATTGTCAAAAAAAGTGGTTCGTGGTTTAGTTACGGAGATACTAAACTTGGTCAGGGCCGCGAAACTGTTCGTAAATTAATTTCTGATAATCCAGAATTATCACAGGAAATTGAAACCAAAATTATTGAAACGATTACCGGAACAAACACATTAGAATAAAAGATTAGTTAAACGATAGGTATACTGGGTGAACCGATTCTATCGATTCATCCAGTTTTTTTATGTACCCATCGATATTTTGGAAACTATATATTTGCAGAAAAAGAAATACAAACTGAATAATAAATTCAATTAACACGAAATTTATGAAAGTCTTAAAATTTGGTGGCACTTCGGTAGGTTCTGCCGAAAACATTAAAAAAGTAAAGCGTATTGTTGATAGTCAAAAAACTGATGTTTTAGTCGTTGTATCCGCACTGGGTGGAATAACGGACAAAATTCTTACGGCTGCCAACAATGCATCTGCAGGAAAAGGAGACTTTCATAAGGAATTGAAAGAGATTAAGACACGTCACGAAGAAGTGATTCATGAATTGTTTAATGGAACAGGCTCTATAAAATATTTTGTAAATGAGCTGTTGGATGAACTGGAACAAATTCTTACGGGAATTACTCTGGTTGGTGAACTGACTGCTAAAACGCTTGATCGTATTGCAGGAATTGGTGAAAGAGTCTCGTCTCACATTGTTGCGCAGTTTATTGGTGCTAAACGTTTTGATTCGTCTGAAATAATCCAAACCGACAGTAATTTTGGAAAAGCAACGGTAAATTTCGAAAAAACCAATCAAAACATTCAAAATACTTTTCAGGATTTTAAAGGAATTGCGGTGGTACCGGGTTTTATTTCAAAAAATCCAAAGGGGGAATTTACGACCTTGGGAAGAGGGGGATCCGATTATACCGCGGCTATTCTTTCGGCAGCTCTCAATGTTGAAATTCTTGAAATCTGGACCGATGTAAACGGTTTTATGACTGCCGATCCACGGGTGATCAGAAAAGCATATACTATTCCCGAACTGACTTATTCCGAAGCAATGGAGCTTTCGCATTTTGGAGCCAAAGTTATTTATCCGCCGACCATTCTTCCCGTGTATAAAAAACAAATTCCGATAGTTATTAAAAACACTTTCGAACCTGAAAATCCGGGTACAAGAATAGTTCATAGTTTAGACAACGGCGCTGAAAGAATAATAAAAGGAATTTCCTCAATTTCCGGGATTGCACTTGTTACTTTACAGGGAATTGGAATGGTAGGAGTTACGGGAATTTCAATGCGTCTGTTTTCTGCACTGGCAGGCAAAAATGTAAATGTAATCTTGATATCGCAGGCCTCTTCTGAAAATTCCATTAGTATAGCCATTGAAAAAGATGCAGAGAAAGTGGCCAAAAAAGCTATTCATTCTGAATTTGAAAAAGAAATTTCAAATGGACAGATAAACAAAATTGAAATTGAAACGGAGCTTTCGGTTGTGGCAATTGTTGGTGAAAACATGAAACATTCGACAGGTATCGCCGGTAAACTGTTTTCTACAATGGGCAAAAGTGGTGTTAACGTCATTGCAATTGCACAGGGTGCCTCAGAGTTAAATATTTCGTGGGTAGTGAGGAATGACGATTTAAGAAAAACGCTGAATGTAGTGCACGAGTCTTTCTTCCTATCAGAAAATATTGAATTAAATGTATTCCTTATGGGAATTGGGACTGTTGGAGGTAATTTACTAAAGCAGTTGGAAAAACAACAGGAAAAACTGTTAAAAGAAAAACATTTAAAAATAAAACTTACCGGTGTTGCCAATTCGCGCAAAATGTTATTCAACAGAGACGGAATTGAAATTTCTTCGTTTAAAACCAGTCTTGACAATTCTCAAAAAAAATCTGATTTACAGGGATTTGTAAATGAAATAAAGGAAATGAATATTTACAATTCTGTTTTTGTAGACTGTACTGCTTCCGATGTTGTGGCTGATATATACAAAGAAATTTTAAGTTCAAACATCTCTGTTGTTACAGCCAACAAAGTTGCTGCTTCTTCAGATTTTAACAATTATGCCGAACTCAAAAAAATTGCCAAAAGAAAAGGTGTCAAGTTTTTATTCGAAACCAATGTTGGAGCCGGATTACCTATAATAAATACTTTAAATGATTTAGTAAATTCCGGAGATAAAATTTTGAAAATAGAAGCGGTTCTTTCGGGAACCTTAAACTACATTTTTAATACAATTTCAGCTGACATCCCCTTGAGTCAAACAATTAAAATGGCCAAGGAAGAAGGTTACTCTGAGCCCGACCCACGTGTCGATTTAAGTGGTGTTGATGTAGCCAGAAAAATTCTTATCCTTGCCCGCGAATCGGGTTACCGGATTGAAATGAATGATATTCAAATTAATCGTTTTATTCCTGATTCACTTTTTGAGGGTTCGCTTGATGATTTTTGGAAAAATGTTCCACAGCTTGATAATGAATTCGAACTAAAAAGAAAAAAGCTGGAAGAGGAGAAAAAGAAATGGAGGTTTGTTGCCAGTTTTGAAAATGGACTTGCTGAAATTGGTTTGCAGGAAGTTGATTCAAAACATCCTTTTTACGATTTGGAAGGTAGTAACAACCTGGTGATGTACACTACAGAAAGATATCAGCAGTTTCCGATGCTGATAAAAGGATACGGAGCCGGCGCTTCAGTTACTGCCGCAGGAGTTTTTGCTGACCTGATTAAAGTTTCGAATATATAAGAAAGTCGGAAGACAGAAGCACGAAGTCGGAAGAAAGACAAAAGAATTCTTAAAAAGTAAGACAAAAAAAATGAAGTACATTATTATACTCGGAGACGGAATGTCTGACGAGCCACTTAAAGATTATAACAATAAAACACCCTTACAAATGGCAAACAAGCCTCATATTGACTGGCTTGCCAAAAACGGGAAATCGGGACTTTTAACTACTGTTCCGGCATCGATGCACCCGGGAAGTGAAATTGCCAATATGGCCGTTTTAGGTTACGATGTTGAAAAAGTTTTTGAAGGAAGAGGTGTTTTGGAAGCCGCAAGTATGGGAGTTGAACTTGAAGAAGGAGATCTGGCTTTCAGGTGTAATATTTTAACCATTGAAGATGCAAAAATTAAAAACCATTCTGCCGGTCATATTTCTACAAACGAAGCCAAAGAATTGATTGAATATTTAAATGATAATCTTGGAAATGAAATAATAAAATTCCATCCCGGTGTTTCATATCGTCACTTACTTGTTGTTAAAGGAGGAAATAAAAACCTTAGCTGTACACCACCCCACGATGTTCCGGGAACACATTTTAAAGAAGTTCTCCCAAAAGCAAAAAAACAGGATGCTTCAGAAACTAATTATCTTATTAATGAACTAATCCGTAAATCACAAACACTTCTCGAAAATCATCCTGTAAATGTTAAACGTAAAGCTGAGGGGAAAGATCCTGCCAACAGTATTTGGCCCTGGTCTCCGGGATATAAACCAGCCATGCCAACTTTAAAAGAAATGTATGGAATTGAAAAATCGGCTGTAATTTCTGCGGTAGATTTAATCCACGGAATTGGTGTTTACGCAGGAATGGATGTGATTCATGTGGAAGGAGCAACGGGATTATACGATACCAACTACGAAGGAAAAGCCAAAGCTGCGGTTGATGCATTAAAAAACAACGATTTGGTTTATTTGCATATCGAAGCGAGTGATGAAGCCGGACATGAAGGAGATGTTGAGTTAAAAACCAGAACCATTGAATATCTCGATCATAGAGTAGTTAAATACATTCTCGAAGAAACTGCCAAAATGAATGAGGATATAGCCATTGCAATATTGCCGGACCACCCTACTCCATGTGCCCTAAAAACGCATACCCACGATCCGGTTCCGTTTACTATTTATTATCCGGGAATTGAAGCAGACAAAGTGGAAACTTACGATGAGTTTAGTGTTAAAAATGGTGCATATAGTAATATTAAAGGTGAACAGTTTATTAAAAAATTTTTAGGAAAATCTTAATTTTCAATCTTTACTCATGACAAATATCATGAATTTGTAAACTAAATATTAAACTTTTCGTAAACTATTTCAGCAAACCAAATCACAGGTATTTTTTTCTACTTTTGGATTCGATTTTAATATTGCAATACTTAACCTGCAATGAGATATTACAGCACAAACAAAAGCACACCGGATGTTTCGCTAAAAGAAGCAGTTATAAAAGGACTGGCCGCAGATAACGGTTTGTTTATGCCTGAGAAGATTAACAAATTTGATGCATCCTTTTTTGAAAGGATTCACAAACTCTCGTTTCAGGAAATAGCTTTTGAAGTTGCTAAAAAGTTTTTTGGGGAAGATATTGAAGAAGAAAAACTTAAAGAGATAGTTTTTGAAACGCTTCAGTTTGATTGCCCGGTGGTTAAAGTAAGTGAATCCATTTATTCCCTTGAACTGTTTCATGGACCGACGCTAGCATTTAAAGATGTTGGAGCACGTTTTATGGCACGTTTGCTCAACTACTTTTTAAGCAACAGAAAAGATCCTGTTAATGTGTTGGTTGCAACCTCCGGTGATACTGGAAGTGCAGTTGCAAATGGCTTTTTAGGTGTTGAGGGAATTCAGGTATTTGTGCTGTACCCAAAAGGAAAAGTAAGTAAAATCCAGGAAAGTCAATTTACAACCTTAGGGAAAAACATCACAGCACTGGAAATAGACGGTACTTTTGATGATTGTCAGCACTTGGTGAAAACTGCATTTTTAGACGAGGATTTAAATAAAAAACTGATATTAACTTCAGCAAATTCTATTAATGTCGCCCGGTTTTTACCACAGGCATTTTATTATTTTAACGCCTATGCGAGGTTAAAAGAAAAGGGAATTCTCGAAAATAAAGAACTTGTAATTTCAGTACCAAGCGGAAACCTGGGAAATATAACTGCCGGACTGTTTGCAATGGAGATGGGATTACCCGTTTCAAAATTTATAGCAGCCAACAATACTAATCACGTTGTATTCGATTATTTGAAATCGGGCAATTATAAACCGGTTTCATCGGTTGAAACACTTGCAAATGCCATGGATGTTGGAGCACCAAGCAATTTTTCCCGAATACTGGATTTATACCGTTATTCACACAAGACCATTTCTAAAATAATAGATGGATATTGGTACTCTGATGCTCAGATTAAAGAAATTGTAAAAAATGTTTACACCGAAACAGGCTATTTGTGCGATCCACACGGAGCCTGTGGATATGAAGCTTTGAGAGAAAGTTTATCTGAAAATCAGCTTGGTGTTTTCCTGGAAACAGCACACCCGGCAAAGTTTACAGAAACTGTTGAAAAAATTATCGGAAAAGGAAATGTTAAACTGCCTAAAAAGCTTGCCGCTTTTATGTCAGGAGAAAAGAAAAGCAATTATTTAAGTAGCGATTATGTTGATTTTAGAAATTTTTTACTAAGGTTTACAACTTAAATTGCCAATAATTGTTAATATGTTATAGAAATTGTTATTATGAACATTTAAATAAAATAACAGTTTATATTTTTAAAGACTAAAGTTGTACAAATTATTTTTTACTGTACAAAATGTTATACCTACAAAATGTTAACGTAACTAAAACATGAGACAGCTTAAGATATCAAAACAGGTTACCAACAGAGATACTTTGTCCCTCGATAAGTACCTGCACGAAATTGGAAAAGTAGAGCTGCTTACGGCTGAAAAAGAAGTTGAATTAGCAAAACGTATCAAAAATGGAGACCGTGTTGCACTGGAACAATTAATCAAGGGAAATCTTCGTTTTGTAGTATCAGTATCAAAACAATATCAAAATCAAGGACTTAGCTTACCTGATTTAATAAACGAAGGAAATCTTGGATTAATAAAAGCAGCAGAGAGATTTGACGAAACACGTGGATTCAAATTTATTTCGTATGCAGTTTGGTGGATACGTCAGTCTATATTGCAGGCTTTGGCAGAACAGGCCAGAATTGTCCGACTTCCGCTAAATAAGATTGGTTCAATAAACAAAATCAACAAGGCATTTAACAAGTTGGAACAGGAATTTCAACGTGAACCTACAGTTGATGAACTGGCAACTTTAATGGAGACCAAACCGGAACTGGTAGAGGATTCGCTTAATTTTTCAAGTACACATGTTTCTATGGATGCTCCCTTGCGTGAGGAAGAAGCAAATAATCTTTACGATGTAATGCTTAACGATGATTCGCTTGATCCGGAGGAGGAGTTGATGAACCTGTCATTGCGAAAAGAAATTGAAAGATCCCTGTCGACTTTGGGAGAACGTGAAGCAGAAATTCTAAGATTCTACTTTGGATTAAACGGCTACCAACCTTATACTTTGGAGGAAATTGGTGACGAGTTTGGATTAACAAGGGAGAGAGTAAGACAAATTAAGGAAAAAGCCATAAAAAAATTAAAAAATCAATACAGAAACAGATTACTTAAATCTTATCTTGGAAAGTAATCCAAAATTTATGGTACCTATTATTGCACCGTCTATCTTATCCGCCGACTTTAACAACCTTGGTAAAGACATAGAAATGATTAACCACAGCGATGCCGGTTATATTCATTTTGATGTGATGGATGGAGTTTTTGTTCCTAATATTTCTTTTGGAATCCCGGTTATTGAACATGTAAAAAAAATTGCTCAAAAACCTTTGGATGTGCATTTGATGATTGTAAATCCGGATGGTTTGATTAAAGCTTTTGCCAAGGCCGGTGCTTCAATTATAACAGTGCACTATGAAGCTTGCACACATTTACACAGAACAATTCAGTTAATAAAAAAACAGGGAGTTAAAGCCAGTGTTTGTCTTAATCCGCATACACCGGTAGATGTTTTGGACGACATCATCGATGAACTCGATATGGTGTTGCTAATGTCGGTAAATCCAGGATTTGGCGGACAGGTATTTATCGAAAATACTTACAAAAAAGTAAGGGAGTTAAAATCTCTAATAAATAAAAGAAACCCGGAATGTTTAATAGAAGTTGACGGCGGCGTTAATTTCGAAACCGGAAAAAAATTGTTGGAAAATGGTGTAGATGTTTTGGTTTCCGGCAGTTTTATTTTTGCATCACAAAATCCAACGGAAACCATCCGAAAACTTAAGGAGCTATAATTTACTTTGAGCTTCAATCCTGTTGCATAGTTCGGCATTCTCCTTTATCACAGATTTAGAAGCATCTCTAAGCATACATTCCGCAGAACAATCCGAACAATCATGGTGGTAAGAAAACTTTTCTTCCTGGTAATTTATTTTCCTTTCAGGGCGTTTTTTAGGTTTGAATTTTTGCATGACTTTTAAAACTGCAAGTGCGATTGCAGCTCCAATAATCATATATGTTAAAACTTCCTGAATCATATAAAATCAAATCTACCTTTCCTTTTATTACAATTTAATAATTGAAGTTGTTTAATCTTAAACAATTAAAATACTGATATGTCTGACAATTAATGCAGCAATCCACGCCAATGTTGTTGTATAAAGAATGGCAAATATTGCCCATTTCCACGATTCCGATTCGTTCTTAATTGCTACAACCACACCGATGCAAGGGAAATAAATCAGAATAAATACCAAAAACGCCAAAGCTGTGGGAGTGGTAAAAACTGTTTGTCCTTTTTTCTTTCCGGTTTCAAACTTTTCATCTCTTAGTTTATGCTGCAGATTTACGGTATCCTCATCTTCGTCCTCCGACTGATACAAAACTCCCATTGTACTGATTACGATTTCCTTTGCAGGTAATCCGGCAACCAGGGCAATGCTCATTTTCCAGTCGAATCCAAGCGGTCTCATTACCGGTTCTATCGATTTTCCAATTCGTCCCAAATAAGAATTAACCAACCTGTCCAACTCCATTTCAGCATCAAGTTTTGCAATTTGAGTCTCCTTTTCAGTCTCCCCAAAAGAAGTGTTTTGCTCAATTACAGAAATCTGTTCTTTAAATCCTTTGGTATTTTCTGTTTCGCGAGGAAAATATTCCAAAGCCCAAACAATAATTACCCCAACCAAAATAATAGTTCCTATTTTCTTTAAGTAATGCTGTGTTTTATCCCACATATGATAAAGAACATTTCTAACCGTGGGTAACCTGTATGTTGGCAACTCCATAACAAAAGGAGTTTCTTTATTTTTGAAATAGGTTTTATTTAAAATTTGAGCTGTTAAAAAGGCAAAGAAAATACCAACGGCATAAATACCAATCAGATATAAAGGTTGATACTTGTCAAAAAATGCAGAAATTATCAGAATATAAACCGGTAAACGAGCACTGCACGACATAAAAGGAATAATCATCATGGTAAGAATTCTATCCCCTTTGCTTCGCATTGAGCGTGTTGCCAGAATGGCCGGCACATTGCATCCAAAACCCATAATCATTGGGATAAAAGAACGGCCATGCAGTCCAAACCTGTGCATAATTTTATCCATAATAAATGCTGCACGAGCCATATAACCCGTTCCTTCCAGCAAGGAAATAAACAGGAACAGAATCAGAATATTTGGCAAAAAAACCAACACACTGCCTGTACCACTAATAATTCCGTTAACAATGAGGTCCTTTAACATTCCATCCGACATCTTTCCTGAAACAAAATCACCAAAAGCCAATACGCCCATATCTATCCAATCCATCGGATAGGCTCCCACTTTAAAGGTGACATAAAAGATTAAAAATAAAATGGAGGTAAATATTGGAAATCCCAGCAAGGGATGAGTTAGAAGATCATCTATCTTTTCCGACCGGGTTCTTTCACTTTGCATCGGGTCTTTAAATGTTTCTTTCAGGGCACCAACAACAAAACTGTATTTTGCATTGGTAATTACCGTTTCACTATCTTCATTTTCCAGAACCTCAATCTTATGAATTTCCTTTTCAGTACTTTTTTTGATATCCTCAAAATTTGAATAATTAGAAAGAAGTTCTGTTACCTGTTCATCTTTTTCGAGCATTTTAATCGCCAGAAAACGAGATGATATTTTATCTGTTATGGGTTTATTTTCTTTTATTTTCTTACGAACGATTCTAATGGCATCCTCAAGATCTTTTCCATAATTGATGTGGATATGCCTTGTAATTTTATCTCTGCCTTCAAAAACCTCAATTACTTTATCTATTAAACTATTCAGGCCTACACCCTTAGAACTGATAGTTGGTACAAAAGGAATTCCCAATAATTTTGAAATCTCTTCATGTTGAAGTGACTGATTCCTCCTTTCCAGTTCATCTACCATATTTAAAGCAGCAACCATCCGAACATCCATGTCGATGAGTTGTGTAGTTAAAAACAGATTTCTTTCCAGGTTGGTAGCATCCAGAACGTTGATTACAATATCAGGAGTCTGTTCGTATATAAACTCACGAACAAATATCTCCTCTTTTGAATAAGCAGTTAAACTATAAGTTCCCGGTAAATCGTAAAAATTGAAAGTATAACCTTTTGATTTAAATGTCGCTTTTTTGATATCTACCGTAACACCGCTAAAATTTCCAACTTTCTCTTTCGAACCTGAAATAAAATTAAATAGTGTTGTTTTTCCGCTGTTTGGATTACCCACCAATGCGATATTGATTGTTTTGGTTCTTTCGGATTGATTTACCAATTCGATATTACGATCGATTACTCCCTGAAAATTTTCGTTTTCTGATTTTTTAAATTCCTTCAGCGGAATTACTTCAATTAATTCGGCTTCAGATTTCCGAAGCGATACATTATAATTTATAATTTTAAATTCGAAAGGCCCTTTAAACGGTGCTGTTTTGATTACCTTAACTTCTTTCCCCTTAATGAATCCCATTTCCGAAATTCTCTTTCGAAATGAGCCGTGACCAAGCACCTTGGTAATCACAACAGTTTCACTATTTTTTACTTCACTTAACTTCACTTTTCCTCTTTCTCTGACTATCTAAATTTATTCTCATTAAAAATAAGCACAAATATAACCGAATTCCTTTCAATTGGATTGTGACATTCAGCAGTTTCGGCCAAAAATAATGTTGTTCATATTGTATTCATCATTTTTAAATGCTTAACGTTGTATTTAATAAGAACAAATAATTGGCAAACTTCTTTACTAATTACAACAAGTAATTATTTTTGTTCGATTATATAGTAGCAATGGAAGAAAATCAATATTATCAGAATATTCAAAAAGTGCTGGAAGAACTGCCGGAAAACTTCAGTGTTTTGGAAGAACAAATCGACATTGAGGTACAGATGAAATATTTTGAGGAAGCCAAAAAGATTCGTGCAAAGCATCTGGAAAATGAATATTTTGAAAAAAGAGAAGAGCTTTTTAATGATGATACAGATGATGAAAGAAAAAAAGAAATTTTGCTTTCAATTGCAATTATTGATGATGTAAGCGCTTTTCGAACCATTGAAAAATTTACCAGTCTGGCTGAGGGTGATTTAAAAATGTGGGCAGTTCTTGCATTCCAGGAAAGCCGGATGTTGATTCAAAGCTCATTGCTTGATGAACAGCAGGTTTTTATTTCCACCGGGCTTGGAGGAAAAGGTAAAAAACTTCGGTATTATGTGGTTTTTATCAACAAAGAGAAAAACTCCATGTTAAATTCAACGCAACAAAAACTGTTAAAAGATGAATTGATTTATGAGTTGAACAAAAATGACGGTGAATTTGAATCGATGGATTTTTCTGAAGGATTTTCAAATGTTCTGGTTATGTTGCCCCTTCAATCCGATTTAAAACAAATTCTCAGAAACACTATCGACGAATGTAATCAGTATGGTAATTTCCTGGATGAGGATATGATTGTTACCAATGTTAAAGTATTGTCGAGAAGTGAGATTCTGGATATGCTAAAGAAAAAAGATAATCCGATCGATGAACTGGAAGAAGAATAAAATTAATGTTGCAATTCAGGTATTGCCTGAAGCCGGTGGAAAAATAAAATACGATTTGGTGGATGCTGCAATTGAGGCGATCCGGAGAACAGGATTCAAATATCAGGTTTGTCCGTTTGAGACTGTTGTAGAATGTACTTATGAAGAACTACCCAAGGTGCTGGAAAGCATTCATGAATCCTGTAAATCTGCCGGAACAGAGAAAATGCTGACCAATTTAAAAATCCAGGTTGATTTTGCTCAGGGAGTTACGATTGAAGATAAAATGGAGAAGTACCGGTAAGAAGCCGGAAGTCAGAAGCCGGAAGATAAAAACTTTCAGGCTCTAAATTAATTTTTGTTATAATTTTACAAATCAATTTATGGATTAATTGAAAAATTGTATATTTGCACCGCTTTAAAAGCAAAATATACCGGACCTGTAGCATAATTGGATAGTGCACCTGACTACGGATCAGGAGGTTAGGGGTTCGAGTCCCTTCAGGTTCACAAAGGCTGTCAATTTTGATGGCCTTTATTTTTTATAGCAATGAAACTCAAAACAGGAAATTAATTAACAATCTGTTCTGGGAAAGATTACAAGTCTTCATTAAAAAAATCGTTTCCCTATTATTTACCATATTTGTCAACCAATAACATCCAATCATTCACATTCTGCCCAAACTGTTCTTTCATTCTTAAATTAACTGTTTCCCGCATTTCAATCGGCCAAATTTCTTTTCCATGAATAGCCCCTAAAACTGCACCCATAACCTGAGCATATGAATCGGTGTCATGACCAAACTCCATCATTAATTGCATCGAAGCAAGAGGATGATAATCTACAATTTCTGCGCAGGCCATGACCACTACAATTGGCACCCATGCTTCCCACCAATATGTTGTTTGAAGGTTATTTTCCAGCAAAACAAACAGTTTAGAAATATTCCCGTCAGCACGTTGAACCAGTTCATTTGAAATATCAAGCCATTTGTTTAATTGTCGGTCAACGTATAATACATTGTTATAATTGTACGGATCCACAGTTCGCATTGCTTCTTCGAAGTTTGTCCAGTTTCCGTCAGCCTGCAGGGCACGTGCCAAACCGGCTACCAGGGCAGAGTTTATATCTTTTGCAACACCAATATCAAAATATCCCAGTTCATAAGTTTTTAAATAGCACCATTCGGGATTTTCCGGATTTAAAGCAGCAACAGGCAAAAATGGCATTTGTCCTTCCATTGTCGGAATTCCTCCCCATATGCGTTCAACCGGATAAGCGTTTTTCTTTTTGCCCAATGCAGCATTGGTAGCATATTCAATTTCAGGAATCCACCAGTCATAGTGCTTTTTGTATTCTTCCGAAAGTTCGTTTCTAAAATCAAGTACGGCTTGTGCAAATTTTTTCCGTGTAAGTTTACCCTTGTTCTTCTTTAAACAATTAAAAAATATAATCTTAAATCTGGTATCGTCAGTAATTGTTCCTTCCCTTCCATATGCTTCCCATTGGGCAAAAGGTTCCACTTCTTTTGGATAGGGTCGAAGTTTAAAAAGTGCTCCCAGTTCTTCTATTCCTTTTTTTGTGATTTTTTTATTAGTCGTGCTCCAGTAACTTCGTTCAGGTGGCGAGACAAATTCCACAGGTCCTCCTGCAGCATCACCAATTGCAGAGCCAATGAGCATTCCCTCAATTTTTGAGTTTAATGAGATTTGACTTTCATTAACGGCAATTTCTTGCGAAAGCACCTGAAAATAGCATGTCAGGATTAGGAAAAAAAGGAATGCATTTTTCATTATGTTTGAAATCTTAGTTGGCTTCAATAGCACCTCCATGTCCACGGTACAAATCAAGAGCAGAATCCAGATCAATAGCAATTACTGTTACATTTTTATCCAACATTTCAGGTTTTAGTTCCACCTGAAGTACTCCGGGTATTCCGTGCCATGCAGCACCGCCATTTCGTTCAAATGACAAGGTTTTATCTGTTCCTACCAAACGAATTTGTTTTACTTTATTCTTGATTCCTTTGATAACCACATCATCTTTTGGGATGTCCAGAAAAAAACAATACAATGTTTTTTTGTCTTTTGAAAGTGTGGTAGGTCCGTAAAAATGGCCAAAAGGTAAACCGCGTACCGAACCATAAATGGCCTCTTCATGTTTTTTAGTCCAACGCCCCAACTGTTTTAATACTTCTGTTTGCTCATGAGTAATGGTGCCGTCTTCTTTGGGGCCGACATCAAGCAGAAGATTACCTCCCATACTTATGCAGTCTGAAAAAGTTCTGATGATATAGTTCACCGATTTTTGATTGTTATCATCAACCTGGTAGCCCCAGGAATCATTGATCGTCATGCACAATTCCCAAGGACCTTCCGGCCCATGAATGGGAACTCCCTGCTCAGGAGTGGCATAATCTCCATACCCGCTCATTCGCGAATTTAAAATGGTTTTTGGATTCGAACTTAACAGCATTTCCCGCACTTCAGACATTCTCCATTGTTCTGCCGTTCTTGACCAGTCTCCGTCAAACCACCAAAGGTCAGGTCTGATGAGCTCATCAACCTCTTTTAACTGAGCCCTGTGAAATTTCAGAAAATCCTCCCATCGCTCAAGATCTGCTTCATCGGTTTGTGGATAATCAAAAGGATTGGTATTGTTCGAAGCCCTGTTTGGACCATTATGTACCGATGCATAAGATGGATGCGACCAATCGAGATGTGAAAAATATATACCAACTTTTAAATCATGGTCACGCAATGCTTTTGCATAAGGACTAATCAGATCTCTTTTGGCAGGCGTTTTTTTCACCACACTCAAATCACTTTGTTTTGTATCCCAGAGAGCAACACCGTCATGATGTTTTGATGTTAACACAGCGTACCTGGCTCCAGCTTCCTTGAACAGTTTCGCCCATTGCTGAGGATCATATTTACTTGCTGTAAAACCATCCAGTTGTTTCATATAATCATCATAAGAAATCTCATTGTTGTAAAACGACCATGATTCTGAAATGCCGTACACTGCATATATTCCATAATGGATAAATATTCCAAGTTTTGCATCAGCAAACCATTCCATTTTTTCCTGGTCAACTTTTACTTTTTTGCCGGATTCTTTTTCTTCTACGTCTGATGCAAAGACATTGATTGCCATTATCAATAAAAGGGCAAAAGCAGCTGCTTTTTTGATAAAACTTTTTCTTCTTTCAGTTTTCATTGGTTGAGTTTTTTAGTTTAGCGTTTTATAATTTTAATATTTAAATATTAGTCCGCAAGATGATTTTGTAAAAAGCCGTGTTCTTATTGAAATTTTGTCAATCCCCTAATTTTAGCTTTTCAACTATCTCTTAATTTTTAGATTCTTGTTGCTGTTTTCCAAAAATAACAACAATTTCCAATTTATTGATTTGAATTTATGAAAGCCTGATTGAACTCACCCTTGAGTTTACTTCAAGCCGGTTAAGCTGAACATTTTGAAGTTTTTATTTTCTTGCAGCAGCCAGGTTCAGACAGCAGAATATGATTCACTTTTTATCCGGATAAAACTTTACACTTTTTATCAGAAACTCACTTTCCTCCATATAAGGAGCTTTAACCGCGTTATTCATTATTAAGTACTTGGGTTGATCGGAAGAAAAAGAAGGCTCCTTGCTTCGGAAACTGTTGACAAGTATTCCATCCAGATAAAACATATATCCATCAGGTAAAACTCTTACTGCATACTTATGTACTTTTCCGTCATAAGGATGCATTTGCCGGAGTCTTTCATTGGTAGCATATTTGTCGGGGTGCCAGCCATAATGTACAACGTTTTCAATTCCACCCCTGCCGTTGTTCTCGGCAAAGTCTACCTCTGGAATAATGTGGGTTTTACCAATTTCAGGCACAAAATAATCGGGATGCAATAGCCATAAAGCTGCCCATGTTCTGGGAAATACAGCCTCAACTTCCCAAATCCCATAAGGTTGATAAAAACGATTCCATGTACTGTCTTTATCCCAGGTTGTAAGGCATCCGCAAATCCAATTGTAATTTCCCGATTTTTGCCAGGTTGTAATTTCTCCTGCTTCTTTGATACATTTAATAACTAATCCTTCCGGCCTGAGTTCGACCATGTCGGCACGAAAAAGAACCGGATTTTCATTATAGAATTCCTTGTCAACAATCTTAAAATTATCGGTTAATTCTTCCACCGAATCAAAATAACATTCGAACAAAGGTGTTTGAATAAGGGGCTGTAAAATTCTTCGGCTACACCCCATAAAAACGAACACAAAAATTAGAATTATTATTTTCTTCATGTATCCCTTTTACGTATCTTACTCTTTCAGGATACCTCTTTGGGGCTTAAAATCATTCATGAATTACAGGGGGCATTAATTTTCAGATATAAGATTCCGGCTTCATTAACCTGATGTTGATTGATTTGAAGAAGCAGTAAAGCACCTATTGAAATGAAAGTCTTTACCTTTTATACTATCTCCTCTTCCACTTTCAATTTTTTGCGTTTACTGTTTTTCTGTTCTTTACCGTTGCCGTAGCCATAGCCGTAACCATAGCCATAACCGTAGCCATATCCATAGCCGTAACCATAACCGTAGCCATAACCACCGGAGAATCCGTATTTTGCTTTTCCAAGACGAATATCGTTAACGATCAATCCAACACCTTTTAGGTTGTGTTTTGTCACCTCATCCAATGCAGTTTTTAAACCCTGTGCATGCGTATATTTATGACGAACCACAAACAAGTTGGAATCGATAATATCATTCAACTGGAACATATCTGCAACATATCCCACCGGAGGTGTATCAATCAAAATCACATCATATTCTTTTCTTAATTCCCCCACAAGTTCCAGCATTTTTTCATCGGTAAGCATCTCCGACGGATTTGGTGGTATAGGGCCTGCAGGAATCAGTTTTAAGAAGGGGTGTTTGGTTTTGCATGTAATTTCTTCCAGACTTGCCTTTCCGATAATATAATTTACCACTCCAAGTTCTGTTTTTAAATCAAACTCTTCAATCATTTTAGAGTTGCGTAAGTCCAAATCAAGTATTACCGTCTTTTTACGCATTAAGGCAAAGGATGAAGCCACGTTTATGGTAGTATACGACTTTCCTTCTTTTGGGAAAGTTGAAGTTACCGCAATAACAGGATTTTCTTTTCCCTTACAAATCAGGTTCAATTTGTTTCGTATCGAACGATAAGGTTCACTGGCCGGTGAATTGGGTTTATCCAAAACCAGGGTGCGGCTTCCAAATTCTTTAACATTATGAAATACATGGCCGATAATCGGGAAATGTGTAATCGATTTAATTTGATCTTCCGATAAAATCTTGTTATTGAAAAAATCACGCAGAAAAATGATTCCTGCAGGAAATGCTAATCCCAATAAAAGAGCAATCGCGTAAATTCTTTTAGATTGTGGCTCAACCGGAAAATCACTTCCTTTGGCCTCTTCGATAACCTGACTATCAGGAATATTTGAAGCTTTTGCAATTTGTGCTTCCGACAGTTTTTGTAGAAGGAAAGTATATATTTCGTTATTTAACTGGTAATTCCTTTCGATATTTACAAAACTTCTTTCTGTTGCCGGAAGTCGTTTTATCTGCGCTTCGTAACTTCTGATTCGTTTATTTAAATCGGTTAAAGCAATATCAGACTGCGTAATAATATTGGTTGTATTTTCCAGCAATGAGTTTTTTACACTCTCTATCTGCGCGTTCAAACGCAAAATCGTGGGGTGTTGTGAGTTTTCGCGAATGGAAGTCTGACTTGATTTCTGAGTAATGAGTTCATTCAACTGCAATATCAAACTATTTAACAGCGGATCTGCAATTCCCATCGCCGAAGGTGCGATAACAGTTTCCAGTTCCTGGTTCGATTCAATATAATCCTGAAGGTAGTGGTAATATTTGTTTTGTGTTTCCAGCTGAACAAGTTCGTCATTTAAATCTGCCATTTGCTCCAATAGTTGCTGGGATTGCGCCGACAGATTCAGCACCTGGTTTTCGCTTTGAAACGATTCCATCCTGTTTTCCGAGATATTGAGTGAATCTGAAATATTTTCTAACTGTGCATCAATAAACTGGATGGTACGGTTGGCATTTTCATTCTTTTTCCCCAGGTTATCTAAGGTATAAATCTCTGTAAGTTTATTTAAAAAGTCAATTCCTTTCTGACGGTTCTGATCACTAAGGGTTAAATGTAAAATCGTATTATATTCATCAGGATAATTGACATTTAAAGCTCCCTGATACTGTTTCACCAGACTTTCTTTCGTATGAAATCTGAATAAATAGTTGTTTTCAGCTTCCGGATTAAAACGTTCGTTTAATAAAATGGTAAAGGAAAATTCATCAGAAGACAGACGAGTCCCCGGCTCAATTATTTTTGAAAAAGAAAACTCAGGAATTTTTTTAATTGTTCTTTTATCCAAATAACTGTATACCGCAGCTTGTTCACCACTGGCACTTATGGTAAGTTGACCATCAGTGGAAATTGAAAGCTCAAAATTTGTTCCTATCATTTGCGGATGATCTTTATCCCAAATTACCTGGAAAGGAACACCTTTGTAGCTTTCAGATATTTTGATATCTCCAACGGTAAAATAACTTACTTCAAAATTTAACTCATCTATGGTTTTGCTTATGACAGGTGTTGACCTTAGAATTTCCATCTGGTTATAGATATTCTGCATACTCCCCATGCCTCCCAACCCCTGGAAAACATCTCCTACCGGTCCGGTACCTGCCGACAAGGTATTTGAACTCATATACGGATCTTCAAAAAGCATGGTTGTTTTTAATTCATATATTGGAGTGGTATAACGTACATAAAGAAAGGCCAAACCTCCACACACAATTACAGACAATAAAAACCAGTACCAGTTTCGAAGTATTTTAAAAACAAATTTTTTGATATCAGCTGAGTCGTTTTCCTCAATCTGATTGTAAGTGTTTATATTTTGATTTTCTACTACATTCATTTTAAAAGAAATAAATTTAATATAAGCAAGAGGGTTGAAGTTACAGCAAGTCCCAAACTCAGGCGCTGGCCATAAGGTACATTTTTATCTCCATACACCTTATCACGGTGTTCCACGTATACAATATCGTGTGGCAAAATATAATAATAAGGAGACTGAATTACATCGGGTGAAGTCAGATCCAGTTCCGCAATATGTTTTCCCTGTGGTAATTCACGAATTACTTTTACATTTTGTCTGTTTCCCCAATCTGTAAGGTCACCGGCAGTACCCAAAGCCTCAAAAATTGTTAACTGATTTTTGACCATTAATTTTTGACCCGGAGTTTTAACTTCTCCCAGCACCGTGATATTCCTGTTTACCAGCTTAACAAAAACAGAAGCACTTTGCAGGTATTTATCAACCCCTTGCTGAACAATTTCCTGAACTTCTCCAATCATCTTACCCCCTACTTCTATTTCTCCAAGTTGAGGATAGCTGATTTTGCCTTCGTTATCCACAAGGTAAGTTATCAGTTCCATGCCACTTTGAGAGTTTCCTGAACTGGCAGTACTTTGGACTCCGGTTAAATTTAAAAAAGCTGCATTAAGCGGATCATCACTTATTACCTGTATATATAACTGGTCATTGGGCCTGATTTTATAATCTTCAGGTGCCGGCCCATCCTCATAAGTCTGATCGGTTTCTATGCCATACATGTAATTAATCTCTTCCAAAGGAACAGGAGCTTTACATGATGCTACAATAATTAAAAGCAATAAAACAAAAAGATTTGTATTTCGAGATTTATGGTTCATGCTTAATTACGCTAAGTGATTTGCAGTGCCAAAAGTAATATTTTTTTATAAAGTTTTTCTGCTATTTACCACAAGGAACAGAAAATTAAGATTCAAAAGATCGCATGTGAGATTATTATGTTAAAATCATTGATTATTCCTGTTAACCTCCTTTGAATGTGAATAAAAAAACACCGGCTCAGCAACCATACCTGGTTTGCAAAACTATAAATATTCCCGTTTACACCTGATTGTTTTAAAACAACAATTTTATTCAATTAAACTTAATATAAATTCAATCTAAACTATAAGATCTTGATAAGTTCTGCAGTTCCGGAGTTTGCCCAATAAAATCAATTTATATATTTGTATTTCGTTTTGAGTATTTTTTTTACTCACTTATAATTAGAATTTCTAAAATCCCGGCATAAATATCATGTAACCGAGAAGGCGAAGCCGTCTGGAAAACAAGGCAAAAGTTGAGCAAAGCGAATTGAAAATCGGCCTTAGCCAAACCCTGACCGATAGCGTCAGTGGCTCGAAGTCTCAGTTTTTAGTCTCGGTCTCAGTTGACAACAACCAGAAGCTCATTCTACAGAAAAAATCTTAATTAAATTCATATCAAAGATTTTACCTATTTTTGTTCTAAGTAAAAATTATTGTTGAGAAAATGGAATCAGATTTACTTAAAAGAATAACTATCAATCCTGAAATTTGTCATGGTAAACCAACCATCAAAAATACCAGGCATTTGGTTGAGGGAATACTGGAATATTTAGCGGGTGGAGATTCAACCGAAGATATATTAAATGAATTTAAAGAGCTTGAAAAAGAAGATATTCTTGCATGTCTGGCCTTTGCTGCAAAATCAATTCATTTTAAAGACATGGAATTTCCTGCTGCATGAAACTTATCATTGACGCCCATTTACCAAAATCGATTTGTAATTATTTTATTGATTGTGATTGTATCCATACAAAAGACTTATCTCAGGGGAACAAAACAAAAGATTCATTTATTAACGAAATCTCGATAAATGAAAAAAGGGCGCTTATAACAAAAGATAGCGACTTTTATTACTCATTTATAGCAAGTAATAAGCCTTATAAATTGGTCTTAATTAAGTTTGGGAACATGAGAATTACTGAAATAAAAGAATACTTTGAACGTAACAGCAAACAAATTAAAACACTACTGGAAAAACATTCTTTTATTATTCTTGAAAAAGGTAAAATAAGGGTTCTGGAATAAAACTTTAAATTAAAAGACAAGTTGAGTTTGATGTTTATACAATTGGTAGCAACTGAAATAAATACCAGAAGCAAGAAGCCAAAGGCAAAAAGCCGCTTGTTGAGCAATGCGAAACCCTGACCGATAGCATCAATGGCTCGAAGTCTTAGTTTGTAGTCACAGTATCAGTCGACAGTTTAATGTAACTAACACTATTAACTAATAACAAAATAACAATATAGCAATTTAACAGTATAACAATTTAACAATAGGCAATAGGCAAACGGCAGTAGGCAAAAAAGACGGAAGTTGACCAACGCCAAATCCTGACCGATAGCGTCAGTGGCACTAAGTCTCAGTTTTCAGTCTCAGTCGGCAGTATCTTATAACCAATAAATAGCAAAAAGGCAATAAGCAGTAGGCAAAAGCAATTAGCTAGAAGCGAAAAGCCAGAAGTTGAGCAAAGCGAAACCCTGACCGTTAGCGTCAGTGGCGCGAAGTCAGAAGTCGGAAGCCAACCTGACGCTCATTTCATTCGGTCAGGACAGGACAACAGGCATCCCCGCCTGAATGACGAAGTCGGGCAGGTAGCAACAACCAACAATATAACAATATAACAATATAGCAATTTGACAATTTAACAATTTGACAATTTAAAAATAGGCATCCTGACGCTTGTTAAACTTGGTCAGGACAGGACATCCAACAACCCCGCCTGAATGACGCAGTCGGGCAGGCAACAACCAACAACCAACAACCAATAACAGTTTAACAATTTAACAATAGGCAATGGGCATTCTGACGCTCGTTAAACTCGGTCAGGACAGGACAACCATAAACCATCCTGACGCTCGCTCATCTCAGTCAGAACAGGACAACTAACAACCATCCTGACGCTCGTTAAACTCGGTCAGGACAGGACAACTAACAACTAACAACCAACAATTTAACAGTTTAACAATAGACAATTAGCAATTAGCCTTCCTGACTCTCGTTTACTCGGTCAGGACAGGACATCCAGTAACATGCTCGATTCCATCATTACATCCAAAACCCGAATAAAGCTCCTGTTAAAGTTTTTTTTAAACAGCGAGACAAAAAGCTATTTGCGAAACCTGGAGCAGGAGTTTGGCGAGTCGACCAACGGCATTAGGGTTGAACTGAATCGTTTGGAAAGTGCAGGACTGTTAAAGACCGAAGTCTCAGGGCACAAAAAATTCTTTAGTGCCAACACCCATCATCCCTTATTTAAGGACATTAATAACATTCTTAAAAAGTTTGTTGGAATAGATAAAATCATCGATGCAGTGGTCAGCAGGGTTGGAGATTTGGAAGCCGCTTACCTTACCGGGGATATTGCCAAAGGAAGAGATTCTAAAATAATAGATCTTGTGTTGGTTGGCAAAAAACTGGATACCAATTATATCAATTCCTTGTCCACCAGGGCTGAAGAATTTGTCGGACGAAAAATCAGACATCTGGAACTCACTAGCGAACAAATGGCAGACTATTATGAAGATAAACCTGCTTTGTTGATTTGGAAGGCTGATAAAACATAAAACAGTTGCATTTAGGCTCGTTTCTCTTTTTAACCTGGAATATCAATGGGAATAGTTTAAATCAAACCTATTCTTCAACATTTTAGTATCTTTGAATATCAAATAAATTCATTATAAATTAATGAAACGCAGGGAAATAATAGAGAAGGTAAAGAAAATTATTTTGAAGCACTGCAAACCTGAAAGAATTTACATTTTTGGTTCGCAACTTGAAATGGGTAATAAAACTCCTGAAGATATTGATATTGCATATGATTGCTCCGGGGATAATAACTTACTTTTGATAAAGGAAGAAGTTTCACAAATATCAACACTTTTAAAAATTGATGTTGTAAATATTGCAAGAACAGATGAAAGATTCAGAAACCGGGTGCTTAATACCGGGAAAGTATTATGGTCATCTACAAAACTACTTCGCTTTGAAGATGCGCTTTTAAATTATGGAAATGCTTACAAACGGTTTAAAGAATTAATTGAAAGGGAGCAATATTACAAAGAGGATGGTTATGGTGATGTGTTTTTGGATATTGCTGTTAAACGTTTTGAATTTACCTTTGAAATGGCATGGAAAGCATGTAAAAGAGCACTTGATTATCTGGGTTATGGCTGCAAATCTCCACGTGAATGCCTTAAAGAAGCTTATGCCCAACAATTTATTTCTAATGAAGGGGTATGGTTGGAAATGCTTGAACAAAGGAACCTTTCAGCTCACATTTATGATGAAGTTAGTATAGACGAAATAAAAAACGACCTCAAAACATATCTGGAAAATTTTGAACAACTTAAAGGAAACCTGGAATATTTACTAAACCGGGAATTGAACCAATAATAAATATTCAAAATCACTTCCTTATCCTCAAAATTTAAAAAAATCAATTGCAGTCAGGTATCCATTACCAGGAGACTTGAGATTGCCGCATTTGTGGGTAAAATGTAAGGGATATTTGACAAAGGAGATTCGGAATATATGAGGATGGGAAAAACCAATGCAAACCAATATTCTAAAAAAAGACAAAAACACAGATATATGAAAGACCAAATTAAAATAGCAATCATAGGCCTTGGATACGTTGGCCTACCCTTAGCAGTAGAATTTGCAAAAAAATTCCCGGTAGTGGGATTCGACATCAACCAGAACCGTGTCGACGAACTCAATTCCGGAACCGACTCCACCCTGGAAGTAGATGACGATAACTTACATTCCGTTCTTGTCATCCCGAATCCGGCTAGTGCCGGAGAGGGATCTCACGAAAAAAACACCGGGTTAAAACTTACCACCAATCCTACATACCTCGCTTCCTGCAATATCTTTATCATCACCGTCCCCACCCCAACCGATAAAAACAACCGACCGGTATTGACACCATTGGTAAAAGCCTCTGAAACGGTTGGAAAAGTTTTAAAAAAGGGAGACATTGTTATTTATGAATCCACCGTTTACCCGGGGGCTACCGAAGAAGATTGTGTTCCTGTGCTCGAACAAGTTTCAGGAATGGTGTTTAACAAGGATTTTTTTGTGGGTTACTCACCCGAAAGGATTAATCCCGGTGATAAATTACACACCGTTACCAAAATCAAAAAAGTCACATCAGGTTCCACCCCCGAAATAGGGAACGTAGTTGATGATTTATATAAAAAAGTGATTGTTGCCGGAACTCACCTTGCTCCTTCCATTAAAGTAGCCGAAGCTGCCAAAGTAATCGAAAACTCACAACGCGATATCAATATTGCCTTTGTAAACGAACTGGCAAAAATCTTTAGCAATCTTGGTATCGATACCAAAGACGTTCTGGAAGCAGCCGGAACCAAATGGAATTTTCTTCCCTTTTCGCCGGGTCTGGTAGGCGGACACTGCATTGGTGTTGACCCCTACTACCTGGCACAAAAAGCACAGGAAAGCGGTTATAATCCCGAAATCATTCTGGCCGGACGACGAATGAATGACGGAATGGGCGCCTGGGTAGCTTCTCAAATTGTTAAGCTGCTTATTCAAAAAGGGCATGCCGTAAAAGACAGTAAGGTTTTGGTTTTGGGAATCACTTTTAAAGAAAACTGCCCCGATATCCGTAACACCAAAGCCATCGATGTAATTAACGAACTAAAATCCTACGGCTGCAAGGTCGATACTTACGATCCATGGGCCAACAAAGAAGAAGTCAAACACGAATATAATTTAGACCTGGCAGACAACTACACAGAAAATAAATACGATGCAGCGGTATTAGCAGTAGCCCACAACGAATTCAAATCTCTCGACCTCTCCAAACTCCGCAATGGGCACAATGCTGTGATTTATGATATTAAAGGGATTTGGGATAAAGAGTTGGTAGACGGCAGACTGTAGTACTTAATTCTCCTCCTGTTAGGAGGAGTACCCTGACTGGCAACGTCAGGGGGAGGTGGTTTTTGAAATATTTTTCTATTAAATTAATAAACCACCTCGTCTTTTGGCTCGTTCCTCACCAAAATCCACTCCCTGCCTACCGTCAGGCAGGCTCCTTGAAGGAGGAGCAATCTTTCAAAGTAAGTTTAGAGGCAAAAGTATTACAAACATAGAATTAACAACTCCATCGCTACCCCTGCCCCCTAAAGGGTGAAACCTCCGCACGGTTAGATAAAAAATAAAGAATTAAATACTCCGTAAGTAAACATAACAAAATACTACTTAACAAACCCAAATCCGTCATTAGACGGATACGAGCGCAGGCCAAATCCCTATAACCATCGGGATGGCCCGGGCCAGCGCTGGCTTAAGCGAGGAAGGATAAAACAAGTTTACGAGTTACATTGAACACCTTTAAAGTGAACAATAAAAGTGAAATGAAATTTTCTTGACCTTTTTGTTTCGTCCCGATTGAAACATCGGGATGAAGGCCTCCGGCAGGAGAAATAAAAAATATAACAAATTACAACTATGAAAATACTAGTAAGCTGGAATTTACAACTCCTTCGCTACCCCTAACCCCTAAAGGGGAACCCTGACACACAAACAGTCTGAATGAATAATATCGATTTAAATATACACAACTTCCAAAATCCTGATGCAATCAGGATAAGAGCGAAGGCCGATCCCGATAGTTATCGGGATGGCCCGGGCTAGTGAAGGCTTGTGCGTGGAAGGATAAAATTTTCTTGATTCTTTTCTTTAGTTTTCTCATCAAGGAGAAAAGTAAAAGCCCGTCCGGCTTGAGGACATAAAAAAATTTAATTATGAAAATACTAATCACCGGAACTGCCGGATTCATTGGATTTCATTTAGCAAAAAAGTTACTTGAAAGAGGTGACACCGTCATCGGAATCGATAACATCAACGATTACTACGACGTTAACCTAAAATACTCCCGCCTCGCCGAAACCGGCATCAGCCGCGAAGCAGAAACCTGGCACCAAAAAGTACAAAGCACCAAATACGACAACTACAGCTTTGTACGTATGAACCTCGAAGACCGGGAGGAACTAAATACACTTTTTGAAACAGAAAAGTTCGATAAAGTCTGTAACCTGGCAGCACAAGCCGGCGTGCGTTACAGCCTCGAAAACCCACATGCATATATCAATGCCAACATTGTAGGTTTTATCAATATCCTCGAAGCCTGCCGGCATAATAATATTAAACATTTGGCCTATGCCAGCTCCAGCAGCGTATATGGCAACAACACCAAAATGCCGCTAAGCACCAGCGACAGTGTTGACCACCCCATAAGTTTGTATGCCGCTACAAAAAAAAGCAACGAGCTGATGGCGCATACCTACAGCCATTTGTTTGGTATTCCAACCACAGGTTTACGGTTTTTTACGGTTTACGGCCCCTGGGGACGCCCCGACATGGCGCTCTTCCTGTTTACCAAAGCCATCCTTGCCGGAGAACCCATCAAAGTTTTTAACAACGGCAATATGGTGCGGGATTTTACTTATGTAGATGATATTGTGGAAGGAGTAGTAAGGGTAATAGACACGCCCCCTGCACACGGTAATTTAGAAGCACGAGTCAGCGAGGAACGTAGTGACGATGCTGCCCCATCCCATCAGCACAATGCCAATTCCGAACCTCATTCGAACAGCACAGATGCGCCTTACAAAGTCTACAACATCGGCAATTCTTCTCCGGTGCCTCTTACCGACTTTATAGATGCCATTGAGCACCACCTGGGGAAAAAGGCACAAAAAGAAATGATGCCCATACAACCGGGTGATGTGCCAAGAACCGAAGCCGATGTTACAGACCTGGTTGAAAATTTAGGGTATAAACCAGATACCTCTGTAAAAAAAGGTATTGGTGAATTTATTAAGTGGTATAACTTTTATTTAAAAACAGAATTTACATTGTAATACCTTCCTTCTCTTCTCTTATTTGAAGAAAATAAGAGGCATTATTCCCTTTTAGTTAAACTAGTTTCAATTTAATAAGAGTTGAAACTGAATATTGGGGAAACAAAATAGTTGAGAATAGAGCACACAAATATTATGAAATAAAATGAGAAAGAAGTTTATATGATGGCAAAAAGTACTATTTCAATTATTATAAGCAAAGTTTTTGGCAGGTTTAAAGCTGTTATAAATTGGTATTTGTTTAAGATTGCAAAAAACTGGGTAATTCTAAATAATATAAGTAAAAGTATAAGACCCTTTATTTGGAAACTAACCGGAGTACAGATAAATGGTAAAGTTTCAATTGGATATGATGTTTATTACGATATAGGCAACGCATCACATATTATTATTGAAGACGGAGTTTGGATTGCTAGTCGAACCCTATTATTATGCCACAAAAGAGATTTAAGAAATTACTGTATTGATGATGATTATAATAAACTGCCACACATTAAAAGAAATATCATTTTAAAGCGCGGTTGTTGTGTGGGAATGGGGGCTATTGTAATGCCTGGTGTCACTATTGGTGAAGGAGCAATTGTTGGTGCTGGAGCAGTAGTAGTGAAAGATGTACCTGCATGGTCAATCGTTACGGGTTCCCCTGCAAAAGTTATAAAAAAGATTAAAACAAGAGAAAACTAAAACTTCCGAAATTTTTCTAAGCAATGAAACTATTAAACTTATTATATTATACAAAAGTTGCTACGCGCTATTTAAATGGAGTTTTTTATAACATACTGCTATTGAGCTTTAAAGCAAAACGTTTACGGGTAGGACGAAATGCTCAAATTTATGGTAATAAAATTGTAATAGGACAAAATGTAAAAATAGCAACGAATGTAAGTATATTTAGAAATGTAACTATCGGCAGCAATGTTAATATTGGTGATAATGTAGAAATTAGGTGCAACAAATCTAATAAAATTAGTATCGGAGACAATTGTACCGTTAATCGGAACAGCCTTATAATGGGTATGGTTTCTATTGGTAATTATTGTATGATAGCTCCGAATTGTGTTGTAGTTGGTTCCAATCATGTTTTTTCGGACATTTCAAAAAATATAAAAGAACAAGGTATTCATAGCAAAGGAATTAAGATCGAGGATAATGTTTGGTTAGGTGCAAATGTAGTAGTATTAGATGGTGTCAACATAGGAAAGGGTAGCGTTATTGGAGCTTCATCGGTAGTTACAAAAAACATTCCACCTAACTGCATTGCGGTTGGAAACCCTTGCAAAATTATTAAAGTTAGAACAATGCAATGAGTATTAAGGTTAAAGCAGTAAGGGGATTTCTTTGGACAGCTACTGGAACAATTGGAAGTGGACTGATTAGCTTTTTGGTAACCATTATTTTAGCACGTATACTTGGACCCTACGAATTCGGATTACTAGAAATAATTATTGTATTTACAACAATCTCAACAGTTTTTATAGATAGTGGTTTTTCTCAGGCGATAATTCGGGATAATAATCCATCTCAAAAGGATTTATCCTCTGTTTTTTTTTTACAAATAGCTATTGCAATAATAATATACATTTTACTTTTCTACCTAGCTCCACCTATTGCTCATTTTTTCGATGCTAATGAACTAATACCACTTACAAGATTTGTTTTTTTAACACTTATTTTTGATTCCTTCTCCCTTGTACAAAACGCTAATCTTAATCGTCAACTTAAATTCAAACCATTTGCACTCGCCTCAATCATTGCGATTTTATTATCCGGAGCAATTGCAGTCGTAATGGCTTTTAATAACTTTGGAGTTTGGGCCTTAACCAGCAATTTTGTTCTTACATCATTACTTAGAAGTGTATTGTTATGGTTGCAAGTAAAATGGCGGCCTTCATTCCAAATAAGCTCAAAATCAATACAGAAATACTTTAAATTTGGTGTAAATCTTCTTATACAAGGTCTTATTGACAAAGTGGTCTCTAATCTGGAATCCATTTTAATTGGTAGAGTATATTCTAAACAATCGTTGGGGTATTTTGCACAATCACGAAAATTTAATGCTTTTCTTAGCCAACCAACAACAAACGTAGTTCAAAAAGTTACCTATCCATCTTTGGCTAAAATAGCAGATCAACCAGAAAGGTTAAAAGAAGGATATCGGAGAGTAATTGGAATAACGATGTTCTGTATTGCACCCTTAATGATATTTACAATCGTTTCATCTGAAAATTTCATTACGGTGGTTTTTGGTGAAAAATGGCTAAAATCCTCAGAATATCTTAGGTTGTGGGCAATATGGGGTGTATTTTATCCGGTAAGTTCTGTTTACACTAATGTATTTCTAGTCAAAGGAAAAAGTAAATTATTACTTAAAATATCCAGTATAAAACAGGTGTTACGCATTATTTCAGTAATTATGCTGGTAAAAATTGGTATTATGCCTATGCTTTGGGGAATCATTGCAGTGGCAATTGCCAGCACATTTATGTATACATACTTTGGAGGAAGATTAATAATGTATAAACAACGTGAAATGTTCAATGACTTAACTAAAACGTTTATAACCTCTCTCATTTCTGCACTCATGGTATATTTAACAACCAAATTCATTCTGAATAGTAATTACTATTTCGGGTTTGTTGTTCAATTGATAGTGATGGTATCTACTTATTTCATATTAAATAGATTCGTTGTCAAAAACATCTATTTTTTTGAAGTTAAAGAAATTCTTAGCTCGCTACTAAAAAAGAATAACAATATATAATGAAGCAGTTATTAAGATTCATAAATAAAAAAATCCAGTATAATGCAACTATTTGGAATGTGGGTATTACTCATTATGAACCAGATATTCTCCTCACATTCGGTTACCAACCACACATCCGTTGGGTTCAACATAGCTTTGGAGACAGATGGTTTGCAGATCCGTTTATCCTTTCAGTATCAACAGATGAATATGAACTATTAGTAGAAGAATTTGATGAACATAACCAAAAAGGAAAAATATCTAAAATGA
>ENA-ORCQ01000163-ORCQ01000163.1-marine-metagenome-genome-assembly--contig:-NODE-163-length-36148-cov-3.930720_pt1 | contig 36148 bp, 32 predicted proteins | sample MGYA00237780_ERZ508510 | MGnify/ENA primary metagenome ERZ508510 (study PRJEB26181, sample SAMN06268981) | marine metagenome | isolation source: Tt an E2 anaerobic enrichment on eucalyptus from sediment...
AAGCCTTCGTGATGAAATGAGAAATGGAGGAGGTGATCGTGAATCGATGAGAGAAGATATGATGAAAATTCGCGATGAACAGAACAAGGAAATGAAAAAGATCTTATCTGATGATCAGTACAAAAAATACGAAAAATATTTAGAGGAAAGACGAGCGGAAATGCGTCAAAGAGGAGGAGGTAGAAGATAATTCTGATTAGTGATAGATAGTTTGGTTTAGTTTAAAAGAAGGTTCGCGTGCGCGAGCCTTCTTTCTTTATGTAAGTAAAAGTTTATTTCTTTTAAAAAGAATGCTTTAAGGCCAGCATTTTAATTGCTGTAATTGCAGCTTCATCACCTTTATTGCCATGTTTGCCTCCGGCTCGGTCCAATGCCTGTTGCTGATTGTCTGTAGTCAATACTCCAAAAATAAATGGTTTATTGTATTTAAGATTTAAATCTTTTATTCCCTGGCTTACCCCTTCGCAAATATAATCGAAATGACGTGTTTCGCCCTGAATTACGCAGCCCAAAACAATTACAGAGTCAACATCGGTAAATTCTGCAAGAAATTGTGCACCCAGCGGAAGTTCAAAACTTCCCGGAACATGCTTTAGAATAATGTTTTCTTCTTTTGCTCCATGCCTTTTTAAAGTTTCAATTGCACCTTCAGCAAGCGCAAATGTTACTTCAGGATTCCATTCGGCTACTACCAATCCAAATTTCATACTTTCTGCTGATGGAACCGAATTAAAATCATATTGAGATAAATCTTTTGTTGCCATATTAATGAAATAAAAAACCCCTCAAAAGAGGGGTTAAATTAATGTCTTGTTATTTCAGATTAACCTAACTTATTTTTTAAGCGTGCAATATATCTGTCCGCTGCGGTGCCCTCATTAGATTGAGGATAATCTTTTTTAATCTCTTCCAGTAATTTAAGGGCTTCTTCCGTTTTATCCATTGATTCTAGTAATTTAGCCGCTTTCATCTTATAAACAGGTGTCGTTAACTCATTTTCAGTAGCTGAGTAAGCTTTTTTATACTGTTTTAATGCATCATCGCTATTTCCAAGTTCTAACAAAGCATCACCTATAGAGCCTTCTTTAATTGGTGCCAATAATAAATCGTCAGTTTTAAAATCTTCTAAATAGTCAATTGCATCTTCGTACTGACCTAAATGAAGATAGGAAATACCTGCATAATAATTTGCCAGATTTGCGGATTTAGTAATACCGTAATCTTCAATAATATCTAAAAAACCTAAGTAGTTGCCATCGCCGTTTATTGCCAGATTAAAAGAGTCTTTTTCAAAATAACTTTCAGCCATAAACATTTGCGACAATGCCTCGTCTTCTTTTGGTTGAACATAAAATTTGTTAACAGCAAGAAATCCTGCAACTACAGCAATTATTGCTCCAACTACATATGTAATTACTTTTTGATTGTCTTCAATAAACTGTTCTGTTTTCGTTAACGCACTTTCCAGTTCCTGTAAATTATCTTCCTGGGTAGTTTTCTTTTTAGCCATTTTTTCTTCGTATTCAAAATTGTGCCGCAAAAATAGTTTTTTTTTCAAAACTGAATAAGTTAAAGCCCTATAATTTTGAATATTAATCAACAGGTAATTGTTATTTACTGTTTTTTCAGTCTTTTCAGAAATGTGATAGGTTTTTAATTAGTTTTGCGGATAAGTTTCTAAAGATGAATTATGCAAATTGAAGACATTTCAATAGTAAATTTCAAAAACTTAAAAGAAGTACAACTTCAGTTCTCGCCAAAGTTAAATTGTTTTATTGGTAAAAACGGTGCCGGTAAAACAAATATTCTTGATGCAGTTTATTACTTGTCGTTTTGTAAAAGCTTTTCTACATCTGTTGATCAATTAAATATAAATCACGACGAGAGCTTTTTTATGCTAAATGGCAATTATAACAGACAAAACACTTCTGAAGTAATTTCTGTTGGATTTAAAAAAGGTTCAGGCAAACAGTTTAAAAGAAATAAAAAGGTGTATAAAAAACTGGTCGAGCATATTGGCCTGTTGCCATTGGTAATGATTGCACCTTCGGATTTTAATCTGATTATGGCCGGTAGCGATGAACGGCGCAAGTTTATGGATGGTGTAATTTCGCAATACAATCAGAATTATCTGGATGACTTATTAAAATACAACCGGGCACTTCAGCAACGAAATATTCTTTTGCGCCAGTTTGCAGCAGAAAGATATTTTGATAAGGATTTACTCGAACTTTGGAATGAAAAACTAATTGAACACGGAAATCGGATTCATGAACAAAGAAGCGGCTTTGTAAAAAAACTTATTCCTGTATTTCAGCATTATTATTCATTTATTTCTGAGGATAATGAAAAAGTAAGCCTGATTCATCAGTCGGGATTATATGACAATGATTTTGAGACTTTATTAAAAGAATCGGTTCAAAAAGATAGAGCAATTCAATTTACAACACAGGGAATACACAAAGACGATTTGGTATTTTATATTGGTGATTATCCGATTAAAAAACTTGGATCTCAGGGGCAAAAGAAAACCTATTTAACCGCACTTAAGCTGGCACAATTCGACTTTGTAAAAGAAATATCAGGAATTAAGCCAATACTTTTATTAGATGATATTTTTGATAAATTAGACCAATTCAGGGTTGAGCAGATTGTCAAGGTTGTAGCGGGCGAACAGTTTGGCCAGATATTTATAACCGACACCAATCGGGAACATTTGGCCTCTATAATCGAAAAAATGGAAACCGATTTTCGTATCTTTAACGTTGACTCAGGAAAAGTTGAAGTTTTGTTATGAGAAGAAGTAATACACAATCAATAAGTGACGTGTTAAAAGCATTTGTCAAAGAATCAAATATTGAACGTAAACTTAAGGAAACAGATGTTATTCAGTCGTGGGAAGAACTTCTTGGAAAAACAATTGCCAGTTATACAAAATATGTAAAACTGAATAAAAAAATTCTTTTTGTAAAAATTACTTCTCCCGTGGTAAAAAACGAATTGTTTATGATGCGTGAAGAAATCTGCAGAAGGCTAAATGAAAAAGCGGGAGAGGAGATGGTTGACAAAATTATCTTTAAATAGATTGTTAGTGGTGAGTACAGAGTAGTGAGATAATAAAATACTCATTACTCAATACTCAGATTCTAAAATCTCAATTAAATCCATTCAGTTTTAGAAAAGAAAAAATCAGATTCAATTATTGCATTTTCATCGCTGTCAGAACCATGTACTGCGTTTTGCTGCATATTAACTGCATATAATTTTCTTATTGTTCCCTCAGCAGCTTTTTCCGGATTTGTTGCTCCAATCAATGTTCTGTAATCTTCTATTGCATTTTCTTTTTCCAAAACAACAGCAACAATAGGGCCTGAACTCATAAACTCAACCAGAGTTTCGTAAAATGGTTTTCCCTCGTGAATTGCATAAAAAGCACCGGCCTGTTCCTTGGTCAGCTTAATTGTTTTCATTGCCCTGATAACAAAACCTGCCTCGTTAATCATTTTTAATATTGCACCGGTATAGTTACTCTTAAAAGCCGATGGTTTAATCATTGTGAAAGTGATTTTTCCTGCCATTCTTAGTTTTTTTAAAAATTGTTATTATTCTACAATAATATGAAAATTTGAATGATAATAACTGAACACCATTAACGTTTTTGTATATTTGCGGACTCAAATTTTTGGTTATTTTGAAAGACACTGACATACAGATTATTGCGTCGGTTAAGGAAATCCTTAACAAAGCAAATTTAAACATAGTAATTATTCCTCACGAAAATCCTGATGGAGATGCAATCGGATCGGCAATTGGATTAGCTGAAGTTTTAAATAATATTGGGCATAACGCAAGAATTGTTACACCCAATAATTATCCTGATTTTTTAAAATGGTTTTCATCAGATGCAAGGATTACGGTGTACAAGGACAAAAAGAAAAAGGCAAAATCGATAATCAAAGGAGCAGATCTGATGTTTTGTCTGGATTTTAATGAAGCAAGCCGGGCAGGGAAGTTGGAAAAAAGGATATTAAATTTTGAAAATCCAAAGATTCTTATTGACCACCATCCTTATCCAACAAACTTTTGTGAATATACAATTTCAGAAACTAAATATAGTTCAACAGCTGAACTATTGTATGATGTTATTTGTACAACAGGTTTTGAAAAGAAAATTACAAAAAGTGCTGCAGAAGCATTATATACAGGTATTTTAACCGATACAGGATCTTTTGCACACAATACTTCAGATCCTAATACATTTAAAGTGGTTTCGGAGTTAATGAAATTTGGAATCAATACCGATAAAATTCAATCCGGTGTTTATCACAATTTCTCAGCCGACAGAATGAAACTGCTTGGTTATTGTTTAAACAAGAAAATGGTTGTTTATCCTGAATTAAGGGCGGCAATGATTTCAATTTCAAAAGAAGAACTAAGCAGGTTCAATTTTAAAACCGGCGATACGGAAGGTTTTGTAAATTATCCTCTTTCTATTAACAATATTGTATTTAGTGCCATTTTTATTGAAAAAGAAAATATCGTCAAAGCTTCTTTTCGTTCAAAAGGAAATTTTCCGGCAAATAAATTTTCAAGTGAAAATTTCAATGGAGGCGGGCATTTAAATGCTGCAGGAGGAGAATCTGATTTACCACTCGAAGAAACTATTGAAAAATTCACGCAACTTTTACCCGGTTATAAACATCAATTGTTGGAAACAATAATTTAAATGAGTTTATATGAAAAGAACAGCGAGTATATTAATAATTGCATTCACAATTTTAAGTCTGACATCTTCGTGTTTAAAAATTGAACAAGAGGAAGTGCCAACAAGGGAAGAAGAACAGGTTCTGTTAAAACAATACATTCATCAATTAAGGGAAAATGAAAACGTAGTTGATTCAACTGATTTGGGTGTTTATTACGTTACTTTAGAAGAAGGTACGGGCAGATTTCCGGCCTATGGAGATACTTTATCTGTAATTTATGCCGGTTATTTTATAAATGGATTAATGTTTGATTCTTCATTTTGGCATGAATCTGCTGACAGTACTTATACTTTTGTTCTGGGAGAGCAGGACTTTATTCCTGGATGGGAAGATGGAATGAGTGTAATTAATAAAGATGCCAAAGTACAATTAATTGTGCCTTCCGATTTGGCCTATGGGAGTAATGGTGCAGGACTAATTGGACCATACCAGACATTGATATTTGTAATTAAAATGAAAGATATAAAGCCACGAAATTAAAACGAATTCAACCATGAAATTAAACACATCAAAAAAATATCTGCTCAATGGAATTATTCTTTTTATTGCTTTTGGAATTTTTTCATGTAAAGACGATAATAATCTTGAACAACTCAGAAAAAATGAACTTGCTGCCCTTGACGAATATATGGCCAGAGTTCATCTTGATACCGTTCAACCAAAGCCATCAGGACTGTATTTTATCGAGGAGATAAAGGGAGAAGGAGATACTATTGTTCCAGGCGATGTTGTACAGATTTATTATGCAACCTGGTTTATCGACAGCACTCTGGTTGATCAAACAAACGGGTATATTGATGGTCATCGTTTCGAGCCATATCAGTTAACAGTTGGTGCAGGTTCAGCAATCCAGGGTTTGGAAGAAGCTTTAACCTATATGCAAAAAGGCGGCGTGGCCAATTTGGTAATAAACTCCGGTCTGGCTTATGGTCAAAACGGAAGTACAGGTCAGCCTTTTGTTCCCGGATTTACAACTTTATTAATGCAAATAGAAGTTTATAAAATTGTCGAACCAAAATAAACTTTTAAAAATCAGATAAGTATAAGATAAAATTTCTGTTTAATATGAGCAGAACAGAACTGCTGAAGAAGTTACTACCCGGTTTTATCCCGCTTTTCGTTTTTATAATAGCCGACGAAATTTGGGGAACAAAAATCGGGTTATTTGTTGCCGTAGCTGTTGGAGTGGCCGAAATGGGGTGGGTTGGAATAAAAGAAAAACGATTTGATAAGTTTATTCTTTTTGATACAATTTTACTTGTTGTTTTAGGCGCTGTTTCTATTATACTGGATAACGATATATTTTTCAAATTAAAACCCGGATTGATTGAATTAATCCTTGTTGCAGTTCTGGCTGTATCCGCTTTTTCCAAAATAAATATTATTGGCATAATGGGAAAGAGATATTTGAAAGATACAGATTTAAACGAGACACAGCTGAGCCAGATGCGTAAGAGTCTAAAAGTGTTGTTTTACATTTTTTCAGGACATACTTTGTTGGTGTTTTACGCAACTTTTTTTATGAGTAAAGAAGCATGGGCTTTTATAAGCGGAGGTTTGTTTTATATACTTTTTGGCGTTTATTTTATTTTTGAATTGTTCAAACAAAAAAGAAATAACAAAAAATTGCATGACGAAGAATGGGTTCCGTTGGTCGATGAAAACGGAAAGCTAACAGGTCAGGCTCCCAGAAGCCAGGTACACAACGGTAGCAAATTACTCCATCCGGTAGTTCATTTGCATGTGTTAAACCGAAATAAGGCAGTTCTATTGCAAAAAAGGCCTGAATCAAAACTTATACAACCGGGAAAGTGGGATACATCAGTGGGAGGACATATTTCGGCAGGTGAAACGCTTGAGCAGGCTTTAAAAAAAGAAGCCTATGAGGAAATCGGATTAAAAGATTTTTCGGCAAAATTGCATAAATCATATAAATGGGAATCGGAAATAGAGGCTGAAATGGTTTATATGTTTACAACCTACGATTTTAAAAATTTTGGAATTCAATCTGATGAAGTTGATGAACTGCGATTTTGGACAAAGAATCAGATTGAAAAAAATCTGGGCAAAGGTGTTTTTACCCCTAATTTTGAATATGAATTTGATGTACTAAAACAATTAAAAATCATTTAGTCAATTACCCTTCCTATTTTAAATAGAAAATGGTAATCTTAAAAGTATAGGTAATTTTACTCCAGTTAAACTTTTATTAATTGAACATTCCTTTACGATGTATGTCTATTGAATTGTATACTTTATTAAATTTGAAGTACAAAATTGGGTAGATATCAACTGTATTAAAAAAGATTCGTATGTAGAATAGTGGACCCCGCTGGCAGAAACATTAAAGGAGGATATATATAAAAATGGCTGGAATGAAAATGTTAAATCATTTACCCAGTTTTATGGATCAAGTGATCAGGATGCTGCGAATCTATTAATGGAGCCTTATGGTTTTATTAATGCAAAAGATGAAAAATATGTTTTAACTGTAAAAGCTATTGAAAAAGATGTATGTGTCGATGGTTTAATGTATCGCTACAAAAATGAAGATGATTTTGGACTTCCGGGTTCATCGTTTACAATTTGTACCTTTTGGTTAATTAGCAGCTTATTTGCTATTGGGGGTACAAAAAAAGGCTAAAAAACTTTTTGATGATCTACTGTGATATTCAAATCATTTGGGATTGTTTAGTGAAGATCTGGATTTCAAAACTAAACGTTTATTGGGAAATTTTCCACAAGCATATTCGCATCTTGCACTAATTGAATCTGCCATTAACTTATCGAAAGGCAGTGTAACAGAAAATGAAGAAATACTGGACGCTATTCAAAAAGAAGAGTAAAAACATTATGATAAAACTTTTATTTAAGAAAATTTTCTATCCGGTCTTTATGCTTTTACTGCTGCTGACAGCCTTCCTTGTATTGAACCATATTGATTGGGATTCAGCTGTGTTATCGCAGGAATTTTTAACCGTAAGTGTCGATATTCTGTTCATTCTGGCAACTGCCTGGTTAATTATCAGATTGGTTTCTTTTGGAAAATCTGTGCTATTGGCAAATAATGATTTAACAGCTGAAGATAATTTGAAGGCCAGAAAGATAATCACACAATTTGGCCTGGTTCAGAAGCTTATTAATGTCATCATCATTATCGTTGCAGTTTCTTTGGTTTTAATGAAATTCGATGAAATTAGAAGATATGGAATTAGTTTGCTGGCTTCGGCGGGTATTGCCGGTATTATAATAGGACTTGCTGCTCAAAAACTTTTAACAACCGTAATTGCCGGATTGCAAATTGCTTTTACTCAACCCATTAGACTTGATGATGTTGTTATTGTTGAAGGTGAATGGGGGTGGATAGAAGAAATAACTTTAACTTTTGTTGTTGTTCGAATTTGGGATAAAAGAAGGCTGGTTTTACCTACTACATATTTTATTGAAAAACCATTTCAAAACTGGACAAGAACATCAGCTGATATTTTAGGAACTATTTTTTTTTATACTGATTATACTCTCCCCATTGATAAAATAAGGGAAAAATTACAAGATATTGTAAGTAAAGATAAACACTGGGACGGACAAACCTGTGTATTACAAGTTACAAATGCAACAGAAAAAACAATGGAATTAAGGGCTCTTGTGAGTGCAAAAAATTCTCCAGAGGCATGGGAACTAAGGGTAAATACAAGGGAAAAACTTATTAAATTTTTACAAAATGAATTTCCTGAGTCGCTTCCAAAAACGAGGATTGAGCTTAATTCTGCTTCAATAAAAACATGAAAATTAATTTACCGTATTAATTTACTGAAACTTACATTCTGATTTGGAAATTAGTATTTCTGATGGATTTAATTCGTATTCCGGATATGGCATGGCTGCCAGTTCTTTTGCTCGTTGTCGAATTTCAAAATCAAAATATAGCCCCCATTGCTGGTAGTTTTCAACTTTTGGGCCAAAATGAATTTTTTTTATGAACGGTAAAATTTGATTATTTGATTCAATATAAAATCTTTTTTTGGGTACATTAGGCTCATTCACCTCCATGTATTTAATGGCATCACTGTCACGCGGGACGTATTCAATAACTCTGACTTCGTTTTCGAAAATATAATCAGCTGTTTTAAATAAAAAGCTTATTGTTGAAAGGTGTTTAAATATAGTATTGTCAATGTAATCATAAAACTCTTTGTACTTATCAGAGCTATCACGTAATTCAATAAGTTTAATCAAAAGACTTTTTAGTTCATTTAGTGCAGGTTCTATATTCCCGGTAATATCATTTCTGATTTTTCTTCCATTATTGTGCAAATCTACATATATAACATTCAGAAGTTCTTCATCTCCTGTCTTGTTTTTGGTGTAATCTTCTTTTAAGGAAGCCACCTCCTGTGTTTTCTCTTCACTTTTGGTTGTAGTATATTCATTGGTCACAGGTTTTTTTATCACCTTAAAAAACTCACTGCTTAAAACCAAATTACATCCGGCTGCTTCTTTTCCGTTTGCATCTTTTCCATAAGTTCGCCACATCACCAACTCATCTTCATGCGATTTACCCTGCTCAGAGTCTTCGGCAGGAAGAAAAGATCCCAGATATACGCTGCTTTCATTTCGCTTTTCACCATTTAAATAAGCCTCAATAATTCGGTTGTCGTTCAGATACTCAAAAAATACCTGGCCTTCCATAGGATCATTCATATAAATAGCATTACTGTAATGCATTTTTGAATTAAGCGAAGTAACATAGATTTCAGAAACAAAGAGTTTTGTGTAATGTACAACCCTTCTGGCATCTGACTTGGCAACTTTCCTGATTTTGGTAAGTATATTTTCCAGGCTATCTTCAATTCTTATTCTTTCTAATATCTTTTCTGTTGGTACATTGATTTTTAATAAATGAATACTTTTTTGATTTCTTTCAAGTTGCTGGTTGATTTGTTTATTTAACCATTCAGGCAGATTGGAATACGTACTGGCCAATTTGTATGTTTCCTGAGCTTTGTTAAACTCTCCTTTAGATGACAGCACATCACCCAGATTTGACAGTCCAATTGCCTCATATCCGGCATATTCTGAAACTTTCCTGAAATCTGCTTCTGCTTTATCCAACTCCTGTTTAAAATACCAGGCATTTCCCCGGTTATTATAAGCATCAGCATAATCATTAAGAATATTAATTGCCCGGGTACAATCTTCAATAGCTTTGTCATAATCCCCTTTTTCATACCAGACCATTCCTCGGTTATTCAATGCATCGGCGTAGTCGGGGTGTAGCTCAAGGGCCTTGTTATAATAGTCAATAGCCTGATCATAAATTCCTTTGTTAAAATAGGCAAGACCAATATTATTGTTTAGATAATCAATTTTGTCGTCAATTGCCAAAGCTTTTTGATAATCATTAATGGCGTCGTTGTATTGCCCTTTTTGATAGTATGAAATCCCTCTGTTTATATAGGCATTTTTATATTTCGGGTCCAGAGAAAGTGCCTTGTCATAGTCTGAAATCGCTTTGTTATACTCACCCTTATAATGCCATGCCAGTCCTCGGTTATTGTAGGCAAGCATGTAATTTTCATCTAACTCTATAGCTTTGTTGTAATCTTCAATTGCCTTGTCATAATTGGCCTGATAATACCAGGCCAATCCTCTGTTTAAATAAGCATTAGAGTACTTTGGATTTAATTCAATCGCCTTATTGTAGTCATTAATCGCCTTATTGTATTCTTGTTTCATGTACCAGGCTAAACCCCTGTTTCCATATCCTGTTGAATAGTTTTTATCAATTTCTACAGCTTTGGTATAATCTTCTATTGCTTTGTCATATTCCTTTTTTTGATACCAGGTTCTTCCACGGTCATTTAATGCAGTAATATTATTATTATCGTGTTCAATAATTTTATCAAAATCTTTAATGGCACTGTCATAGTCTAAATTATCATAATGTGCTAAACCTCTGTTACTGTATGCCATAAAATAATTTATATCCAAATCGATAGCTTTGTCGAAATCATTAATTGCCCGCTTATAATCTTTCAAATAGTAATAAGCCAAACCTCTGTTATTGTATGCAATTTTATAATCCTTGTTTAATTCAATTACTTTGTTGTAATTTTTAATTGCTTTATCGTAATTACCTTTATTATACCACGAAAGCCCTCTGTTTAGTATTGCATCTGCGAAATCAGGCTGAAGTTTAATAGCCTTATTAAAATCTTTAATTGCCAAATCGAATTTTCGAAGGCTGTAAAACGCAAGCCCTCTGTTGTTATACACAAATTCATTATCCTTTTTTAAATCCACAATATTATTGTAGTCTTTTATGGCATTGTTGTAATCTCCCTTATAATACAACGACAGGCCCCGGTAAAGCAACGCATCTGAATTTTCAGGATTTAATTTAATGGCAGTGTTAAAATTTTCAATAGCAGGAATATAATCTTTCTTGTTGTAATACGATAAACCTTTATTGTAGTATGCCGAAACAAAGCTGGTATCTGCAAAAATTGCCTTCTCATATTCATCTATCGCTTTGTCGTACTCTTCGTTGCTATAAAATTTATTCCCATTCTCGAGAAATGTATCCTGAATGGACGGATTTATTTTTAAAGACTCTTTTTTATATTTCACTGAATCTTTTTTGTTGCCTAAAGAATTATGAGCCCATGCGCAATAAAAATATAATTCAGCATCGTTGTGGTCTTTTAGTGTTTTAAAATCAAGAATTTCAATTATTTTACTGAAATCATTTTCATTCAATAATGCATTTACTTTTTTAACGATACTTGCTTTAGTTGCCATGTTATCAATAATAAATTTGAAAAAAACAGTCTCTTAAATCACATTTTTTAAAAATACTTCGGGATTATCCCGGGCTATGATATCAAAGTCACTTCCAAATTTTTCCCTGAATAACCTAATGTTTTCTTCAAAATTATCTTCAAACAACAATAGTAATGTATAGTCTGAACCGTATAAAATACGTTTTTGAATTTTTGGATATACCTCGCTGTTTATCAATTTTTCAATTGCATCAAAATCATAAAAACAAGAAACGTCAGTATAAACATTGTATCGTTCATCTTTTATAAGTTCAATAATCTGATTAGACCAAAGTGTTTTATTTTCAGGGTGATCCATTGCAGCTTCCAATTGGCGGCCACCTCCAAAATGAGCTAGATTTAACAGTAAATTTGGGTATTTATCGGCTACTTTTCTCCAAATAAGAGGATGATTTAAGGCCAATGCACGTTCGTAAATTGCATCTTTTTCGGTAATCTTTTTAGAAAATTTAAGCAATTCATTGTTTAATTGATGTAGTTTTCCATTCACCTGAATGTCTCCGTTTACCACTACGCTGGCAGCAAGGGTTGCAAATCCGCCATCTGAGTTATGGGCGGTTACGGGTATCCCGTTATCTTCGCACCATGCATAAAGCCCATCCCTGTTTCCTTCACTTCCGAAAAGAAGCGGATCTGTTGGTGAATAGCCATTTGGACAGTATAATTTAATTCCTGCAAACAACTTGTTTTTACCAACATTGTCTTTGGCATATTCAACAATTCCAGGACGACGTGGATCAATTGCTAAAAACGGATAAATCATTTTTCCATAATCCGAATGGTTTTTTAACTCTTCAATTTGTCTGAGTTGTTCTTTCCAACCGTCAAAAGCTGTTTTTCTTTTAAAAATTCCCCTGGTTCCGGATTCTTGTTCAACATCCTCCGGTTCACCTTGCTGAAATAACTCTATCTCTTTCAGGAATTGAGATTTTTCCTCCTGGTATTCCTGCCACAGATTATCTCCTTCTGAATTGGCATCCGGATTAAAGTCACGCGACAATTCTCTGGATTGTTTTTCAATCAGGCCAAACAAAATACTCATTTCATCTTCTGAAGCATTTTGAGCCACTTCCTGTGTATCTTCTTGAATATCACGGTCGGCAGATGGTGAAAAACAGTAGGTTAAATCAAAGGTTAGGGGAGTTAGTATAAATTCTCCTTCGTAAGTTTTATTTAATTCTTCATAGATGGCTATTGAATTTTTTCTTGTAAATACCCGAATAGCATTTTTGTATCTTCTAAATGATTTAATCACCTTTTTTAATCCTCTGTCAGGGCCACGATCCAGACTTCTGTCTTGTTGAAAATCGAGAAACTTTCTAAGTTCTTTCATCATTCTGTACATTAGCTCTTTGCCAAGGAAATGCTTGTTAAAAAGATGGTTGTGTACATCGTAATACTTTTTCATAATGTATGTTTTTTATTGGTTATGTTCTGATTTACAGTATTTTAATCTTTAATCATTTCAAGAAGTTCTTGTTTAAGGTCCTTAAGCCTTTTTGATAAATCAATAGTATTCTCATTTGGCTCTATTTTGAGGGCATCGATAATAAATTCGATATGTTCAATTTCGGCAAAACGTTTTCCTTTCGAGCCTGCTTTTTGCCATAAATCTCCAATTTCATTAATAATTTGATCTCTGCGAATATTTTGGATGTTGGCATTTTTTTCCGGATTGGAAAATTGCATTATATATTTACAAAGGCCAATATTAATTCCTGCAAGCATATCCCAGTAACTCATTCTGCTGTTGTTAACGTCAACAGTAGTTTTTATTAAATCCAACATTTGAATAGCATCCGGGTATGAAGGAAGTTTATATTCTGATTTTGTCTTTTCATTTTTAATAGTTGAACTCCACTGATGGATTTTAGCTAGTACCAATGTACATTCAAGGGCGAGCCAATTGGTTAAAGAATACCAGTTATTGGAAAATACATAAGCTTTCTGATAATTAAGAGCTGCATTCTGATATGCGTATTGTTTATTTTTGTCTAATATAAAGGCAGTTCTTTTATAAGTACTCCCCAGGATATTTAATCGTTCAATTGAAGGAACCAGTTGTACAAGTGCCTCTAAATCATTTGTTACTTTACCGATTTTTTTAATACTTTCTTTTCTTATTGTTTCAAGTTCTTTTAAAGCAGTTGCAGTTCCCGTTTCAGTCTTTTCTTTCAAAACAATTTTGAATTCTCCTGTGATTTTTTTTGCTTGTGCCATAAAATATTTTTCGGCTACAGAGAAAGAGAAAGAAGCATCGGCCACATTCAATAGTGAACTGTATTTTTCACATGCTTTATTATAATCTTTTAATTCCAGATAAATTTTTGCTTCTTTTTCGGTTATTAAATGATTTCTGATTTGTGCTTTATCAACCCTTAAAGAAATTTCTTCTAAAATTTTTGTGTACTCTTCGGTTGACCTATTTCCAATTTCCAATTCACTTAAAAGGTTTTCCAAATCAATATCTGCTTCCTGTGGAATTAAATATTCCGGTTTACGTCCGTCTTCTTTTTCGTTCCTTCTTTTAAACCTGTAGAATGGATCACCATAACATTGGTAAGCTCCCCATGTATTTGTACTGTTGTATTTTTCATATACTGATTTACGCGCAGCATGCACAGATTCGCCAAAAGTATAACCGGCAAGCAGCCTTTCATAAAATACTTCGGCAAATTCCAGGGCTGCACTGTCGTCAACTGCCCAACCTGCTGCAATTACACAGCGAACGCCGTTTTCAATCAATTGTGTGCCAATATTTGCAGCCAGTTTGTAACGTTGTCTGTACAATTCTTCGGCAACACCGCTAATTTTTCCAATATGACAACAGTTTACAAAAACCAGTTCCGGAGCAGTGCTCATTTGTTTTATTTCCCGGGTAGATAAAAACATATTATCTCCAATCACCATACCACTACCTTTGCTTTTGTCCTGGTTAAATATTCCATGTCCTGATAAATGAATTATACGATATTCATTACTGAACATTTTTTCAATAATATCTTCACTGTTTCCTTTAAAAACAGCAGTTGGCAACATACCCTGAGAAGACAATTTTTTGGAAACCATTTGTCCTTCCTTTAAAGCGCCCGGTAGTTGAGAAGCAAAACCTTTCAGGTCCGGATCGGCAATTACCAGCACATTGTTTTTGGGTGTTGATTTGATAATCCGATTATAGTTTTGGGTTTCCAATTGTCGAATCATACCGGAAGCAACACATAATGGTTTTGAACCGTCAACTTCATCCTGCAATAATTCCCATGGATATTCGGCTGTGTAGTGGTCAACAATCCAGTTGATATTTCCGTGACGTTTGAGCTGTTCCTTAAAATCGTTAGGAATGAGTAATTCGAATATTGCCTTGGCACTTTGTGCTGACCAACGATTACTTGTAGACATCTCTTTTATTGTTCCTTCAAGCAAGGCAGGAGTTGTAAATAATTCGTTTCTTTTTGCATGTGCGCGGCTTGTGGAAGCGCTAAATGTTAAGCAGCGAACTGTTTTTTCATCATCATCGTTTTCTTCTTTTTTAACAGTAATCCGATTCCACCATCCAGACGAAAATTCGTTTTGAATTCGTTTTTTTGCTCCCAGTAAAGTTCGTAGTTTTTTATCTTCAAGCAATATTTTAAAGGTGCGCGAATCCTGGTTTTCAATCCTGCTTAAGGAATAAAGGGCATTTACGGCAGAATCTTCAAATAACTCAACAAACTCTATGCTTCCAATTTGACGTACAACTTTAAGATCGATGTTTTTAATTTTGACATTGGCATTGTAAATTCCCTGAATTATTCCTTTTATAGAATTTTCTACCGACATACCTCCATAACCGCTACCAATTATAAGTGATGAAATACCGACATATTCAATTTTATTTTCAGATAATTCTGATTTTAATTCTTCGTCTTTGAAACTCAGGAGATAATTACAAACACCCTGTTCAACTGTTTTGGATAATTCATAGGCAGTTAAATTTTCCGGTTTTCCCAGTCCGATAATTATTGCTCCCTTAAAACCACTTTGGTTTGTCAGGAACAAATCATTTGTGCCAATTCGCCCGGGATATATGCCCAGACTATGACGGTAATTAAGTGTATCGTTAAGATACCCGTTTATTATTTTCTCTGCTGAAAGAATTCCGTCATCTTCAAAATGTCCGGCCAATAAAGGACTTCTTGCGTAAAAAAGATTTCCGTGTGCAATTGAAACACTAATCGGAGGCATTTCCATTTGAGGTTCATGATCACCACCGATACCTAAAACGGATAAATTAACACCTGCTTCTGATAAGTCGAAATCACGATAATCAGGAGACACAAATGACATTTCTTCACCGCGCACAAGAGGTTGGTTTTTACTAAATAAATTAGTTTCTCCGTTTTGAAGAATTTCTTTTATACCTTTAAACATATCATGGTTATTTGCCAGTTCACCATGAGAAACAGGTACATAATAAACAGCGTCTTTATCTCTTAGTATTTGAGGTATTCCACTTTCCCATGTAACACTAAAATCACCGGCAGCTGTACTGTAAAATACCAACTCTTTTCCTCTTCTTTTATCTAAAATTTTGTAATCAAAAGTAGTGGCTTTATCTTGTCCTGCAACATATACAGCGTTTTTTAAGTCTTCTTCAGAAAGCGACTCTTTCATTTGTTGTTTATACTCTCCAAACCATTTCAGGTCCCTGTCAGATGGAATGGGCCAGTTTTTTTCATTTACTCCTTCTGCCATTTCATGCCAGGTTTCGGGTTTTGAAAAATCAGGTTCTTCGTCAAATGGCAATAAACTCAGAATACCTTTATATTTAGAGAAGATCTGGAGCAATTCTTTTTTTGAATGTTTCAGGTCAATTAAACTTAACTTGTTAATCAACTTATCCATGCCAAATAAAACGGCCGGAATACGATAAGAACCCTTAAGTGGTGTCCCAAGGAAAATAAGCTGAAATCCATTTGAATTATTCAGTTCATTCCAGGTTTCTTTGTGCAAGGAAATAAAATCTCTGATAAGCACACCGCCCATAGAATGTCCGATAAGTTTTATTGGCCGATTATATTTTAAAAGTTGATTTATTTTTTTGTTTAACAAGGCTGCAGAATCTTTTAAAGCCAATCGCCAGTCGAATGGAAATGTAACCACATCGTAATCTCCTTCCATGTTTTCAACAATATCCATGTATGCCGAAGAAACAAGCGAATGTGGCTTTATATCTTTGTTGCTGGCTTTTAACAACCTTAAATTACCTGTTACTATTTTAAAAAGGTGTAACCAGATTAAATCGTCTTCAAGTTGTAGGTTAGAGCCCATAATACCCGGCAATAACAATAAAATAGGTTTGTGACCGGTAACTTCTTTTGGTTTTAGTTTTTCGGCTTTCTTCTTGAGTTTTATATTCCGTTCTTCTTCAGTTGAAATCGATTTTGGTACTTCAGTAAATCCCGGAATTGCTTTTCCCCATTCCGATTTTAATGCAGCTAAAATAGCCTGGCTGGTTGTGTCATTTTCAAAATATTTGAAATGGTTAATCTGGCTGTCTTCATAAAAGAATCGAAATACTTTGCCAGATCTTTGGGTTCCCAGCGACATTGCTTCAGTATCTACAACAAGGTCGTTTTTACGAAGAAAAAACAGTTTGCTGGCAATAACAATTATCGCACTAAGTTTAAAAGCCGGCTTGGTGTTTCCTGCAATTAGTGCTAAAGAATTGTTTATAATATTTTGCCTGTTGGGATTATCCAAATCTATGGAATTGTTTAAAACTTTAATAAAAGGGGAAGATGGATTTTGCACCTCTAGTCCCGGTAATATTTCCGGTTCATTTTTATATCCGATAACTGCTGAAACAAGGCTTCTAAAAGCCATATACACTGGTGTGGCAGCAGCTCCGGTAGCAAGGCCAATCAAGTTAAGTGAGATATTTAAAAAGTAATCCAATCGCTTTGAAGCCAGAGTTGTTCCACCGGCAGGACAAGCAATTCGGATAAATTTTTCGATTACAATTTCCTTATCTTTGATAATATCAAGAATATCTGTAACCAGTTGTTCAAGTTCGGAATAATAGCTTTTGGGATATTCTTTTTTTAATATTCTGAGTTCTGTACTGTTAAAACCAATCTTACCGGCTGAATTGTTACAAAACCTTGATAAAACCTCACCAACCAATCCTCCTCTCGAAGTGGTTACAAGATGTAAAACACAATTTGCAGGAAGAGAACTTACCAATTCTTTTACGTTTTGAAGAGGATTTTGAGTAAGTGTACGATGCTGAAAAGCAAGAATTCGTTCTTTATAAATATCCCGGGCATAATTCATAAAATCGGTACCTGCAGCTTTACCAAAAGAGCCCTTAGTGGAAGAGGCAGTTCCATGAATAAAAAGTAAAAAGGGGAGATTGCTGTTGTCTTGTGTAAATCCTTTGAGCTGCATATTTTCTCCCAACGAAAACAATCCTATTTTCTCGTCAAGTTGTTTATTTTCAAGTTTTTCAGCGATTTTTTTTACTTCAGCTTCAGCTTTTTTCTTTGCAAATACTTTAAATGCTTTTAGTAATATTTTTTTGACGATGGATCGGTCGGAACTCGTTGAACTTATTTCTACCGGAAGTTCAAAAACCTCATCCTGTATTGTTGAACGTTGCACTTTGTCCATCAACTCCGGAAAAATATCCGTCATTGTTTCGGGACTTGAAATCCAGCTGGTTCCGTCTTCAAACTCAAATTCAATGATTTGATCCGACTCGAATTCAACTTGATTTCTGTTTGATTCATCCCTTGTGGCTTTTTCTATTTGAAAATAGTCAAGTAGTTCTAAGTTGTCATCCGAATATTTACTTTTATCAATATCCGTATTTTTCCTTCCGTTAAATGCAATCTTTTTAATTTCCATAAGAATTGATTTGTTTGTTTGGTACCAGATTATTAAATACTTGAATACTTAACGCATAATTGAAAACAATTAGAAAATTGAAATTCCGGAATAGTACGCGTTTCATAATTGCCTGATTTAATGGTTATACAATTTAAGGAAATCAAGGCTGAAAAGCAATAGGAGTTTTTAGTCTTTATTTGAAAAATTAGTAGGGCTCTGACTTTAGTTTTTACTAATAGTCAGAGCCCTACTAAAAAATGGTGTCACAAAATTTATTTATAAACCCAACAAAAATATTGCCGGTTGTTTGTGCAGATCAGGAACTTTTCCTTTCCATGCCTTTATTGATTTAGTGACAATAAATTCATTCTCACCTGTAATGTTGGCGGCAATGCAAAGCAGGGTAGAGGGAGCGCATGTTTTTAGTAAATCGCCAATAAGTTGATTATTACGGTATGGTGTTTCAATAAAGATTTGTGTTTGTTTTTGTTTAAAAATATTTTTCTCAATCGACTGAATTTCTTTTACCCGTTCATTGGGTTTTACCGGTAAATAGCCTTTAAATGCAAAATTTTGTCCATTCATTCCGGAGGCCATTAATGCCAGCAAAACAGATGAAGGGCCAACAAGCGGTACTACTTTATAGTTTTTTTGATGTGCAATTTTTACCACATCAGCACCGGGATCGGCAACTCCGGGACAACCGGCTTCAGAAATTATTGCAATATCAAAACCTTTTTCAACAGGATTTAGAAATGTAGGTATCTCATCAATCCTTGTTCGCTTATTTAAAAGGTAAAAAGTGCATTTATCAATATCAATTTCCCGGTTTACACTTTTAAGAAAACGACGTGCAGTTCTTAAGTCTTCAACAATAAAATGGCTGGTATTGGTAAGAATTTGAAAAATCTGAGCCGGCAGAACATTTTGCCAGTCGCCTTCGCTTAAAACATTAGGAACAAGATAAAGTTTCGCCATTTAGTATTGATAATTGAATAATTCTACTAAGGTAAAATTATATTATATTTTAGAGTTCAAAATTAGTCATTTTAGTACCGAGTACCGAGTAGTGAGTAGTGAGATTAGCAAAAATTGATAATGCTTTTCCCACTACTCATTACTAAAATCTCGTATCCGATTATTTTTAAAGTCCCGGTTTTGCTAAATTTGGGGAGTGAAATCGGAGAATAATTTAAAAATATCAGCTACTTTTTTAGGAACCGGAACTTCGCAGGGTGTGCCTGTGATAGCTTGTGATTGTGAAGTTTGTAAATCGACAGACTTAAAAAACAAACGTCTGAGATCGTCTCTTTTAGTCAATGCAAATGGCATTAACCTGGTAATTGATGCCGGTCCCGATTTTCGTACACAAATGCTCCGGGAAAATGTTAAATCACTCAGGGCTATTCTCTTGTCGCACGAACACGCAGACCACGTTTTTGGCCTGGATGACATTCGCTCTTTTAACTGGAGGCAAAAACATCCAACGGACATTTATGCCGAAGATCGTGTTCAACAAACCATCAAGAGAATATTTTCCTACGTGTTTACCAACTTTAAATATCCGGGTGTGCCTAAAATGAAGTTGCATAATATTAGTAGGAGGATAATCAAAATAGAAGGAATTAAGATAATTCCAATTCGGTGTTACCATCATAAGTTACCTGTTTATGGATTCAGAATTGGTGACTTAACTTATATTACTGATACAAACAAGATTGAAAAAGAGGAACTGGAAAAAATTAAGGGCAGCGCAGTGCTAATAATAAACTGTCTTAGAAAAAGAAAACATATCTCTCATTTTAATCTTGAAGAGGCCCTGGAGGTTATAAAACAAGTAAAACCTGAAAAAGCATATTTAACACATTTAAGTCATGAATTTGGATTACATGATGAAATTCAAAAAGAGTTGCCAAAGAATGTTTTTGTCGGTTATGACGGATTAAAAGTAGAGTTACGGTAAATCAAATCAGCTTTTCTTTTTTTAGGATATTGTTAAACCTTGTCATTGATATGTATCTGTCGGCCAGTAATTTCCCGTTGTAAATCAGGTTAAACGAAGCATAAAGTGAAGGTGCATTTTGAGCTTCTTCCGCAGTTTCTAATTCAGTAATTTGTAAATCCAATTTGCTGGCAAGAGAAGTGACTTTGATTTCTTCAACAAAACGTGCCACCCAGGGGCATTGTTTGGTATACACAATATGAAGTCCTTTGTATGTTTCCAATTTGCTTTGCCAGTCGTTTACTTTTGGTAATTCACTTCCATTAAAAGACAATGCCAATAACTCATTTCCTTTTTCCTCGATTGGTATATTTTTAAAACCATTCTTCAGAAACAGTCTGCTTTCAGCCATAAAAGCACCTTTGCTGGTAACTAAGGCCACACCTTTGTAATTTCCATCTTTTGCATCCTTAATACATTCTTCAATCAGTTTAGAACCCAGGCCCTGATTTTTGTTTTTATTCGGATAAATCCATATACAGTGAATAAACAGATATCCTCTGGCAGATACTGCCCGCCATGCATATTCTCCCGGAATATATTCAATAAATCCGGCAAGCTTTTTTGGTATACCTGTATATAACAGCTTTATTTTAAGTTGCTCGGAAAAGCACCTGTGTATCCAGTCTTTTTTTATCCGGTAATAGGGATTCTTTTTATTGATAAAACATATAACTCCCGGATGCTCTTCCAGGTTTCCGGCATTGATGGTAACAATTTCCATTTCAATTTGGTTTGTTAGCTAAAATAAGCTAAAGTTATATTGGAATCAATCGAAATAAGCAGTGAAGAAGATGAATTTAAGTTTTATTTTTTAACCATGGAATTACTACAATCACCGCTGAAATGAGGTAGATTGCACCCGCTAATATAAAAGCACTTTTTAAATCAACATGATCGGTAATCCAGCCCAACAGAGGGCCAATTACTGCGAAAATAACACGAATAATAAAGTTTCTTACCGACAACATTGTTGCCCTGACTTCGCTTTCTGTGTATTGATTGATGTAGTTTTTGAGTACCGGAGTAGCAATTCCGCGAATAATATAAAACAAAAACAAAAAAGCAATACCCCAGATTGTAATTGAAATTCCGGATAAAAAATATCCTGCTGAAAGCAGTAAAATAATAATGAGAAGTGTTGATTTTTTATCGAAAAATTTTTCGACACGATGTGCAAATATGGAAGAAACACCAACAGTTAAATTCAGGGCTGTCCAGAATACTCCAAACATTTCAACAGGAAGATCGACAGCTTTAAAAAAGGGTTGTACAAGCCATGCGAATGTAAGGGTTGAAGTACCTGTTATTGCTGATAGCAGAATTGCAATTCGAAGATTTTTATTTTGTGTTAATGTAAGTTTGATGTTAGAGACTAGTTTTTTTATTGTAATAATTTTGCCTGTTGTATAAATTTTTGGTTCTGTTAAAGCAAAAGAAGCAGGTATAGCAATTGCTGCCACAACAAACTGAAAATAGAATGGGGTTCTTAAACTTATAGCTGCAAGGAATCCACCAATTACTCCCGCAATCGCCTCAGCAAAACTTCCTATGGAAGTAATTCTTCCCTCAAGTTTTACATATTTATCGGTGTTTTTGGAAGCTTTCAGACTATCAAAAAGCATGGCAGAGTCAGCACCCGAAACAAAAGAATGCCCAATTCCAAGAATAATTTCTGCAACCGCAAATGCCCAGAATCCATATGAAAAACTGTAAAGAAGAAATCCTCCGCTACCTAAAATACTGCCAAGAACCAAAGTTTTTTTTCGGCCCCAGACATCAGCCATCCAACCCGAAGGAACTTCCATTGCAACAATAGCAATCGAATAAATTGATTTTAATACAAAAATTTCATGCATGCCCATGCCATTGTCCTGGTAAAACAAGACTACAACAGGCATAACCATATTAAACCATTTGGCGATTTTAATCAGGTATAGTTTAATTATGTTATTTTCGATATTTCTCATTTTAGAATTTGCAAAAATAATAATCTCAATATTCTTTTATGAATGGACCAATTTTAAAGATTTCACTTTAATTAAATCAAATTATAATGTTTTAAAACTTTATTGATGCATTTCCTTTTAATTTGAAAGCAGAATTTTACTTTTGCTTTTTTACAGACATAAAACAGTATATATGAACTTATTTATTCCGAAAAACTACAAATCGGTTTTAGATGTATATCAAACCGAGCAGGCGATTAAACAAATAAAAGATTTTTTTCAACTCAACTTGTCTTCTGAATTAAGACTAAGAAGAGTTACCGCACCTATATTTGTTAAAAAAGGAACAGGTGTAAACGATGATTTAAACGGGATAGAACGTCCCGTATCTTTTCCTATGAAAGATATAAACGGTGAGGTTGCTGAAATTGTGCACTCACTGGCGAAATGGAAAAGAATGGCTTTGGCCAATTTGAAGATTAAGGACGGTTTTGGTATTTACACCGATATGAATGCAATTCGTCCCGATGAAGAACTAACCAATTTACATTCGCTTTATGTCGATCAATGGGATTGGGAGAGGGTAATAACCGATAATGACCGCAATCTTGATTATTTAAAATATATTGTTCGTAAGATATATTCAGCATTGGTTCGTACAGAGTTTCATGTTTCTGAGAACTATTTGGATATAACACCGGAATTACCTGAAGAAATTACATTTATTCATGCAGAAGAATTGGCTGAGAAATATCCTGATTTAACCCCATTTGAACGTGAAAATGAAGCAGCAAAAGAATACGGGGCAATATTTGTAATTGGTATTGGCGGAGAAATGCCGGACGGACAAATTCATGACGGACGAGCTCCGGATTATGATGATTGGAGTACTTCCACTGTAAAAGGCTTTAAGGGGCTAAATGGTGATATTGTAGTTTGGAATAAGGTTTTAGACCGCTCATTCGAACTTTCATCAATGGGAATCAGAGTTGATCAACTTGCATTAATAAAACAGCTCAAAATAAGGGGGCTGGAAGAAAGGTCTGAATTGATGTGGCATAAAATGTTGTTAAACGGAGAATTGCCGTTAACTGTAGGAGGAGGTATTGGGCAGTCGCGTTTATGTATGTATTTTTTAAGAAAAGCACATATTGGAGAAATCCAGTCGAGTATTTGGCCCGATGAAATGATTGAAACTTGCAAAGTAAACGGAATACAATTATTGTAAATTAAAATTTATTATAAAAACATAAAGAATGAATTTTAATATTTGTTTTTTGGAATTTGAATTCTATCTTTGCGCCGCAAAATAAGGATGCCTCGATAGCTCAGCTGGATAGAGCAACTGCCTTCTAAGCAGTAGGTCATGGGTTCGAATCCCGTTCGGGGTACCAATAGATAATAAGAGAGTTAGTAAATGTTCTATCTCTCTTTTTTATTGTGTCATTACTAGATAGCCAGGATAGCTTGGAAACCTTTTTGAGATTCTGCAAATGAATTTTCTTCAACTCTTTTAAGATTAAATTAGTTCAGATTCCTGCTTGGCAACAAAATTAACTTGCTAGGAGTGATTACATGCACATGTAGGCGCTTTCTAGCCTGAAAAGAACAATTAACGTAAAGCCAAAATCCTAGCCATGCCTGCACTTTAGGGTTTTAGGAATCATAATGATAGGAAAATAAGCTAGGGGGGAGAGGAATGAGATTTACCAATAAAAGGAAGGGAGTTTTGCCAAATTCATGGAAATCTTACCACCTTTTTATTTGGCAGGTTAATGCTGTAATAATTGGTATTAGGATACTATATAAATTGGTGTTATTTTTTTTCTTGAAAATAATTTGGAAGAAGCCAAACTTTCCCTACACTATTTTACAACACGTGATAATACATGCCTTAAGTATAGAATTAATGCAAAATCCTTGAAGTACTCATTTGAAGATAGATTCCAAACAACGTTTTACAAATTGAAATACCATTTACAACGCTGTGCTTCTATAGGTTTCAAACTGCGCCCAATCAATCTGTCTCTTCCTCCCCAACCGGTTCTTTACCTGTATAAATCTGCGCTACATTACCAGAATCATTATAATTAAAGTACACAGGTGTTTCGTTCCGTAGAACATCGAGTATCCCTTCCCAGTCATTTTTAAAATAATATATGTCAAATACACTCTGTCCGGAACGTTTTCTGTTGTTTGGAAGAGTAGTACCGTCAGGCATAAACCATAGAATAGCTTTTCCGAAAGAACCATTTAAATTCATTAGTCGTTTTCCTGCATAATTCTTCGGAGACATAATATTGGTAAAATATGTATCGATTTTCCCGAAGTAAGTTGCCATAATAACCTCCTATTTTATTGTTTAATCAAAATCAGGTAAATATTTCCTCAGCAGTCTTATATAAATCAGATTGTTTTGCTTTGAATGAGTTAGGATATGTTTATCAAAATAATTACCGCTTAGCTGATTTTGTAAAAGGTGGTATAATTATAGATTAAACAATGTCACAGAAAGAAATATAAAAGAATGAAACTGTATCAAAAGTCTATTTAAAATTTTAGGAAATTACAAATTGACAGTAAGCATCCAGTTTTTTACCCCTAAATCCCCTGTAGGGGACTTAAGCCTCTCCGCCAGCTGGCGGAAGGTTTGGAGGGGTAAAACGAAAGCATATTATAAACTGAAAGTTTCTTTTCTAAGGTATTCACTTTTGATACAGCCTCTTTTAGCTTAATATTTTAGTACTGTTTAAAATTGTTTCAATTTCTTCCAATTGGTCTTTGGATAATGGTCCATATTGCAAAGCTCCGGCATTTTCTTCTACTTGTTTTACTGTTTTAAAACCGGGAATAGGTATCGTTTTTGGACTTCTGGCCCAAAGCCATGCAATTGCTCCCTGAGTCAATGTACGACCATTACTTTGAAGAATGTCTTTTATCGCTTCAAGTTTTTTAAGCAATATTTTATCCGGTCCACCTTCTTCAAAAAAGATGTGTACATCGTCTCGTAATAAATGTCCGATAGAACGCACATCATCGGCCGGGAATTTTGTTTTCTTTTTAAATTTACCGGTTAAAACACCCATTGCCAGCGGGCAGCGGTTAATACTCGCCAGGTTCTTTTCTTCACAAAGTTTTAATATGTCCAGATTGCCTGAAAATATATTAAGAACATGCTGGATTGCTGTGCAATTTTCACCTTCTTCAAAAAGTTCTGCCCTGTCAAGATAATCTGTACTCCAGCCATATGCCCTGATTTTACCTTCCTTTACAAGCTCTTCCAGCGTTTCCCTTGTTTCCAGTGCATCATCTAAAGGATAGGTATTCAGGTGTAACTGGTATAAATCGATATAATCTGTTTCCAAACGCGAAAGACTGCCTTCCACTGCCTTTCTTAAATAGTCCGGTGATGCATCTCCTTCAAAACTATCTGCTTCTCTGCTGCCTTCTTTAAATGTCATTCCAAATTTTGTAGCTATTACAATTTTGTCACGTCTGCCTTTTATTATTTTAGCAATTATCTTTTCAGAATGCCCAGTGCCATAGATATCTGCTGTATCGAGGAAATTAATCCCCATATCTATTCCTTTATCAAGTGCTTTAAACGAATCTTCGTCGTTTACTTTGCTCCAACCAAGTGGCATACCTTGCAACGAAAAGGGACCACCGATTGCCCAGCATCCCAGCCCCATCGCACTAACTTCAATATTAGACCTGCCTAATCGTCTTGTAAATGTATTTTTCATAGCAGCTATTTTTTTGGTTTAATATACAAGTTACAAAATAACGCATTGAAAGTCAATGGCTTATTATTATGTTAAGTATTGAAAACCACTGCAATTAGCAATCCTGAAAGAAACTGTACTATCAAATAATTTTTGGAATAGTTTTTCTTCTGTTATTTTATTTTGAACACCAATTCTAAAGTTATGTATAAAAAATAACTCTTGGTAAAGAATCACTTACCCTTTAAAAACAAACAAGTATATATTATTTCATAAATAATTTAATAAAATACTTTGCAATAATCTTGACTGATTAAAATCCAAAGAAGATGAAAGGAGTTGATTTTTAATTATTATCTATTTACTTCTTTTTTTGACGACATAAACGTTGTAATAATAATAATTAAGAAGCATCAATCCGACTATTAGAAAGGGTGCACTTAATTGCAACCAACTTTCAAATTGCCCGTACTCTCCCGGCAGAAACAAAAAAACTACTGAGACAAGAATAAGGAGTATTGCTCCAAACCGATTATTAATCCATGTAATTATCATAAGAATGGCCGGTACAACAAATATGTATAAATCCGTGTTAAAATCAGATTCAAGAACATCTATGCTGCGGTTGTCAAAGACCAATGCAAAGAAAATTATTAGCTGTATTGCCGCCAAAAATGTTCCAATAAATAAAGCAAACCTGCGAACTGATTTTAATTTCATTTTATTACTTTCACTTTAAACAAATGATTTTAAAAAATTAGGAATGATAAATGCATCTATGATTGATCAAAAATATCAGAAATGCGCTATACATATTACTCTAAATTCTATAAATCAGCCAATGAATCGTCAAAACCCCAAATTCTTTTAACAAGAATTTCTTTATTTGAGTTTATCACTATTTTAAATTTTATCCTGTAAAATGCAATAGGCTCGCATTCACATTCAATTAAATTGGCACAGTTAAAAGTTTGTGTATAAATTTTGCCATCAACGCTATTTATGTAATCGTCAATTACGACTATATCCCAGGTATAAATATTTCCTGAATAATCTTTATACTCTCCAATAAATTTAACCTGGTAACTTGAATTCTTTGTTTCAGCAATCATAGTTTCTGTTCCAAATAATAAATCATTGTTTACATCCAAAAATCCTTGAAAATCCCATGTTTCTCTCGTAACATTATTATTCTGTGCAATAGAACTTACATATGTAAAAAACAGAAATACAGTGAAAATAGAAATGGTTTTAATATTTTTCATAACTGTAATTTTTTTAGTTAAAATGTATATCCCAATCCAATCAAAGGAAGTATAAAATTCTTGGGAGAATCAATGCCTGAAAAGTCTCCATTGAATCTGTGACAATAGTACCTGACGAAACCGGTTTACCGGCTAAAGTGAATACTTGAGGGATAATCAATATGAAAACTAATTGTTTTTTCATAGGATAATCTCTGGTTTTTTACAATTACGAATTTTACGTAATAATGGTTTGGTTTTTTACATACTAAAAAATAAACATTGAGAACAGTGTACCTGAATAAATTGGTTCCATTTGTCTATTTTTGGTTACTATGTTTCCCGTATTTGGACAAGAGGATATTATTCAATTGTTTGATAATCAATACATAGAAATAATGGCTTCACATTTGTTTGTCAGATTTTAACGGGGAAAGTAACTTCTGTATAAGATTGGTTTTATAAAGGGGTTTGTAAATCATCAATCATATCTTCAAAAAGCGTCCACAGTTCTTTCCCCTTCCTTTTTTATAAAGCAATTTTGAATCGTATTCCTAAAAAAAATCTGATACCCGGATCGCAATTAAGTTTAAATGATAAAAACTCATAATTAAAGAAACAGTAAACTACCAATTTTTTAAATTAAGGGTTTGAGATTTGAAGAATACAGGCATTTACAAATTTTATTTTACATATTGTTTCAAATACAGAGTAGATGAACTTTTATTCTTTTGTTGTTGTTTTACTTAATAAATTCCTAATGAATAGATGTGATATTATAAACCAAAGTTTGGTTAAATCCAATTGATAACCATTGGTTCATAAAATTTACAACTATGAAAACAACAACTCATTTCCTGTTTATTTCGTTTTTAGTACTTAGTTGTTTAACAAGCCTGCAAGCAAAAGAACCTGTTTTTTCTTTTGAAGAAAAAGATAAAAACAGGGTACAAAACAATATTCCGGGAGATGTTCCTTCCAGGGAGTTTGTTTCCTTTAAACTATACGGATTTGACCAATTTGAAAATAAATATGTTTTAAATGTATCCGGAAGTTTTGGAAATTTAAGTGCAGAGAATTTATACGTTGACACACTTCATTATCATAATGCATTCGGGGGAATTTATTATAACGAATATATTGCCCACCATCAGGATAATTTGGGGAGAGATACTATGATTTCATGGACTAACAATGAAGGAGGCTCACCAAACTATGCAGTTAAGAAAAGATTATCTATGAAGTATTATAAAGACTCAGGAAGACTTTTGGGAAGATATACCGATGTTTTAGGTTTTACGGATCTGGGTATAGCAACCAGCGAAGAATGGACAATTGATACAATGGGAAATACAACTTCTTTTGTAACACAGAATTTTGATCCTTCTTCTGGTGTTCGTATTAATTACGCGGTTGATTCCGTTCAGATTACATATAATTTGACGGGAAATATTGCCCGGCAAAAATTTTTAACATTCGATTCTTTTCAGGATCGAATAATTTCTACAGAAAACCGAATTTATGACTGGAATGGAGATACGCTGACTTCTGTGGTCGTTAATGCTTTAAATGAAGATGGTTCAACCGATTTCCCAAAATACAAAATTGATAATATATCTGAGATACAAGTACCACATCCATTTGAAGTTTTGCATAAATCAATTTTCGGGACTGAACCGTGGTCGGATGCTTCTTCGCACAGGAGATCAAAATATGAAAATGACAAATGGGAACCTGAATATATTCAGGATAAAATTACCTTCGGAGAATATACAATTACGACAAATCGGTGGAATGGTAATGATTATGAGCCCTGGAAAAGAACCAGAGAGAGTAACTTTCATCAAGGTTTATATGAAAGAATGGAATTTATTCTTCCCAGAGCAGATATAGAATCATACTATAAAGATTACGCGGAAGAAACTTATTCTATTGATGACGACAGATGGATACCTTATTTTGAAACCAGAAACACATTCTCTCTCAGCCTTAATTTTGGACTTGAAACCGATACTAAAAGTGCAACAGCAGGAGATAGTGTTTTAGTGTTGATTAAACAAACATATGACCCGGGATCCGGTGAATGGCTGAATAACTTTAAGCAGGAATTTGTTTTCAGGAACCTGGCTACAAGCGTGGATAGTGAGAAGGATTTGAAAAACAATATTACAGTTTTCCCAAATCCAAACAATGGATTTTTAAATGTGAGAATAAACAATGCAGAAGCATTATCCAAAATAAGTATTGTGAACTCCCTTGGTCAATCTGTTTATACAACTCTGTTTGATAATTTTTCAGGAAATCAATTGTATAAAGCAAATTTGAAGCATTTGGATAAGGGAATATATTTCGTACAGATATATTCCGGCAATAATATGATTACCAAAAAACTTATTCTTCAATAAAATTGTAAGGAAAATTTGAAACATTTGGCACCTTCTTTTTAAGTAGTTTTCGGAAAATTAGGTTCAATAATGAAATAATACGCTTATGTTATTTAAGTACATTATTAATTCCTTTATTGAGTTTTATTCAATTATTTCGTAACTTTTACTTACCCTTTCTTTGTGACAGCCAGTATTTTATAATTCCAAAAATTAACTATCATGAGCAAAAAAGATTTTGATGTCAATGGTCCTGATTTAATGAAACTGGCCTGGCTTTTAAGTAATGGGCAAATTATGATGCTGACCTGTACAAACAAAGAAAAAACTGTAAACGGTATTGTAACTTTAGGTTGGTGTAATCCAACCTCCTTTGAACCATTTCTAATTACAGCCTCAATCGGAAACGGAGGCAAAGAAACAGGAGAAAGAGCATACAGATACTGCTATTCCCTGATAAATGAAACCAAAGAGTTTGGAATAAATGTTCCAACTCCTGATTTGACAGAATCGGTTATTAAAACAGGAACAACCCACAGTGATGAAGTGGATAAATTTATTGAGGCAGAGTTAACAAAATTAACTCCTAAAATTATTTCTTCCTTTCTAATTGAAGAGTGTTATCTGAATGTTGAATGTAAAGTAATTGATCAATATGTGACGGGAGATCATACCTCTTTTGTGGCAGAGCCGGTGCATGTGCACATCAATGACGATTTGATCGTACAGGGACAATTTTCTGAAAAATACCACAATAAGAATAATCAGTTGCATATGTGTGATTTTATTACCATGTGGAAAATGTGGTAATACAATTATTTTATACAGGCAGAATAAAACTAACTGTACATTCTGCCTGACCTGGTTTCGGAATTCAAGGATTGTTTAAAAACTAAAATATGGATATAATATTAACTGCCATTGGAACTTTTGTTGAATTAGTTCAGGCAGCAACGAACTGGTATAACAAAATCGGTGAGAATAGAGAAAAGAGAGCTGCTAATGTATTGCTGTCAACAGGTATAATAGTTGCAGGGATTAGGGGATTAGATAATTCCATTCAAAAACTTTTTGGATATATCAGCCTGGGAGTCGATGAAATAAAACAAGAGCATCGGGAGATTCTTATCACACAAATTAATGAATTTGCTCGAGAAAATATTATTCATAAAAGAATTAAAATTAATATAGAACTGCTTAAAAATCTCAATCTGAAGGAAATTGAAAATTCAGGAGAATTAATAAACAAAATAATAAAATGTGCCAATGAAATTATATCAGTTCTTGTTGCAGGTTCATCACCTTTTGAAAGTAAAGAACAACTCAATGATTTCCTGAAGATAATAAGAGAAAAGAAAGGATTTGAGGAGAGAGAAAGATTAAACCGGATTTGTGATGATATTTTATCGCTTTACGACCAGCAAATTATTGCTGAAGCAGAAAATGCTTTTGCCGGTTTAAGTGCAATGGTTTTAAATAAATACCCAAATATTCCATATCCAACGTGGATATAAACCAAGGTACAACAAATAAATCCATATGTTAATTACAATTAAGGATTTAAAATTTATTGAGTATTTATGTTTGAATCCTTTTTTAATTGTGTTTACAGATGAACTGAAGAAAATCTTCCAAATTACTATAATATATTTTTCGTATCTTTTAATCTGAAATAAGCATTTCAGTAAAAGATTGAATATTGAAAGTCAGAAAAACCGAAATATTAATCTCGGCAATTTTATCCATTTTGATTTGGATATATTTTGCGGTTTATTCAAAAAAACTTGATGGAAGTGAAACCATTTTTGTAACGGGTGTAATATTGTTATTGGTTTTTAGCATAGGGCAAATCATTAGAAAAACAAAGAAAGAAGATGACAAAAAATAGATTGTTAGTCATATTGGGAGTTCTGGGATTAATCTTTATAGCTATAATATTTTTAGTTCCCTTAAGTCAAGAAACCAGACAAGCAGCGCCAAAAGACAATAGCATGGCAGACAGATATAAACCTGCCAGAAACTTTTTAACCCGGGATATAGAAGAAAAAGAAGATTATGGACTTTACAGTTATATATTGTTTACTCAAAAACCTGAGAAAGAAGATTCATTAAAATACACTGAAATTATTAAATCATATTTGGATAAAATTCCTGAATTAGAAGATTTGTCTGTGTTTTTGGATGACAGTTCAATCAATGTTGTTTATTATCCTACTGTTGAAGATCCCAGGGATATTTTAAACACACAAAGTACAGAAGAATGTATAAACTGGTTATTGGAAAATTATGATTATGCAAGAGCCTCTTATTTGTTGGGTAAGATTGATGCTGACTTAAATATGGGGCCTTACATTGTCTCTTATAAATTTGCATTGTCAAATTCAGGAATTATTAATGAATATTATCTTTTGCAGGATTTTTCAAAGGTTCATTATAAGGTAGTTTCATTGTGGATGGATGAATTTTTAGAGCAATCTTCATTGGTGGAGTTCTGGAACAATGAGGAGCTAAAAAACTTCAGTAATGATTTAAGAAATGCAATTGCTATAGGAGCTGAGGGGTTAACCGAAATAAAAAAGTCTTTTTTATGGTGGGAGGAAACATTGCAGGGATGGATTGTTTTCAGAAATTAAAACCAAATGGATACCGCCTTTTTACTTAAACAAAAATATGACGCAGGAGAGATTCAAAGTTTTAGCCAGGCTTCAAAGTTTCTTGATATTTCTGAATTACTTAATGTCTTACTTTCAGAAAATAATTTCGAAACGATTGAACTGTTAAACCGTTTAATTGAAATTGCTGAAATTCCTTTTACTTCAGAAATTCACAAGGTTAAAGAATGGGTTGAAAAGTTAGTTAAAATGTCATTTTGTGATTTTGGCTTTTCATATACCGGGAAGCACGACAATATACTGGCATGTTATAATGCAATGATTACAAGTATCCTTGTTAAATCAAGTTACCCTGATAAAAGCAAAATAGAAAAAGGGATTGAATGGATTTTAAAATACCAGAATTTAGAAAGAGGGGAAGAGAACAAGTGGAAAGGATCGAGTATGTTAAAATATGGTGGATGTATGAAAAATACCCCATGTTATATTGGAGTTGTAAAATCTGTAATTGCACTTTCCGACTATAACAAATCTTGTGATTATCCATCCAAAATAGGTGTAAGCAAAAAACTTAAAACCGGATTAGAATATATATTAGATCACAATCTGTATTTGCGAAAATCGAACAACAAACCTATAACCAGTTACATTACAAAACTTACCTATCCGTATTTTTATAAAACCAATATTATTGAGTTATTAAAATTGATGAAAGAAAACGGTCTGGATTCTGATTCCAGGTGTTTTCCTGCAAAGCAACTTCTTATTTCAAAAAATAAGAAGGATGGATATTGGCGGGCGAACAGCGTGTATTCGCCAAGACGCTGGGTGTTATTCGACAAGCCCGGAAAGCCCGGGCTTTGGATAAGTTCTGAGATAGAGAAGTTATTGGATTAAAAATTTATATGACTTATTAATTGAATAGTTCAATTTAATCGGCCATTCTAGAATTTATCCATTCAACAATTTGTTCATTTACATTTTCTTTTCCTAAATATTCCCAGCCGTGGCCAGGTTCGTTAGGCAGAACAAGAAGCTTTTTGGGTTCTTTGGCAGAATCGTATAGAATTTTTGTGTCTTTTGCATAATCAGGTCCTCCTGATGAAGATTTATCCTTGTCTCCAACAATGAAAAAGATATTCTGCATTTTCAGGCCGGATAATATTGCAACCGTAGATGGAGACAGTGGTATCGCCGCTTTTACAGCTTCGTGGTCGTTGCCGTTGATTGCACAATTTGCCCCCAAAGATGCACCAATTAATGCAATTTTGTCTTTTTCCACTTTTTCGTTTGTATTTAAAAATTCAATGGCTGCAAACATATCTTTGTAGGCATACTTTTCTACATATTCTTTTATTCGTTTAGTAAATTCATCAACATCGTTTCCAAAGTTTATATCCCATTTATCAGATTTCCCGTGGCCTCTGAAATCAAAAGTTAGACACACGTATCCCTGCGATATAAATTCTCTTGTAACATCGGCTGTAATCCATTCGTTTGTAACGCGTTGAAACTGATGCATAAAAACAATTCCCGGTTTGGGTGAGGAATTACTTTTCAGATATTGTAAATCTCCCCGGATGGTTAAACTATCGCTGGTTAAAAAACTTATTTCTTCTCTGGTGTGCGAGGTTACTACAATTTTTACATCACTTTCCGAAATACTTCCATCATTGAGCATGACAACAATTTTATAGAAATACTTTTTCGCTCCTTTTAAATCTTTTAAAACCATTGTTTCCTGGAGAGGATTGTTAACCGCTATGTTTTTTACATCTTTTGTAAATTCATAATCACCGGCAAGGTTAATCGACAAGGATGAAATATCATTTCTGTTTACTTTCCAGCTGATAGTAACAGCTGTTTCTGATATTTCTGTTGGTTCATCTAATACAATGTTTAAAGTTGGTTGCGGTACTTCATTAACCGGATCATCTTTACAACAATTAAAAGAAACCAGAATTAATACAAATAATATGAGCCAGATAGTTTTCATGATATTTTGATTTTAAGTTTTTAATGAAGTTCATTACCAAATTCAATTTGTTTTTTAATAAAAAATGGTTCCCTCGCCTTTAAGTTTCCAAACAAGGTTTTCAGTATCAATCACCCCGGTCATAAATACTTCTCCGGTGGCATTTAGGAAGCGTCCGGTGCCATTATATATTATATAATGATATGTCCAGATTTCTGTTTCCGGATCTTGTTCTGCCGATGCTACATAGGTGTGAATTTCATCACCATTGGCAGCTGTAATAAAACCTAAAATGGGACTAACACCATCATAACAACCAATGTTTAATACATGGTATTTTCCTATATGTGTGGCATTGCCACTACCGGTTACTGTAGCGTAAGGATAAGAACCACATTCTTCTTTGGCACTAAATTCAATTAGGCCTTCTGTCTCAAAAAATTTGATAGTTTTTGTAATAGATTTCCCCGATTTTTCTTGAATTACAGTTGGCGGCTCTCCAAAAAAATGATAATTATCAAGAATTGACTTAACATCCATCTCTTCTTGTACTTCATTTTTAATCGGTTCTTCTTTGCTGCAATTCACCATGATTATTGTAAACATGCTGATTAAAGCAACAGTAAATAATTTTGTTTTCATATTGAAATAATTTTGGTTGATGATACTTATAATGTCAAGTTGTTAAAAATGATACTTTAGCAGCAAAACCTGTAAAGTCATAATTGTAAATACCAAAAAGCTCTGTTTGATAAAGTGTTTCAATTTTACCGTTTCAATTGAACTATTAATAATGAAACAGTTATTAGATTAACCAATTTTTTCTATAGCAAGTTATGTAGTTAAAAGGAGAATTGTTTTGGAGATTTTCTCAAATGTTTTGGGATTTGTCTCAATTTACCTAATCAGGCTTTATCTTTTTTATTTCGCTGGGTGCAATATCAAATTCTTCATGAAAAATATCGCTGAAATGAGAGAGGTTTTTAAATCCGGATGCAAAAGCAGCTTCTGTGACATTTAATCCTTTTGTCTCGATTAATAGTTTTGCTTTTTGAAGTCGGTACGAACGCAAATATCTGCCAATGGAAATATTGGTAATTGCTGTAAATTTTCTGTAAAGTTGAGCCCGACTCATATTTAGTAAAGAACAAAGTACTAACACATCAAAATCTTCATCCTGCAAATTTTCTTCAATAACAGAATTAATTTTACTTATAAACTTCAGCTCGTGTTTATATTGAGTGTTTGTGTTGTACGATTCAGTATTTAAGCTACTTAAATGCTTTTGCATTTTTTTTCTTGCCTCAATTAAATTATTCAGTTTTAATAAAAGTTCCTTTTCGTGAAAAGGTTTTACTAAATAATGATCAGCACCAATTTCAAGCCCGCTTATTTTTGAATTAAAATCCCCCCGTGCTGTTAAAAGTATTACCGGAATATGATCTGTTCGGAAATCTTCTTTTAACGATTTTAACATTTCAAATCCGTCCATCTGTGGCATCATTACATCAGAAAGAATAATGTCGGGAATAATTTTTAGAGCTTTTTCAAGCCCGGCTGCTCCGTTTGGTGCAAATTCAATAAAGTAATGTTCTTTTAATATTTCACTTAAATAATCAATAACATCTTTGTTGTCTTCAACAATTAAAAGCAACGGTTTTTCTTTAATTTCCTGCTGAAAAAATTCATCGTTATTTAATTTATTTGTCTGAATAACAGTATTAATTTCATTGGCACTAACCATTGAAATACCATTATCTTCCCTGAGTTTACTTTCTT
>ENA-ORCQ01000166-ORCQ01000166.1-marine-metagenome-genome-assembly--contig:-NODE-166-length-35578-cov-4.088476_pt1 | contig 35578 bp, 23 predicted proteins | sample MGYA00237780_ERZ508510 | MGnify/ENA primary metagenome ERZ508510 (study PRJEB26181, sample SAMN06268981) | marine metagenome | isolation source: Tt an E2 anaerobic enrichment on eucalyptus from sediment...
AAAAATGTTAAACTTTTTTGGATTGCTATGGGAGGAAAAGAAGATATTGCCTGGCAGAATTGCCAGAATATGATGAAGTTGTTCGATCAATATAATCTAAAATATGAATATTCCGAAAAACCCGGTGGACATACCTGGTACACCTGGCGTGACAATCTTTATGATTTGGCACAAATGATTTTTAAATAAACAAAATTTGACTAAATAAGAAATAGCTATGAAGAAATCAAAGATTTTTATTGCCACATTGTTTATAATCATTCTTGCAGGATGTGCAAAAGAGAATTCTCATAAGACTGTTTTACTTAAATATGATAAACAGATTGACGGTATTATTGAACAATTGACACTGGAAGAAAAAGTAGAAATGCTTCATGGAAAAACAATGTTTACTTCAGCCGGAATTGAAAGGCTGGGAATTTCTGATATAAAATATGCAGATGGTCCGTTTGGAATTCGCGAAGAACTACAACCAAACAGTTGGGCACCTTTAGGATTGGAAAACGACAAAGCTACTTTCTTTCCGACAGGATCAGCATTGGCTGCTACCTGGAGCCCGGACCTTGCTTATGCTTATGGAACCGGAATGGCTCGTGAAGGTCGTTTACGCGGCAAAGATATGCTTCTTGGTCCGGCAATTAATATTCAGCGTATTCCTACCGGTGGACGGACCTATGAATATTTGAGTGAAGATCCGTATTTGAGTTCAAGATTATCGCTTGGTTATACCAAAGGTGTTCAGGATAACGGAATGGCTGTTTGTTTAAAACATTTTGCATTGAATAACCAGGAAAATAACCGTGGAACGGTAAATGTAATAGTCGGGGAACGTGCTATGCGCGAAATTTATCTTCCACCGTTTAAAGCTGCGGTTGTTGAAGGTGATGCTTTTGGTGTTATGGCAGCCTACAATAAGGTTGACGGCTGGTGGTGTTCTGAGAGTGATTTGTTACAAAACAAAATACTGCGTGATGAGTGGGGTTTTGCAGGAATGATTGTTTCTGACTGGGGAGGTACACACAGTACTGTTAATGCAGTTACCAATGGTTTAAATGTAGAAATGCCCGGAAAAAGATTCATGGGTGATGCATTACTTGATTCAGTAAAAGCCGGTGCGGTTGCCGAAGAAATTATTAATCAAAGGGTACGCGAAATATTAAGAGTCAGGTTCGCTATTAAACCTATACCTGATGAAGAGGCGAATAATGAAATTACTTCACAGCCAGCACAGCAAAAAATAGCATACGATGTGGCATGCAAATCAATCGTTTTACTGGAAAACAATGGAATCCTACCATTGGATTTGAATAAAAATAAAGTTATAGCGGTAATTGGTGCCAATGCTACTCAAATAATGGCTACCGGAGGAATGGGTGCAGGGGTTAAAACGCTTTATGAAATAACTCCCCTTGAAGGATTAAAAAACCGAATAGGCGACAAAGCAGAAATCGTTTATGCACAAGGTTATATTCCCGAAGTTTTCAGGTGGGGAAGAAGAACTCCTGAACAAATGGAAAAGGAGGAAAAGGAAAAGGAACTGAAAAAACAGGAATTAACAAAAGAAGCGCTTCAAGTTGCCTCAAAAGCAGATATCGTTTTGTTTATGGGAGGCAACAACCGTGCAGTTGAAACTGAGGGAAGTGACCGAAGAAGTATAATGTTACCATCCGGCCAGGATGAACTAATTCAAAAAATTGCAGAAGTAAATCCTAATATCGTAACTGTATTAACCAGTGGCGCCCCCAATGATTTGAATGTGGTAAAACCACTTTCCAGGGCATTGCTTATTTCGTGGTTTAACGGAACTGAAGGAGGAAATGCACTGGCCGATGTATTAGTTGGAAATATTTCACCTAGTGGCCGGTTGCCCTTTACTTTTCCAATAAAACTCGAAGATTCACCGGCCTATGCGATGGGGAATTATCCACAGGGAAGAAGAAGAGCAGATGTTTTTGCCAACCTGGTAGCCGAAACTGATTCCATTGGAAAATCAGAGGATACAAAGGATGAAACAAAATATAATGACCCGAATACTGCTTATTATTCTGAAGAGTCTCTTGTAGGTTATCGCTGGTTCGATACTAAGAATCTTACTGTAATGTATCCGTTTGGTTATGGTTTGACTTACACAACTTTTGAATATTCCGATTTAAAAACAGACAGGGAAAAATATGGAAAGAACAGTGTTATTAAAGTTTCATTTGAATTAAAAAACACAGGGGCTTTCGCAACCGATGAGGTGGTTCAGGCCTATGTTCACAGGGTAGATCCTGTAGTTGAATGGCCGGAAAAAGAACTCAAAGCGTTTTCACGGGAAACCTTAAATCCGGGCGAAAGTAAATCGATTACACTTGAAATTCCTGTTAAAAATCTTCAGTACTGGAACGAAACCACACATTCGTGGGCTGATGATTTATGTGAAATAGAATTGCAGGTTGGAGCTTCAGCAGAAGAGATTATTCTGAAGAAAAAGGTGACACTGAAATAGCAGAGTAAGGGGAGTCGGAGTTTTCAACTCCGATATATTTTAACGGACTTGGAAAGTCCGTCTCCCGCTTCTTTTAAGCAAAAATATCCAACACAATATTAAACTAATCTTATCAATAATTAATACCAAAAAAGATGAAAACCAATAGAAGAAACTTTTTTCAAACCATGGGAGCTGGAGCAGCCGGAATAGGATTAGCCTCTGTTCTTCCCGCAACAGGATGTGCTGCAAGCAACAAACCTGAAGAAAATGACGATCAGATACTTTTTGTCGGAGATGATATCGCCATTGCCGATACTGTTTATGGAAAAGTTCAGGGATTTTTATTACGCGGAATTTACCAGTTCAGGGGGATTCCGTATGGAGCGGATACCGGTGGTAAAAACAGGTTTATGCCACCGCAGAAACCTGAAAAATGGGATAATATAAGACCTGCTGTATGGTGGGGAAACAGTGCCCCGCAAATCATGGATAACCGTTATGGAAATGTATGGTCTTCTTATGCCGATCATTGGAATTATGATGATGTTAGTGAAGACTGTCTGAAGTTGAATGTATGGACACCGGCAATAGCGGACGGTAAAAAGCGACCTGTAATATTCTGGCTGCATGGTGGAGGTTACACCAACGGCAACGGAATTGAACAGGATGGTTACGATGGTGAAAACCTGGCTCGAAAAGGTGATGTGGTTTTTGTTTCCATTAATCACCGTTTAGGCCCGATCGGTTTTTCCGACTTATCGGGTGTTGGTGGCGAAAAATATAAAGATTCGGGGAATGTTGGGGCACTTGACATGGCTGCGGCCCTGGAATGGGTAAAAGAAAATATTGCCAATTTTGGCGGTGATCCTGACAATGTTACCATTATGGGTCAGTCAGGTGGTGGAGCCAAAGTTTGTGTTTTAACTGCTATGCCTAAAGCAAAAGGACTGATTCATAAAGCAGTTCCGTTAAGTGGCTCTTCAACTCAGGCACTGGATCAGTCTTATTCTCAGAAATTGGGATCATACATTTTGAAGGATGCAGGCCTTAAAGCTTCTGAGATTGACAAACTCCAGGAAATGCCCTGGAAAGAATATATTCTACTTGCCAACAAGGCAAGACGTACTTTGGCTGAAGAAGGAGAAGGTGCAGGATTTTTCCGTGGTGGATTTGCCCCGGTAGCAGACGGGAACAATATTCCAAAAGGAAAATTTTACTCCAATGATAACAGTGTATCTTCTGACGTTCCAATGTTAATATGCAGCACTTTCCATGAGTGGGGAATGTCCAGAACATTGCCTGAGATGGAAGAAATTTCAGAGGAAAAAGCAATAGAAATGTTAAAAGAAAGGGCCGGTTTCAGAGGTGGATTAGGAGACAAAGCTCCTGAAGTATATGATGCTTATAAAAAAATATTTCCAGATGCCAAACCTATTGAAATTATGACACTGATTGCAAGTAATCGCAAAAGTGTAGTTGAAACGGCCACTGCAAAAAGCAATGAAAAAGCTCCTGTTTATGTTGCCTGGTTTGGTTGGGAGCCACCAATGTTTAATAACAGGATGCGGGCTTTTCACTGTCTCGATATATGTTTCTGGTTTGCCAATACCGATGTAATGCTTACCCATACCGGAGGTGGTGCAAGACCAAGAAAGCTGTCAGAAAAAATGTCGGATTCTTTGTTGAATTTTATGAAATCAGGAGATCCAAATACCGATGGATTACCACAATGGCCGGTATTCTCTGTTGAAAAGGGAGAGACAATGGTACTCAATGATAATTGTGAAGTCCAGAACGATCCCGACCGGGAAGGAAGAAATCTGCTGTAATGTTAAAGTTGTGTCTAAAGAGGAGACGTTAGAAAAGAAACTTTCAGTTAAAACATATGCTTTCGTTTACCCCTCCAAACCTCCCCTAAAGTGGGAGGCTTAAGTCCCCTTTAGGGGATTTAGGGGTAAAAAACCGGATGGTTACTTTCAAATTGTAAGACCTTAAAATTTTAAATAGACTTTTGATACAGCCCCATTTTTTCAAATTGAAAAATCTGGTTATTGAAAAATTTCAGGGTATTTCCGGATAAAATAAACAGGTGTACAACTCCAGGCATGGCAATAGCTGTTTACAGGATAAAAATTGTAAGGCGACAAATAATCATTATCAGGATCGTAAACTTCCCAGAAAGTATCGGCTCCTTTTTTTACCATCCCACCCCAGTAATCAACCAGGTATTCTTTTGCCTCGGAATGCATTCCCGAATTTACAAGTGCCTGTATAAAATAGTGATACATATAAGGGCCACCTGGTTGTACCGCATTCTCCATACTTAAAAGTGAGTTTAATGTTTTTTGGCTCTCCTTTTTTGAAAGCACCCCACCAAGAATCATCCATATTTGCGACGCATAGGAAATTTGTTGGTCACTGCCGGATTCAAAAAGATTGATTTTTTTATTGTACAGTTTCATTGAACCTCTTTTCATTCTTTTAATTAATTCCGGAACATCTTTTAGTTCATCTTCACGATCAACAAGTTCTGCAAGTTTATAAGTTTCGCTTAAAGCGAAAATAGACAATCCCTGGACGGAAGCAGCTTTATGGAGGTCATTTTTCCAATCAAAAAACAGCCACCATTCGCTATTTGCTTTTTCAAAATCAATGATTCCATCCGGCTGAACATAGTCATTGATAATTTCCAACTGGCGTTTTGCAACCGGAAAAAGTTCTGATACTGTTTCTTTATCATTTGTTGCCTCAAAATATTCCTTTAAAGTAACATTAAACAGGAGTGCATAATCATATAAAAACTGACCACTTTGCGGATGTGGTTCAGGAGCTTCAAATACAGTTCCATGGACAACACCCCGTTCATCACTTAGTCCGGCAAGTAAATAAAGACATCGTTTGGTAAGGTCGTGATTATTATAGGAAACGGCGTTTGCAATCGATTCGAGATATAAATCTCCAATCCATAACCTTTGGTCACGTTTCGGTCCATCTTCATAAACGGTTTGCATACATTCTTTTAATGTATTTAGCCCTACCTGATCAATTTTTTTGATAATGTCGTCTGCTGATTCTGCAAGGGTTTCAGGTTTTTCTTTTACAGATGTTACCGCGGTGAATTTCAAATCGGAAACAGCAAAATCGAAATACCGCGAACTTCCTAATAATTCTATTTTCATATATCGCCCTGAAATCCTGCGTTCCAGTTTTACCTCACTTAAAGCATCCGTTACAGTTATTATTTCGTCCTGAAGCCATGCCCTGCTTAAAGCACCGGGATAAGGATCAAAAGGTGTTGCAAGTTCTGCAGGTACTTCTGCAAAAGTAAGTTTAAATCTTAGCGGTCCATCAGGTGTTCCCCTCAACGTACGAAAATTCATCGAGAAATAGCCGGTGTAATGATTTCCAAAATCAACAATGACAGTTTTCAGTTCATTAAAAGAACGTTCATAAATGCTTTCAACTGCGCCAAGCTCTTTTACAGTCCAACCCTGAAAGGCCCTTTCGTCTTCTACCAACTCCACAATCCCTTTTGGCTGAATAACATCTTTAGAAAGCTCCGGTTTAAATTCTTCTGCTTTTTTTAGCCATATTTCTCTGTTGTATTTAACCACATCCTGAGCAAATAAAGAACCGTAAAACAGGAATAAAAGAGCAATTCCTGCAAGTTTGAATTGATTTTTCATACGTATAAAATTGTTTATTTATTAAGGTAATCCCGATAATTATAGGGAGAATTCGCATGAAAATTTATTCATTTCTTTTGATGTTTAAAATAATCATGCTCATTTCATACCATTAAAATTGTTTGTTTTTAGTTGTATTGTATGTAACTCGCATGTCTTTTCATAATCACCTTGGGTGTAAATATTTTACATGCTTGTTTCATTTTTGTATTTTTTAAATTCTACCAACCACCGCTTAATCCGTTTTCCAGTGCTTTCTGATAATTTCCAAGGTTGAATTCGTATAGAAACGGAGCTTTATTTGCCTGTCCTTCTTTACGTTCACCCAGTTTATTTAAAATTTTATAAGAAAGAATTTTACGTTGAAAATTTCTGCGATCAAGTTTTTTCCCCAGAATGGTTTCATACAATTTCTGAAGTTCCGGCATGGTAAATTGTGCAGGCATCAGATTAAAGCCAATGGGTTGATAACTCAATTGTGCCTGAAGTGTTTTTAATGCTTTTTTAACAATCAGATTGTGATCCATCATCAGTTCCCCGATTTCGTCCAGACTTTTCCATTCGCATACATCGGAAAATATATCGGGTTTGGGATCTACTTTTGAAAACTCTACAAGGGCGTATAATCCCACCGAAATAAAACGTTGTTTAAACCAATTTAAATGTTCGTTACCTTCCTGTTCCTCTAAATCTTTGACCGCCGGATTTAGAATGGATCTACCGGGATCGCTGAAAACCCTGAATTGTTTCAGAAAAATATCAGAAAGTCCGGTTCTTTCTTTTAAAGCTCTACTTGCAGCAGTTTCAATTGATTCATTCTTTTGAATAAATCCACCGGGTAATGCCCATTTCCCCGAATACTTCATATGCACCAGCAAAACTTTTAGCTGGTTAGCATGAAAACCAAAAATTACACAATCCAATGAAATATGTTCAAGCAGATTATCCGGTTTAAAACTCATTAAATTTTGTCTTATGTTTTAAAAAACAAATTAACAAAAATCATTTGTTTTATTTGAATAGTTTGCAAAAAAAATATATTATTGTGTCTTATTGACACAAAGTTTAATTTGCTTTATTCAGATCATTTTTAAAGCATCCATATCAAGTAAAAATTAATTAATCTAACGTATTATCCAATGAAAACATCATTCCTGAAAAAAATCAATTCCTATTTATTTTTTATCCTGTTTTTTATTTCCGGTCTGACATATGGAATAGAGTCTGGAGATAAAGATGTTAAGGATATTATTAAATCGATGACCCTGGAACAAAAAGCACAACTTTTAATCGGTACCGGGATGCATTTCGAACTGCCTGATTCTATAAAAGCAAAAATGCCCAATCGGGGCCAGCAACAGAAGGAAGAGACAGATTATACAAGAATGGTTGATAATATTAGAAAATATGTTCCGGGAGCTGCAGGAAATACAGCAGAATTTCCTGAACAGGGAATTACCACGCAGGTGCTTGCAGACGGACCTGCCGGGTTGCGTATTTCTCCTTATCGTAAAGGTTCGGATGAAACTTATTATTGTACAGCATTTCCAATTGCAACTTTGCTGGCATCAACCTGGGATACTGAACTGGTTGAAAATGTAGGAAAAGTTATGGGAAAAGAAGTACTTGAATACGGGGCTGATGTAATTCTGGGGCCGGCACTAAATCTTCAGCGGGACCCACTCTGCGGAAGAAATTTTGAATATTATTCAGAAGATCCTTTAGTATCAGGAAAAATGGCAGCTGCAATGGTACGCGGAATTCAATCTAATGGTGTGGGAACTTCAATAAAACATTTTGCTGTAAACAACCAGGAAACCGCCCGAATGTCTGCTGATGTTATTGTGAGTGAAAGAGCACTTCGCGAATTATATCTGAAAAGTTTTGAAATTGCAGTTAAAGAAGGGAATCCCAGAACTGTAATGTCTTCTTACAATAAAATCAATGGAACCTATGCATCTGAAAGTTATGATCTTTTAACAAAAATTCTTCGTGATGACTGGGATTTTAAAGGCTATGTTATGACTGACTGGGGTGGAGGAAGCGATTTGGCAGCACAAATGATTGCAGGAAATGATTTGATTATGCCCGGTTCGCCAGGACAAATTAACAAATTGATTTCTATTGTTGAAGAAGGACAACTTGATGAAGAAGTACTTGACAAAAATATTGAACGAATACTAAATATGATGTTGATTTCACCAAAATACAATGAATATAAAGTTTCAAATAAACCGGATTTAAAAGCTCATGCCAAAGTCGCACACGAAGCAGCTGCAAATGGAATGGTTCTTTTGAAAAACAATAATAATGCTCTTCCAATCCCAAAATCAGTAAAAAAAGTTGCTGCATTTGGAAATGCATCTTATGAGTTTATTTCCGGAGGAACTGGTAGCGGTGATGTAAATGAAGCATATACAGTTTCCTTGATTCAGGGATTAAATAATGCAGGATTTCAAACGGACAACGGATTACAGGAATTTTACAAAAATTATATAAAAGAAGCCCGTGCAAAACAAGAACCACCTAAGAATTTTCTTGCTGCCTTAATGGGGGGAATGATCCCGGTTGAAGAGGCCGAAGTGAGCACAGAACTCGCAGGGGAAATGGCTGAAAAATCGGATTTAGCACTGATTGTAATTGGAAGAAATGCAGGAGAAGGAGACGACCGTAAAGCGGAAGAGGGTGATTTTTATCTTTCTTCTACCGAAACAGGTATGATTAAAAACGTCACGGAAGCTTTTCATAAAAAAGGAAAGAAATCGATTGTGATACTAAATATAGCCGGGGTTATTGAAACTGCAAGTTGGCGCGATATTCCGGATGCTGTTCTTTGCGCATGGCAGCCGGGTCAGGAAGGAGGAAATTCTGTAACTGATGTGTTAACAGGAAAAATAAATCCATCGGGAAAACTTGCAATTTCCTTCCCAGTTAAATATGAAGATTCCTCAACAGCTAAAAATTTTCCAGGAAACGAAATCAAAAAGGAAGGTGAAGAAGATAAAACACCCGATCAGTCAGGATTTTCATTTATGCGTCGTGTTCCCTGGGAAGTAGTTTATGAGGAAGATATTTATGTTGGTTATCGATATTATAACACATTTGATGTCCCTGTGGCATATGAATTTGGCTATGGCCTTTCTTACACCAATTTTGATTTCAGCAATATGAAACTGGATTCAAAAAAGTTTAAGGATAATCTAAATGTATCGGTGGTTGTTGAAAATACAGGAAATGTTGACGGTAGTGAAGTTGTTCAGGTGTATATTTCAAAACCTGACGGAGAACTAAAAAAACCGGAAGAAGAATTGATAGCGTTTGGAAAAACCAAAGTTTTAAAGCCCGGAGAAAAACAAACCATAACTTTTGATATTAACACCGATCAAATTGTCTCTTTTGATGAATCCAGGTCCATGTGGATTGCTGAATCAGGAAAATATACAGTTAAAATTGGTTCTTCTTCACAAAATATTTTGCATCAAAAAGATTTCAATTTGAAAAAAGATATTTCCTCGGGAGAAGTTTCCAGGGCTCTTGTTCCGCAGAAAAAATTTAAACGGCTTTCAAAATAATATGGTTTGTAGGTTTTAAAAAATACTGTCAGGGAAACTGGATTTCATTGACATAAAAAACTTTATGAAGCAGGTTTATTCATTAACCAGATTAATGGATTTCGGATTGGCAAATTTCTGATTACTTCCTGTGTTTGCGGATAAGCATCCAATGTCTTCCAGAGTTCGATAAATTCGGTTTTGTTGTATGCTTTCCCTGCAAATAACAGAAAAGGATGTCTTACCGGCCACTCATCCCAATACATAACATCAGGAGGATAAGTCCAATTGGTTTTGTCTTTTACAAATGGATAAATAAACTCTGCTCCCAATTTCATATTTTTTCCATCGGGTGTTTTAAAGTCATACAAATTTTCATCTTTTGTGGATAAAATTTCAGCACAGGTCATAAAAGCATCAATATTAAATAATGAATATCCATAAGGTTTTGTACGTGCCAGTTCAAGTGGAAAGGAACCATCGTCACCCATTTGATTGGGTAAAAGAATTTTTTTAAAACGATTCCTGCAAAGTGTTAAAACTTTTTCATTTTCAACCAATCTGGCAAATGCACCTACCTGCATAATCCAGCAGGTCGCGTGATTATTTTTTGTATTCATTTCATCAATACTGTATTGATGTGTTGTCAACCAGTTAACAAATTCTGAAAACCATTTTTTAATTTCTCTGATTGCTTCCTCAGAAATTGCCTTATTATCTTCCAGAATTTCAATTGAACGTGCCACTTCCACTAAATGAATCGCATCTATGATTCCGATTCCCCGACCTGTTACTCTTCCTTTAATGGCCTGCACATATAGCAAAGCAGGATTCATTCGGGTTTCAGGATTTACAAACCATGCCTCCAAATGTTTCTGCGAAGCTTGTACGAATTTCTTATTTCCCGTAATTAAAAAGGCTGAAGTTTGAATTCCAACAATTTTACTTAAACGAATCATTGCCAGCCGGTGTGCAACAAAATTATCAGGATTGCTTTGCCCGTCTTTTCTTATGTAAGGTCCATCCGGGTTTTCAGGGTCAGGCCACCAATAATCCCCTTCCGAATAAAAGTCATGTATTCCCCCGGCACTTCTGTCACAAACATAAGAAGTAACCGTAATGGGCAGGCTATCTAATGATTTAATTGCCGTCTCAACAATAAATTTCCGCTCTTTCACTGAAATGTAAGGAATCTTATCTTTTCCTTGTGAACATCCCGATAAGCTTACTGCCAGCAATAAAAATATCCAGTTCGAAATATTTCTGATTACCAGATACCAGGCACTGCTTTTTACCATATAACTAATAAATTTTTAAATTGTTGCCAACAAACCACCATCCACATAAATCATTTGACCATTCACATAACTGCTGGCATCGGAAGCAAGAAATAGTAAAGCACCCAAAAGTTCTTCCGCAATTCCCCATCGATTGCTTGGTGTGCGCTTACATAACCAGCTATCAAATTCAGAATTTTCCCAAAGTGGTTTTGTCATTTCGGTTTTAAAATATCCAGGACCAATTCCGTTTATCTGGATATTATATTTAGCCCAGTCGGTTGCCAATCCTTTGGTCAACATTTTTAAACCACCTTTTGATGCAGCATAAGGAGCTATGGTCGCCCGTCCCAGTTCGCTTTGCATTGAACCAATATTTATGATTTTGCCGGCTTTCTTTTTAATCATGCCCCCAACCACTGCTTTCGAAACTTTATAAGCACCGGTAAGATTTATCCCGATTACCTTTTCCCAGTCGTCATCCTTAAAATCTTCCAACGGAGCGCGCAAATTTATTCCTGCATTATTAATCAGAATATCAATCGAGCCAATTTCTTTTTCGATTTTTTGAATGGCCTTATTTATTTCATCACTTTTTGTTACATCAAAAACTGTTGCAAATGCTGAATAGCCATAAGACTTAAATTCTTTTAACTGGGTATTTACTTTCTCTGGACTTCGTCCATTTAAAATAACCTTACAACCATTCTCTGCCAATCCTTTTGCAAAAACGGTTCCCAATCCTCCGGTTGAACCTGTGACCAAAGCAACTTTCCCCTTGAGGTTAAAGAGGTTTTCAACCTTCATAATCATATGTATTAGAATGAGTTTATCTTTACTTCTATCTTGTTTAATCCCGAATTCAAACGAACGCTGCCAAACGAAGTATTTACCGGAACTCCATTAACACTTACCACTGAATTTTGGGGAAAATCCAGTTTAAACTCAGCAACCATATTAGCGGGCAAATCAATTAAATACTGACTCAAACGTCCGCTAAACTTTTTGTAATCCGCTTTTATTTGTCCCTTAACTGTGGGCACAACAATTGAGCTGCTTTTTAGGTCTGCCAATTGCGGATAAATTTCAGCTACCCTAAAACCCGGTTTTAGAGGTTGGATACCCCACATATTTCTGGCAACAATATTTGCCGGGGCCGCACCCCAGGCATGATTCCAGTCCTGATTTGGTTTATATCTCAAATCCCAGGCCTCCCAAGAGATGGTAGATCCTCCTTTTATCATATTATACCAGCTTCTGTCATGGGTCGCAGTCATCAATTCAAGTGCGTAATCCGCAGCTCCTGCATTATACAAAGCTTCCATTAAAAACTGCGCCCCATATACACTGCATCCCATTCCACGTGATTTTATATATTCCACGACTTCATTTTTATAATCATCCGGAACAATTCCAAATGCAAGTGGCAACATGTTTGAATGAATCGCTCCATGATTGGTTTCAATTCCATCCTGATAATAACCACCTTCCTTATTAAATAGATATTGATTTATCGAGTTTTTCACCCTGGCAGCACGCATTTCAAAATCCAGTTTTTCTTCAGTTTTGCCCAAAATTCCTGCAAACTCAGCCATAATTTTCATGTTCTGATAATAAAAGCTGTTGATTACAGTGCTAATTGGTGTAAACACAAATCCATCGCGCTCGCCTTGCGGCCAGTCTTTGGGTAATTTCCAGCCGGTATCTTTTTGCGCCGGAGGCCAATCTACAATATCGCGAACACGCTGTGTGGTATCTGCAAATCCAAGTTTGGCCATAAATTTACCGTTATGCTTTGGAGATTCTGTGCTGATTAAACCATACTTATATTCCAGTTCCATTAAAGTTTTGTGTTTTAATGGCTCATAATATTTCGTTATCAGTTCGGTGTTTCCAGTGTACATGTAATCCTGGTAAAACAATAGTGCAACATGAAGTTGCCATTCGGTTGGCCAGGTCGGATAATCCATAAAATACTCAATGGTTTTACGGGCAATCGCATACTCATTATCCACAGAATAATGACTCAATTGATTTAAATAAGCATCTGCTTCATAAGGAATTCTCTCACGGTCGCCATCTACATAGTAACCTGCAAAAGAAGTTGCTTTTTGAGAATATTTACACATTTTCCAAACCTGGTTTAAAATGTCGTTTGAACTTGAAAAAGAACTGCTATTATCCTCAAAATATGTAAAATATGCTTCCCGGTTTAAATCTTCGGATTTTATCTCCGCCTCTGGAAAGTCATTCTCCCCGGAAATTTCAACATATCGAAATGGCATAATTACCGGGAACGAATCAGGTAAAGCAACAGCAATGGATTTCGTGTTTCTTTCATCGGGAATTAATTCTATTTGATACTCTGATTTCCCTGGTTCAACCTCCAACTCTACTTCCTGGTATCTGATTGTCCCTCCCGGATTTTTATCAATTTTACCATCTAACAATTTTTCTCCCAGGCCAATAATTAATTTTTCTTCTTTTTTTGCTGAATAATTAATGTTTAAAGTTCCAAATGCAGCTTTCCCAAAATCGGCAAAATAAGTTCCTTCTTCAATTTGCCTGAATTCCACGGGCTCGATATTTTCAATTTGAAACCAGTTCCCAGAGCTTAACTTTTCTCCAAAAAAACCGGTTGAAAACTTTTGTGGTTCAGAATATTCCGATAGTCGATTGTCTTTGTCGAAAATGCGAACCTTCCAGAAATAGGTACTGTTTTCTTTTAGTTTTTCACCTTCAAATTCAACATTTGTTGATTGGCCGGTTCGCATATTTCCGCTATCCCAAACATCTCCAATATTGTTCTCAATGTTTTCTTTTGAAGATGAAACCAGAATTTGATAACCCAACTGCAGACCCGCTTCTTTGGGAACAATCCAACCAAATTCGGGTTTGTTATCTATAATCTTTGTATAGCGTGGCTCCCGAATTGTTTCGACTGTTAAGCCAAAAGGAATTCCGGAATAAGGATCGGCATATTTTAATCCAAGTTCATCATTTTTCTTTCTGAATTCAATAAGTACTTTTTCATAATCAGGATTTCCCACCAGATTATAAATCTCCTTCGGATCATCTTTCAAGTTATAGAGTTCCTCAGATGACTTATCGTTGATGTACCGCATATATTTCCATTCCTTGGTACGTACACCTTCGCTTGGTGGGATATGCTCAAATTCCCATAGATGTTCTACCAAAACAGTATCACGACCAATGGTCTTTTTCTCTCCGGAAACCATTGAAACCAAACTTTTTCCCTGGTAGGTTTCAGGAACAGGAATTCCTGCATAATCCAGAATGGTTGCCGGTACATCGATATTTAATGCCATGTCTGAAATATCAAGATGTTTTTTTGCACGAGGATCATAAACAATTAAAGGAACACGAATTGAATTATCGTACATTAACCATTTCCCCGAAATCTGTCGTTCGCCAAGGAAAAATCCATTGTCACCCATAAGAATGATAATTGTGTTTTTGTCCAGGCCTTTTTCAGTCAGTTTTTTTCTGATTTTGGCAATTTCCAAATCAATACCATAAATCATCCGGTAATACCCTTTTGTACTGTGCTGATATTTTTCAGGAGTATCGTTTTTCCAAAACCAACGTACACGATTAAAACCATCCCTTACCGGTTTTGGCAAAGCATTAAAATACTTTTCATCAGCAAGATCCGGTTCGGGCATATCCATATTTTGATAAAGTTTGTTGGGTTCTTCCTGCCAGAAATATTGAAGCGGAGCTCCGTCGTGAGCATGCGGGGCACTAAAACTCAGAGATAGTGAGAATGGTTTATCTGAAGGTACATTATCGATAAAATCGAGTGCTTTTTGACCAGTATATCTGGTTAAATGAACAGTGTCTCCATTTAAGGTTTTATAATAGTATCCTCTGTAATCCTTGAACTTCCCTGCCCTATCGTAAATCTCAACCTCATCAAACATTTTTTCCCTTCCCTGGTAATTCACACCAAATTTTCCAAAAAAGCCATTATAATAACCTGCTTCTTTCAAAAGTTTTGGATACGAATTCTCCATGTACTCTTTTCTGATATCGCCTGTTTGAAAAGTATATTTATGAGTTCTTTCATGCAAACCACTAAAAATACTTGATCGACTCGCCGAGCAGATAGGAGTTGTTACAATTGCATGTGAGAAATAAGCACCGCCTTCAGCAAGTTTATCCATTTCAGGTGTTGCAGCCAATGGATTTCCGGAGTAACCCAATGCGCTCCAGCGTTGATCGTCGGTAAGGATAAAAATAATATTCGGACGCTCATACGTACTTTTTGCCTTTTGAGTTGCTGAAACATTAATCTTTGAAAAAATGAATAGGATTAGAATGATAAGATAAGTTAGGTTCTTTAGCATGTCGAGTAGTATATTAATTTCAAAAAAATTAAAAGTAATTCTTTCAAAGCTAAATGCAACAAGATCTTTCTATCATTTCATTAATTAGGATAGAATACTGCCAGATAATAACACTTCGAGCCCACAAAGTCGCGAGTAGTAGTTACTTTGAGAAACTCTGTGATTCTTTGTGTAGCTTTGTAAAATAGTTTTAACACAAAGTTACACGAAGGCCTCTCAAAGAATCACAAAGAAGTATATTAACCAGAAATAATAAGGCTTAACTATTCTTTTTCTTCTTTTTAGATGATTTTGCAAGTGGATTAAAATCAAGTGCAAGATTTATCCAGTAGTCAAATTCCTCCTTAGTTTTCATCCCTGTCTCATCAATCAAAACATAGCCTTTCATAGGGCGTTTGGTAAAATCCATAGTCCGGCAACCTCTTTTCTCCACCATTTCGTTGTGAAGATCAGGATTGATTCTACACATTAATTCATCTTTTATGATTCCTACACACATTTTGTCGTTGACCATAAATGTCAATCCTCCCATCATAGCTTTTTCCTCAACATTTGGAGTTTCCTGCAGACGTTCCCTGATCCTATTTGCCAGATTTTCATTATAAGCCATTGTAAATCATTTTCGGATTTATAATCTCAACAAAAGAAAAATGTTTTTGTTCGGCTGAAATGAATCCAAAAACTAATTCAAGACCAGCTTTTTAGTTATTTTGCAATTACCATTGTAGAGGTTTAAAAAATAGATTCCCTGATTTAGATCGAGATTTAACTTATGTGTTTCTGATTCGGCATAATTAAATTCCTGTTCAAACACTTTTTTTCCTGTTAAGCTGATAATGTCCAATTTATTGAAAGTAAATCCCGGACAGGAAATTGTTATTTTTCCATTAGAAGGATTTGGATAAACACTTACTGCCGGATTAATAGTATTTTCAACTGAAGTTAAAACAGGAATAGAATCGCCCGAAACCAAAACATATGTTACAGAAAGCGGAGGTGCTTCAAATTTTACCTTACCATAAATACTTTTTCCATAAGCCTTTAAGGTTTTATAGTTTTTGGGGCCACCACCTGCTAATGTAGTTCCTTCTCCGTTAACAAATACTTTTCTGGAAAAATCTCCATTATCGGCTCCTCCTGTTAATACATAACGATAAAAACTTCTGGCTTCGGGGTAATTCTCCAAATCGAATTCAACTATTTGTTTTGTAGTTCCCTTGTTTACCACTGTCACACCACTTTCTCCGGAGGAAAACGAAGATGCATAAGCAATAATATTATTATTGCCTGAAACTGTTGATTTTACCATTATATCTCCAAAATACTTTTGAAAATAGTACATATAATAAAACGGTGCATGTGGTATACCATCGCTTACTCCGGGTTCATCATTTCTGGCAAAAAGCCCATGATCATCACCATTGTTCCAGCCGTTTGCCAGGTCCCAACGCATTGCCTGTCCATATTCGTTTTTGATTAATTCGCCCAAAACCAAAGTAGCATGCATACCGTTAATGTAAGAAACTGCCTGTTTGCTTCCCTGTGCAAAAATATTCCATTCGGTTAAAGCAACTGGTAGATTATCGACTTCAGTGTATTTTCTGAGGTCGTTTAAAGCGTAATCTTTTTTCTTTTTTGTATTTGCAGCTGAATTTAAGATAACAGGAATTCCTGAGTTTTGATCATATGGTGTATAATAAGAATGAATCACTAAAAAATCGGCTTTGTCAGCTATTTCCGGCAATACCCCTTTATTCCAGTTTTTCATCACTGGATCCCAGGTAACATCTTCTTCCTGCATACAAATCCCAATTTTTATGTCTGCACCTATTTCTGCTGCAGCGTTTTTCATGGAGTCGATAAATACTCTGGAGTGTCTACCGTACAATTCACCGGATATAAACTGAGGCTGCCCGTCTTGATTTAGTAAAACATCAATTTCGTAACCGGCCTGCCACGGTCCCATATTTTCATTGCCAATCTCCCAGAATTTTGTTCTGCCATTATCGTAACGAACCCAGTTTGCTGCATAATGCGCTGCATTGGCGACCGGGTCTGGTCCTGTACCATATCGGGCATAACTATAGTTTACGCAAATACAACCTGTGGAATTTGTTTTTTTCAACAAATCATAATAATCATTCACCGTCATCGCCCAATTGGTTGTATTCATTCCCGCTTGCAGTGCTCCAACTTTTCGATCCGGAGGTATATCGATGGGCCCTTTATCCTGAACAGCATCCCAAAAATGATCGTTGGAAAGGTTACCTCCAGGCCAGCGCAGTACATTCGGACTTAAATTATAAATATCGTTTACCAAAGTTGGTTTATTATTCATTTTTCCTGCCCAATTGATGGCATTGTTTCCGTAAACATACTTGCTCACTTTTGTGATTGTATCTTTTAGATTGATTGAAATTGTAACGGTTGCTGGTTCTTCCGGCTGAGGAGTATTGATGTATTCAGGACTTACAGCCTCCTTCGGTTCCCAATCATCCAGAAAAAATCCCTGATTATATTGTGCTTTGCCAGAAAAGAAAAACAGAACTAACAATACAACTAACAAATTATTGATACCTGTTTTCATAATTGCTAATCTTTGGTTTTTAAGAAACTAACATGCTGACAATTTTATTTACTTACTAACTTAAAGGTTTCAGTTCTGTTTCCCCTTGAAATCCTCAATGTATAAAAACCTGGATTTTCAACCTGGATTTTTGTTTTACCAGACCATTGATCAATCTCGATTTTTTTTACCAATGCGCCGAGGGAGTTATAAAGTTCAGCTTTAATTTCATTGTCAACATACAGTCCTGTTTCCAGGATAAAATATCCAGCAAAAGGATTTGGGTATACTTTAAATCCAAATTCGTTTTCTTCTATTCCTGTTACACAGTTTGCATCATTAGCAGAATAAACTCTGATTGCTATTCTATCCGACTTTGTAGTACATCCATTTGTACTTGCTTCCAAAAAGTAGCTACCGGTTCTGTCGATATCAATAGAAGAAATTGAACCTTCAATGCGTGTAAAACTTTTAAGCCAATTGTAAGAAACACTATTTGAAACTTTTGCCTGTAGATTTACTTCTCCCCCCGGACAAAATTCCAAATCCCCAGTTGTTAGCACTTCAACTTCAGGAAAGGAATTTACAATTACTTTAAAGGGACCAGAAGTTATAGCCGTTTTTCCATTGCTAACCTCAACAGAATAAATACCTTCATCAATTGTGGTTAACGAAGCAGACTTTTCGGTTAAAACTGAATCGTTTTTAAACCATGTATATGATAATCCTTCTCCACTCACTGTGTTTAATGTAATTTCTTCTCCTTCACATAAAACTGCTGGTTTTTCGCTGGTAATATCTACCCGATCAGGTAAATTTGTATCAAAGGACAGAACCACAATATTTTCTTTTCCACTCTTTTTTGAATGTTCCAGTGTAAAAGTTCCGCTGCGTTCTTTTTCTCCCGCTTTTATCGTGTATTTATATTCTCCTAAAAATCCATCAAAAGTTACTTTGCCCTGGGAATCTGTTTTAATTTCAGTCTTATTAGTCCACCACTTATTAAATACTAAATCCTTGTACATTTCGCCATGAGGCCTGATATTCCAGTCAGAATCAAATAACGCACCTTCCGGCAACCAATGACTGTTTGCCCAGAATCCCCAGAAAAGAAATGACTTCACACTTTCGTGGCTAAAACAAATTGTCATAAAATCACGGGTATAATCCGCCTGAACTTTCCTTTGTGTGATGTTTATATCGTGTTCTGTAATTTTAATGTCTTTACCGAGTTCTGCGAAACGTTCGAGAATTGAATATACTTTGGTAATGGAAGTGAGGTCTCCCCCCATATGTCCTTGCATTCCAATACCGTCAACTTCTCCACCCTTTTCCTCAATAAATTTTACGAGGTTATAATATGAATTTTGTTTATCAATATTATTTCCTCCACCTGAAATTATTGAATAATCGTTAAGATAAAGTTTAACAGTACGGTCGTTATTGCGAACCCTTTTAAACCAGTCGGCCATCACTTCATTCCCAAGAATATCCATTACATCATGTTCTGAATAAGGTTCGTTGATTACATCCCAGTCATTTAATCTTCCATTTGTAAATTTTGTTACCTCTTTAATACGTTTGTCGATTGAATTGCGAAGAGCAAGCGGATTATTTTTGTAGGATTCGATATTTGAAGTCATGTGTTTCCATGAAGGCCAGATTATATTGTGTCCGCGCACTGCAATACCTTTGGCTTCCAGCGAATCGAGTGACCTTGAAATATTTGTTTTTGAATTCGAGATAAACATTGGCCATTTTAAATCGTTTTCAAATACTACTTCGTTAAACAATTCATACACTTTATTTCTAAAGGTGCTATTCTCTATAAACCGGCTTGCCGGAATAGCACTCCCCCACCCGAATTTATGTTTTGTCATTTCAACTGTCACATCAGCGTTTTCAACAACGTTTCCATTTTCGTCGTGAACTATAATATCAATCTTTCCTTTTCGAATCTGCTCTATCCTTTCCTGTGCTGAGGTTCGCCATGGTGCATCCTGTTCCCTGCCGTAATAAGAGATTTCTGTAGTGGGTAAATCTTCCAATGCAACACTGTTTTTAAAATTTAGAAATTTTACATCGGCTATTTCTATTGTTTGCGAGTCATATCCTGTAAACAAACAATACCGTGTTTCTGCAGCAGTCCAGGTTGATTTGCTTTTTGTTGATGCATAATATTGTTTCCATTCGCTACCAATAAGTATCTTATGAGCAATCTCCTTACTATAGGTTTTATTATGCTCAATAACAACTGAAACAGCAGCCTCACCTGATTCTTCTTTTGAAGCAGTAGTTCGGGCAAAAAACGAAACTAAAATAACATCGTCTTTTTCAATTCCGGCTACCGATGGAAATTGAATTTGAGCATCCCAATAGTTATTCAATCCTGTACCGGTAGTTGCCCTAATTGCTTTTGTAAAGGATTGATTCGAAACCGAAACTTCTGTTAATGTAACTCTGCCTACCTTCACAAAAGTTGTTCCGGATGTTCTGTTTAAAATAGTTCCTCCTTCCGGAATTTGTGCTGATACCGGCATAACGGCAATTAAAAAAAATAAGGTATAAACAATTTTGAGAGAAAAAGACTTGTTCATGTCGATTTTAGGTTTTTGATTTAAACAATACAAAACTAAAAGAACATTACAATTTCTCGCTTAGAATAGTTTTAAATTGTAAACTTCTTAAACAATAATAAAGATTTGTAAAACTAATATGAAAATATACCGGGATATGCGGGTAATTCTGTGCTAAAGTTGTTATAAACAGTTAGTAACAACTTATTTTTCTAACCACATTAAATTTTGGAGAATATATGGTTACAAGGTAAATTCCTTTTGAGCCCAAAACATTTCGGTTTATTGTAAGTGATTTATCAGCCGTAAGTTTCTGATAAACTACTTTCCCTGTAATATCCGAAATCTTTACAGTGTAATCCCTGGTTTCAACTGCAACATTTATATTAAAACTGTCTCCTTTTACCGGATTAGGAAAAATATTGACCATACCCTCCTTTTGTTTCAGAGCGTTTAAGTCGGTTGTATAATCCACAATTACTAAAATATTTCCCTGTTTATTTCCATCATCGGAAGTACATGTTATTGTAGCTGTACCGGACCTCATTGCTTTAACTTCTCCGTTGGGTTTAACTGGTGCTACTCCCGTGTTATCCGACTTCCATGACACATTTTGGTTGGTGGCATCATTCGGAGTAATAACGGGCAACAAAATCCTTGTTTCTCCCCGATTTTTTAAGACAATAGTATCAGGATCGAAATGTACACCTTCAACAGGTACACTTCCGGGTTTGTATTCCATTTTATAGGTTCTGACCCAATCGACATATTGGATATTTTTTGTTGAGTCTTCCAGCGATTCGATGGTGGGTAATCCAACTCCCCAGGTGAAGGTTTCCATATCAAAAAACATGTACATATTTTCGTTAAATGGTCCTCCTGTTTTAGATGTATGAACCTCTTTTCCATCGAGATAAAAAATTACAGTTTCAGCATCTTTCCACCAAACACCGTAAGTAAAAAATGTTTCGTTACAGGCGGGTTCCAGGATATCACCTTCCCATGGTGTAGAAACATCATTCTCCCAACCATCTTTATAATAGTGCAAATTGGTTTTCATGTGTGTTTCATGGCCGGCAAAAGCAGGTGCGGTTGGCGCTCCAAAATTTTCTATTACATCTATTTCGCTGTAACTTCCCTGAAACCAGTATGCTCCCGTCATCGAAAGTGTCGGGCATTTAATACGTGCTTCAGAGTAGTAGCCTGGTTTCATAGCTTTTGTTTTTGACGAAACACAGGCTGAATGTACCCAGTTTCCTTGTTGGTCGTAATTTGCAACGGTTGATTTCAATTTTAAAAAACCACCTGAGACTGAAACATTTTCGCGTTTAAAAGTGCTGGGTGGCCTGCCAGCCCAATAAGGATGATAGTTTAACCATTTGGAATCATCCAATTCTGAACCTTCAAATTCGTCAGTTAATTCCTCAACTTTTACCCAATGTTTTTCCGGCGATGCATCAGGTTGTGCATAGGAAACAAAAGAAATAAAAAGGATAAATAAATGAAAAAGAATGATTCTCATGATTCTGAATTATTCACAATTTAACTTACTTCTTTTCAAGATTTCTTTTCCTGATTAAACATTCAAGAAAATAATAATCTGCATAAACCAAAGGTACGTCAATTTCAGAATCATGTGGAAAACTTCCTGTACTATGTTCCAACAAAAATCCTTTGTTTTCACCTACCGGAGCAAGAAATTTTTCTGATGACAAATTTTCCAGCATCAAATTGGCAACATTTAAATATTCCTCGCCATTTTCAGAATACTCGCTTAATTCAAAAAATGCACTTGCAATTACTGCTCCTGCCGATGCATCATAAGGTTCATCCGGAATATTCGGAGCATCATAATCCCAGTACGGAATTTTACCTTCTTTCATTCCAGGCTGACTTAAAATATAGCTTGCAATTTCTTCTGCTTTTTGCAAAAAATCAGTCATTTCTGTTTCACGATACATCAAAGTATAACCATACAATCCCCATGCCTGTCCTCGTGACCACGCACTTTCATCAGATAATCCCTGGTGGGTATTTCTTTTTCTGACTTCGCTTGTTTCAGGATTATAATCAATTACATGAAAACTTGAATTATCTTCACGAAAATGATTTTTTGCAGTTGTTTGTGCATGTTTGATGGCAATATCTTTAAGTTGTTCATCTCCTGTTTCTTTATACGCCCACAGCATTAACTCAAGATTCATCATATTATCTATAATTACAGGAAAATTCCATTTATCCTTTGCAAAATCCCACGACCGCAAACAGCCTACAACGGGATTATATCTGGTAGCAAGTGTTTTGGCAGATTGAATCAGAATATCACGATACTCTGTGTTTTGAGTATGTTGCCAGGCTTTACCAAAACTACAGTACATTTTAAATCCCATATCGTGGGTGCCGTCATTCCATTTTTCCTTTTCCAACGGGATTGTGGCATTAATTGCATATTCCTTCCATTTTTCTTCCCCTGTTAATTCGTAAAGCATCCAAAGGTTGCCGGGATAAAAACCACTCGTCCAGTCCCGACTAGGTACCAATTTTAATTCTCCGTCTTCGATGGTTCTTGGAGAAACCTTAACACTATCTTTATGCTGATTCACCAAATCAACAGCAAATTCTATTTGCTGGCTTATGTGACTTAACAAATCTTTTTTTGTTTCTTTCTCTTCAGTAGAACAGCCTACAAGGGCAATTACCAAAGCTATAACAGCTATTTTTCTCATTACAAATAATTCAGTTTTTGTTGTTTAAATTTAAGATGCTCCTAATTTATAAAAAAGATTAAAATAGGATTGAATTCTATTTTCAGTTTAATAAACTTTAGTATTCACCATTCAGCCGAATTTCGATTTTTGTTTTTCCATCCGTTATAGTCCAGGCAGGAATCCTGATTTCAATACGTTTCAAATTCTCAAACTGTCGATCCAATTCAAGTGGAGCAGGATATAAAGAAACTACTGTAACGCTTAATTCAGGATGCGAAAGATTTTCAAGTTTTAAATATTTTCCATCTTGTTTTAAAATTGCTCCCCCAGGTACAATTTCAACGTCGGCAGCTGTCATCAATTGCCAGGTAATTAATTCCGTTTTATCTGAAATTTCAATTTCATCCTCAATGGTTATTGAAGTCGGAGTTTCTTTTTCAAATTTCCTTGTGGCAGAGGTTAACAAATCACCAAAAGCCGGAGTCATGTCCAGTGCGGCTTCAACATGCTCCCCATTTGAAAAGTTGGTAAATTCTACCATTCCATCAACCACATGCAGTTCATTATTTACCGTAATTGTGCTGTGTCCGTAATTGTTTTTTGTAAGTAAAGTCCATCGTTGGCAATCCTGACAACTGCTCCACAAATCAAATCCTGTTTTTTCCAACTGATGGTAGCCCTGGTTTCCGGGATCGATGCTCCATCGAACACCATTTATTTCAAAGATAAATGAACCTGCATCCATATTGCCATGGTTTACGGTTCCCCGGCCACCCTTAGCTCCAAAGTAATAACCGTACTTATCGTTTTCACCGCCGGTAAAAACTACTACCGGATTACTTCCATCACCTTTCCAGGCTGTCGGAATTTTCTCCTCACCCTTTTCTTCATATTGAGAAATCCATACCAAAGCTGCACCGGCCAATCTTGATCTTACCCCGACTTTTTCTGTTGGAACTAAAAATCTTTCTTTTTCGAAAAAAGTTTTATTCCCTGTTTTTGTTGCAAACCACGCCAGAATAATATCCCCCTGTTCACTTCGTTTGTCACCACAATCGGCAAAATTATAATACCATCCGGATGGAGTATTCATTAAACTCTTAAATGTAGCACTCTCCTTAAATGCAGGATATTCAAAGTGGCCAAAATCTGTTCCAAATGCACTTTCCAACATTGCCGCCGTTATCACTGAAAAACTTGTTCCATAACTCCAGTAAGTCGCTCCTTCAGGGTAAACTCCATCCGGCCCATATTCAACTAATGCATTAGGCAATCCGTCCAACGCACGATGAATGGTTTTAGCCGCCAGTTCAGGCTCAATTTCAGCAATTGCTATTGATGCCGCAATCATTCCGCCATTACAAACCTGATTCCAGTTGTTGGTGCCATATGCCCAACCAGGATTTTTACCATTTTTGGGCCAACTTGGTTCAATTCCTTTTTTAATCAATGCGGTTTGTGCCAGTTTTTGTGTTTCTTTTGGCAGATCTCCGGCGGTCCAGTCCAAAGCCAAAGCCACTGCGAGCGCCATTTCTGCCACATCAAGGTAGTGACTTGGATTCCAATCGGAAAAGTTACAAACTGCAATTAACTCTTCATTTATTCGATTTAAATACTTTTTATTATTTTCTATTCGATAAACCATTCCCAGCATGTTAATTCTTTGCAGCATTTCCCGGGATACCCCCAAAAGTCTTCTTCCTTCCAACTCTCTTTTTAACAATGGCTTTTCAAAAACATTCTCAGCATTGATTTGAATGCCTTTGTAATAGTTTTGAATCACAGGATCTGATTTCAATTTCTTTTTGATTTCCTTTTCAATTTTTGAATTGAGGACCAACCTGGGTTGTGATTTACGAAGGTTTTTTTTGAGATATGAAACCGACATTGGATTATCAAGTTTAGGGACTTCTTCATGCTGAGAAAATGATGATAAAACAATGGATAAAGAAAAAAATAACAGGAAAAAACTTTTAAAATTCATGGTTTATTTGGCTTATATTAAAATGTAAAAATAACAATTCAACGGTTTTAATCAATCCATGCCTTTAATGATTGATGAAATAATTACCTGTTTCAAACCATACAGAAACTTATAAACAAAGTACAACAGACATTTGTACAACTAATTGATATTCAATCACATTTTATGTAACTCTAAAGCTTTTATTTCGTAATCGATATTAATAATTAAAAAAATCAATAATCATGGATGAAGCTACCAGAAAAAAGTTCAAATTTAAAATCAGACTTCAGGCTGATCGGCATGAAGGAACTGCCGAAGAAGCAAATACCTTTTTAGAAACAGTAAATGACTGGTATCAGCAAGTCGGAAAAGAAAGTCTAATTGCGCATTTTAATGAAAAAAAAACGGTAAATGATTATTCGCATTATGACAACTTTGAATTTGGAGACAGCGTAGACAAAGAAGCTTACGATTAATCTCAAATTCCAAACTAAAACCCACAGTTTATCAATCAGAGTAAAAAATTAGATGTTTTATTGATTCCCCCCATTATAAATCCTTTGTTTAAAAAGACAAATGATAATTTTATGCCTTTGGGCTTATTAAGCCTGGCTGCCAATTTGCAACAGGAAAACCTGACTGTTAAAATTTACAAACCAAAAATCAGATTACTTAATCAAACCAACTTTAAACAGGCCGCTACTGATATTTTGCTTTACAAACCTTTAATAATAGGATTTTCAACATGGTGTATTTCTTACCCGGCAGCAATATTACTGGCTGAAGAAATAAAAAAAACAGCATCAAGGATAAGCATAATTTTTGGTGGTCCACATGCATCATCACTTTCATTAGAAACATTAACTGCTTTTCCTTTTGTTGATTATGTACTTTCAGGTGAATCGGATTATACTTTTCCTCAATTTGTGAGGGAAATCAAAAAATCAAAATCCCGTTTTTGGGACATTCAAGGTTTAAACTTCCGGGTAAATTCCAAAGTCATTCAAAATAAAATCAAAACTACAATAACAGATCTTGATAAATTACCCATCCCAGCGTACCATCTTGTTGCTCAAACAAAATGGCTAAAAATTGATGTTGGCAGGGGTTGCCCTTTTCATTGTACTTATTGTTCGACAAGTCTGTTTTTTTCAAAAAAATATAGAATAAAAACTGCAGAAAGGATTTATTCAGAAATGATTCAAGCCTGGCAAAAAAGGAAAATTACCAGCTTTAGTTTTGCACACGATATGTTTACCCTGGATAAAAAATTTGTTTTTGAATTGTGCGAAAAACTTATTGAGTTCCAAAAGTCGAAACAAATAAAATTCAAATGGAATTGTTCGGCGAGAATTGACTGTGTGAATAAAGAAATGTTGTCAATTATGAAAGATGCCGGATGCAGCGATATATTCTTTGGCATCGAAACCGGATCGGAACGATTGCAAAAGAAAATTAAAAAAAATCTTCCTGTTTCTGAGGTCAACAATATTGCCATGATATGCAGGACCATTGGTATTCGAATGCACGCATCGTTTATTTTAGGTTTCCCGGGAGAAAACAAAACAGATTTCAATCAAACACTACGTTCTGTTATACAACTGGCTATTAATGGTGCACTAACTCAGGCTTCCGAACTTTCACTGTTACCCGGAACACCACTTTTTAAAAAACATAAAAGCGAGCTAAAATTCGATGGAAGATTTTCCAACTTTTCACGTAATTTTTGTGGAAAAGAGGAAACAGAACTCATAAAAAATTTTCCCAATTTATTTAGCTCTTTTTATTATCTGCCAGCCAAAATATTTAACAGAACAGAGATGTTATTTTTAAGGTTGTTCATCAACAATTCGAAAGATTTCAGGAATACCTTGTATTTGCTCTCTGAATTTATAGAAGCAGACTTAAAAGAAGCTGATTTGGTTTCACGCTTCAAAAAGGAAATAAAAAAACTAAATATTAATATCAGTGATCCGGCTTCCATTTCCCTAAAATGGATAGAAGTACTGGACCATTACATTACAAAAAACGTTTCAAAAATTTGCCAGAAACATGTAAGAGATGTTTTTGAATATGAATCCTATGCTGCTATTTTGCTCAAACTATATTCAACATCGAAAACTTTCCCCGGAAAAAAAGAAAAACAAATTTTTCAAAACGAATTCACTATTTCCCCGACTCCGGTATGGAAAGTTATAACTGTTAATTATAAGCTGGAAAAAATAATCCCCTCAGAAAATGGTTGGGAGAAAAATCCAAAAGGAATTCGAAAGAAAAATTACAGTTATTTAATTATTGCCGAATCAGTTACAAGATGCAAAATAATTAATATTGATGCTACAGATTTATATTTACTAAATGCACTTTCAAATTGCCTTTTTACGGAATACCTTAAAAAAATTGATGGCTCAGATTCAAAAAATAACATACTAAAATGGCTTATAAGAATGCAAAAACTTGGAGTTATTGAATTTATGCAACAAAAGAATCATCAAAAAAAAGAACCAAGATTTACTGAATCAGTATAAACTGATATATGTTTTTCAAAACCAAAATAACCATTTTCTATCTGCTTTATTTTTATTTAAGCATAGGTTTAAGCTTGGGCCAAATTAAAATCACTGAACAGGTTGGACAAATAATAAATGCTAACTCTGAAACAGAAAGAATCCAAATTCTTGATTCGGTTCGTGCAAATCTTGAGAAAATTGATAATAAAGATGCGATTCAGGAGTGGGATAATTTAATTGAACTTTGTAAGAAAATGGATTTCAAAACTGAATTAGGTTTTTGTTACTATTTCAGGGGAATCAAATATAAAAATTCGGGTGAATATTTTTTAAGTTATATATCATACGAGGAAAGTAAAAAAATATTTGAAGACCAGAATTATATTCCCGGATTGGCTAAAGTGTACAATGGCCTCGGAATTCTATACAAAGAGCTCAATAATTTTGAACAGTCTCTGGAACATTACCATGAAGGTGCAAAACTGTTTACCATATTAAAAGATACGGTAAGGGTTGGTTGGATATATTTAAACATGGGGGTGATGTGGGAAAAGCAAGATTCGCTAACCCTGGCGAAAATACACCTCTGGAAATCGAAGGCATTACTTAAAAAACTTGCTGATCCGAGTATTATTAGTTGTTATATAAATTTAGGCGATGTTTACAAAAGAAGTGAGATTCCTGACTCGGCACACTATTACTATACAGAAAGTTACACCCTATCCAAAAAACAGGCAACCTGGAAGATAAATTCCAGGCGCCGTTTCATCTGGCAAAATTTCTATTTGCACAAAATAAAATTCCAGAAGCAGAACCTCTAATTGTAAGGCTTAACGAATTAATGGAAAATACTGATATTGAAAACATAATTAAGATTAATCATCGAGCAGAATATGCCCGGCTTTTAAGTGATTATTATGCATACAAAGAAGACTTTAAAACCTCATTATTGTACCTGCGTGAGTCAACAAATTTTGAGCTGGATTATAAAAGAGAGCAGTCGATTCGTGAGATGCATAAATTTGAAATTGCCAATCTTGAAAATGAAAGATTACTGGAGTTCAACAGAAGACTTTTAACAACATACGTTTCGATTGCCGTTTTACTGGGATTACTTTTGCTGATGTTTTCTTTCTACAGAAGTTATAAACATAAAAAAGAAGCCCACAGATTATTATCTGAAATGGACGAACTTAAAACACGGTTATTTTCAAATATCACGCACGAATTACGCACTCCTTTAACATTAATCATAGATCCGCTGGAACAAATGCTTTCTTCTGAAACTCAAAAAACACCCTCCAGAAAACAGGTGAAAATGATGCGTAAGAATGCCAATTCTTTATTACAACTCGTAAATCAAATCCTCGATTTATCAAAGATTGATGCAAAAAGTATGAAACTTGAATTGATTGAAGCTGATATTAACAAGTTTATCCGATCCCGATTTGCAGCATTTTCCTCTCTTGCCGAACAAAAACAGATACATTTTCATTATAGCCTTTTAAAAGGAAAAAACATACAAATATTCGATGCTTCAAAACTCGAAAAGATAATTAATAATTTAATTTCCAACGCACTAAAATTTACTCCTAAAAAGGGTAAAATTGAATGCCTTGCAAAATTTCCAAAACCAAATCAACTGGAATTGGCAATTCAGGATAGTGGAAAAGGAATTTCCAAGGATGAGTTGAAATTGATTTTTGACAGGTTTCACCAGGTAAAAAGAAACGATGAATTTATAAATGTCGGAACCGGAATTGGTCTTTCTTTAACAAAAGAATTGGTCGAACTTTTGCACGGTAAGATTAATGTAAAAAGTGAAGTTTCAAAAGGAACACGTTTCAATTTGATTATTCCCCTGGGAACGGAACACCTAAGAGAAGATGAATATATCATCGTTCAAAATCAAAATATTAACCAAACCAAAGAATTGCTTAAAAACCTTGCCCCTGAAGATGAACAGAAAACGGTTTATGATAACGAAAACGAAAAATTACCACATGTTTTAGTGGTAGAAGATAATCCGGATATTCGGGAATATATAAAAGAAAATTTAAGTGAAACCTACAAAGTAGAACAGGCCAAAAATGGTAAGTCCGGCTTAAAAAAGGCTATTACAAATATTCCTGATTTGATAATAACCGATGTTGTAATGCCAAAAAAAGATGGGATCGAACTTTCCAGGCTCCTAAAAAACGACGAAAAAACCAGTCATATTCCAATTATAATGCTAACCGGCAAATCCGGTATAAAAGATAAACTTACCGGATTAGATACCGGGGTTGATGCCTACCTAACCAAACCGTTCAATATCAGCGAACTGAAATTACGTGTTTCAAACCTTATTGAACAAAGAAAAAAACTGAGAGAGCGATTTGGCCGTAATTTAAACTTTGAACCAAAAGAAATTGCAGTTACTTCCATGGACGAAAGATTTGTTAACAAAGCCATGGAAGTGATTGAAAAAAATATAGGAAATTCGGAGTTTGAAGTAAGACAATTTCAGGAAGAAATGTTTATGAGCCGTATGCAATTGTTTAGAAAAATAAAAGCCCTTACCAACCAATCACCAAGCGAATTTATTCGGACAATCAGATTAAAAAGAGCGGCAAAACTCATTCAACAAAACTATGGTAATATTGCTCAGATAACCTTCGAAGTTGGATTTAACAATCCTTCATATTTTGCCAAATGTTTTAAAGATATGTATGGTGAATTGCCTTCGGAATATTCAAAATCGCATCATTTAGAAGCCTGATTTTTTGACACCTCATATTTTTCATAAATCCTGTTAAAATAACTGTTGTTACATCTGTTGTATCATTTGTGATCTGGATGGCAGATAAGATCATGTGTGTTCTGTATTTTAGCTGATAGCTCTGCAGGCTGTTTTATTTATTGGGATTCTGGTGTTAGAAATCAACCTACTGTGTGTTGTAATTTTACATTGTAAACTTTTAAAAATTAAAACAACATCAGGAGGAAATTAAAATGAAAACAATAGAAATTAAAAAAGAAGATTCGACCAGACCCATAATTTTAATAATACTATTAGTAATGATTGTTTTTGCACAGGTTTTATTTGAAATGCGCCCTGTAGAAATCCATACTGTTTCTGCCGAAAAAAATGAATTGAAACAAGAGATGTCTAACCAGCCAACAATCCTATCTCCAAAACCGGATCAAAATCCTGAAACCGGTACTTTGGCAAATTTTATTACTGCGCGGGATAAGATGACAAAGCAAGAAAATGAAGATAACGTGAACTCAGAAAATAAATATTCCATTGCAAAAATGAACTCATATTTAGTTGTTGAACCAGAACCAGGTTTAGAATTTGAAGAGGTAATGTCTATTGCATTTGTTGATGAAGGATTTAAAGAATCAATTACCGAAACCGATTTTCAGCTTCAGGCCATGAAAAGTGAAGCCGTTCAGAAAACAGAATCAGAAGTGAATTTGTATGCTTTTGAAAAACTCGTTAACGAATGTCTGATTGCAGAAAAAGAAACTCCCCTGCAAATCGAAAACTGGATGATTGACTCCAAATGCTGGTGTTCAGAATATGAGGAAATTCTACCTGTAGCTCTTTTTAAATGATTGCCCAGACAATTGAACATTGTTAAACCAAACAAAGGTCCCGTGGAAATATTCTTCGGGACTATTTTTTTATGTTTTTAAATTAAAAATTAATACCCGATATATGACATTTTTCTTGTTCAGTTCGTTTCAATAACGCTAACTTGTTCCGTGAATAAAACCATAATATTTAACCTGAATTTGTTAAAATGAAAGTTATAAATAATCTGTCTGAAGTAATTAATTCAAGTCTTTTAAAACCGGGAACTGTAATTTATACGGGGGGAAACGCGGCTACTCCACAAACACTTTTGAAGCAACTTATAAAAGATACATCGATAAAAGATGTGGAACTTATTAGTATTCTTTTGTTGGGTGAAATAGAGGAATTGTTTAGCGAACAAACCTGTAAACGTATTAAACACCGCATCATTTTTTCAGGGCCATACTCAAGAAATGCACTTAACAAAGGATGGGCAACATACCAGGTAATGCATTTATCGCATGTACCTTACCAGATAAAAAATTGCTTATATCCGAATGTAGTACTGGTACAGGTAAGTGGCCCCGATAAAGGTGGAAATTACAGTCTGGGAACAACGGTTGAAGGTGTAAAAGCTGCCATACAATATGCCAAAGTTACCGGAGGTACAGTGATAGCTGAAAAAAACAATCAAATGCCTTTTGTTTTAGGTACCACTATTAGTAAATCAGAGATTGACTATTTATATGAGGCAGACTACGAACTCCCTATAATTCCTTATCATCAACCCGATGAAATGGCTGACAGAATAGGAAAAATGATAACTGAGTTGTACATTTCAGATGGTTCTACTTTGCAGTTTGGAATTGGAAAAGTTCCTGAAGCAGTAACAAACTCTATCATAGAAAAAGGTGTAAAAGATTTGGGAATTTATACCGAACTTTTTACAGATTCAATGCAAAAACTGATTGAAAAAGGAATTGTAACAAATGAATATTCAGATGTAAATTTTTCAATATCGTCAATCTTTTTAGCCAAAGACAAACATGGCTATGACTGGCTGGATTATAACAGTTCGGTTCAAAGCAGACCATGCAATTTTACCAACAATATTATGAGAATTGCACGTCAAAACAAAATGCTGGCTATCAACAGTGCTATTGGTGTTGATTTACATGGAAATATTTGGGCTGATTCGTTAAAAGGACGTCAGATTTACAGCGGTATTGGAGGTCAGGCAGATTTTTTAAGGGGTTCTATCTTTTCAAAAGGAGGGTACGCAATTATTGCGATGGAATCGATGACCAATAATGGAATTTCCAAAATTATTGATATGTGCCCCGAAGGAATTACAACCACTGCAATTGCTGCCGACCCGGTTATTATAGTAACCGAAAATGGGGCTTTTAATCCTATGGGGCTCAACCTGGTTGACCATGCTATTGGAATTGCTCACCTGGCTGAACCGGCAACAAAAGAGCAATTATTACGCAAGATATACGATAGCCCTGAGTTTTATAAAGCAAGTGCTGCTTTGAGTGACAAAACACCAAAAGGATTTATTCCTTATTCTGAAATAGGTTAAATTTGAGAATTTATAAATTTTATAGGATTCAAGTATTTTAATACAATCTTAAGGAGAATTATTGGCCGGAAGACAGAAGTCTGAAGATGGAAGAATTCAAAACAAATTGAACTCTCCCACATTCCCATTATTAGTGAAAGGAGGGACGACCCTGAGAACTCTTGGGTCAGGGTGAGTAATAAATAACAAGTTTAATAGTCTCCTTTACAATTTCGATTGCTTTAGGGGTGATAATATTAAATATTCTTACTAAATTTCATTTACAATTGAGTTATTATGGAAAACTATAAACTTGTTCTTCGGGGCGATTTAAACCAGAATGGTTATTTGTATGGAGGAAACCTTTTAAAATGGATAGATGAATATGCCTGGATTGCCGCAACCCTGGATTACCCTGAAAGCAAGTTTGTAACCGTTGCACTCGATGATGTAACCTTTAAAAAAAGCATCAGGGAAGGTTCAATTCTGAAATTTAGCATTAACAAATTTAAAACAGGGAATACCTCAGTTCAGTATTTTGTGGAAGTATTTTGTAATACCCATTGCCCGGAAGATATGGAACTTGTTTTTTCCACTCACATCACTTTTGTTAATCTTGATGAAAAGGGAAATAAAACTGCGCTGCTCAAATAGTCAGTTTGTTTAGCAAAATTTGGAAAAACACTGAATAATTTTTTACGCACCCAACAAAGGAAGGTGTTTTACTTTATGGTACGTCAAAGCCATAGAAATACAATGTTTTAATTCTTTTTCCGGTATTTTGTCTTTTAGTGTAAAAATAATTGCCCGGTTTCCTTCGAATTGAAAAACATGGTTATAAAGCGATTTAAACGTTGGGACCAATTTCGAAGTACATTTAAAATAAACCGCATATTGCTCCGGAGTTTTTTCCTTCCAATCTATTCGCACAGTACTGCCAAATTTGTTCAAATAACTGGGCTCTCCCCACTTTAAAGTTTCTTCAAGTTCCTTTAAACCACAAATTTCCGAAGCTGTTTCTATTACCAATGCTCTCAGAAAAAGCATTTTGGATTGAACAAACTTTGGATATTTGTCAAATATCTCTTTTACTTTTTGATCGCTCTTTAAATTCAATAAATATGGAATTATAAAGTATTTAAATATCGGTCATTGAAAATATTAATCCAACAACAACCTCAATCTTCGTGCAATTTCGTTTCCTGTAATATAAAGTGTATCCTGAACGGCTTCAAATTCAACATTATTTCTTCCTACTTCGAAAATTGTGTTCCACCTGTTAACATAAACAGCATTGTATAAACCACACTCCTGGGTCCACCAAAATCCAGGTAACGCCTGAGAGTTTCCAAAAATGATAGCACATGAATCCCTTGCCACTCTTGCATCCATAGCTTTTACTGCATCATCTTTTGTATTAAAAACCGACAATATTATAGTATTTCCATCGATATCAGTTTTAACCTGATCAGTAATAAATCCTGCAGAATTTCTAAAATGACCGGTTCGGGCTGAATCAATTTCAGTTTCAATTTCACCTTTCCAGAAATTTCTGACAGAATCCAGCTTAACTTCGTCCATATTTTTGGCATCAAAAAAGGTTCCCAATCCAAGATAATCTTTGCGACTTTCACCTATTACATTGCCGTCTAAATCAAAATCAATTAAAAACCAGTAGTATTTATTACCATCCTGACCCACACAATGCACAACATATTTATGGAGATATAAAACAACCGTAAAAGTTGATTCTTCCATATTGCTTAAATCCCAACTACTTTCACAACTCTTTTTAATTTCCCCATAAACTGCAGCATCTACATAAGTAATATTTGGAAACTCAAAAACCGCTTCTTCCTCCTCTTCTTCAATTATTTCTCCCGGGTCTTCATCTTTATGACACGCTGAAATCAAAATCATCATGGCAAGAAGTATCCACATGCTTTGACTAATTTTTTTGATATTCATCTCTTTTTGAATTTATTAAAGCTCAAATATAAAATTAAAACAATAGTAAATGTAAAAGTTCACTGGAAGTTGTCATTTAATCAAACTCATTAAACTGCAAAAACGAAATAGTAAAAACATACTTCACAATAAATAAAACCGGGTAGAATGAAAGAGTTAAATAAATCTAACAATTAAAGAGGAATGAAATTAGGGCAAAGTGGACATCGAAATTTAAGAAAAAAAAAATTGGAAACCATCATGTTCAGGCCTGTTTTTCGACAAATAATCATAGTGTTATACAATATATCGGAAAGATTTCAGAATCAATTATTTTGTACTATTTTCAACAACTGAAAATTCAATTTTTGGTAATTAAAAATACCTGACGATCTTGCATTATTTAATATTACCATATCATTTTCTTTCCAACTTCGACAATTCTAACGAAGCAATTATATATGTAAAAAACTTCAATCGGTTTTCAACAGGGAAATATCGTTCTAACGGAGTTTAAACATTTAAAATATTGCTTGTTGGTTTTCAAAATGACAGTTACAAACATCATCTTTTTAAAAATTGAATGATTAACCAAAAATGTTAAAGTTATGATAAACAAAATCACAAGTTTGGCTGAGTATTTTCAAAAGTATCAGGAAAGTGTAGCCGACCCCGATTTGTTCTGGGGTAAAATTGCCGAAAGTCATTATTGGAGAAAAAAATGGGATCAGGTTTTGGATTACAAATTTGAAGGTGAAGGGGCTCCGGATGTCAATTGGTTTGTAAATGGCAAACTAAATATTACTGAAAATATTTTTGAGC
>ENA-ORCQ01000167-ORCQ01000167.1-marine-metagenome-genome-assembly--contig:-NODE-167-length-35326-cov-4.290193_pt1 | contig 35326 bp, 27 predicted proteins | sample MGYA00237780_ERZ508510 | MGnify/ENA primary metagenome ERZ508510 (study PRJEB26181, sample SAMN06268981) | marine metagenome | isolation source: Tt an E2 anaerobic enrichment on eucalyptus from sediment...
AAAAGAAATTAGCCGCCCATAAACAGGGTGTTATAGAGAATAAAAATTGGAATCCCGACTTTTGTCGGTTAATAGTGAAACTTTATTAAATATTTAAGTTGAGCTACATTTATTGTAGCTCTTTTTTTATAAAAAAGGTGCCCTCTCCAAAATGGTTACCTAAATTGTTCAGTAATAATTTGGCAGCATAAATCTTCAAACAATTATTCTTTATTTTCCTGATAACAACTGAATAAATTCATTAAATCGCTCCCGAATTTCACCATTAAAATTATCATCATTTAATCGTGTTTTCATTAGTGAATCCGGATCATCCTTTTTATCTTCTGGTAAAATAAGGTCAATAGGAAACGCCTGGCATAAGGTGCATTTTTCTTTCAGAATTCCTTCTATTTCTTTAAAAACCAATCCGTGTCCGAATTTTTCATCTTTTTTAGCATAAGGACTCCCACAACAAGTTACAAATACAAGTTTTTTTATACCAGAAGAATACTTTTGCACAAAACTACGTAGCGGAGGAATAAACTTTCCAACCCAGATTGGGCCAACCAAAATCACTCTTTCATATTTTTCAATATCTTTTTTCAGAGACCTATTCCCAAAATGAATATTCATCAGGAACAGGAAAAAACTATTTAACCTGGGTCTTATCGCTTCAATCTCACATGATAATTCTTTAGATATTTTTTCGGCTAAATATTTATTACTGCCTTTGTTTGAATAGTAAATGACAATTGTATTTTGCATGGTCTTTTTTGGTTAGTGATAGAAAAATGGCTTCTTAATTTGCTCTGACAGAAGGGCTAATAAAGTTTTAAAATTACAAAAATATAAATTTTAATAAAGGTGGGATAATTACAGATTTGTTAAATAAAGTGATTAAAAAAGTTGACCTGGCAGGACACTGCTAAATTAATTTCTATTTTATTGAAATATATTCTAATGTGTTGTATATGCCCTGTTTGTAAAGGTTTTTATATATTTGTGTTGTTGAAACAATTTTGTATTTTTTAATAAGATTCAATTATATTTGACACCTTATTTGACACTTATAGAATAACGAAATAATGAAATACAACAAAAACCTAATTAAATTTAATTTAAAAAATAAGAAAGAACTTAATGTTAAAACACAAATATACCTGGTATTTGTTTTTAATAAAAAACGACTTCGATATTTTACCGGGAAAAGAATAGAACCCAAATATTGGGATTTTGAGAATCAAAGAGCAAGTACCAAATATCCTAATTATCGTTCTTTAAATAGGGTATTGAAATCTTTGTCAAATCATCTTGAAGAAAACTACAATAATCTTTTGGTAACAGGAAAAAAAATTACTGTCGAAGGATTAAAACAATTATTGGATGAGCGACTTAACAAAGTGCAAAATACAGATAGTCTGTTCAGCTATTTTGATGAATTTGTTGAGATTTCAAAAAATGAAAGAAAACATTCAACAATAAAAACCTATAATGCTGCAAAATCAGCTTTAGAAAGTTTCCAAAAGGATAGAAACTATTATCTCAATTTTGAAAGCATTAATCATAGTTTTGACGAACAATTCAAAGATTATCTTATAAATGAAGTTAAACTGGCAAATAACACCATCGCAAACTATTACAAAAGGCTTAAAACATTTTTGAATTGGTCAGTAGTAAAAGGATATAACAATAATCTTGATTTTAGGAATTTTAAAGCAAAACCAAATGATGGTGAAATATACTTTTTGACATGGGATGAGTTAATGGATTTGTATAAATACAAACCGGCAGATAAGAAGCTTGAAAAAGTTAAAGACATTTTTTGTTTTGGATGTTTTACAGGACTTAGGTTTTCTGATATCATTAATCTGAAGCAAGACAATATTAACAACGATATAATTTCAATTAACACCATTAAAACAGACTCAAAAGCCATTATTCCTTTAAACAAATATTCCAGGGAAATTTATTTAAAGTATCGCTCTAAAGAAACGGTTTCTTTATTTCCAAGTATTAGCAATCAGAAAATGAATGATTATTTAAAAATTTTGGGAAGGAAAGCAAAAATCAAGTCTCCGGTAAGAATCGTAAAATACAAAGGAACCGAGCGAATTGAAAAAATGGTTCCAAAGCACAAAATAATGTCTTCACACATAGCCAGAAAGACGTTTATTACCAATGCACTGGCAAAAGGTATGTCATCAGAAGTGATAATGGATATAACCACACATAAGTCATACAGGGCATTTCAACGGTACTTCAAAATCGTTGAAGAACATAAAAAAGAACAAATGAATAAGTTCTTTGGATAATATTCAATTATCCAAATTTTTGCTGATAATTTTTAAGTTTTGGCGCAAAAAAATGTGTTTGAAAACTTTTTGGCGCAAAACGAACGAAAGTTTGTCATTTAGTTGCAATTGAGTATAATTCGATTCATTTTCGAACCATAATATTAAATGTAAAATGTCATGGACGTTAAATTCGAATTATCTAAAGAATCGATTCATGAACTTGGAAAAATAGTTCAGGAATCTGTCAAAAAGGAAATGAAAAATTTGTTTCCCGAAAATCTCAAAAGCTCCACTGAAGAGCAAGTTCTATTAAACAGAAAACAGGCATGTAAATTACTGGGCTGTTCTCTTACTACTCTTTATTACTATCAAAGAGATGGTAAAATACCTTTTCATCAGGTTGGGAGAAAAATCTTTTTTGATAAAGCCGAGTTATTAAATCATTTAAAAGTAGAATCAAAGTTTTAGTTCTAGATACTATAATTCTAAAGGATGTAATATTACTGTATTGGTGTTTTACTTAAATCCATAAAATTTTTCATATGAATGTACTTTTAAAGATTGATTCTTCGACAATAAATGAATTAAAATCCATTATTAAGGAAACGGTTGAAAATGTACTTAAAGATGCTTTGCAAGACAAAGGATTAGCAAAAGGTGATTCAAATACAAATAATGGACTTCTTACAAGAAAAGAAGTAATGGAAATGTTAAATGTTTCACACAGCACACTATATCATTATCAATTAAACGGAACTATTCCTTACAAAAAAATCGGTAATCGTGTATATTTTAAAAAAGAAGATATAATTGATAATCCAGAATTAGATGGACAGCCGTTTGGTTAATATGGAACTCGATTGTATGGATTCGTAAAACTTGATGGGCAACAATCTCTTAAAATTGTTGCCCATCTTTATTTAAATAAACTATCGCAAATTATTAAATAAAATGAATGCGTCTTGGAGTTGTCCTTATCTCATACTCCAAGACGTCTTAAAATAAGACTGCAAATTTGTATATATTTACTACCTTTAGTTGCACATTATTAGTTGTTTACAGATGTCTATTTCGACAAAAAAAGCAATATTCATTTAATAATTATCTAAATAAATCTAATCCTATTCCTTAAAATAAAGTACATTCTTATGCGAATGTTTTATTAAATGTAAGAAAATGTCTATTGGCCATAAAAATTATGGTTAAAATGAGCAATATTTAATTGAAAGGTTAAAAAACAGCACATAAGTTTTTTAAAACCGGATTAACATATTATTTTTAAAAAATAACTAACCAAAAATTAATTGTCCCCAAAAAATGAGCCTGTTCCAACATTCAGTACTTAATAAGTATTTGAAAGATGCCCAAAAAGATGAAATAAAGTCAGCTTACGATAAGCTGGTTCAATATTTTCAAAATCTGATTATTCAAAAAAATATCCGGGAAAGTAAGGAAGAAGAATTTCAGTCAGAATTTGTACGTGAATTATTTGTAAATGTCTTAGGGTATACATTAAAGCCAAATCCCGGATTTAATATTGTTCTTGAAAAGAAAAATGAAGGCGACAATAAAAAAGCTGATGGTGCAATTCTATCCAACAATGATGTTTTAGCTGTAATTGAATTAAAGGGCACTGATACCACAGACTTAGATAAGGTAGAGACACAGGTTTTTGGATATAAAAACCATCACCAAAAATGTGTTTATGCCATAAGCTCGAATTTTGAAAAACTCAGGTTTTATATTCAAAATGCTGTCAATAATATTGAATTTGATTTATTTAATATCAAGTTTGATGATTTTGCGGTTCTTTGGCTCTGTCTGGAGAAAAGCAACATACATAATAATGTTCCTTTAAAAATTAAGGAAGCTTCTGTTTTACAAGAAGAAAATATAAGCAAAAAGTTATATGCCGATTATTCCAAGTTTAGAGCCGATATTTTTAATAGCCTTGTAAAAAACAATCCTGATATCGACAAGCTAATGTTGTTTAAAAAAACACAAAAGCTGCTCGACCGTTTTCTGTTTATCTTTTTTGCCGAAGACCGTTTATTGGTCCCACCCAATTCCATTTCACAAATAATTGCAAAATGGGAAGATGATGTTGCTTTTGGCGAAGCAAAACCTTTATACAATACATATAAAAGTTATTTTAAAGTTTTAAATGTGGGAAGACCCAAACGAGGTAATCGGGAGGAAATATTTGCGTATAACGGTGGGCTTTTTCAACCAGACGAAATTTTGGATAATATTGTTATCGATGATGAACTTCTGGCAAAACATACAAAAAGACTAAGTGAATATGATTTTGAAACAGAAGTAGATGTAAATATTTTAGGGCATATTTTCGAGCATTCACTTGGCGAAATTGAAAATGTACAAGCCGAAATAAAAGGCGAAAAAATTGATGTCCAAAAAACTAAGCGCAAAAAAGACGGCATCTTTTACACACCTAAATACATAACCAAATACATTGTTGAAAATACAGTGGGTAAACTTTGTATTGAAAAGCGAAACGAACTAGTCATAATCGATGAAGAATATGCCAAAGGGCGACGTAATCGCAAAAAAGGCATTGTAATGGGATTGGATAAAAAACTCAACTATTACAGGGAGTGGCTTTTAAATATTACCATATTAGATCCTGCTTGTGGCTCTGGCGCATTTTTAAATCAAGCACTCGAATTCCTGATTGCCGAGCATAAAAAAATTGATGAGCTACGTGCACAACTTTTAGGCGGTGCAATTGTGTTTTCTGATATTACCGCAGATATTTTAGAACGGAATATTTACGGTGTTGACCTAAACGACGAATCCGTTGAAATTGCAAAACTTTCCTTATGGCTTCGCACTGCTCAAAAAGGACGAAAACTAAATACACTTAGCAACAACATTAAATGCGGAAACTCTTTAATCGACGACCCTGAAAATGCAGGTGAAAAAGCTTTTAAATGGGAAAATGAGTTTCCGGCTGTATTTGCCAAAGGTGGTTTTGACGTTGTGATTGGAAATCCACCGTATGGAGCTTCTTTTTTTGAAAACGACAAAAAATATATCATCGAAAATTATAAAAGCTACCAATATAAGTTTGAAAGCTATTTGTATTTCTATGAAAAAGGTATCAATATTTTAAAAAAGGAAGGATATCTTTCGTTTATTACACCTGAACTGTTCTTGAGATTGGAAAAGTCTAAAAATATTAGACAGTTTCTTTTGAATGAAAGCTGTCTTCTTGAATTAAAGTTTTGTGGTGAAAATGTCTTTGAAGATGTAAAAGTAAATAGTGTAATTCTAACCCTCCAAAAAGGGAAAGTAAACTCAAAATCATTTGTTATAATCCCTCAAGATGGTCCATCTTGGAATTATGAATTTTCAGAATGGATGAATGAATCTTTATTAAAGATTGACTATGAACTTTCACCATCTATAAGGCATATAATCAAAAAAATTGAAACCAGTTCAGTTAAGTTAGGGGATATAGGAGAAGCCATTCAAGGATTAACTCCTTATGATAGTTACAGAGGTCATTCAAAAGAACTCATCAAAAACAGAGAATTTCATGTAAATGAAAAAATTGATGAATCATGCGGTAAATGGTTAGATGGGAAACACGTAAATCGCTATAGATTAGCTAAAGGAGATGAATGGCTTAAATATGGAGATTGGCTTGCCGCACCAAGAGAAAAAAGATTTTTTGAAGGAGCTCGTTTGATATATAGGGAAGTGCCTGGACAAAATAAAAGAATTCAAGCAACTTTTGTGGAAGAAACTTATTATCACGGACACAGTATTACTCCTTTCATTTTAGAGAATCGTTCGTCATCGGTAGATTTGTTCCCAATTTTAGCTGTTTCTAATGCCAAACTAATAAGCTGGTATATCAAATTCAAATCATCCAACTTTGCAAAAAATACCTTCCCGAAACTTAATCCAAAAGATATTAAAGAGTTGCCTATTCCGAAAAATTATCGAGAGTATACTAAACTGGGAGATAAAGCAAGAAATCTATTACAAAAAAATACCGATTTGTATGAGTTAAGCAGTAAGTTTCTTATGCTTATTCAAAGTAAATTACAGATTGATAAAATCAATCGAAATCTTCAAAATTGGTTTGAATTGGAGGTAAAAATATTTCTCAATGAGCTTAAAAAAGCAAAAATAAAACTTAGTCTGCCGGAAGAAGTTGAATGGATACAATATTTTAATGAGCAAAAAATCAAAGCCCAAACTTTAAAAACCGAAATTGAAAAAACCGACCAAGAAGTTGACAGGATGGTTTACGAGCTTTATGGTTTGACTTTGGATGAGATAAAAATTATTGAGGATTCAGTTAAGTAATACATTATGAGAAAAATAATAAAATTCTCTAGGAATTACCTATTTCCAATATTTATTATCGCCATGATAATATTTAATAACTCTTATAGAAATTTAATAATTGAATATTGTATAGCTATTAAGGGTTTCCAATTTCAATTTTCATTATTACACGCTATTTCTGTTTTTAGCTTTATTGTTTTCTTAATTCTATTACAAGATTATATTAGTTGCAGCGCATGCAGGAAAACAATAGTTGTAAGAACATACAATACGTTCGTTTATGAAAATTCTATTATAATCAAAGGACTAATAAGTTTTCTTACTCTGATAACTGTTCTGTTATTTATTCACTTGGTTCAAAGTTTTTTCTTAACCCCAGAATTAATTCTAGTTTACACTTTATATCTAATTTCATTATATAAGCCTCACAATAAAAAGAAGATAAAGAACAATGCTAAAGATTTAAATAAAAAAACAAAGAATCAGTCTTTCTTCTCTGAGTCTGCAATAGATGAATATAGCAAACTGGATGAATACCAAAAGCAAACTATTCATTATTTAAAAACAATAATTGAAAGAACTAATGACGATTATTTTTCCGTTGCAATTAATGGGAAATGGGGGACGGGAAAATCTTCCATTACCAATGGATTTGTTAATCGAAATCAAGAATATGAATTTATTGAAATAAATCTTTGGGGAACACCGTCATATGAGGAATCAATTAATGAATTAAAAGATAAAATATCGGACTTTATTAAATTCGCATTTTTGCCAATTGAGAAAAAGGAATTGGCATACTTTAATTCATTTATTTCAACAATAAACAAAGACGTTGGTGGGATTTCAAAAATATTTTCAGGATATATACCTACTTCTGAATCCAAGACAATGCTTGAAAAGAAAATAGAAAAAACCTTAATAGAAGTTGGAAAAAGTAAATTGATTGTAATTTTTGATGACATCGACAGAATACCTGCATCAAATTTAAATGCCTATCTAAAACAAATTGCATTCATTTCAGGACTTAAAAATGTTATTTCCATTACCAATATAGATATTAATGCGATTGAGAACAAAATAATTAGTTCAGAAAATCTAGGCAACAATACCATTCTCTCTGAATCTATTAATTTTCTAGACAAAATTTTTTCAGTAAGAATAAATTCTCCTCAAAACCAAAACTATATAAGGATATTTTTCAATAATTGTCTTGAGGACTGGTCTATAAATATACAAGAAATTGATTTTACTGATAAAAATTATGTTATTGAAGATATAAGAACCTATATAAATACAAATCCTAATTTATTTGAAAGTTACAGAGAAGTAAAACAAGTTTTAAATGACCTTGGGATTTATTATGTTGCATTTAATAGGAAGAAAATCAGAATCCGAGAATACATCCCTACCGAAGTTGTTATAATACTTACACTTATCAAATATCAGTATCCTGAATTTTACAGAAAGTTAATGAACTATATAAATGGGTATTTAGATGAATTCTCACCTGTTATTAGTAATTATGAGAAGGTTGAAAGAAAGGCATATAACATTAAAAATTTTGTGGATAATAATCTGCTCAGTGATATTGAGAAGAAAGAAGAATTAGCGGATAATAATGTCTTCTCGGTAAAAACAAAATATTTAGAAGATGGAATCCGTCTGCAAAAATTATATCACTTAATTGGACAGGCAATCGATAAAGGTCTAAAAAATAGAATTATCGCAGAAAAATTTGTTACTAACAGAGTTCATGAATACGAAGTTACTTATGAGGATATTGAAAGTATAAAAAGTAGAAAATTGTCTATTGAGGAGATTACAAACATTCTGTATGCCAATGATGCATTAAAGAATGATTACCATCCAGTTTATTTAAGCAAAAGAACTGCTTCATTTATTGAAGAAATAAAAAAGGAAAGACTTTATAATGGGAATCGATTAAAAGCTTTAGTTGCAATTTTCAACGTTTATCATTTTGGTGAGTATTCTCTTAGAAGTCAAATTTTATTAGAAAAGATGCCTGTAGAAATAGCAGAGATTTTTGAATATTCTCATGAGATTAAAGATGAATTAAATGAAATCTCAGTGGAAAACTTTGATTATGAAATGTTTTTTAATTTATGGGAAAATGTTATAACAGTTCCTGGAGGTAGGGAGTTATTTTCAATAATAAGAAAAAGAGATGGAACACCAAATTTGTTGGCGATTCTTATGTCACCCAGGTATATTAATTATTTTATAGAAATTGGTTCAATATATTTTATTCAAAGAGCTAAAGTAGAGGATGAAAGAATCTTTATCAAAGAGAAAAACGTTATTAAAAAAATTAAAGAACATAAGTTTCAACATAAAAGTTTTTTAACACATTTACTGTTGCTTTGTTTTTATCAACATCATCCATTCTTTGCTCAAATAGAAGAGCACAAAGATTCAAATCCTAGAAAACTTTTTGAAAAATTTCAAATGTCAGAATATGATGGAAAAATCTTAAGTATGATGTCAGATTTGTTGTTTGAAGACTTGAACGAACCAGGTTTATACCTAATGATAGAAAAATATGAGTACATTGGTGGTTTTCATCCTTTTAGACTGATGTCAGATTTAATTTACTTGAATATATTGGCTAAAAATGATGACATAATCTTCAAAAATGGTTTAAGGAAATTTAAGGATTTATATCAAAAAGTTGGTAAAACTTTTCCAGCGAAAGATACCTTGTTCATTATTAGGATGTTACTTAATGCAGTATTTGAAAGAATAAATAATAATTCTTTTAACCATAAACAAATCAATTTAATAAATGCTGAATTTCCAAGTCTGATGAGTATAAATTCCATTGAAATTTTTATGGAAAAATTAGAGAAATTGCTGAATCATAAAAAGAAAATACACAATGCAAAATAAGGAAAGTGCTTTTATAGATTGTTATAATTTCTATGTTCAATAAACTTATTTAAAATTTAAAAATTGGAATTATATCCCTAAAAAGCTTTTGATTCATGAAATATAAATTTTGCTTTACTACAAACGGTTTTATGAATTAATATGTAATTTTAAACAATGATAAGGAACCAGCTAAACTTAAATAAATGTTCAAATTAATTGGATTGATTGCTGATTTAATAACAATCACAAAATTCTTTCTTGCAAGCAAAGGAATCACTGTAACAAAGAAGAGCCGGTACAAGTCAAATCTTTTTGAGACTATAAAAATGATGCCTTTTATATATCAAATTGATAGTCTCGTTTTTGATGATTTTGTTGACATTGAGGCTGAAAATTGTAATCTATCCGAGCTTAAAAAAATTACAGTTCCAAATAATAGAAATCCATATTTATCCTTAAAAGAAAATTTCCGTGCTATTATTGTTGGTAATGCAGGTTCAGGTAAAACCAGCTTAATTCGTTTTGTATTGATTAGTTTATTAAAGAAAATTGAATATTTAGATTTATTCACAAGAAATGAAGTAAGAAAAATACTTCCAATTTATGTCCCCCTTAAAACAGTTGAAAATTCTCAGGAGTTTCCAATCATTAAACACATTTTGCAATACAATCCATATTTTGCCCATAAAAATGGATTTGACAAAATGTTGGATTACGCTAAGAGAGGATTGTTATTTATATGTCTTGATGGATATGATGAAATTGGAATTATACGAAAAGGCCAAAATTTCATAAGTAATGAATTGAAATTAATGTTTACTCCATTATTATATGAATATTCATTCAAGGATGGTGAGTACAAAGAATTGTATGAAAGATTAGTTAATAATAAGATTTGGGTGACATCAAGAAAAGAATTCTTTTTAAGTTATCGAATTTATCATGAACCAAATAATCAATATCATAATAGATATCTTAATCGTATTACAGGAATAGAGCTGAAAGGATTAAGTGAAGAAAATATTTTCAAAGTCGTAAATAATATAATTAGAAAATATCAAGGTGAAAAAAATTTCGAACTTCTTTCCAGTGAGAATATAATAAACGAGGTGTATAAAACAGGAGATAGAGGAATAATTGAATTTTTGAAAAATCCATTGTTTTTAACCGTTATTAGTTTTTCGTACATTAAAAAAGTTTTGGATAGTGGGGAAATTGAAGTTAATTTTCATAACAATTACATTAACTTAATAGAAGAATGCATAAAATTGTTAATAGTTGACTTAGATAAAGCAAAAGCTAGGAATCTTACAAAAGCACAGAGAAGGGCAATAAAGGATAGAAGGAATGAATATGTTGAAGAAAAGTTTGAATTTTTACAATATTTTGCATTTGTATTATATAAAAAAAACGTGACCGTTTTTAAAGAGGAATTTTTAATTAGCGAGGTTGAATTCTTTTTTAAAAACAAATCAAGCTCTAAATTTAGGCAGCAGATTTTAGATCAATTAGCAAATCCAACAAAATTAAATCCTACTTTTCATGAACAGTTAATATTTTGTGGAATATTTGTAGTCATTGATATTATTAATGATGTAAAAATTTACGATTTTCCCCATAGAAGATTTAAAGAAGTCTTAGCATCTAACATAATCATTAGCAATAATGAAATTGAGTTTGTTTTAAACGATATTAAGAATGGTAATATTTCCGAATTAGTTTATGTGGTTTTTTTTAGGTCAGGAAACTATCAGAAAAATATATTGGAATTACTATTGAATCAGTTAGTGGGGCAATCCTATAATGTTTATGTATCTAATATTATATTCGACTGTATTGAATTATCTTCAAATAAGAAAATATTTGGTGAAATTATAAACCAGTTTTTATTGCGCTGTATTGCTGATAATAGTAAATTTCATATTACGTATAATGTAATCAAATATATTAATGCGGATTTCACTTTTATAGCTAAAATAACTGATACATTTTCGTTATATATTGATAAAAAGAGTTACAACTCTATAAATTTAATTTGTGAGATATTATTTCATTTTAACAAGGAAGCCTTAAATTCATTAATTAGGGAAAATATTGATGAAACCGATGACATCATAATTTCAAGTGTACTTTTGTCTTATCAATCATTAATCAAAGAAAGACATTATGTACCCAAGAGTTTTAAAAATGTGCATAAAGAAAAAGTTATAATTCTGTCCTTTTATCATCACAATGGCCTAAAAAGTAACAAGTACAAGTTAGACTTTATTGATAGTTTAGATAAAAAGACAGGTATTCATTTTTATAATTTTTATTATGAATTAAAAGATAAGGGAATTGTTCAAATTGATGATATATACCTTAGAAATAATGAATGGTCGATTAAAGCAAAGTACATAAACCTTATTAAAAATATAGAAAGAGAAATAAGGGTGTTAAATAGAAACTATGATTCTTTGTTTTCCGAGTTCTTAGATTCTTTGTGTGATAAATTCATTGATAAACTGATACCACCTAATAGAGCCAACTTTGTAATTTATATTAGTCACAGTATTAAAAAGACTTTGCATGAAATAAATTTGAAAGGTTTAGATTATGATTATTTTTTAAAAGCTATTCAGGAATATTATGATTATATTTTTGATGATAAGGATAGTAATCTTGAATTATTGTACAAGATATTTAAAATAAGCACCAAGCATCATGGAAGTTCTTTAAAGCGTATCAGAGAAAACCAGTACTACAATTTTCCCGAAAAAAAAGAATTTGTTAAAAGATATAAATCAGTTGTCATCTACAGTTTGATACAAAAATATTTTGGAGAATTTGTTGAAGTATTAAATAAAATGAAGGGCGAGGGTAAGCTCTTAATTGGTGATGGTAAATTAAATTATTTTATTGAATTGTATTTTCCATTTTTAACTAAAGAACGAATGGAAAAATTAATAAATGAAATTGAAAATACAACAAAATATTCGGATGATTTGGTTGAAGATATCACTCCTGGTTGGTTTGATATACCAATGGAAAACGTATATTCTTCAAGGTCTTTATTTAAGGAATTGAAACTAGATAAAATAAAGGAATATTTTAACACAAATGAATTTATAACCTATCTTAAGGATTTGAGAGTGAATGTGCAGGATACAGAACTTAGAGAATTTGAGATGTACATTATGAAGGAATTTTTTGTAAAACATTAATTTTTCTGTCTTATAGAAAAGATACGTTAAATCCAAATATTAAAAAATTTTCAGATGCTAAATTTAATCATCTTTGTTTTGATTTGGGAAATCATCCAATAAATCCAAAAAAAGTATATTGTAACAGTTTGAAATAGACTTATGAAAAGAGTAGCATTAATGTACAAGTGATAAAAAAGCTTAATAGTATAAGTTCAGTAAACAATTAATTGCGAGTTATATTCAATACTCAAAAAACTATATTTGGTTGCAAACGTTGAGTTAAACATAACTACGAAAATTTTAATCTTTTTGAAATGCAGAATTTTCGTAAAGTTCCTTATGCTGCTGTTCAGCTAATTCCTCAAATCGAAAACTTTTAAATATGGTGTATTTTTCAATTAACGGTTTAAATTTCTCGTGACCATTTTTACTTAAACAGTTATAAAAAAGCCAAAGTAGTTCAACTGCAGATAATTGGGCTCTAACAATACTTGTATATTTGTATTTTTCTTTGAATTCCTCACTTGGGATATTTTTTTCGGTAAATTGAGTAGTGTCAATTAGTTTAATAATTCTATAAAGATTTCTAAAATAATGGTCAAAATCACTTTGGTATTTATGATATTCAACCATATAAGAGTCAGAAATATCACCTTGATTTTCCAATCCTAGAAGTTGTTTTCTTAGTTCTGAATAATGAAGTTCAAAAACATCCCTTCCATTATAAATTTTATCTTTTGTGCTAATTGATACGCCATCATTAAGGGGCTCTTCTTTAGTCCAGTCAATATTATTTACTATTTGATGGTGTAATGAAAGCATGCTAAAGAAGGTGTTTTCAAATCTTTGTAAACGTAAAGTATTATTCTGAGTAATAAATTCATTTCTTGTTAGTTCTAGCTCTTGTCTTTGAAGAATTAATTCGTTGCGCTGTAATAAAACTGTTATTATAATGCCGGCAAAAGCCAACCCTGCAAATAATGAATTGATTGCTCCAAACATATCTCCAAAAGTTCCTCTTTCTGGATTATTTATTAGGATAATTCGATTTAAAAACCAAAGAATTAATACGAAAAGAATTGCTCCTATTATATACAAACCAATAGGTGTGTCTTTTTTTTCTGAGGATTTTGATTTGCTCATTTTTATTAGATAGTTGAGTTATTCAAATGTAAAAATAAATCTTTATGAATGGAACAAATACAGCCTCTCTTTCTCAAATCGTAAACACCCCTTCTTAAAATTTAAAGCAAATTGCAAAAGGAAACGGAATAAAAAATGATTGGAAAAATAGGAAATGTTGATGTGTGTTTTTCAAAAACTTTTAATCGTAGTTTACCGAGATTAAGTGTTTTTGAAAAAAGGAAAGCAGGGTAGGAAAAATCAACTTTTACTATTTTGGAATGAATGGCTTTATGCCGTAGTCTTTTGCAACCGAAGGCTTGTTTGGTTAAAATTTGAATCATCTTTGTTTCTGATTTGGGAAAGATAATTGCAAACACTTTTTATGAGGAAATAACTACTTATTAAAAACTTTTCTAAAGGAATGCATTAAATCTCAAAAAACGTTTAAGTATTACATAATATTGATTTTTTGCTATTTTCTAATTATATTCATATTCAGCAAAATACATAATTATGACTAAACTAAATACCAATATTGATTATACCACTTTTTTTGGTGCTGCTTTAGGGTTTGATGATAAAATTCTAAGAAAAAGAGGATTAACATTCACAAGATTATTAAATATTAGTTGTTTGGTAGAATCTATTGTTTTGAACTCCAATATTTATTTTGAGCTCGGTAATACTCCCATATGGGAGCCTTATCGTGATGCTATTGAAAAAACAGACTTGTACAAAATATTGGTTCCTCCTAAAAAGATTTTCAACACAATTGAAGAACCAATTGACAATGATGATAAAGTGCTATTTGAAACATTGAAAATAGTTGTAAAAGAAATAAAGCAAGTAGAAATGCAGTTTCTACAATACGCAGTCAATTTTAGAGGGGGAATTTATAGTGCATTGACCGAATTCCCGAAACTAAAATCATTTAATGATTATACCAATAACTCCTTTATTGACAGGTATCTTTTAATAGTTAATGAATTGTTTGATGATAATGAAAAAAAAGAATTTATTAAAGCCGTTAAATTGTTGGAAAAAAATAATGTTGGATTATTAGGATTGCACGTTCTTGTTAGGACTAAACTTTGGAGTGATTATAGAACTAAAAAAAATAATTCAATTTATGCTCCTCATTTTTCCAGACAACCGTATATATATTCTACTTTAGGTGAAGCCAACAAAATTGATATAAATGAATGGAGTATGTCAAAAATAAGGGAATATGGTAATAATATTAAAAGAGATATTTTTAATCTCAAGCAGAGTGAGATAGAACCATATTTATCACCAATTTTTGTTACTTGTCTAAAAAATGCAAAAAAGCCAATTGATATTATAGAAAATGCCATTAAAATTAGAGACCATAAGTATGCAAAAATGTACAGAAATGAAACAGAGAAAATAATTACAGAGCAACTTAATGGTAATGTAGATTACTTAAATGAATATAAAATAAATCTTTATGGGAAAATTCATGACCTAAATGAATTTTTATATTCTCAGGGAAAATCAAGACAAATAAATACGGATTACATATTTAGTTTTCCTAACAATTTCCCATTTTCTTGGCAAAAAACATTCAGCAAAACCAAAAAAGTTAGTCAACAAAAAGGCGAATCATCATCATATTTATTGTCTGATATTTTAAAACAGTCATTGGCGATTTATGATGTATCAAAAAAAATAAGTGAAATATTTAAGCAGAATTATAAGTTTGACACTAGTATTTTAGCTATCAATAAAACTAATGCCTAAAAATTTTAATTAATACAAATGAGAATACAAAAACGGAAAAAAACTTGGGTTGGAATTATCTTAACAGTATTAGGTATATTGATGAGCCTTTTTATTCCTGAAGTAAGGCAATTTGTAGGATTAAAAGATGTTCGTGAGGGGGAAAGTCAAAATTTAGTAGTGGATGGTATTTATGGCAATAATAATACCGTTGGAATTATTAGTATGTCAGATGGTAGTAGTATTTCAAATGATGGTGGCTCAATAATAATAGGCAGTGTTAAAAACAACAATAAGTTTGGTAAAGACAAAGGGGTTTTATGCGTGTATTCAACTTGTAATTATGGCGGTAAAATAAAAGTATTTGTTAACGACAAGGAAGTTGGACAAATAGGTAAATTCTTTTTAGATAGCGATGAAATATATTATAATGAACCAGGAAGCATATCTTTAGTTTTGAGTACTGGAAACCATAGGTTAAAGGCATTCAGGGATGAGATAAAAAAGTGGGAATTTGATTTAATTATTACTGAAGACGAATGTCAATATTTTAACTTGTCATGCAATTAATTTTCTTTTATTTAAAAATGCACTTATTTTACTCCTGATTTGACACCATTAAAATTAAAAAGCCCTGTAATTGTCAGTATTACAGAGCTTTTAGTTTTGTCTTGGTTGACCTGGCAGGGCTCGAACCTGCACTCTTCTGATCCAGAGTCAGACGTGTTGCCAGTTACACCACAGGTCAGTGGTCGTGCAAAATTAGGAATAAAAGTTTTAAAGTTGAATTTTCTTTTTTAAAAATCTTCTGCCGGCAGCTGTTTTAAATATTTTTCTCTTAGCCCATTGTCTTTTCTGGATTATAAGTTTCAAAATTAAAGCACTTAAATGTTAGATACGTTTGAACTAAATTGGGGAGTCGTCCAAAGTTTACTTTTTAAATACTCCAAAGCTCAAAATATTGCAGAGTCATAAAAAAATCAAATTTATATGCTAACAATTAACGGATTGCATTATTTTTAACCTTTCAAAAATCAAAAGTACATAAACAACTAAAAAAAATAACTATGAGCACAAATCAAAAAAGAAGGGATTTTATAAGAATGTCAGCAGCCGGAGCTTTAGGTGTAGTAGCTTTGGGGCCAATGGCATGTAAACCAAAAGCCAAACAGGCTCCTGCCGTTGCAGAAGTTGATAAAAAAAGTTTTGGTGTTGGACTTCAGCTTTACACTTTGCGTGATGCAATTGCGGCAGATTTAATGGGAACCTTGAAAAAGATTTCCGAAATGGGATACAAAAATGTTGAGCTTGCAAATTATGCCAATGGTAAATTTTATGGTTTAGCACCTGCTGAATTCAAAAAGGTTGTAAATGATTTGGGAATGGAAATCATTAGCAGCCATACAAGTGTTGAAGCCGAAGGTATTTCAATGGACAGCGCTAAAAAGATGGCTGACGACCACGCATTAATCGGTGTTAAGTACTGTGTTCAACCATGGGTGGAAGAGAAAGATCGCAATATTGAGTCGTACAAAAAAATGATTGCCGACTGGAATCAGGTTGGTGAAGTAATGAAAAGTGTTGGTATCCAGTTTGGATATCACAACCACAATTTTGAGTTTGCCAATATCGATGGTGTTGTACCTTACTACGATATTTTTATGCCCGAAATGGATGCCGATTTGATAACCATGGAATTGGACATGTATTGGGCAACAAAGGCCGGACAGGATCCTGTTGAAATGTTTAAAAAATATCCAGGTAGATTCCAACTTTTCCACTTTAAAGATATGGCCAGGTCAAGCGAGCCATTTTATGATGTTGTTAAAGATGATATTACCTCGGTTGGTGCCGGATTAATAGATTTTAAACGTATTTGGGATGCCCGTGAAACTGCAGGTGCGAAATACATGTTTGTTGAAGACGATAATCAGGGTAACGGAAAACCATTCGAAGCTGTTGAAATAAGTATCAATAATTTGACTTCGAAAATTTTGGTGTAATTATTTTTCAGGCGATTTATATTGAACAGGGAATTTGGTGAATAACCGGATTCCCTTTTTTATTGTTATTTTTCTGATTTAATGTAATCAAATTAAATAAACTATGTCCAGAATTTCTTTTAAAGAAATGCAAACTACCATTAAACAGGCATTTGTAAAAGCAGGGTTAAGCGAAGAAAAGGCAGATATTTGTGCACATGTTCATGCCGGGTCAAGCAGGGACGGTGTTTATTCTCATGGTCTTAACCGGGTAGCCCGATTTGTTGAATATATTCAAAAGGGTTGGGTGAATGCGGATGCTGAACCAACACTGGAAAAGCGTTTAACTGCAATTGAGATTTACAATGGAAATCTGGGACCGGGGGTGTTAAATGCACAATTTGCAATGAACCGTGCTATGGAATTAGCGGAAAATCATGGCTTGGGTATGGTTGGATTAAATAATACAACTCACTGGATGCGAGGGGGTACCTATGGCAGGCAGGCTGCGGAAAAGGGTTTTGTTGCGCTTTGCTGGACCAATACAGAATCTTGTATGCCTGCCTGGGGAGCAAAGTCGGTTGGAATTGGTAATAATCCATTTATTTTGGCAGTTCCCCGTGAGAAAGGGCATCTGGTTTTGGATATGGCCATGTCGCAATATTCTTACGGGAAGCTTCAGGTAACAAGATTAAAAAATGAAAAACTACCATATCCGGGAGGATTTGATGAAAATGGATACTTAAGCAATGAACCCGGTGCTATCGAACAAACAAAACGCATTCTGCCTACCGGGTTTTGGAAAGGTTCCGGTATGGCAATTTTATTGGATATCCTCTCTGCTATTCTTTCCAATGGCCTTTCTACTGCCGGTATCGACCGGGCGGGTAAAGGGAGTTGTGGCAGATGCAATCAGGTTTTTATCGCTTTTGATCCGGTAAAAATTACAGGAAAACAATTTATGGATAAAGTAGTGGAGGAAACGATTGCGCAGATAAAATCATCACAACCTGCTGATGAAAACACCAATATTTTTTATCCTGGTGAACAATCCTTAAAAATAAGAAATGAGAATTTGAGACTGGGAATTCCAGTAGATAAAGGTATTTGGGAGGAAGTAAAAAAGCTTGCATCCGAATAATGGTTTGATGCTTTTTATATCCAATTGCTAAAAAGAAAATACATTGAACTAAAAGATATCTTTTAGTTCAATAAAACTAAACCATCTCAGCTGGCAAGGTTTGTTTTTTTTTGATAATCGACTTTTGCAGGAAGAGAAATACTTTAATATTTAACAATCAACTTTATTCATTAGACAATGGAATTAACCTGGCTTTTAAGTCCGGATCCTTCATGTTCTTATCAAGCGGAAACATCGGTCTTTTGATTCTTTTATAAGGAAGTCTTTCCAGGTCCTGGTCTACTCCACCGGGTGTAAGTGCCATTATCCAGTCGGCACGCATATTATACAACTCGGGTACCAGGTAACCAATTTTTACCATTACTATATCTGCTTCACGGGGTTTCAACCCCAGTTCGGCGAAATCTTTCTCATAATGATAAGGTTTCCTTTTTTGAGTAACAATCACTTTTATACTTCCTACCTGAACAAGCACTTCTGTCCCGGCATTTTGATCTCCATGTTTAATGGCCAATATTTTTCCTTTTAATGTAACCGGTCCGGCATACCTGTTATCCACCTCGGCTCCTGCTTTGGCATTTACAGTTCCGCCAATACCAGCTTTAACAGCAGCTTCAATAAATTCAGGTCCGGGAATAGAAGCATAAATCAAAGAAGGCCCGTTTTCAGATTTGAACTCTTTTCGATTTAATAATTGATGGAGTGTCCAGGTAACATCACCGGCACCACCGGCAGTTGGATTATCACCCATATCAGAAATAATAAAAGGCTTTTTGTCGGATGAAATTGCCATTTCCAGACATTCTTCCAAGGGTGCCACCGGAGCTACAAATTCAAAATCATTACGTACGTTCCAAAAAGACTGAGCCAGTTCTTCAGCGGCACCGGTTACTGCTGCCTTGTCATCTCCATATGCCATTACCACAGCATGATTGCGTGGTTCATCAGCCCAGGCATAACCTACCCAAATGGCTGCATCAATCACCCCTTTTTGTTTGGTTAAGGGCTCTACTTTTGCGTATAAACTTTTTCCCGGCTCAATACGAGTGCTTGTTTTTTCTCCGGGTAATAAAATTGGTACAGGAATCCAGGCTTTGAATTTTGGTTTTCCTTTGCCATTTTCCAAACGATCGAGCAAATTATCCATAGCACGTTTTTTCGATTCCAGGGCATCTTCATGTGGAGCAAGGCGGTAACAGGTTATTAAATCACTGTGTTTGGCCAGTCTTTCAGAAACATTTCCATGTAAATCCATGGAAGTTGAAATCAAGGTTTCAGTACCAACAACTTCCCGAATTCTTTGAATAAAATCACCTTCAGGATCATCTAAATCAACCACACTCATTGCACCGTGTATATCAAGAAATAATCCGTCGAAGGGAAGATGTTTTTTTAATGAATCAAGGGTTTCATTTACTAATTTTTCATATACTTCACGTAAAACAATTCCTCCGGGAATGGCATGACCCCTCAGTGCAGGTACCCAATTGGCACGGGTCCTGTTTTCTTCCCCTTCTTTCATAAAAGGATAATAAGAAAAGACTTCTTCCCCTCGTCGGACCCGAAAAGATTCTTCATTTGAAACAGCCGGTGAAAATGTACTGGATTCGATGGCTAAACCGCAGATTGCAACTTTGGGTAGATTATTCTCGGAAATTGAACTTTTTTTATCCGAAGTACCACAGGAAAATATAAATACTGAAAGTATAAACAGATAACAGACCTTATTCATTTTATTGTTTTTAGAAAAGCAAAGATAATTGGAATTGTAATTATGACTGCATTAATTTTTACTTTTGAATTATGGTACACAAACTTAAAACATGGCCTGAATATTTTTTATTAATGGAAAAAGGTGAGAAAAACTTTGAATTACGTAAAAACGACAGAGGTTTTAAAGCAGGGCATAAACTTATTCTGGAGGAGTACGATCCTTTGACAAAAAGTTATACAGGTCAAATCCTCCACAAAAAAATATCTTATGTGCTGCAAGGTACCTGCGGTGAAACTTTTGGTCTGAAAGCGGGTTACTGTGTTTTGGCACTTCAAGACTAAATTAGAATTGAAGAAAAAGCAAAAACCTAAAACTTTGCATTTGATCTGAAGTAGTACGAAATTTCTGAAATATAGGATAACTTTTTTCTTTTCATTTTGTTCAATAGATATTAACTGCCTCAGACTGATTTTAGGTCGGGTTTATTTTAACCGAATAATGCAAATTGTTTTACTGATATATCTAATTGCTTCTTTCCTGATATTCGTTATTCCTGAGCGAATAAAGAAAGCTGTTCCGTTTTTTCTGGCATCAGTACAACTGGGCGTTTTTATTTATTTCTTTTCGAAAATCGGACTGGTATCCGGTGGCGCAACCATTATAGAAAAGATTGCATGGGTGCCACAATTGGGACTGGAATTTGAATTGGTGCTGAGTGGCTTAAGCCTTGCTTTTGTTTTGTTGATAACAGGAATAGGAGTTTTGGTTTTTTTATATTCCTATGCATACATGAAAAGCTATTCACGAACTGACATCTTCTATTTTTATTTGTTTCTTTTTAGCGGGGCTATGCTGGGGCTGGTACTTTCCGGAAACCTGATTCTTTTTTTTGTTTTCTGGGAGCTTACAAGTTTTCTTTCGTTTTTACTGATTAGTTTTTTTCACGAAAAAGAAGCTTCCAGAAAGGCTGCTTTCCAATCCTTGTTTATTACCGGATTGGGGGGATTAATATTGTTAGCCGGAATAATTCTGATAGGTAGTGTCGTAGATAGTTATTCTGTTTCAGTTTGGGTTGAAAATGCAGTTATGATTAAATCACATAAATTTTATTTACCGGGATTGGTATTAATTTTTATAGGTGTTTTTACCAAATCAGCACAATTTCCTTTTCATTTTTGGTTACCCGGGGCCATGCAGGCTCCCACGCCGGTTAGCTCCTATTTGCATTCAGCGACGATGGTTAAAGCAGGTATTTTTTTATTGGCACTTTTAAATCCTGTTTTGGGAGGAAGACCGGAATGGACTTATATTTTAACATTGGTTGGGGTAATTACTATGTTTTTAGGTGCATATTTTGCCATTACACAAACCGATATAAAAGCAATTCTGGCTTATACAACAATCAGTGCTTTAGGTATATTGGTAATGCTTTTAGGAATTGATACCGTACTTTCGACAAAAGCTGCCATGTTATTTCTTTATGTGCACGCCTTTTATAAAGCAGCCATGTTTATGATAGCCGGATTTATTTATAAAAAAACAGGAACTCTTGAATGGAGCAAAATGGGAGGGCTGGCCGGAATTGTACCCATTACTTTTACAATCGCTTTGCTGGCACTGCTTTCCATGGCTGGCTTGCCACCCATGTTGGGTTTTTTGGGAAAAGAACTGATATATGAAGCCAAGGTGCAACTACCCGATGTTGCATCATTTATTCTTGTATTTGGTGTCGCGGGCAATGCCTTAATGATTGCTGTTTCGATGTTTTTTCTTTTTAAAGTGTTTCTGGGCAAAAAAGGTAAATCATTTGAAGTTTCATATAAAAAAGATTGGGCATATGTTTTCGGATCTGGTGTTCTTGCATTATTGAGTTTATTTTTTGGATTGTTTCCTTCTTTTTTAGGTAAAAATATTATTGAACCGGCATTAAACAGTATCAGAAAAATTGATTACAGTGTAAAACTGAAAATCTGGCATGGATTTAATGATGTATTCTTTTTGAGTGTGGTAACAGTATTGCTCGGTTTTTCTCTGTTTCTTCTGATATACAGAAAGAACCGGCTTTTGGAAAAATGGAGAAATTTTAACCTGAATTTTTTTACTATTCGGCTTGTGGATGTATTCGATAATACAATGAACAGTTTTTTAAAACTGGCCAAAAGAAAAACAGAAATAGTACAACATGGCTATCATCGATATTACATTCTGACGATTTTTGTAGTTGCATCGGTATTATTGTGGTACCAGGTTTATGTAACCCAGGGTTGGAGTTTGTTAAACGTTTTTACTTTAAAACCATTTTACATCTCCGGATTGGTAGTGGTTATTGTTTTCTCCACTTTTTTTAGTGTGATTTCTTCTTCACGAATTGCCACTATCATTACCATGGGGGTTACCGGTTATGGAATTGCTTTAATATTTTTGTATTACAGTGCAGTAGATCTGGCCATTACCCAGATAATTGTTGAAACTCTGATTCTGGTAATGTTTGTTCTTGTTCTGCAACAATTTCCATTGTTTGCAAAACTGTCTTCAAAAGCGTCAAAACTTCGTGATGTTCTTATCGCCATAACTTTTGGCAGTGCTATGACTGTTCTGGCGCTTAAGTCAATCAACATCGATTTTAACAATCGTATTTCCAATTATCTAATCGAAAACAGTTATGTAAAGGCATATGGAGAAAATGTGGTTAATGTAATTCTGGTTGATTTCAGGGCACTGGATACAATGGGTGAAGTAACTGTGTTAATTGTAGCAGCGCTGGGAGTATTTGTTTTACTTAAATCCAAAAAAGTATGAATTCAGTAATTCTTCAAATAGCGGCAAAATATGTAAGATGGTTGCTTGTTTTTTTTGCAATTGTTGCACTGTACCGTGGGCACAATCATCCCGGGGGTGGATTTATCGGTGGATTATTGGTTTCATTATCCGTTATCTTTTACAGCCTTGCCTATGATGCCGAACGTGCAAAACAAAAATTGATGCTTCAGCCCGGCACCCAAATCTTTATTGGATTATTATTGATCTTAATAAGTGTTCTCCCGGGACTGTTTCAAAAGGGAACTTTGATGGCAGGTATTTGGACAAGCATTTCAATACCGGTTTTGGGAGAAATAAAATTAGGTACTCCTTTTCTGTTTGACATAGGAGTGTTTTTTGCCGTGATTGGCGTCACAGTAATGTTTTTCTTTTCATTAAAAAAAGTAGGACAATGGAAATAGTACTGGCAATATTGGTTGGAGTTTTATATACCGCAGGAGTGTATATGGTATTGCGGCGTAGTATATTAAAATTTATAATCGGGTTGATATTTATGAGTAATGCTACCAATTTGCTTGTATTTATTTCATCTGGTGTGGTAGCAGGAGAACCTGCTTTTGTGGGATCTGAACCTGTTGATGCAAATGCTTTGTCAGATCCGCTTCCCCAGGCATTGGTATTAACGGCAATTGTAATCGGATTTGGGATAGTGGTTTTTACCCTGGCTTTAAAATATAAATTTTATGAAGCTACCGGTACAGATGATTTGGATCAATTGAAAAAAACAGATAACTGATAATGAACGTAATTGCTTTACCCATATTTGTTCCCTTACTGCTGATATTGATTTTATTGGTAGTAAAACAAACTCGTTGGGCACAATGGATAAGTATTTTGGGTAGTACAGTGCTACTGTTCATTTCCATCATTTTGTTTTCCGGATTAAAAGATACGGGGATTCAGACTTTAAACATGGGCAACTGGAACGCACCTTTTGGAATATCCCTTGTACTCGATTATTTTAGTGCTTTAATGCTGGTGGTCTCATCGCTGATTATGTTCGCCCTTTCAGTTTACTCGGTTTATTTTATGGGAGAAGAGCAAAAGGTAAACAAATTCTATCTGTTTTTCTTTTCACTCACCATGGGCATTAACGGTGCCTTTCTGACCGGTGATGCCTTTAATCTGTATGTCTGGTTTGAGGTGATTTTAATATCATCCTTTGTTCTGATAACCCTGGGAAAATCAAAAGAGCAGTTGGAGGGAGGAGTAAAATATCTGGCTTTGAATTTAATTGGTTCACTGTTCTTTTTAGCCGGACTGGGATTACTTTACGGGAAAACAGGTACTCTGAATATGGCACATTTGGCAGAAATACTCAGAGAAAGCGAGCAACCTGTTTATATCAACTCTTCTGCAGCATTGTTTTTTATGGCTTTTGGAATAAAAGCAGCTGTTTTCCCTTTGTTCTTTTGGTTACCGGCGTCGTACCACACCCCGAATATCACTGTTACATCTATATTTGCCGGATTGCTCACGAAAGTGGGAGTATACGCAATAATCAGGTTTTTTACCCTGTTTTTTGTACAGGATCAGGCATTCTGGTTGAACCTGTTTTTGGTGATTGCAGGGTTAACAATGGTAGTAGGAGGGATGGCAGCATCGACACATTACGATACCAGAAGAATTCTTTCTTATCATATTATTAGTCAGATTGGATATATGATAATGGGTTTGGGAATATACACCCCGCTTGCAATTGCTGGAGCCATTTTTTTTACCTTACATAATATGATAGCCAAAACGAATGTATTCCTGGTTTCGGGATTGATAAACAGGGTTAAAGGAACTTTCTATTTAAAAGATGTCGGGGGACTGTACAAACAGAATCCGTTACTGGCAATTCTATTTATTATTCCTGCTTTTGCTTTGGCAGGTGTTCCGCCAATATCAGGATTTTTTGCCAAGTTCATTTTAATAAAAGCAGGTATCGAAGACGGGCATTTTTTTATATCGGCCGTGGCAATCGGAACTGCAATGCTTACTCTTTATTCGATGATAAAAATCTGGAATGAAGCCTTTCTAAAAAAGGCACCCGAAGACAAGGAAAGCAAATATGAATCTAAAGGGCTTGTTTTTGGAGAAGTTTTTCCGTCAATAGTGCTGGGAGCTGCCAGTATTTTAATGGGATTATTTGCGGCTACCATCTTTGCATTTACAATGGAAGCGGCAAGCCAGCTTCTTGAACCCGGATTGTATATCGAAAGTGTGTTAAAAGGAATAAATCCGTAAAAAATGAAACGAGTTTTTTATATCATAGAATTTGCTTTTTACTACCTTTTTCAGTTGGTTAGGTCGAATATTTACCTGGCGGTATTAATTCTTTCACCACGATTAAATGTTAAAGCCGGTTTTATTGATGTTCCGCTGGAAATCAAATCTGATTTGGGATTATTACTGTTTAGTAATCTGGTATCCATGACACCCGGTTCATTGGTTACCAATATTGCTCATGATAAAAAAACAGCAACTGTGCATGTTTTGTATTCCTCAAACAAAAACGAAATTAAAAGCGATGTACAACGTATGCAGAATAAAATAAAAAGATTTATGGCGTAATGGAGATCAGTTTTTTAAATATAGTTCTGGCCCTTACTTTTGGCATGTTACTTCTGGCATTTCTTCTGGCATTTTTACGTTTATTAAAAGGTCCGAATATGAGTGACAGGATTGTTGCTATGGATTTGATTGCTTCAGTAACGATGGCATTTATTCTTACTTACAGTGTATTGGTAAAAAAAGAGATTTATTTTGATATCGTTATAATTATTTCACTGGTATCTTTTATAGGTACAGTTGCTGTTTCAAGCTACTTAAAACAAAAAAAATGACTACAATAATTACTGCAATACTTCTTTTTTCAGGGGCTTTATTTATTCTGGTTTCTGCAATCGGTCTGATAAGATTCGACAATTTGTTTTCACGAATGCATGCAACTACAAAAGCAACATCTTTTGGAATTTTATTGATGGTATTGGCCGAAGGAATATTTTTTAACTCGGGAGTGGTTTGGTTAAAAGCTGTGTTGGTCATCTTTTTTATTTATATCACAGCACCGCTGGCTTCTCACTCCATTGCGCAATCAGAAAAAGAATAGCTTTCATACAGTAAAATTACCATTCGGTCGTTATGTAAGGCATTTTTTCAAAAGTTTGCCCATCGTCTGTAACCCGCGGATCACCGGTTGATTTTAGTATTCCCATTAACTTATTGTTGAGCTCATTCTTTATTTCAGCATAATCTTTGTTTTCAGCCAGGTTGTTAATTTGAAAGGGATCGTTTTTTATTTCAAAAAGTTCTTCTTTTGGACGTTTCCCAAATGCAAACTGAAAGTAAATATCATTCCCTGGGAGTTTGCGGTTTTTAATTATCCAGGCTTTTGTCGGGCTGGCATCGTAATCACCAAAAGCTACAAATGTGTTGTTTGCCAGCAAATCAAAATCAAGCTCTTTCTTTTCAAGTTCTCCTTGATTTCCCATTGGCCAGCGTTCCGGCTCAAAATTAAGGATATACAAATAATCCTTTGTCCGTATGGCGCGTTGCGGGTAGGGGACAGCACCCACCCGTACATTAGCGACATGACGTTCGCGGCCCGTAACCACAAAGTTTCTATCTTTATCAACCTGGCCATTTTTGTCGGTTTTAAAAACCTTCAGCAAACTTTTACCTGTCATCACTTCAGGAATTGTAACACCGCCAACTTCAAGAAAAGTAGGCGCCAAATCCATAAGGTTTACAAAATCGCTTACGATACGATTTGCATTGATAACTCCGGGCCAGCGGGCCATTAAAGCCACATTGGTACCAAAATCATAGAGGTTACATTTTCCGTTGGTAAATCCCGGAATTCCATGATCGCCACTAACAACAATCAGTGTATTTTCCAGTTTGCCACTTGCTTCCAGCATTTCCAGCAGCACACCAAGTCCGGCATCAAAAGCCATTACTTCACCCAGGTAATCGGCAAAATCCTCACGTACTGTATCAACATCGGGCAGGAAATGAGGTAGCTTTCCTTTAAGTTCGTCCGGATCAATTCCCCAAAGTTTTTTACCCGAACCCATGGTCCACTTCCGGTGTGTATTGGTTGGCCCAAACCAGTAGCAAAAAGGTTTATCCTTATCGTTGGCATTTAAAAAAGCCTGAAAATTTCCACGAACTTCATCCAGCAAAACCTGTTTGGCCTCATTGACGGTTTTTCCTGATTCAACCATTTTGGTAACATTCTGACTAAACTGGTTAAATTTTACACCTGCCTGATGATATCGGGTACGCTCACCACCATATCCTGCATCTTTTGGTTTTCCCGGGCTCCATACTTTGTAGGTATAACCGATATGATAACCATTTTCCTCCAGCAAAAGCGGATAAGTCGGAATGCTTTCATCCCAGACAGCTCCCTGTAAAATGGCACCCTGTCCGGTACGGTAAAAGTATTGTCCCGATAATAATGAACTTCGGCATGGGGTACACGATGGAGCATTCACATAAGCATGGTTAAATAAAATTCCTTCGTTGGCAATCCTGTCTATATTGGGAGTTTTTACCAACGATTGCCAGGCTTCATGTTCTTTAACTTTAGTGTAACAACTGGCGTATTTTCCCCAATCATCGGCAAACGCAAAAAGGATATTGGGTTTGGCCGGGATACTGTTTTTGTCGTTCTGTGAGCATCCTGAGCCTAAAAGAGAAAAAGCTAAAATCAGATAAAAAACAGGATTTTTCATTTTTTTTGGTTTACAAGGTTTGATGTAAAGATAGGAAAAACAGAAAGTATCACAGGTAATTATTATCTGCATTTATTTGGAAGCGAATCATTAGAACAAACCTTATCTGATTTTCAACGTAATATTCCATATTTCACTTAAAAAAACCAAAAAATGAAACACTTATCTTTAATTTTTCTGATTTGCCTTATTTCAGGGCTGATGTTTGTACCTGACAGTTTTGCTCAGGATGACGAATGGTACACCAACTACATTGTATATGAGGAGGTAATTGCTCCTGCCGATGTTCCTTATTATGCCGAAATCCAGAACAAACACACTGAACTGTTTAAAAAACATGGTTTTACTATCCCGATGCTTTCGTACCGCACCGATGAATTTTCTTACTATTGGGTGATACCCATTAAAAACTTTGCCAGCCTTGATGACTTATATAAAAGTTTTAATGAATTTCATGCAAAGCTGATGGAAGATGAAGAATTTGATTCAGATGCCCTTAATGATAAATATACACAGAATCAGTTTATTATTCATCATTCAGAAAGTTTATCATACAATCCGGAAGGAGGAGGTCAAAACGAAAATAATACTTATTGCGAATGGACTTATGTATACCTGAAATCAGGTCATGGAAAGGCGGCTGCAGAGGCTATTAAAAAATACAAGGAGTTTTATGATGGCATTGAGGAAACCTACCAATGGGATGTTTTTAATGTAGTAATCGGGCCCGAAACACCCTGTTGGATTTTTATGACCAGAGCTGAAAGTGAAATGGCATTGCGTAAACTAGAAACTGAGATGAGTGAAAAATATGGCGAGGACTTTAAAAAAATGTGGGGAGAATTTATTCCTCATGTAAGAAAGATGGAAAACCTTAAAGGGTGGTTTATCCCAAAATGGTCTTTAAACTGGAAATAGAAATAATTAAAATGTAACATACTTTAGGAAGCACAGAACTACTGAATTACTGTATTGTTCTGTGCTTTTTTGGTGTAACTTATTTTATTAGCCCGGGGAATCTCATCGGGTGCTAACTGATATGTGTTAAACATACTTTCCTGCGATAAAAAAAGCAAGTTGTATTAACCAAATAATTTTCCTTATACCAAGATTACATATTAATTGGCTTTAACATTATAAGCGAAAAGTTTATCAGCATGACGAATGTAAAGCACCCCGTTACAAACCACCGGGTGTGCCCAGTACATGCTTTTACCACCTTCCGGCACGTTAAATTCACCAGTCTGATGGTAACTGTCAGGTGTAGCACTTACAAGTTTCATTATACCTCGTTCATCCAGTAAATACAGCATCCCGTCGGCGTAGGTGACAGAGCCTTTACCTGTAGTTTTCCACTTTTGTTCACCGGTTAAAAAATCAAGACAAAACCATCCTCTTGATTTACTCCCCGATCCATATAAATAGCCATTATCAAGAATAACACCACCATGATGATTATCCATTATTTCTGATTCCCAAATGGTTTCAGGAAACACTCCTTTATCTGAATTTTTTAATTCATAAAGCATACTTCCTTTCCCATATCCACTGGAGATAAACACAAAATTATCATAAACAACAGCATCTGTATTGTTTAGCTCACGTTGATTTACACAGTCAATTTTCCATATAAGTTTGCCGGTTTGTGCACCAAGACCATAATAGTAGTGTCCGGTTGATCCTATAACCTGGCGGATGCCTCCATACTCCATAATTACGGGTGATGAATAGCCTTCAATTCCGGAAACCTCTGTGTTGGCCCAAATTAAATTACCCGTCTTTTTGTTTAGACATACCATAAATCCTTTTTTGCCAAAAGGAGAAACGTACAAATTTTCACCATCAATAAGTACCGATTCCGAATAACCATATTCTGTTGGTGATGCATTAAATTCTGCAGGTAAGTCTTTGTGCCATATTTCTTTTCCTGTTAAGGCATCAAATGCGGCAAGTCTTCCGGTCTCACCGAGGTGATACAGTATTCCACTGTCAAATGTAGGTGTACTTCGGGCTCCGGTGTATGTCCTTGCATAAGAAGCTGTTGTTGACCAGGCTTTCCCATTGGGCATTTGCCAAATCATATTACCGGCGAGGTCAAAACAATATACATAAGCCCGTTCTGAATCGGACCCCCCTGTAAAAATATAACCATCGCTAAGCGATACTGAACTATAACCTTCCCCCAAACCCGTTGCTGTCCAGTTTAACTCAGGTCCGTCCGTTGGCCATTTTTTTAATAAGCCTGTTTCAGCAGATTTATTGGTTCTGTCCAAACCATGAAAACATGGCCAGCTGTTTTCCTGAGCCAATAAACCAAAGGATGAGAAAACACAACAAATCCACATGCTGATTATTTTCCTGCTTAACTGAACAGGTATAAATGTTTTGAATTTATTCTCTGAAGATACAAAACAGCGGTACAAATAATTACGCATGATTTTTAGATTTTAGGTGACAAATACTAACATTAGTTTCTGGTAAATACCAACTATACTAATTATTAAAAATACAAAAATGAACAGAATGTACTTTGGCTAAGAAATTGTTTTATCAATTTTAAATTACAAAGTCCAAATATTTTGTCTTTTTGAAATATCGTAACAAAACCCCATTCTTAATTTTCGTAAAAATACCAAGTGGTAATCAAAGTATAATTTAGATCTCCTGCTTTCTTTTTGGTATTTTTTTAAAAAACACCTACAACATTTGTTGCAGGTGTTTGTACGTTCAAAATTTTTAAACACTTCTAAGTGGAATTCTACTTGCTAACCAGATTCAAATTTCTAAAATCCCTCACCATATTCGGATGATGGATTGAGTATTCCATTTTCTTTTTATGACAAATTTCGCATTGATTTTCAGCACCGATTGGCAGTGGCGAACCAGAATACTGCATGGTTTGCGTATTATCGCGATTTTTACCAAAAGCATTTACAGTGGGGTATTCTGAATGTGTTGAATTATGACAGGCTTCACATCTTACTCCTGCCATATCTGTTCTTATCCGATACAATTCATTAAAACCGACAACCCATTGATTAAATGATGTTGCATTTTTTTGAGGAGCTTCAAAATCGCGATGACAACCAAGGCAATCAGGTTCCTGTATCCATGGCAATCTCGGACTTACCTCAGGAACTGAGCCTTGAAGATTTCTCAGAAGCCTTTGGCTGCTCGGCTTATCCTTTTGAGCATTTAACAAACCAGTTGCATGGTCGATTAAATTACCATGACAGTTTACACAGTTTAGCCCGGCTTGCGGGTGAATACCCCGGTTACAACGTGTATTTCCTTTTCTGGAAGCAGGATGACACATCGTACAGGCTTGTCCTCCTTCGACATACATATAATTGGCATGCCAGCCATGTATTGCTGTAGAAAAATTGTTGTGTTCTTCCTTTCCTTCAGCACCCAAAGCCGGGTCGGCATGGCAACTCTGGCAAAGAACAGGTTTGCCTGCCGCAGCAGATTCATACAAATTTGTTTCATTTAAGCGGTCGTGGACTTTTAGTATATTAATAGCTGTTTCGTCGGCAACACCTGAAACCCCATTTACACGCCAGCCTCCTCCATGGCAGTTGCGGCATCCCATTTCTGTTGAAACCGGTGCCACAGTTTTTGTCGTCATCAATACTTCCCCGGATTCTTTATCTATAGCTTCTACATAAAACAGCGGATAAGGATTAAATGAACCATCGTCGTTGTACGGAACCACAGGAATCATTTCGGCAATAAAACTGTTTCTGTCCTCATTCCAGTCAAATTCCCCCTCAAGACCTTTGCCTCCCAGACCCACATTTTTATCCAGTTTTACACCAAAATAAGATTCGGTGTAATCCCAGAAATCTACATGAGCTGCCGGATTTTCAAATCCTTTCTGCACTCTGTAACGTATTTCGACACCTTCATTGATGATTTCAGGTAATTCCCCACGTTTTATTAATTGTGCTTCCAGTGTATTTGCCGGGGGCAACAGAATAAACCAAGGATCACAATCCGAAATGCAGTGCATCCCCAGGTCATTCCAGGCGAGTAAAACGTATTCATCATTTTTCATGTCGAAAGGAGGAATGTCGTTTTCAACAGGCTCAGGTTCATAATGCGAAAGTTGGCTTACCTTTTCTTTTCCTGCTAATTCTGTAGTTATAAATGCCGACAAAGCTTCCATCTCTCGTTGTGTTCCCACAAATTTCGGCATATAATCCAGAGTCTTTCCCTGCCCGTATAACTGAGAAATCATTCCCATATAAGACAGGTTTTTTGTTTTTTCGATGATATCGTTTTTTACCCCGCCAACAGTATGACAAGCCAGACATTGAATATTAAACAACTCTCGTCCTGCTTCCAACTCATTGTCATTGTTGATTTCTTTTACCGTTGTCCATTTGGCATGCTTTAGCAATCCATCTTTATTGATAGTTTCAATATCACTTTCAATAATAGAAGTGGAATACATATAGCCATAAATTATATAAGGTTTTCTGGCATATTCGCGGATGTACTCAAAACTACTATACCAGCCTAAACCGATTAAAATAAATACAAAAATTAATACCCGTTGAATTATCGGAGTGGTGCGTAAGGAAAAGAAAATTCCAAAAACAAAAATCAACACAGAAGTAACAATAAATGCAGTAACAATAAACTGTGTTTGAGCATTAAGTTGAAAGGTAGTAAAACGCACAGCTTCAGGCACAGTAAAATAATACCAAACAGCACCCAGGGCTATGAGAGGAACGGGATAAAGTAGCCATTTGGTGCAATATCTCAGCATTTGTTTACGTAGTTCTGCATCATTTGAGAAAACAACGGTTACATAACCAAATAATCCCGCAATCATTATGGAAGCTGAAGTACGGAAAAATAATGAAGAGAAATAGCTGGGATTAAAGAATCCTGCCCAGAATCCCTGTGTTTCAAGCCAGTTCCCGGGAGTAAGCATAAAGGAAAGGATTCCGTTTATGATAACCATACTCAGCCAGGCAAAAAGGAAATATAAAAATGCTACCCTAAGCCGGTCTTTTTCCCGCATCTGATCGTGCCGGTAATGATAAATCAAAAGTGCTGTAATTTCGCCAATAAAAAATACCCATTCGATGGCCCACCCAAATACAAAATTATGTATCAGCGATGAAGTAGCTGCCGGATTTGCAAGGGCAATGATAAACCATATTCCAACTCCTGAAACACCTCCAAAAACCATAGTCAGTAAAAGGAAGAACCAAGTATGTTTTCTGACGTAAGCACTAATCAGCGGATTTTTATCACGGACAGCTTTTAAGTCAGTTAACCATAAAAATAAACCGCCACCTACTGCCAAATGGGCAACATAGGCATGAATTGTAGAAATAAAGGCCACCAATGTGCCACTGTTTAAATTGTATAATTCCCATATTGGATAATTCATTATGCAGCCCTCCCTTCTTTATTGTTAAAACCAATTTTCAACATATATGCAATGGCGCCGAGGCCTGCAACAAGAACCACTAGAAACAATATCAGAATCCCGTATTGTGGTGAGATTTTCAATTCACTAAGCTGAAAATTGTCGGAGAGATACATCATTCGTAAATTGTGACGGGTAATTATCATGGCTACAAGCGTAATCAGCAACTGGACAACCGCAGGTTTGAATTTCCCAAGAAATCCGGTTACCAAAGCACCAATTCCGGCCAAAATTCCTAGCATTAAAAAAACAGTTGCCACCAGGTTTTGTCCCATAAACTGAAGGATAAAATCCCTGGGAATAGCAAGCAGATACCAAAATCCCACAACCACCTGAACGGATGTGGCGATTGCAAAAATCTTAAGTGCATCTTTTATTTTTTCATTTTTTTGTTCAGTCTCATCTTTTTTGAAAAAATAAACCACAGCATACAATAAACCTCCAACGGCTACCGAAGCAGTTATAAAGTGCAGATATCTTGGCAGGAATGTGGGATTGGAAACGTTAAGAATTGTTCCGCCCCGATTTTCGAAATATGCCGTCCACAATTCGGGTTGTTCCATCAGCGAGTTGTTATTTACCAGCATAAAACCGACATACAAAATAATCAGTATTGCCGCAAACAATGAGAATTTAGAAAATCCCGGTGAAGAAGCAAATTTTCCTACGTGGATATAAGTACCATAATAAGCCAGGATCAGCAAAGGAATTATGAGGATCCAATATACGGCCATTAAAACGGAGCTTGTGTAAAACAGGTGCCCAAATACTACCTGAAGAAACAACAAAGGTGGTATTGCCATGTTAATTCCAAGGGCTACCATTACAGGTAGTTTTTTAGCAACCGGAAGTTGCCAGTTTATCATGTTTTTTTCGTCCTTACCTGAAATTCTTTTGAATAAAAGAATCAATGCTCCACCCAAAACTGCATTCACAAGAATGATATGAAGCAAAAAAAGCAATTGCTCAAGAACAATAAATATCCAGGAAGGTGCAGGAATTGTATCCGCAACAGGGATAAGTGATTGATACTCCATAATTCATAAATTTTATTTGATTTTAGATTTTTTCAGCATAACAATAGAAATCACAAAAGCCAGGGATAATCCTACCAAAACTCCGATTTCAATCATGTAGTAATAAAAATACTCGTGCATATAAGCTGTTTCCACACTGATAATTAGTATTCTGCGTATGGAAGCAATTATACCGACAATAAAAAAAGGTTCAGCACAAACTGTGTGTTCTTTAATCGAAATTCTAACGGTGGCCAGAATTTCAATAATCATCAAAAGCAATAGGGTTTTGGAGATAATTTCTATAATAACTTTTATCCCGCTTTCACCGTTTGAAAAGTGAAGAATTGTTTTTATTTCGTCGTAAATCAGAAGGATTGCTCCGGTAAATAAAAATAAAATAATTAACAGGTAAATTACTTTTTCACCCAATAAAAGTATGTTGTCGGTTTTTAAATAGGTTTTCATTTATCTGGAATTGTACCTTGCTGTATTTTTGAACATTTGTAATCTTCCAAAATTTCAATATGGATTGAAGGTTGTTCTATAATACTGATTAACAATTCTTTTATTTCTATTTATTTTTTTTGAACTACTAAATTTAGTAAAAAATAATCATTTTAACTTCTACCTTGAAACAGGTTTTTAAACATAAAAGTCCATGATTGATCTGAAGTTTTATTATAAACAAAAGTTTACCACATGGTTTTGCTGGCGATAGGAGAAAGTAACAATTGTTAAAACTATTTATTCATGCTAATAAATTTAGGTAAAGAACATTCCCAAACTTGAAACAGAAAACTTCAAAATTCCTGTTAACTTGTCAATGCATTGTGTATTTTTATGTCCTCACCTAAATCAAATAGAAATGAAATTATTACTTCCATTTATTTTAATTCTTGCGACTTCTTTGTTTTTAACTGCTCAACCTTCGGGAGGGCC